>Ga0079992_126545_pt1 | contig 10229 bp, 5 predicted proteins | sample FaiFalFF_MnMetaG_3_FD_69197 | JGI IMG/M metagenome (GOLD analysis project Ga0079992, IMG submission 69197) | Freshwater microbial communities from Yellowstone National Park, Wyoming, USA - Fairy Falls B (FF_Mn_B) MetaG (SPADES assembly) (version 2) | ecosystem: Environmental > Aquatic > Freshwater...
GGCCAAGACGTTCGGGGGTTCAACAAACCCGACGACCCGCTCCGACCCCCATAAGCCACCTCGGCCGAGGTAGACGGTCCCATCGGGGTCCACCCGACCGATGCGGTGCTCCGTCCCGAAGAGACCGCCCTTGCCCCGATAGACGATGCCTTCCTCGTCCACGCGGCCGACACGCTTGTCTTGCCCGAAAAGGCCCCCCGTTCCCCGGTAGACGATCCCCTCTTCGTCGACCCGACCGATGCGGCGCTCGACCTCAAAAAAGCCACCGGACCCAGCCCACACGATCCCCCTCTCATCCACTCGCCCGACCCGCTGGGCAGTAGAGAACCATCCCCGCCTGCCGATGTAAATCGTCCCCATGGAGGGTCCTCCCTCCACAAGAGGCCGGTTCACTTGAAAGGTCGTAATCCGGGACCGCCTATCAATCTTCCTTAATGCGGTCCAGGGCCCGCCGGCCGCCCCACCGTTGGCGGATCTGGTCGTCGTACTTGTCGGCCGTCTGCAGGACGGCCATCACCGAGGCCATCAGTTCCTCCTTATCCAATGTCGAACCGACAATGGAGTGTTCGAAAAAGATATCGTCATCTTTGTCCAGTCCGAAAGCCCCATAACGCATGATGTTGTTCTCTCGAAGCAGGAAGTGCATCAACTCCGGCGTGATTTCCACGTCCGTGACGACGTAAGCCCGGACGACCACCGTGGCATCGTCCTCCCCCCATGGCTGGACACTCACGTGGGCCAAGGCCGACCCGCCGAGTGCCAGGTTGACCGCTACGTCGAATACCGGGGCATTCTCCCGGGCCCGAACCGTGGGGCCAAAGGCTTCGGTCAGCCACTGACGGACTTTTTCGTAACAAGCCCGTTGGGCGTCGGTCTCGAATTGAATCATGGTGCACCTCCTTAAGGCAATCAGGCAGTAGGGCAGGCAGGCGGTTGGACGTAACGGCGGGGACCCGGTACCGGGTCTCCAGACTCGGTGTTCGGTCTTCGGCCCTCGGCGTCGGCAAACCGGGGGCCGAGGACCGAAGACCGGATACCGATCGCTTCACTCCTTTCCTTCGGCATCGTCGTCCGGGGACTCAGGGAAGGTCAGACTTCGTCGGATCTCCTCTTCTACTTCTGTCCAGTGACGTCCATACCGTTGACGGGACTGCTGGCGAACCCGATCGGCGATAGACGGGTCGGCCGGCTCCGGAAGCAGGATCGTCCGGAACATAAAGGGCGTTACGCTCTGCCCCCGCACGGTCAATCGGGCGCAGGCGTGCCAGTTGGGCAAACCGGTCAGGGCCAGGGCGTCAAAGGAGGGTGCAAAATAAGGCTCCAGCATCTGGGCATCCGCCTGACTTACCCGAAAGCTGATGATTGTCCCCACATTCCCAAAGATGGATCGGACAATCGGTTCCTGGACCTGGGACAGGAATTGATTGGCCAGGACCAGGCTGAGTCCAAACTTGCGGGCTTCGGAGAGAAGGAGGATGAAACTCTTGGTGGCCAAGGCTTGGAACTCGTCCACGTAAAGGTAAAAAGTACGCCGTCGCTCCGGGGGTAAGGTCACCCGCTCTATGGCTGTGGCCAGGATTTTTGCCATCAGGACCATGCCCAGGAAGCGGGCATTGGCTTCTGCCAACTCCCCCTTGGCCAGGTTCACCAGGAGGATTTTGCCTTCGTCCATGATACGACCCAGGTCGATGGTGGATCGCTTTTGTCCGAAGATCCGGCGGAGTTTCGGGTCCAACAGAAAGTCCTCAAATTTAGAAGATATCCACTCACCCCACGAGAGTCCTTCACCATATCGATATCGATAGGTGGGGTCGAAGTCTTCCAAAAACTGTAACCACCGTTCCAATAGGGGGTCCGGATGGGCCAAGGGGGTCCATTTCTTCCAGAAATTCGGGGTTTGATAGATTTCGTAAAATTCCAGGAGCGTACCGGGATCGTTCGGACGGGACATCACCAGGAGCAGACTTTTCTGAAGGTGCTGGAAAAAGACCGGGCCGGCATATTCGCCGACTGCGGCTCCATACTGGTCCTCCAGGAGTCGCTCCATGATGGCCCGCATCTCCCGGACCACAAAGTAGCGGTGGTAGGGGTCCCGATATTCCAGGATGTTCAGCCCGATGGGATACTCCATATCCGTCGGATCCAGGACGATCACGTCGTCCGCCCGATGGGGCGGGATACGGGTGAGCAACTCATGAAACAAGTCGCCGTGGGGGTCGATCACGGCCAAGCCCCGCCCTGCCTCCATGTCGGCGACGATCATCGTCTTGAGGAGGGTAGTCTTGCCGGTACCCGTCTGGCCCACGATATAGACGTGTTGCCTCCGGTCCCATTCGGTCAGGAATACCGACTCGACGAAGCCGAGATAGGAGTTCTCGCCGATCAGGATGCGTTCTGCCGGGGGCGTCTGTTGCCATCGGATGACGGCCTCATGAGGGACCGGCCGCATGGGGACGTTCCAGACTTCCAGTCCCGGAAGACCCTCGGCGGTAGCGAGGGGAAACCGAAAGGCACCGGCCGCCTCCTGCGCGTCCACGAGCCAGCGGGCCCGACGTAGGGTCGGGGGAGCCAGGCTGTCGCCCCAGGGGGTGAACTCGATCTCCCGCAGGTTAGAGAGCGCCGTCCGACGGTCTTCGGGATTCGACGGGACGGCCACGTCGTAGCCGCCCATCTGCAGGACCGAGAGGGGACCCGATCCCCCGACCGGCGCCGTGACTTCGACGCCGACGGCTTCCAACAGAGTGGGCGGCAAAGGCTCCGGACTGGCCAGCAAGATATGCATGAGAAAGGGTGCATCCTGGAGACGCAGGAATTGTCTCAATAGGCCTTCACAGACGGCCTGAGCCCGTTGTAACAACACGGTCGAGGCCGCCACCGGGGTTGCCGGCAGAAGCTCTTGCCCGTGGGCGTACCGTTCCGCACGGGCGATCTCGGCGACCAACGCCTGCTCCTCCCCAGGGTCGAGCCAAACCGGGGCCAGACCCACCTGGAGCAGAACCGGGGCCCGCTGGAGAAGCATCGTCCGTAAAAGCCGCGCCATTGTAGTCGCCGGTGGGATGAAAGAGTGTACGAAATAGACCGTCTCCTCCGACCGTCCCGAGGATTCCGGGAGTGCCCGGCCTCGGCCCAGCATCGGCCGGGGTCGGACCGTTGCCAGAGAGACCCGATCTTCCCGGCGCCGGATCTCGGCGATATAGACCCCGTCCCATTCAAAGGGTGTCCACAGGCGTTCGAACTCCTCCCGTTCCGTGACCGTACGCCAGATGTAATCGGGAAACATCCCGCCCAGCAAGGCCCCCAGTTCGTGACATAATGCCTGAGCCTGCTCCCGGCAGGCCGCTTCGCGGTCGCCTTCTACCTTGGCCAAGAGCGCTACGGTGATTTCACCTGCCGCAAATGAGGTCGGATGCGGACGACTGAAATACCGCAGGGCATACACCCGGGGCCGTGAGGGGCAGAACAGGGCGTTGATCCAGTCTACCTGCCGGCGTAGGTGTCGAGCGGCTATCTCCTCTACCGAGGCGTTGGCCCGCTCCACCGGACAGGCGGCCATCCGAATCGCACAAACCCCCACCCACTTATCTCCCCTCCGCCACAGGTGCACGTAAGGCTCACCCCTCATGCGGCGTACCTCCCTACGGAGTTGCCTTCCATTCCTTCTCGTAAGGTTCCAAGAGGGCGTCCACGATCCCGTAATCCCGGGCCTCCTCGGCCGTCATAAAAAATTCCCGCTCCATGTCTTTGGCGATGCGCTCGGGCGGCTGTCCCGTCCACCGGGACAGCATCTCCACGAGTCGCTCCTGAAGGCGGAGGACCCACTCCGTGTAGATACGCATGTCACTGACCGGACCCGCAAAGCCGGCCGCCACCTGATGGATCATCACTTCCGCATTCGGCGTGGCAAAGCGTCTGCCCCTCGTGCCTGCCGCCAGAATCCACGCCGCCACCGAAGCCGCCCGCCCGATACAGATGGTACTCACCGGTGCCTGAATGCACTGCATGGCATCGATAATGGCCAGGCCGTCTGGCACGCTCCCGCCCGGCGAATTGATGTATAGGTCGATGGGAGTCTTATGATCGTCCGCATCCAGGAGGAGTAACCCGGCAATCAGCCGGTTGGCGACTTCCGCCGTGACGGGCTCACTCAAAAACAAGATCCGATGTCGCCACAATGCCTCCATCCCCCCAGTACCCCTATCTCAAAGTTCCTTCCGGCCTCCGAGTCACCCGGTCCTTTCCGGGCTCTGCAAAATTCAAAAGGCCGAGGGACGGGGAAGCCGCCACGGAGCATGCGTCGTGGTCGACCGCCTTCCCGCCCTACCGCCCTACTGCCGTATTACCGTACTGCCCTTATGTCTTACTGCTTTCGCACCCTATTGTCGCATGCCAGGTAACCCTTATTCCTTCCACACTTCTGCCCGTAAGGACCCACCCGGCCGAATTAGCAGTATTCGCACACCCTAACCCCGAATCGGACGGTTAGACGCTTTCGGATGGCGGTTCGATCTCCCGCTCGTGCAGAGCGGAGACTCCGATAACCTCCCGCATTACTCTCACAAACTCGCCAGCCGGCAGATCCTTCACTCGCTTTCCTTGTTGAGCCAGTTCGTGACCCGCATAACCCTCAATAACCCTTAAGGGCTGTTCCGCCCATTGGTCTATCGCTTTAACCTCATCATCGTTAAAACCGTAGCCGTTCAGGACCTGTTCGAATTCAAAGTCGGAAACGACTGTGGACGGAACGAAATCCGTGCTTTTATAGCGGAATAGGCACAGCGCCACAGGGAACGGGAAGTCCGTTGGGCGATTGTCGAGGAGTTCGGTCAGAATGATGAACCGGTGTGCACGAAGTTTCAGACGTTCCAATTCGTCCTCGGGCGGCGCCTCCAATAGTCGGTCTATCTGCCCGACCCACTCCCAGACTTCTACCAGATGCTGACACGCCGTCCGGTCCCCGTCGTCTATCTGTTTGCGCAGTCTTTGAACCTCCTCTGGTTCCGGCCCTGGAACACGACGCGAGATAAAGGCCCGCTCGCTTAATTCATTAGCAATTGGGAGAAGTCTGTTAACTAATTGCCATACTTTAATAATTTTTGAGCCAGTTTCTAACAGGGTATCGGTTTCCACCAGGGTGTCTCTCCCCTCAGGACGAACCCGTAATGCGGTATAAAGCAACATTCCAAGAAGGAAGACAATGACTGCCCCTGCCGCAACAACGGCGATGAGCACAAGATAAGGGTGTATGCTTTCCAGAAAAGCCCCTAACCAGGCGAAAAGTTTGGGCCAGCGCGAGATGACTTGCTGGAGTTCGGTCCAATCCATCTGACCGATGAGGATCGGAAAAGCCGTGATCGCCGCTAAGGCCGCCAGCCCATAATTCAGCGTTCGTTGGCGCCGCTCCTCTCGCTCCCGTTGTTCTTCCCGAAATCGTTCCTCCCGCTCCTTCTCCTCCCGCTCTTGCTGGCTTATTAACTCGTGTATGGAGGTTTCAATAGCGTCATAAGTTTCCCTTAATTGCTTGGCTCTTTCTGTCATTGTTTGAGTTAAGTACTCACTGTATCGATAAGGGAAGAACTCTGGTAGAGCATCCAACAGGTGACGAACTTTCGGTAAGGGTCTGGATGTAAAAGTCTGTTTGGCAAAATGAATTCCGCTTTCCAATCCCGCCTTCAATCTTCCATTCGTCATCATCACATCATCGGTGACTCGAAGCATTTCTCCTTTCAATCGGCCCAGAATCCCTCTCAAACGAGCCGTAAGGGTAAAGACTTCCCGCCTGCGCGGACTGCCCGTCGGCTCATAGGCGGCTATGTTGTGCAAATCGGAAGCTAATTTTACCGCTGTGTCCAGTGTGCCGCCCCATAAGGCCATTGATTTTGCCGGCATTGCCAAATCGGTGAGGATGTCATAAGCCTTGTAGCCTGCTGAAAATTCCACGAAGGACCACCGATCGGCGACAAAGGCTGCCTCTCGCTCCACTTCTTCAACCCAATCTTCTCTCAGCCCACGCCACCAAGGGATAAGAAGATAAAAGGCACGTAGCGTATTTTCTCTTACAATCTCTCGGCGAAGGGTCAGGAGGTTGCCTTTTAAGAGCGCTCCCGCCACATCGGCGCTTGTGGGGTCATCCGTACCTAAGGTAACTCTACATAATGTCTCCAAAGCCGAAAGGCAGTCGGATGATGTCAAGAATTCATCAGAGTTTTCAGGTAGCCAAGTTGGTTCTGCGTAATAAAAGACAGGAGGTTCTACCTCTCGGTTTCCAAGCCATACTCCTGCTTGACCCAGACGAAAAGAGCGTCGCAACATTCTGAAAAGGGTTTCCACTTTTTTCCAGAACCAGTTTTCAAGAACATCGGCTGCCTCTTCAGGACTCATTGGCATGGGAGGATGATACCAATCAAATGGTTCAGGTGCGATACGCCGGCTGGATGGCCAGAAGTTAGAGATGCGCAGTTGGGGTGTCCAGATAATGCTGTTCAAGTAAGACCAATCGATGGAGAGGCCGAGGAAAAACTCTTTGCCCTCGTCCTTCAACGCCTTACCCAACTCTTCCTTTCTAACCGGCCCCAAAGTTTGCTCTATGCATGCCAGAAATCGCTCACTATTTATGAAAACTTCGGCTTTGTTTTCTGTAAACAATGTGTCAAATAATAGTTCACTAACTTCTTTACCGTGTTGACTTAACATTTGTCCACCTTTAAACCATACATCTCGATAAGTTTGCTCAACCCAATTTAAAGCTTTTTGACCAGACAGCCAATTGCAAGTGCGTTTTCGCCCTTTAGGAATACCCAGAAATGCAAACCCAGGTTTCTGAGGGTCCAGCAAAGTGAACAGGAAGTCTCGCAGTTTTTCAGCATGGAACAAGGGACGCGGCTCCCAATACAAGGGCTCCGTGTAAATCAACATCAGGTTTGTGAACTCCATGGCATGCTCCCTTGTTACAAAGGTAGCACCCAGGTGACGCCTACTCCTCAGCGGGTGAAACTCGGGAGTCCGCCCTCTCGGGCCGGGCGACGATGCGATCGCCTTCCAGCTCAATCCGGATGCGTATCGGGCCCCGGCTCCGGTCCCCGGAGTCACCAGGCCAGGCCTTCCACAGGTGGCTTAGAATGTCCTCGATCCGGCGTTCCCAGTCCGATACGCGCCAGCCAACCTCGCCGACCCGGTTCGCCAACCAGTCGACCACACCGGGAGACCACTTCAGTTCGATCTCCTGAGCCCCGTATTGTCGGGCCACCGTCTGTAAGACCGTGGCTTCCAGCCACTGACGGACCCGTTCCCGGGAAGGCGGTTCCAAGACGATGACCTGGTCTACTTGGTCCACCAAGGGCGGTTCCAGCATCTCCCGGAGGCGCTCCGTCGCCCTCATGGAGGCGGCGTCCTCGGACCTCTGGAAGCCCACAGGATATGAACGTCGCTGCGACAGCTGGGCCGTTAGGACCACGACGGCATCCCCGATGAAGAGACGGCGACCCTGAGCATCGGTGAAGTATCCATCCTGCAGAGCCTGGGCCAACACAGACCGGATGACGGGATGACAACGGTCCACGTGCTTCATGAGAAGGACGGCCGTCGGCGCATAAAGGAGGCGATGAAGCGGCAATTCCTGTTCATAGCCCACATAGCCCGGCGGGGAACCCAGCAATTGACTGATCTGATGCTCCTCTAAGTACAAACTGAGGTCCACCTCGATGAGGCGGTCCGAAGCCCCGAAGAGATTCACGGCCAGCCCATAGGCCAGACCACCGTCATCGCCTTCCGGACTCAGGACCAGGATGACCCCGTTGGGGCGATGGGGCCGCATGTCCAGGCCCCGCATGGTCCCGGCCAGGCGCGAAGTCAAGGCCCGAATATCGTCCTCCGGGATCAGCGTCTGCCGAAGGAGTTCGGCTTCTAAAGACTGCAAGCGCGCCTCCCAATCCGGCGGAAGGCCCGCCATTTGAGTGACCGTGCGTCGAACGGTCGCCGGGTCCAGTTCCGACCGGCCCTCCAGGAGAGCGGCCGCTACACTCTGATCCAATACATCCAGGGCCTTGTCCGGAAAGTACCGGTGACGGAGGAGACGCCTGGAGAGGTCCACGATAACGTCCAGGACAGCCGAGGGAACCGAAAGGCCCCTTTGGGTCGCCATGTCTCGCGCATGCGCCTCCAGGATAAGGCGGAGCTCCGCCTCGCCGGGTTCGTCCACCCGAATGGGCTGGAAACGGCGGTCCAAGGCCCGGTCTTTCTGAATGAAACGGCGGTATTCGTCTTCGGTCGTGGCAATGATGCAAGCCATCTGACCCCGAGACAGCGGGCCCTTCAGGAGATTCGCCAGATTCTCCGTTCGGCCGTAACCAACGTCCATAAGGACATGGGCTTCGTCGATAAACAAGATGATGCCCTCTTGAGCCGCTTCCTTCAGGAGGCCTTCGACCCGCTGGAAGAATTCCCCGTAATTAACACCCGACATAAGGCCCGTCAACGAAAGGGCCATGACCCGGGCATCCCGTAAGACCGGGGGAACTTCACCCCGAACGATTCGCTGAGCCAGGCCTTCGACGATGGCCGTCTTGCCGACTCCGGCCGGTCCGACCAGGGCCACGTTACGCTTGATCCGGCGACAGAGCGTACCGACGACGGCCTGGAGAACGGCCTCCCGACCGACGACGGGGGGCAACCGACCCTCCCGGGCCTCCCGGCAGAGGTCCCGAGCAAAGGTGTTTAGCATCGGAGTCGGACGGGGTGCCTTGGATGGCCCTGTCGAACCCGGTCCTGCGGACGTCACGGGCGTTACCGAGGTCCAACCGGCTTTTTGAAGAACGATAGCGGCCAAGTCCCGTTCCGAAGCCTTTCGCTTTCCCTGAGCGGCGGCCCATTGACAGACTTCCTGAATAAGTTCCTCCGGATTCACGGGGGCTCCAATGTCCCCCTTTCGGAGACGTTCTTGAATATCCTTCAAGCGGTCTTTTACAGCGAGGTCGCCGACCAGTTCGGCCACCATGGCGGGGAAGTGGTCGAGGAGGACAGCCAGACAGTGATAGAGGCCCAACGAAGTATGACCCAAGCGTTCCCGCAAAGCCTGGATATCCTCCAGGGCCTTACGGGTTCCAGGTGCGAGGCTTATGCTCTCATGGTGCGGCATAACCTTCAACTCGTTTCATTCTACTTATCCCCTATCCAGGATTCAACCTACCCGGCCGAGGATGTCGGCCCCATTTGGGGTGGGTGAGCGGCCAGAGAGGTCCTCCAAATCCCGACCCAGGAAGACTCCAACAGTCGGCAGGCATCCAGACACGGGTTCCACAAGACAGGGGAACCGGAGTGTGCGGGGAATGCGGATACAGGATACGGGATGCATACTCCGTGTGCAGGTTTTTCGAAGACAGGTGCCAGGTACCGGGTACCGGGTATCGGGTACCGGCTACCTGGCACCTGGGACCTGATACCGGTACCGGATCAACGCCGAGGGCCGGACACCGAGCACCGAAGACCGAGCCGGAGAACCGGTTATTGGAAAACGCGCACACCTGGTATACATGATGCAGGATAGAATTGGGTACCGGGCACCTGGGACCCGACGGCCGGAACTGTTTCTGGCTTCCGCCGAGGGGAAAGGTGTGGAAAGGTTGTGGAGAAGGCATGTATATCAAGACGGATGGCACCGGTGTCAAGGTTCAAAGCGGATGATGATAGACAATGTCTTTTGGTGCCACGTGGTGCCAAAATTTAGCCAGAATGGGTCCACAGTTCAATTTGTATCGATTCAAAAGAATGATTTCAGGACTGATCGAGTGGGGAGTTTTGCTTACAGGAATGCGGGATGGGGGGGAGAATGGCTCAGGAGGTGGGACTCGAACCCACAACCCTCGGGTTAACAGCCCGATGCTCTGCCAGTTGAGCTACTCCTGAATAAGTTCCGCCATTCCGACCCCGCCGGGGCAGGGGTCGGAAGTATATGATACGCCTCCGGTCGGCACGTGTCAATGGGACATGACGGACGACCGTTCCGGAATCCGTGAAATTCTTCCTGGGATCCTTCCTGACTCATCAACCACGGATCCGGACCTGGGGCCTCGGCCCCCTCCAGACCAGCCGGGGTCCACCCGACTCGCTCGTACCCCCGGTCCTCCCCCTCCATCCGCCCCACGAAGACAACGGGCCGCCCCAACCGCTCGGCCCCCGAAGCGGCCATGTCTCGGTCGCCCCAGAGGACTGGCCGAAACCGTCGCATCGGGATGCCC
>Ga0079992_116821_pt1 | contig 10208 bp, 7 predicted proteins | sample FaiFalFF_MnMetaG_3_FD_69197 | JGI IMG/M metagenome (GOLD analysis project Ga0079992, IMG submission 69197) | Freshwater microbial communities from Yellowstone National Park, Wyoming, USA - Fairy Falls B (FF_Mn_B) MetaG (SPADES assembly) (version 2) | ecosystem: Environmental > Aquatic > Freshwater...
TCTGAACCTAAAACTATTTTAGAGCTGACTCGTGAAATTTTCCCAGATGCAAAAAAGTATCAGTTCCTTTTGGCAATTGACGAAGTAGGAGCACATGTTGAATACCTTTGGGATAGAGGCTACCTTGGAATTGAGAACATAAAAGAATATCTTGAAAACGATGATGTCCCAGCAAGATGGGTAAAAGTGAGGAATTTGTAAGAAAATGAGAAAATTTTAAGAAAAAGAAAATTAGAGATTTGTGTGAAATTTGATTTGCATAAATTCAATTTTTCTGTTAAACCTTCAAATCTCCCTGAATGATTTACTAAAATTACTATGGATGTAAGAAATGTTATAATTTTGGGTTCGGGTCCTGCTGGATATACAGCCGGAATATATACTGCAAGAGCTCTCCTGAAACCGCTGATTTTGGCTGGGATACAACCCGGTGGACAGCTTATGCTGACAACTGAGGTTGAAAATTTTCCTGGTTTTCCTGACGGCATTATGGGACCTGATCTTATGGAGAATATGAGAAGACAAGCAGAGCGTTTTGGTGCAGAAATCGTATATGAGAATGCTGTTGACATTGAAATTGGTAATCCGCTTGAGAAAGTTCCGTTCAAATTAAAAACAGATACTGGAAAAGAATTTTTGAGTTGGACTTTAATAGTTGCTACTGGTGCAAGTGCAAAAATGCTCGAACTTGAATCTGAAAAAAAGCTTGTAGGAAGAGGAGTTTCTACATGTGCAACATGTGACGGTGCTTTTTTTAAAAACAAAAGAGTCGTTGTGGTTGGAGGAGGTGATTCAGCTATGGAAGAGGCTCTGTTCCTTACAAGATTTGCATCTGAGGTGAAAATCATCCACAGAAGAGATAAACTCAGAGCTTCTCCAATAATGCAAGAAAGAGCTTTCAAGAACCCAAAAATTTCATTTATTTGGAACAGTGTTGTTGTTGATATTCTTGACCCAGAAAAAGGTAAAGTTGAAGCTGTTGTTTTGAAGAATGTTGTAACTGGGGAAATTTCTAAGGTAGAGACAGACGGAGTTTTTATTGCGATAGGACACAAACCTAATACTGATTTCCTCAAAGGAAAAATTGAGTTAGATGATCAGGGTTATATAATAACGAAAAACGGAACAACAGAAACATCTGTTCCGGGAATTTTCGCAGCGGGTGATGTCCATGATAAAAGATACAGACAAGCCATTACTGCTGCTGGCTCAGGATGTATGGCTGCTCTTGATGCCCAAAGATTTCTTGAAAATTTAGGAATTTCTCATTAGTTAATCTGAGCTTGAACCTAACTTCTCAAAAGCTTAATTTAAAACTAAAAGCTTATTCTAAAGCTTCTTGTAAGGTCATCTAATTTTGTCATAATGTAGCTTATGGATTTATTGAGGGAAAAGTTATTTGCAAGCTGGAAACTTTCATTTTCAGTTCCACAACCTTGCGATATTTTACCTATGAATAAATTTCCTCCGAATGTTGGATCTTTGAAATAAATATAAAGTAGAGGAATTCTCTGCTGAATTATACTCTCAAATAGAAATTTTCCTTTGATATATAAACAATCGTTTTCGAGTTTTTTTATTGTGTTGCCGTCAAAAGTTTTTTGACCATCGTATTCTGCGAACCTTTCCCCTTCAAAACATACATAGCATTTTCCGGTTTTTGGAATTTTGTCGTTTTCATTTGCTGATTGTCCAAGTTCTCCTTCTATCAAAAACGAAGGCAAAGAGATTTTTTGATTGAGTCCAGGTTTTTCCAGTATTTCTTTCATATCCGGAATTATATCTGTTATTATGACTTCTGGTAGGTAAGCTCTGAGTGGTTTTTTTGCATCAAAAAATCCTCCAATATTGAACGAAATAAAATCTGGAAAGATTTCACCTAAATTCAAGCTTTTTAAGAAATCCGGAATTAGAACTCGCATTTCAGCAAAATTTACAGGTTCATTTTTTCTTATTTTTGACGATAGATTTATCAGGAAATCCCTGACTCTTTTGAAGTAATTTTCATCAAAGAAAGTGGGAATTAGTTCTAAAATATCGAGTAATCTTGTATAATTTGTTTGTATTCCTTCTGGTACTGTGTAAAGTTTTCCTGTTGAGAATTTATCTCCCAGAGAAAATTTCCCATCTTTGTTTTCATCTTTGACTGAGAAAACATCGTTGTTTTTAGGTTTGAGGAAAATTTCGTCAATAGCCAAAGCTATAAGTTCAAGAGATTTTATAAGTTCTTGCTTTGCTGAATCAAACTTTTCAGGTCTTATGAAATTGAGGATATTAGAGTTTTCATAGTAGAGTATTCCTGTAAGTCTTAAAAGTCCTGTTATATCTTCTTCACCTTTTACAAAAAAAAGCGGGATAAGATATTTTGAAGTGAGTTCTTTTTGTATATCAAAGTTTATGTCGTGTGAAAAAATAAAATCAAGGAAAAATTTTGCGATATGTGATGTTGCCATAACAAGCACCGGAAGTTCTTTTCCGAATTTTTTGCCTATTCTCACCTCTGATGTGAAGCTTTGCATATAGATTGGTATGCCATCTTCTTCATAGAACTCGCAAGAGTTTGAATATAGATATTCTGCTAAATTTTGAAGTTCAGCTAATTTTTCTTCTATTGGCATTATGTAGTTTTCATAGAGAAGATTTAAGTTAGGTTTCCACTGATATTGATTTTCAGATTTTTCCAATATATTTTTTTGATAAAGCTTATTATTTTGATGATCTTTTTTATCTCTTTCTTCCTCTGCTTTTGCTGATAGTAGATATAGGTGTGGACTGAGAGATATAGATATGTTTGATTGAGAAGAATTTGGAGATACGAGAGATAAAATTCCTGATTCATTAGAAACTATGATTTGACTCAGCATATCAAATGATTTTGCAAGGAATTTACCATATTCCGTTTCACAACTTTTTGACTTTTCACTCTGTTTTGAAAATTCAAGATAAGCTTGTTTGAAAAACCCCCGTTTTAAGAAATCACGAGCTTTTTCAAGATGGTTGTAATTATTAGGAGTATTCTTTTTGAGCTCACTTACAACTTTTTCATCTATAAATCCATATTTTTTGAGGAATTCAAGTAATTTTTCTTTTGCTTTCTTTGTATATTCTGTTTCGGGGAAAGCATCAAAGCCGTGAGCTCCTCCTTCCACTACGAAAATTTCAGCTTGTTTTCCCTTTTCAATTAGCAAATTATAAAGTTCAACGGATTGATCAAGAGGGACGAAAAAATCCGCATCTCCGTGTATTATCAGTATAGGGAAATCTACAAAATCAATATAATTTACGGGTGATAATTTTTTTATAGTTTCCTCTATATTTTCGGATTCAGATCTTACTGGCTCAAAGTATTTTATATAGAGGTTACCGAAATCATATACTCCATAGAAAGGAATTGCTGCATCTACTTTAAGTTCGTTTTTTGATTTTTCGTCAAACCATTCGCAGTTTTCAGGTAGGAAATCATTTTTTGAAAATGATGTAAGAGCTGTGAGGTGTCCGCCTGCGCTTCCTCCCAAAAGTATTACTTTGCTGCCTATTCCATACTTTTTCCCCTCTTTTTTTGCCCACAAGATTGCACATTTTATTTCTTTTACTTGCTCTGAAATTTTAGCTTTTGGAACTAATGTATATTCAATATCAAACACAGCTATTCCGTTGCAGGCAAAAAGCTCTCCCCACCATCTGCCCATCGGGGTTCCTTTGTTTCCGGCTGTCCATCCTCCGCCGTGGATGTGTATTGCAATGGGAAAATTTTTTATGCCATACGGCAAATATAGATCTCCAACTAAATTTGGTTTTGAGTTTGAATATTTTATATTTCTTATCAGGGAAAATTGTCCTCCCGTATATTCTTTTCCGAGTTCATCAGAGCATGGGAGCAGGTTATCTTCTATAATTTTTATTATTTCTTTTGGAATTTCACTTCTGTCTTCCCTATTTTTTTCTCCGCAAGCTGCAAAGAACGAAAAAGTTAATGATATGTCAAAAACAGAGAGAATGATTTTGAAAATCAAAGTTGTAAAATTTTTCTTATAGCTTTTATTTCTCATATCTTTAATTTAAGCACAATGTAAATTATCACAAGAGAAATATATATGATTGTAGTTATAAAAATTGAAATTTTTTCTATTTTTGATTCTTTGAGAGTTTCTGATAGTTTTGGAAGAAAATAAGATTGAGTTAGTACAACCATAACGCATATTGCTCCCATCCCAAAAAATCCTATTACTGCTGTGAAAACAATAAGTTCCCCAGGGGGAGCAATCGGTAAAGTGATGCATGTTATTACGGTTATTGCTGTTATAAGAATTTTGTAAGCCTTATTTTCGTCTTTTATAATTTCTTCATTTACAAACTTGATAATATCAATGTTTGTTCGTGCGACGGCGTCGGCAGTAGATATCCATGTATCAACCAAAAATAAAGCGGATGCAAACAAAAAAATTCTTCTTCCGAGTTCTCCGCCCCATTCTGCAAAGAACTCTGCTTGAACAACCGCAATTTTATATTCCGTAGGAAAAAGACCTTTTGGATTAAGTATTGCAAATGCCAGAAGTGTTGTCATAATTGTTGTTATTAAGTTCCCTACAACTCCAACTGATGAATCAAGCAATAGAGCTTTCTTCCAGATTGATATTTTATTTTTGGGTGTATCTTTTGAAGGTATGAAACCGGAGATGAATTTATTTTGGGTTAGCTTTGCCATTCCCATTCCTTTCCCTAAAATCCAGTATGAGTAAAAGAGCGACCAGAATCCGCCAAGCCCCATAAAAGTTATAGCTGTTATAACTTTCTCGTAATCTTCTTTTTCTACGACTTTAAGGTTTGGTTTGAGAAAGCTTGCGAAAAAATCGGGTATTTTTTCCAGAACCGTTCTATAAGAGCAAGATATAACAAGCCCCACGAATGTTCCTATTGCCACAAACATCATAATTTTTTCTATCACATCATATACTTTTTTTGATTTCATAAGTACTATATACATTCCTAAAATAAGCAAGTATCCCCAGAGTATTGATTCGGCTTTCCTTGATATTCCAAAAGGTATGAGTTCAGATAGAGCTGTTCCTCCTGCAACCACAAATGAACCGAACCAAAAAAACGAAAAGTTCATCATAATCCAGAGAAAAATTGAAAAATACTTGTTTGCTCTCAAAAATCCTCTCCATATACTCTCACCTGTAAGCAGTGAATACCTCCCGATGTAATAAGTTAGTGGGAGTTGCACGAGAGCGGAGGGGATGAGTAAAAACAAAAGAGCTCCTCCGTATTTTGCAGCAAGATATGGCCACCATATAAGTTCTCCCGAACCTTGGGCAAGTGCAAGCCATATTATACCTGGACCTAAAATTTTTAAAAAACCTGGAAATTCCGGAATTTTCTCTTCTTTCATAAATCTGATTTTACCCTATCTCTCTTTTTTTATTTTCTTACCATTTTCTTCGCATTAATTTTCCAGCTGAATCAAGGAATAAAAAGTTAATGAAAAACGCAAAAGTTAAATTTTTCTCTTAAAATTATAGGTGCAGCTACAAGAAGTGTAGTTCAATCCAGTTTTATGAACACTACACTTTTTGTGGTCTGTAAAAAATATAAAGGAGGTGAAACAAAAATGGTTAAAGCAAAAATGGTTAAGAAAGTTTTTCTCTCGGTTTTTGTTTTTTTTGGTCTTATTTTAAATTCTTGCGCAAATAAAGAGGGAACGAAACCTGCTGAGGAGAAAAAGCCTATAACATCTGATGAATCTATAAGCTATTCTCTCCAAAGTGTAGGTTCAGCGGTGAAAGTTAGTTCAGCTGTTGCAAAATCTGTTGCTTCTATGAAAGTTCAAGATAATGTTCAGCAATCTATAATAACGGCAAGGTCAAGACCGCAGCAACCAGGAATGATAAAAGGAAGGGCCAGGCCACCACAGCAACCGAGAATGCAAGCCCCTCAAAAAGCTGGCAGAATAAAATTAAAGGCTAACACAAGTATATGTTCTGAATATGGAAATGAAATTAATATCAGTTTTCAAGATGAGCAGGGAAACTGGGTTAATCTCTGGTTTTCTTTAGATAATGGAGTGCTAAATATATTTGTTAGTTCCAGCGAAGGAGGAATTTCAGCACAGTTTGTAGATTGTAGCGGAATTACTCTGAGTTGTAGTGGAATAAATACACCTCAAGACGCTTTTCAATATTTTAACCAACTTATATCGCAAGCGGACCAGAAATGCACTTTTGATAATGGGTCTGTCTGGTATCCCGGAGGTTTTGGTTGCTCTGTTAGTGATTTTGACCATAATGGAAAGTTCTCAGTATCATATTCATATTTCCCTTATTCAGGGGATGGATCATTCAGCCAATCTTCAACTTTTGTATTTATAGATGAATCAGGTTTCGCAAGCGTGAGCTACTGTGATTCTCAGGGCTCTTGTGATTTTAAAGATTATAATTGTCCTGTGGAAAATCAAATATTTCAAAATATAAGATGTGAAGCTGACCAAGATTACGATATAAACTCGTTTTATTATGTTTTGAACAATATAGATTCTTATTGTACACTTACTAATTCTTTCTCGGGAGTTAGTCAGCGGGAAATTGAAGGAGGAACTTGTTGGTCATGGGGAGAAGATGAAGTTCGCATAGAAAATATTGAGAAAGCCGTTGTATTTAACAGGTATGAAGTAGGATTAAAGGGAGATGTTCTGCAAATTGGATTTTGTGATAGAAATTTTGAAGATGGCAAGTTTCTTGGTGAATCTTGTAAAATTTATATTTCAGATGTTAGATTAGGCTCTGGTAATTGTCAGTTTTCTTTTGATTGTCAAAGTTTTGGCAACGATATAACATCCGCTTTTCAGTATGCTAATTCTGTCTCCAAAAATTGCTCTGCTAAACTTTCTGGGTTTACAAGGTATGATAATCAAGGGGGGATATCTTGCCTCAAAGATGATTTTTCTGGGGATGGTTTAGACGATCTTTTGAGGGAAGAATTTTATCCCGGTGGGGGTACGAATGTTCTCATAAGTGGAACAGGTGATGGAACGAAGAGAATTTGTCAGTTCAGTGGTGAAGATAGTTTCTCCTGTGATGAGTATTCTGCTACCGGGTGTTCTGGGAGTTTATCAGAAACGGATTGTAGTTTCTCGTGTAAAACTCAGTGGGTTCTTTCTGGATATTTAACGGCAGAGGGGGGATGTTTTAAAGAAGATGTGGATAATGATGGTGAAGGTGAATTAATTGTTTTTGTCGGAGGTCAAGATAAACTTTCGGGCGTTATCGCGAATTCTGATAAAAGTTCGGTAGGATTAGACTGTTCTTTTAGTTCTTCAAGTGCTGACATTGTTTGCAAAGTAAAGGTTGGTTCCTGTGATATCGCTCAGTGTCCATCAAAAGGAGCAGACTTGAACTCCGTTATATCAAGTTGTTCTATGAAAGACTATGCTGAATGTAGCTTAACTTCGGAGGAGGAGAATTCTTGTTTTAATATTGTTTTATCGTTGCTTTCAAAGGAGGGTGATGGAGTAAGTTATTGTTCAAAAGTAGATGAAAAATCGGGCGAAAATGTGAAGATAAAGAAAATAAAAGAAGGATATGAATATTCAAAGGGGAGTGCGGGGAAAGGATTTACTACTTATACTTGTCCTGAAAGTTCAAAGGTTGATTTTTCTCAGTGTTCTATAAGCGGTTGTGAAATATCAGAAAAGACAGCTGATATTGTTGCAAGTCTGTCGGATTTTGCAAGCGAAGGAACAAAGCAAACTTATACGATGAAAATATCTGATAAGAAAGCAGGTATAGAAGGGGAGATAAAAGTTGTTTATTATGTGTTAGATAATATAGCTGAAATAGAAGGAACATTAAAAACAAAAGCAGGTAATATAGAGTTATCTGGTAAGGTGAAAGGAGATGGTTCTGCTGATATATCGCTTAAAATGAAGCTTCCCGATGGTAAAGAAACAAAAGGTGATTTCAGATTCAAATCAGATGGTTCGGGAACTGGAACTATTATAGCTGATAACAAAAAATATAATGTCAAGTTCAACGCTGACGGCACAGGTGAAATATGCGATGAGGCAAATAAATGCGAGAGCTTTTCTTAATTTGCAATTTGTTGTATAATTCTAATTCTTTATTTTTTATCTTGTGAGTTTGTATGATTTGATATATATCTTATTATGGTGTGTAGAGATTTTATTGCTGCGTAGAACTCTGGGCTTTTCATTAGCTTTAACATTTTAAATATTGAAGGTTTTTCTTTTTGAGCCTGGGAGAATTCTTCTGTTGCTTTCTTCATACCTTCTGGTAATTTTTGAGCAAGTTCAAATAACATCTGATGGTTAAGATTCCCTATCATCCACACCAACATCATAACATTTGCAACTGATCCCATAAGTTCAGGTTTTACTATTGAATTGAATCCTTCTTCAAATCCTTCAAGGAGACCAGATACAGCACTTAGGATACCACTCTCTTGTAGTTTCTGAACGATTTCTATTATATCTTTTATTGCATCTTTATTTTCTATTAGTGTTTTGAGTATATCCTCTATTTTTTCCTTTTCTTTCTCATCAATACCCTTTATTGTTATTTCCATGGTTTTTCACCTCCTTTTTTATCTACCAAAAATTTGGCTAAACCACATCCTTTCAAAAGCAACTTTTAAACCTCTGAACGCTCTCATACCTCCGAGCATCCAACAATCAGGGTAAGGTGCCGTACCATCTATGACCTTTGAAAAGTCGCAAAATACTCCTGCTCCCATGTATCCCACATCCATAACGCATATTCCTGTTCTGTTGTACATGATTCCCATAGATGTTCCTTTTATTTCGTCTATTATTTGTGAAGCTACATAATCTGCTTGGAAATGAGCAAAAACTCCTGCCATACCTATTCCAAGACTTCTTGAAATTATGTCACCTATGCCGAAGATGTTTTTATATTCTGGGTGTCTGAGTGATTTCTTATCAACTAACATATATCCATCTGCGTTATCGTTTCTGAGTTTGCTGTTTTTGAATACAGGATCTACTGGTTCATGAGGAGGAATTATGATTGCGAGATCGTATTCAATTTCTCTACCATCTTTTGCTTGTATTTTCCCATCTTTTATTTTTTCAGTTGAAAACCCACCTTCAAATTTCACATTAAATTGATTGAGAAACATCTTGAAGGCATTTACCATAAATGGTCCAAAAGGTTGCATAGGCTCACTCCACGGATGTATTACTGTTATTTCTGTCTTTTCGGAGAATCCTCTTTGTTCTGAAATATATCTTATCATAAATGCAAGTTCAAAAGGAGCTGGAGAGCATCTGTACACAGGTTCCGCCGGACCAACAAATACTTTTCCTCCACTGAAATTGCTAAGTGCTTCGCGTAGTTTTAGCGCGTCTTTCATTTCCCATGCGTGGAATGTTTTCTCTATCCCTGATATTTTTTCTGGTTTTAGAACTGTTCCTAATGATACTACAAGGTAATCATATTCAAGTTCTTGTCCATCAAATAAAACTTTATTTTTCTCCGGAATTATTTCTTTTACTTCGAAATTGATTACATTTATGCCTTTTTCTTTTAGTTTTGATAGAGGTCTTGAAATATCATTAGGTTCCCTTGTTCCTACGGCAACCCATAAGTAAGATGGACGAAATTCGTGCAGAGCATTTTTATCAATAAGATATACTTCTAATTTTTTGATTTTTTATTTCTTCTTTTAGAATTTTAGAAAGTCTTGAAGCTACTACTACTCCACCTATACCACCTCCTAATATTACTACTTTTTTTCCCATTTTTTTCACCTCCAATAAAATATTAGCCATTATACGAGTTAGTGCATTTATTTCCTGTTTTTTTGAATGAAGATTTAGATGTGGAGTTTGGATGGTTTTTTATTTTTTTAATTTTTTACTTTGATATTTGATCTGCTACAAGTTGTGAAACATCTTTTACTTTTATTTTTTCTTCTAAACCTTTGTATTTTGTTGCATCCTCTAACATTATCATGCAGTACGGACAAGCCGTTGCTATTAAATTTGCGGAAATCTCTTCAAATTCTTCAAAGCGTGTATAGTTTATTCTTTTGCCTCTTTCTTCTTCATACCACATTTTTCCACCTCCTGCTCCGCAGCACATTCCTCTTTCTCTGTGTCTCAAAACCTCTTTTATCTCACCATCAAATGTAGATTTAAGAATAAATCTTGGCTCATCATATATTGAGTTATA
>Ga0079992_131851_pt1 | contig 10204 bp, 10 predicted proteins | sample FaiFalFF_MnMetaG_3_FD_69197 | JGI IMG/M metagenome (GOLD analysis project Ga0079992, IMG submission 69197) | Freshwater microbial communities from Yellowstone National Park, Wyoming, USA - Fairy Falls B (FF_Mn_B) MetaG (SPADES assembly) (version 2) | ecosystem: Environmental > Aquatic >...
CCATCCTTGAGGAGCAAAGCGGTTTGATAGCGTTCGGGCAACCGTTGCAAGGCTTGGAGGACTAACCGTCGCCGTTCGGCTTCAACGACGATTTCTTCGGGGTCAGGGGCTTCTTCGGGTAACTCCAAAGGTGGGGCGTCGTCGGTGGCGGCGGTTTCCAACAATTGCTCCAAAGAAAGCGGCGTTGGGCGGCGGCGCAGCATGCGACACTCGTTGGTGGCGATGCGATGGAGCCAAGTGCGCAGGCTGGCTTCGCCACGAAAACTCCTTCAAGTGTTGGGCGGCTTTTAACAAAGTCGCTTGAGCGACATCCTCGGCATCTTCCCGATGGCGGCACAATTGCCGCGCCAACCGATGGAATTCTTCGCGATAGCGCCAAATTTCTTCCGTCATCTCCCTAACTCCCTCAGAAAAGCGACTTTTTGCGACCATTGCTCCATCAGCGCCGAGCCGCAAAAAGGTTCGGTTCTCGCAAATTTGCCCTGCAAGAGAGCGAGGAATTCACCCAAGGCGATGCCTTTCGGGACAAGAGCGGGATAAAAACGGTTCAACAGCGTCTTTTGCCAACGAAACCAAAGGGATGGTCGGGGCGGTTTGGGAGGCTGTTCGTAATTGAAGCGCAACAGCGTCGCTTTCCCGTTGCCTGTCTCCACCAGACACATCACGCTCCCATCGTAGCGAGCGTCAGGCTCTTGACCAGCGATGAGGCGCAACAGGTTTTGAGCGAGGACAGGGGCTTGAAAATGGGCGGCAGCGCCGCTTTTGCTGACGGGCAAATCGGTGGCGTCACCGAGGGCAAACAATCGTTCCTGCCCTTTCACCTGCAGGGTGTTTCGGTCTGTTGGCACCCAACCGCCTTTGTCGCCGAGGGCGGAAGCGTCAATGAGGGGCGAGCCCCGATGGGGCGGGATGAGCACCAAAAGGTCGTAATCCAACTCCGTCCCCTCCAAAGACACGAGGCGGCGTCGCTCAGGTTCCACCTGCTCAGTGTTGAAGAAGGTTTCCACCGTGATGTCCTTGCGGGCAAACAACTCCTCAAAGAGTGGGGTGACGGTCGGGATGGAGAAAAGTTGGGGCAACGGCGTGACGAAGACGAGTTCCGTCCGCTTCCGCAAACCCCGCCGACGCAACCAGTCGTCCAAGAGCAAAGTGAACTCCAAAGGCGCTGGCGGGCACTTGTAAGGGAAGCCAGCGATGCCGACAATAAGCCGTCCACCTTCAAATCGGTGAAGCGCCTCCCGCAACCGCACGGCAGCAGGTTCGGTGTAAAAGTGATGGCTGCCTTCCGCTAAGCTGGGGATTTCGTCAGGCATGGGACAGGAACCAGTGGCGATGACGAGGAAATCGTAAGGCAACATCCCGCCATCGGGTAACCGCAACTGCCGTGCATCAACATCAATGCGCTCTACAGGGGCTTGAAGCAACTGAACAGCGGGATGGAGCAAACGGCGTTCGTCGTGGCGCAATCGTTCTGGTCGTTCCCATCCGAAGGGCACATAGAGCAAGCCCGGCTGATAGTGGTGAACGCCTGTGGCATCCACGACGGTCACTTCCAAACGGTCATTTTGCTTTGCCAACAAGTTGGCAACAAAAGTGCCTCCGACACCACCGCCGACGATGACAACTTTCGCTCGCCCCATCGCCCGTCACCTACCTTTAGCGTTTTTTGCGAACCAACACCCGTTCGTAGCCATCGGCGGGAAAAGCGCCGAGGAACTCATGTCCTGCCCGCTCGCACCATGCCTTGGCGTCTTCTTTGGTGCGAGGCTCTTGCGTCCAAACTTCTACCACCGTCCCGACGGGCACTTCCTTGATGGCGCGGATGAGTTCCACCAACGGACCTGGGCATTGCGCCCCGCGAGCGTCCACGATTTTGTCCGCTTGCAGCGTTGTCACCATCACCCTGTCACCTCCATCGCTAAAAGAGGGGCGATGTCACCGCAAAGTTACACCAACGCCCATCACAAAGGAGGCGCGAAGGCATGGACGACATCCGAGGGCTCTTTGAAGCATTGGCAGACCGTTACGATGCGTGGTATGACGGTCCTGTCGGGCGAATCGCTTTTCCGTTGGAAGTGGAGTGCCTTCGCCCGCTGCTTAAGGGAGCGCCTTTCCCTTGGCTGGAAGTTGGGGTGGGCACGGGACGGTTCGCTTATGCCTTGGGCATCCATGTCGGCATTGACCCTGCCGAGCGCCCCTTGCGGTTAGCGCGCCAAAGGGGCATCACAGTGGTGCAGGGTGTCGGAGAAACTTTGCCTTTCCGCGATGCTTCTTTTGGGGCGGTGCTTTTCGTCGTTACCCTCTGCTTCGTTCAGGAACCGTTGGCGGTGCTCCGAGAGGCGCATCGGGTTTTGCGGGACGATGGCGTGCTGGTTGTGGGAATGGTGTTTGCCGATTCACCTTGGGGCGAATTTTATCGGCAAAAGGGGGCGACGGGACATCCCTTTTACAAAGCGGCGCGCTTTTTGACCCGAACTCAAACCGCTTCCTTCCTTGCCCAGGCAGGATTTCGCCTCGTCGCTGCCCGAAGCACCCTTCGGCAACCGCCCAACGAAAAAGGGCTGCAGTGGGAAAGCCCAATGGAAGGTGACTTGCCCGATGCTGGGTTTGTGGCGTGGAAGGCAGTGAAGGCTTAATGGTGGGCTTTAGGCGCATCCTTTTCACCCCTTGCGCATCAGTGGCGATGGGAGCGAGGGAAAGGCTCCCAAAAATCCGAAGGAGCAAAGGAGGGATGAACGATGGCGACACTGGCTCGTCGCGAGACCCGCCGATGGACGATGGAGGAGTTTGACCGCTTGTTCAATGAACTGACCCGCACGATGTTGCGGGATATCGCCTCATGGCTTTCCGTCTGGGAGGATGGGAAAGTTGCTCGTCGCCCTTGGGCGCCAGCGATGGATATGTTCCGCAAAGGCGACCAGTTGATTCTGCGCTTTGACCTGCCGGGCGTTTCCCCTGAAGCGTTGGAGGTGTCGGTGAACGAGGAAGGCATCCTGACCGTCAGGGGCGAACGGAAGTGGGAAGAGGGCGAAGTGGATGCCCTCTGTTGCGAGCGCTTCTATGGCGCCTTTGAACGCTCCCTCCGACTGCCCGACGGTGCTGACACCGAGCACATTGAGGCGACCTACAAGGATGGCGTCTTGGAAATTCGGATGCCTTACCGAGAGGCATCGGCATCGTCCCAACGACGCATTGAAGTGAAGGCAGGCTGAAAGCCTGTCAATTAGGAGGCGGGTGGTGCGGAAATGACCTCCGCACTGCCCGCTTCCTTCAAAGCCCAAGGGGGGACGCAAGATGACCGAAGCACTTGTCGGGACACCCATCAGCGAGGCGGACTTTGAAGAGAAAGTGCTCAAAAGTCCCGTCCCTGTCCTCGTGGAAGTTTGGGCATCGGAATGTGTGCCTTGTCCGATGATGCTTCGCCATCTTGAACCTCTTTTGCGCCCTTATCTTTCCCGCATCCGCCTCTTCTCTTTGGACGCCTCTACCCATCGCCAACTGGCGGAGCGTTTTCAAATTCGCTCAACGCCTGCTTTGCTCGTCTTCCTCAACGGTCAGTTAGTCGCTCATTTCGTTCACCAAGTGGATGCCGCTCACATCCATGAACGGTTGAAGGCGTTGCTTTCGGAAGGGGGGAAGTGAGATGTCAAAGCGCCTCCTCATCATCGGTGGCGATGCGGCGGGCATGAGCGCCGCTTCAAAAGCCAAACGCACCGACCCAACCGTTTCGGTCGTCGTGCTGGAAAAAGGCTGCGCCGTCTCTTATGCGGCTTGCGGCATCCCTTACTTCATCGCTGGCATCGTCCCTGAGGCAACACACCTCCTTGCCCGCACTCCTGAGCAATTTTCTCGGCAAGGCATTGAAGTGCGGCTGGGGCACGAAGCCCTTGCCATTGAGCCCGCCCGAAAAATTGTCAAGGTGCGAGACCATCAAAGGGAGCGAGAGTATGAGGAGCCTTACGACGAACTGTTGATTGCGACAGGCGCTATCGCCGTCAAGCCACCTATTGAGGGCGCTGACGCCCCCAACGCTTTCACCATTCGCCACTACGACGATGGCATTGCCCTGAAAACTTTCCTTGAGGAGCACCGACCGAAACGGGTCACCATCATCGGGGCAGGTTACATCGGCATGGAGTTTGCGGAAGCCTTCTGGCATTTAGGCATGGAAGTCACGGTCGCCGAAATGCTCCCGCAAGTCTTCACGGGCATTGACCCTGACATGGCAACTTTCGTGGAGCGGGAATTGAAGGAGCACGGAGTTGTCGTCCGCATGGGCGAACCCGTAATAGCCTTGCAGCGGGACGGAAAAGGTTTTGTCCGACAAGTCGTCACTCCCTCAGAAACTTGGGAAACGGACTTGGTGTTGTTCGGAAGCGGTGTCAAGCCCAATGTGGCATTGGCGCAGGCGGCAGGAATTCCGCTGGACGAAACAGGCGCCATCGCCACTGATGAGCGGATGCGCACACCCATTGAAGGCATTTGGGCAGCGGGTGACTGCACTTCGGTCGTCCACCTTGTCACGGGGAAAAGGGTTTACATCCCCCTTGGTCCGACCGCCAACAAGCAAGGGCGGGTGGCAGGGGAAAACATGGCAGGTGGTCGGGCAACTTTCAAGGGCGTCGTCGGCACTGCTATCGCCAAAGTCTTTCGGTTGGCGGTCGCCCGAACTGGGTTGACCGAAAAAGAAGCCCAACGGGAAGGCTTGAACTTTGCTGCCGTTACCATCACCGCCCCTGACAAAGCCCATTACTACCCCGGCGCCGCTCCCACGACTGTCAAGTTGATTGCCGAAAAAGGGACGGGACGGTTGTTGGGTGGGCAATTGGTCGGACCAGTGGAAGCCACCAAACGCATTGATGTCCTCGCCGCCGCCCTTCATGCCCAAATGACCGTTGATGAAGTTGCTCAGTTAGACCTCAGTTACGCCCCACCCTTCGCCCCCGTTTGGGACCCCCTCCTCGTCGCCGCCCAGCAACTTCGGCGAAAAGTCTGAGGCGTAACCTTTTTGCCCCTTGCGCATCAGTGACGGTGGCGATGAGAGACCTTGACACCAAGCCATCAAGACGGTTCGGAGGTGACCTGCGATGGTGTTGATCAGCGAGCGGGACCGACGAAAGTTGGAGGAATTTTTCCGCCAGCGATTGGTCCGCCCCGTCCGCTTAGTCCTGTTCACGCAACAACCAAGTCTTGTCTGGACGCCTTGGAGCCAACCGTGCCAGTTTTGCGAGGAGACGAAGCAATTGGTGCAGGAACTGACGCAACTGTCGCCCTTGTTAGAGGCGGACATCCACGACATAGACCGAGAGGGTGCTTTGGCGGAACGCTACGGCGTGGACAAAGTGCCCGCTTTACTTGTCACCGACGGCAGCAACTTTAACATCCGCTACTTTGGCATCCCTGCGGGCATGGAGTTCACGGCGCTGATTGAAGACATCGTGATGGTCTCGCAGGGAACGACGAACTTGAGCGAAGAAGTTCGGGAGAAAATTCGCCGCATCCAAAAGCCCGTCCACATTCAAGTCTTTGTCACACCCACTTGCCCCTATTGCCCCCGCGCCGTCCGAACCGCCCATCAATTCGCCATGGAAAATCCCCGCATCGTTGCCGACATGGTGGAAGCGACGGAGTTCGCTGAATTGGCGGAGCGCTACCGAGTCTTCGCCGTGCCCAAAGTCGTCATCAACGATGCCATAAGTTTTGAGGGCGCATTGCCAGAACACCTCTTTGCCCTCTATGTCCTCAAAGCCGCCGACCAATTGGAAAAAGACGACGCCCATTTGCTGGACGAAGTGGAACGAGAAATGGCAATGGAAGAAGGACACGAACACCATCACCACCACGACGAGTTTGAGCACGAACATCACTTCCATCGCTACGACCACTGAGGGACGGAGGTGATGAGGCATGGTGGCGTTGGGCGAATTGGCGTTGCGCTTGGATTTGCCCGAAGAAGAGCCCTACGATGTCGTCGTCATCGGCGGTGGTCCTGCAGGCTTGACCGCTGCCCTTTATGCGGCGCGGGCGAAGTTGAAAACCGTCGTTTTGGACAAACATCCCAAAGCAGGGGCGCTGGGCATGACCAGCCGCATTGAAAACTACCCTGGCGTCCTTCAACCCATCAGCGGGGCTGAGTTGCTGGAACTTTTACGGCAACAAGCGAGGCAATTTGGGGCGGAATATGTCCAGGCGCAAGTGACGGGCGTGGATTTGCGTAAAGACCCTAAAGAGGTCATCAGCAGCGCCGGCACTTTCTACGGACGCACCCTGATCATTGCGACGGGTGCGATGGGGCATCAACCGTCTATCCCAGGCGAGGCGAAACTCATCGGCAAAGGCGTCAGTTATTGTGCCGTTTGCGATGCGCCCTTTTTTGTCGGCAAGGATGTCGCTGTCCTCGGCGACAATGACGAAGCGTTGGACGAATTGGCGTTCATAAGCCGCTTTGCCCGCATCGTTTACCTCATCTCACCCCATCGTCAGCCTAAGGCATCTCCCGAAACGGTTGTTCGTGCCCGCCAACTTCCCAACATCGTTTGGCTGCTGAAAACACGCGTCATCGCCATTGAAGGCGACCAACAAGTCACCGCCATCGTGGTAGAGCGGGAAGGACAAAAAGAGCGGTTGCCGGTGGCAGGAGTGTTCATCTACCTCGTCGGGACGAAGCCTGTCACCGATTTTTTGGACGGGCAATTAGACCTCACTCCCGAAGGGTGCATCAAAGTTGACCCAGAGACGAAGCAGACAAGCGTCCCTGGCGTTTTTGCGGTGGGCGATGTGACTTGCAAAGAAATTCGGCAAGCCGTTATCGCCGCAGCCGAAGGAGCAATCGCCGCCTTGGAAGCCGAAAAGTTCCTGCGGCGACGAGCCAAAGCCCGCTCCGATTGGGCGTGACGGGAAAACTGCCGATAAACTTTGATGGCGGTAAGTCGTCCAGAAGGAGCGCGCCATTTTTATGGCTCGTCTGCCATCTTTTCACTATCGCTGGGAATGGCGATTGCGTGCCAACCCTGAACAGTTGTGGGAGTGGGTGTCGGACACGAACCGCTTCAACGCCGACACGGGGCTGCCCGCTTTGGAAGAAAACATCCCGCTGGAGAACCGTCGGCGTCGGCTGCGCTTTTCCCTTTTGGGCGTCAAGGTGGAGTGGGAAGAGACGCCTTTTGAATGGGTGCGCCCTTTCCGCTTCGGCGTCGTTCGGCGCTACCTCAGCGGTCCTGTCGCTTTAATGCGGGTGCTGGCGGAACTGGTGCCCCTTCCCGAAGGGGGCACGCGGCTCGTCTACCAAGTTTGGGCATATCCGCGCAACCTTTTGGGGGTGCTCGCCATCCCCATTCAAATTGGCTTGATCAGTGCCCGCCGCTTCGGTGCTGTCTTTCGCCAGTATGACGATTGGGTGATGCAGGGCAAGGCAGTATGGGATGCGGAACGCAAAACCGCTCTCACCCGAGAGCAGCGGCGCCGATTGCGTTTCCTCTGCCGTCAGTTAACCGATTGGGGCGCCGACCCCGCTTTGGTAGACCGTTTAGCCCGCCTCCTTGAGACCGCCGATGACCTGACGCTGATGCGGATGCGCCCTTATGCCTTAGCCGATTATTGGGGTGTGCCCCGCAAAAAGGCGCTGGAACTTTTTCTGATGGCAGTGCGGGCGGGTTTGCTGGATTTCCGATGGGAGTTGCTTTGCCCCTCTTGTCGGGGCGCAGCGGAGAGTTTCTCAACCCTTTCCCTTGCCCGCTCCCAAACCCATTGCAAAAGTTGCCTCATTGACTTTGAGGTCAACTTTGACCGCTCGGTGGAGTTGACTTTTCGCCCTAACCCTACCGTGCGGCAGGTCAAGGAAGTCGCTTATTGCGTCGGAGGTCCTCAGGTGACACCCCACATCGTCTCTCAGCAACTGCTTCAACCGAAGGAAGAGCGAACCGTTACCCTCCCGTTGGAACGAGGGCGCTATCGCGTCCGCACCGCTAAACTGCGGGGCGGGCAGTTTTTTACCGCTGAGGAAGACGGCACGGAAAGCGAAGCAATTTTCATCGCCTCCCCTTCGGGTTGGGCGGACGAAGAACCGACCCTGAACCTGCGACCTGTTTTGCGGCTCATCAATCAAACGGACGAAGAGCAACTGTTCATCGTGGAGCGGCTTGATTGGAGCGACAAAGTGGTGACGGCAGCGGAAGTTTTCGCCTTTCAAACTTTTCGCGACCTCTTCTCGCAAGAAGCCTTGCGCCCTGGAGAACGCATCGCTGTCGGACATCTCACTATCGTCTTCACTGACTTGCGCGGTTCCACCAACCTTTACCGCGCCATCGGCGATGCCCCTGCCTTTGGGCTTGTCATGAACCACTTTGATGTCCTGCGGGAATGTGTCGCCGAAGAGGGTGGGGCGATCGTCAAGACGATTGGCGATGCCATCATGGCGGTCTTTACGCGTCCCGTCCACGCCGTGCGGGCGATGGCGAAAGCCCAGCGACGATTAGCCCATCCGCCAGAAGGCATGCAACCCCTTTACCTGAAAGTCGGCATTCACGCCGGTCCTTGCATTGCTGTCACCCTTAACGACCGTTTGGACTATTTCGGCTCCACCGTCAACATTGCCGCCCGCTTGGAAGGGCAATCGTCGGGCACCGACATTATCCTTTCCGACGCCGTTCGTTTTGACCCCGAAGTTGCCCAATGGCTCAATCAAGCGAAGGTGCGCTGCCAACCCTTCACGGCGACTTTGAAGGGCTTTGGGGAAGAAATCTTTCGCCTTTGGCGGGTGGAACTGGTCGCCGAAGAAATTGACCAATCCCAATGGACTGCCCTCGCTTTATGAGGCTGGCACTTTTCCTCGCTTTGGCGTCCTTAACTCATCGTTGTCATCGCTCCTCTTGCCATCGCCACACCTTCACCCTTCCGAATGTCGCCACTGCCAACAATTTTCCGTCGGATGAAAAGGCTAAAGCAGTCGCCCTACCCTTATGTTCGGGCACCGTCCCGACAAGCCGTTCCTCTTTCACCGACCAGATGGACAGTTCTTGTCCTCCGATGACCAACCAACGCCCATCAGGTGAGAAAGCCAGCGCTCCAATTTCTTCATCCCGTCCCGTTGACAGCGTGCGGACGAGTTGACAGTCAGGGAGACGCCAGAAAGTCACCGTCCCTTTAGCGCAACCAACCACCGGCAATTTCCCATCGGGCGAAAAGGCGATAGCCGAAGCGCTTGGGTAAGGTTGTTCCAAAGTCGCTATCAATTTGCCTGACGGGAAAGACAAAAGATACGCCTTCGCATAATAAGTCCCTGCCGCCAGCATCCGCCCGTCAGGAGAGAAAGCGAGGGAAGTGAAAAGCGGAGTGTCATGAGGCATCGCCCAATAGTCCACTTTCTCACCCTCTGGAAGGCGAAAGAGAGTGACTCCCGTCTCTCCCGCTGCCAAATGCTTCCCATCAGGATGCAAAGCAAGATGACGCAGCCATCCTATCCCTGACAGCGACTTGACCAGCGCCCCATCTGAAACTCGCCACATTTTCACGCTTCCATCACCCTTTGGTCCCGCCAGCACATATTGCCCATCCAAAGTGAAGACGATGGAGGAAGGAATACTCCCGAAGCCCGATTGCCACCAAAGAGAACGCTCCTCTTTCCCGTCATGGGCGCGCAAGAGGACCACCCCGTTGATCTTTGCAACCGCTAACAGTTGACCATCGGGGGAGAAGGAAAGGGTAAAGCCAATTATCTCCGCTCCTCCCAATCCTCCTAATCCCTGCGGCGGCTTCCGATCCCAGAGAAGCACGGGCTTGACAGTTTGTAGGTGCGCCCCTGATGGTGCCATCACTGCAAGGGAAAAACATCCGATGGCTAACAGCAAAGATGCCCTCAACTTTTTGCTCATCTTTGAACACCTCCCGCAACTTGCGACATCGTCGTCGTCACTGTTTTGCTAATCCTTCACGCTGTCACGGCGGCTTCTTTTGTTGCCAGCACTTCACGCAGGAATTGACCAGTGTAACTGTGCGGTGTTTCAGCGATAACTTCGGGTGGTCCTTCGGCGATAACTTCGCCGCCTTGTTCCCCGCCTTCCGGACCGAGGTCAATGACCCAATCTGCCGTCTTGATGACTTCCAAGTTGTGCTCAATGACGATGACGGTGTTGCCCATGTCAACGAGCCGATGAAGGACATTTAGCAACCGCTCAACATCGTAAAAGTGCAAGCCGACCGTCGGTTC
>Ga0079992_133419_pt1 | contig 10189 bp, 10 predicted proteins | sample FaiFalFF_MnMetaG_3_FD_69197 | JGI IMG/M metagenome (GOLD analysis project Ga0079992, IMG submission 69197) | Freshwater microbial communities from Yellowstone National Park, Wyoming, USA - Fairy Falls B (FF_Mn_B) MetaG (SPADES assembly) (version 2) | ecosystem: Environmental > Aquatic >...
TTTTTCTTGCCAATTTTTTAACGAATCCTATATGGCCTCTGTTTATTAAATATATGCTTTAATAGAAATCTATTCTAAATTTATTACGCAAGAACGCTATCATATCAAAAAAAGATTTATATAGCTGTTAATCTAATATTATACTAAGGTGGAAAGGTGATGAACCTCCAATATCAAGTAGTTTAAAAAATATAGAATTCCTAGCTTCTAAGATAAGAAACCGTATATTAAACATATATTTGCGAGAACAATCGCTCCATCTAGGATCTTCATTAAGTTGTGTAGAAATACTATCGTTATTGATGCTTAAATATATAAAAAGATCTGATTGTGATTTAAATAGGGACTGGCTAATTCTGAGTAAAGGACATGCTGCACCTACATTATATGCTATACTTGCTGAATGCGGATTTATACCTATAAATGAGCTGGAGATGATTCACGACATTTCTAGCATATTACAAGGGCATCCAGAAATAAGCATACCTGGAATTGACATGTCTACTGGAAGCCTTGGGCAGGGTCTGAGTTTTGGTGTAGGTATAGCTAAGGGTATTAAGCTTCGAGGCGGTAAGGGAAGAGTATATGTAGTTATGGGAGATGGGGAACAGGATGAAGGAGAAGTTTGGGAGGCCATGACCAATGCAGTTGCTCAGAAACTAGATAATTTAATTGTAATTATTGATAACAATGGTTTCCAGCTCGATGGTCCTGTTGAGAGGATTAAACCAAAGCATTATATGCCATCTGTTTGGAGAACGGTAGGTTGGAAGGTTATAATGTGCGATGGACATAATATATCTAGTCTAGATAGAGCTATAAGTGAAGCTTTATCTTGTAATATGCCAGCAGTAATATTTGCGAGAACCATTAGAGGCAAAGGTATTGCTGAGATAGAGAATACAAAAATTCAGAAGCCCGGAGTCGACATAGTCTTTCGGCATGTTAAGAACAATAAATATGATGACTAAGTTACAAAGAAACCAAGTTTTAATAATGTTAGAAAAATTTTCTTCAATGCGTGAGGCTTTTGGAAAAACTCTGGTACGTCTAGGAGAGGTTGAAAGCAATTTGGTTGTAATCACAGCTGATGTTGGAGATTCTACAAGAGCTATTTACTTCGGAGAACGTTTTCCTGAGAGATATTTTAACGTGGGCATAGCAGAGCAACATATGGTTAATTTTGCTGCAGGTCTTGCAGCAATAGGTATGAAGCCTGTAGTTGTAAGCTTCTCAATGTTTCTTATGAGGGCATGGGAACAAATAAGAAACACAACGGCAAGAATGAATTTAGATGTAAAATTTATAGCAACACACTCAGGATATAGCGATAATATTGATGGATCCAGCCACCAAGCTTTGGAAGATATAGCCCTTATGAGGGTTATACCAAACATGACAGTAGTTGTCCCAGCAGATACTCATGAGATTGAGATAAGCCTTCCAGAGGTTATCTGCAACTTTAAAGGACCACTATATTATAGAATTGGAAGAGATTATTCACCAAGTATTACAAAAGATCTTGAAGATAGATTTATAATCGGGAAAGCCTCTATATTAAAGGATGGAGAGGATGCAACAATTATAGGAGCTGGTGTAGTTCTATGGAATGCTCTTGAAGCGTCCAAGGAGCTGAGAAGAATGGGAATAAATGTCGCAGTCATAAATATGTCTACCATAAAACCTATAGATGAGGAAATCATAGAAAAATATGCTAGAAAGACAGGTGCTATAGTAACCATTGAGGAGCATAGCATATATGGAGGTCTTGGCTCTGCGGTTGCTGAGGTTATTGTAAACAAATATCCTGTGCCAATGAGAATTCTTGGAGCTAGATCATTCGGAAGAACAGCTAGATCTCATGAAGAGTTGATAGAATATTTCGGCCTTGGCAAGAAATCTGTTATTAAAGCAGTAATAGAGGTGATCAGAAATGGAAGACGTTGAGATTCTAAGAAGAGAAATAGATAAAATTGATGAAGAAATTATAGAATTAATTCAGAGAAGATTGGAAATAGCTAGGAGGATAGGTCAAGTTAAAAAGCATAAAGGAATGCCTCTGAGAGAATTAATTAGAGAAGTTAGCGTCGAGGAACACTGGATCAGGTTATCCAAAGAGAAGAATGTTCCAGAAGACTTAACTAAAGAGATTGCCAGGATTCTTATACGCTACTCACTAGCAGTTCAAGTAACGTTAGCTACCAACAGTAAAAAAGTTGCTTTAATAGGCTATGGAGGTATGGCTAGAACTCTTGGTAAAATGATTAAACTTGCAGGACATAAGGTTATGGTAGGAGGTAGAAACTTTGAGAAAGCTAAAAGTCTTGCTAATACAATAGGATGCGAATATGGAGAGCCTAAGGATATTATTCAAGAAGGTGATTATGTTATCTTAGCTCTTTCCAGGGAAGCATTTACTAGTGGATATGTTGATGATCTTACAATTTATATGAAGGATAAGATTGTTATGGATATATTATCGACTAAGACAGGAATATACGAAAAGATGGCTTTATCTTCTAAAAAATATGGCTTCAAATACATATCTACACATCCTTTATTTGGTCCTGAATCCATACCTTACGGGGAGACCATAGTTCTAATTCCATGCGATACCTCATATGAAGTAGTTGAAGAAGCGATAGATTTCTGGTCCTCATTAGGTTTTATAGTAGTGATTGCCGAATTTGAGGAACATGAAAAAGCTATGGCTATTATGCAAGTTTTACCCCATTTATTTATGTTAGCATTATCAGAAGCGATAAAATTACTCTCCAAAAAATACGGAATAGAATATGAGAGGTTTAAGACTTATAATATGAAGAAGATCGAAGAGATAATGGAGAGAATCAAGAATAATATTGAAGTAATTAAGGAGATCCAGATTTTTAATAAATATGCTTCTGAAGCCAGAAAATTGGGAGTTGAGATCCTAATGGAAACAGCTAGAAATTTTGGGGAGGATTAAATATGATGTTGATTGTATTGAAAGATGGTCATGAACCTTCTGAGATCATAGAGAAAATAAAAGAGAGATCAGCTTCTTATAGAATTACCAAGCTATATGGTAAAACTATTATAATTGCATGGCCTGATAATAATGTTGAAGGCATTGAAAGCTTGTCAATAGAAAATGTCTATAAAATTAAAAAACCATATCCATTAGCTAGCAGAGAATGGAGAAATAGAGATACAATTGTAGAAGTTGAAGGTATTATGATAGGTAGCAACAAAATCGTTATTGCAGCTGGTCCATGTTCTGTAGAGAGTGAAGAGCAAATGATCGAGGTTGCTAAGAAGCTCAAAAGACTTGGTGTATCAATGCTAAGAGGAGGAGCTTTCAAGCCTAGAACTAGTCCCTATTCATTCCAAGGTCTTGGAGAAAAAGGCTTGAAAATCCTTAAGAAAGTTTATGATGAAGTCGGAATGCCAATTGTATCAGAGATAATGGATCCAAGAGATATCAACATGTTTAAGGAAAATGTTCACATGCTTCAGATAGGAGCTAGAAATTCCCAGAACTATCCACTCTTAAAAGAAGTTGGAAGAAGCGGAAAGCCTGTATTGCTTAAAAGAGGATTTGGAAACACTATTGAGGAATGGCTTCATAGTGCAGAATATATTTTACTTGAAGGCAATGGTTCTTTGGTTCTCTGTGAAAGAGGAATAAGGAGTTTTGAACATGGAACAAGATTCACATTAGATATAGGAGGTGCTATTCTTGCAAAGAAGCTTACTCACTTGCCTATATGTGTTGATCCTAGTCATCCTGCTGGAAGGAGAGATTTGGTAGCCCCTTTAGCATTGGCTTCTATAGCAGCCGGAATTGATATGCTTTTAATTGAAGTTCATCCTAATCCAGAGAAGGCTCTGAGCGATTCTGAACAGCAACTTAGTATAGAAGAATTTAGTCAGCTAGTTGAAAAAATAAGAGAAGTTGCTAGGGCTATAGGTAGAGACCTATGAGAATCTATATCTCAAAGTTATGTCGTAATGATACTAAAATCGTGATTGGTCATGGTGCTTTAAATCTTTTAGAGGAAATAGAGGGTGAGACTGTGTTGTTGCATAGTAAAAAAATAGATCCTACGAATATATTAAGGAAGTTAAATAACGTTACAAGTGTTATAGCAATCGAAGATGGTGAGAAAGTAAAGAATTTTGAGAAGATCTTAGAAATATTGAGGCTAATTCATAATAGCGCGTCACCAGATCTTGAATGGATTATAGCTGCAGGAGGCGGTACGCTTTTAGATGTGGCAGGCTTCTTAGCATCAATATATAAGAGGGGAATTAAGCTCATCAACATACCCACTACGTTCTTAGGAATGGTTGATGCAGCAATGGGCGGGAAAAATGGTATCAATTTAGATAGTGTTAAAAATGTGCTTGGAACATTTTACCAGCCATGCTTAGTCATTTCAGATACATCATTTTTAGCTACCCTTCCATCAGAGGAACTTTCAAACGGTTTAGCCGAAGTAATAAAATATGGTATAACGCTTGATAAAATGTTATGTGATTTGCTTGAAAATAAGCATGATTTAATATTAAGCTTGGAAGAGGAGACTATCAAGGAAATAATATACAGATCTGCTTTGAATAAAATGAAGATCGTTGAGATAGATGAATGGGATAATAAAGGAATTAGAATAGTACTTAACTATGGACATACTATAGGTCATGCTATCGAGGCTGCTACCAATTTCAATGTACCGCATGGAAAGGCTATAGCAGTTGGAATGGTATATGAAGCTGCTCTTGCCGAGAAGATGAGAATGATCGGGGAGGATGAAGTTGAATATTTGGCAAGACTATTAAAGCTTTATAGATTACCAACGTCAATTAAAGATCTGGGTGTAAACATAGATATGGACATTGCTGTTAAGGCACTTCGGAGGGATAAAAAGAGAAAAAGAGGAGTTATTATGATGCCTCTCTTAACAGGAATAGGCTCTTGGCGTGCCGTAGAAATGGATATAGGAACTTTAGAAATGCATTTGAAATCATGTCTAAAATAGATACTTCAACAAAGCTCTATGGCTTGATAGGTATGGGGATTAGCTATTCATTATCACCAGCTATACATAACTATATATTTAAACTCATAAGCGATAATTCAGTATATTTAGCATTTGATGTATCTGAAGATAAGTTTGAAAGTGTCTTCAAAGGACTCCTAGAAATATCGAAAGGTCTGAATATCACGATACCTTATAAAGAAAGGGCAATGGAATATATCAAAGAGTATGATTCTGTTGCAGAAAAAGTAGGTGCCATAAACACTGTATATTTAAAGAAGGGCTATAATACTGATTATTTGGCAATTAAGCAGCTAGTTTATGAAAAAGTTGGAAGAATAGATGGTATGAGGTGTCTAGTGGCAGGTGCAGGAGGAGCAGCGAAAGCTTCTTCATATGCGTTAGGAGATCTAGGAGGAATTATATATATAATGAACAGAACAAAGGTTAGAGCTGAAAATTTGGTATTCAGGCTCAGAAAGGATGGATATGATGCATATATTGCTGAAAAATTAGACACTAATTATGATATCATACTGAACGCAACACCAAATTCGTCATACATTCCTAGCAAATGTGTTGGAGGCATACTTGTTATAGATCTTGTTTATAAACCTGTTAAAACTAAGCTCATAAGGACTGCTATGGAAAAAGGTATACCTGTTATTAATGGTCTTGAGATTCTTATAAGACAGGCTCTTATAGCTCAGAGCATATGGCAGGGCAAAGATCTTCTATATTTAGAGGAAGAGGTGAAAAAGCACATATGTCAGGAAATACCTTCGGTAGAAAGTTGAGAATCACAACATTTGGCGAAAGCCATGGAGTAGCTGTAGGCGTAGTTATAGACGGTGTTCCTGCAGGCCTTCCATTAAGTGAAGAAGATATAGCATTTGAATTGTCTTTTAGAAAGCCTGGTAGGCTTTATGTCTCTGGCAGAAAAGAAGAGGATAAACCCGAAATATTATCTGGAATATTCAATGGAAGAACAACAGGGGCACCAATAGCCATTATCGTTAGAAATGTAGACGTAGCATCTAAGCCATATGAAGAAATAAGGTATAAGCCTAGACCAGGACATGCAGATTTGCCATATATAATTAGATATGGATATGAGAACTGGGATTATAGAGGGGGTGGAAGGGCTAGTGCTAGGGAAACTGTTGCAAGAGTTATAGGAGGAGCCGTAGCTAAGAAACTTCTTATGCTTACAGATACATGGATTGCTGGACATCTCAGAAGTTTGGGACCTTACGAAATTGATATAACACCAAGCTTTGAGGAGATCTTATGCTCCCGTAATAGTCCTGTTAGGGCTTGCAGGAAGGATATTGAGAAGATTTATGAGGAATTAGTAATGCAAGCTATGAAGGAAGGTGACAGCTATGGGGGTGTTGCAGAAATAGTTGTTAGAAATCCTCCAGCTGGATTAGGTGAGCCTGTATTTGATAAAATTAAAGCTGATCTTGCTAAGGCTGTTATGTCCATTCCTGCTGTTGTAGGATTTGAGTATGGATTAGGCTTTAAGGCTTCTAAGATGAGAGGCAGTGAAACTAGCGATGAAATTTTAATTACGGAAGGCAAATTTAGATGGAAGTATAATTACAGCGGTGGTATTCTGGGAGGAATAACTACAGGTGAAGATATTGTGATTAGATGTGCTTTTAAGCCAACGAGCTCTATTAGGAAACTCCAGAAGACCATAGACCTTAGGACCAAAGAAGAGGCAGTGATATCTGTAACAGGTAGACATGATCCTGTTGTAGCTATTAGAGGTGTCTCTGTTGTAGAAGCTATGGTAGCACTTGTAATTGCTGATCATGCGTTAAGATCTGGAGTTATAAATCCTGTTAAATTGTCAAAAGAAGATGCAGAGAAAATTGAGAAGGAATGGATGAGGTATAGAGAAGCATGTGGGCATTCGCAGGTCTCTCGGTAGTGAATGCTATTCCTAGCTGGTTGGGTTCTACAATGGCTATAAATATTAGAATTGAAGTTAATGTGGAAGAAGGTAAAGGAGTTAATTCAAACTTAACTAAAACAATCATAGACTATTTCAGATCGAAGCTCGGAATACCTGAGCTAAAAGTTACAGTTAAATCCCCTATACCACCTGCGAGTGGATTGAAAACCAGTAGTGCTGTAGCTGTTGCTCTCATAGAAGCTATAAAGACCAAATACAAATTATTAAATATAGATACACCTAAACTGGCAGCCGAACTCTCTATAAAGGCAGGTGTCTCGGTTACAGGGGCTTATGACGATGCAATAGCAGCATATCATGGAGGTATTTCATTCACAAATAATAAAGAGAGAAAAATCATAAAACTTAGAAATCCTCCTGAAGATATTGTAGCTGTTATTCTTGTTAAGGGTAACAGGCCGAAAATTGATTACAGTTATTTAAAAAGATTTGAAAATTTATTCAAAGAAATCTTTAGAATAGCCTTGCAAGGAGATGTAATAACTGCAATGAGACTTAATGGAATAGCGGTGGCTGAGATTCTCGGATATGATACAACTCTTATTAGAAAGGCTCTGGAGCATAATGCTCTTGCTTCAGGTATTTCGGGAAACGGTCCATCAATATTTGCTATAACTAAGAAAGGCGAGGAAGGTCCTATAGTTGATCTTTTCTTAAATGCTGGTGAAGTTATGATTGCAGAACCTGTAAATATTACAAGACTGTAATTATGCGAGTATATATAGATAAGTCAAAAATATATGGAATTATAAGAGCACCTAGATCCAAGAGTCATGCAATCAGACTTGTATTCTCATCATTATTATCTCCTGTAGAAATAATTGATCTACCTTATTCAGAAGATGTTTTAGCATCTATCAGAGCAGTGAAGGCTTTAGGTGTTAAAGTTAACGGAGCTAGATTTGAGCTTAAAGATAAACCTAAGATCATAACCGAAAGAATATATGTAGGAGGATCTGCAACTGTACTAAGAATACTCATACCGCTAGTAACTGTAATAGGTGGTAGAGTCCACATAGATGGTGATCATACATTAAGGAAGAGACCCTTAAATGCTATAGTAGATGCTCTTAAGGATAGAGGAGTGTATATATCATCATCAAGTGTTCCTGTAACTATAGAGGGTAAACTAGATGATGACTGGGTAAGGATAAAAGGATCAGAAAGTAGCCAGTATATATCTGGATACATGATAGCATTTAGTATAAGTGGCTATGGAGAAATCTACATAGATCCTCCTATGGTTTCTAAAAGTTATATATATTTAACGCGGGATGTTTTAAGAGACTTTGGATGCAATGTTTCAATCTATGGCAACAAAATAATTGTTACTAGAATTGAAAAGCCGGATTTGATTAAAAAGAGAGTTGAAGGAGATTACGCCCTATCTTCATTCTATGCAGCTTCAGCCATAGTTACAGGTGGTGCTATTAGAATTTATGATTTGCCGCAGCCTAAAGATTATTTTGGAGATCATTCTATAGTTGATATCTATAGATCCTTTGGTGCTTATAGCGAATATTCAGAAGGTTGCTGGTATGCGGAGGCTGGTAAAGAGTATAGAGCTATAGATATAAATATAGATGAAGCACCTGACCTGGGCCCCTCCATAGCTCCTATAGCAGGTATTGCATATGGAATCACTAAGATTAGTGGTACAAAAAGACTCAAGATTAAGGAAAGTAATAGGATAGAAACGATAATCGATACTTTAAAAAACTTCGGGATTAAATCAAATTATAAAGAAGATATCTTAGAAATTGAAGGCCAGCCCTATAAAGATTTGAAAAAGGCATTCATTGATTGCAGAAGCGATCATAGAATAGCTATGATGGCATCGGTGCTTGCCTTAAGAGCAGGAGGTATAATAGAGAATGCAGAATGTGTTAATAAGAGCAATCCTAATTTCTGGGTCGATTTAAAATCTTTAGGAGGCGTCATAAAAATTGAGAATTAAAAGACCTTTAATAGTTGCATCGCTTCCTATAAGAACTATTAAAGATTTAGATTTGGTTGATAATATAGAAGGAGTTGATTTTATTGAGCTAAGGCTCGATTATATGGAGGTTCCTAGCTCTTTAGATCCTGATATGTTAGTTAAAAAAAGATCCAAAGTAATAGTAACTATAAGAGAAGTATCTGAAGGAGGCATGAAAAATGTTGATCCTGTATGGAAAGCTATGTATCTAAAGAAATTACATGAGCTTGGGATTATGTATGATATTGAAGCATCGTTTCTTCAAAAATATAACATACCGTATGAAGGTAAGATTGTGTCTATGCATTATATTGATAAAATACCGTCCAAAGAAGAAGTTTTGAATGTAATTTCTAAATATGCTGACAAAGCTTTCAGTGTAAAGATAGCTATCAAAGCTTATAAGGGCTATAAGGAGCTTTTGTCATCTCTGCTAGATATGGAATATGAAAATATCTCAGTTATGCCCATTGCTGCAGATCCTATAGAGAGATTGGCATTTTCTTTAATGGGATCTAAGCTTATATATGGTTATGTATATGAACCCACAGCTTCTGGACAGCTACACTATAAGAGCTTAATCAGAATTCTTAACTCCATCTTTACAGAACTATCTTCTTTTAAAGAGATTTAGTTATTTATAGTAGAAAATTATTCTAAAATTAAAAAATTCAAATTTATCATCATCTCTGAAATAGGTTTAAATAAGCTTAAATATTATAATAAATAGAGGTGGTGTAAATTGATATTAGCTTTTGATATATATGGTACCCTTTTTGAGGTAAAAATTCCAGGCTTAAAAGAAGAGATATTAAAAGAGTGGAGACAGCTTCAGATAGAGTTTACTTGGCGAATAACTTTAATGAGAAAATGGCTTAATTTTGACGAAATAACAGCTATCGCTCTTAAATATTTAAGTTCAAAGTATGGATTTGAGTTTAAAGAGGAGCTTCTTGAAGAATGGACAAAATTAAAACCTTTTGATGATGTAGAATACTTAAAAACCCTCAGCAGAAAATACAAAATTTATGCGCTTACAAACGGTACCTTTATGAGTGTTAGGAAGCTTTTAAAAAACGCAGGTTTGTTGCAGTATTTCAATGGTATCTTTACAGCTGAAGAAGTTAAGTTTTATAAACCTTCTCCAAGTATATATCAGGTCTTTATGAACAAATTTGAAGGAGAAAAGATTTATCTTGTTTCTTC
>Ga0079992_139961_pt1 | contig 10189 bp, 7 predicted proteins | sample FaiFalFF_MnMetaG_3_FD_69197 | JGI IMG/M metagenome (GOLD analysis project Ga0079992, IMG submission 69197) | Freshwater microbial communities from Yellowstone National Park, Wyoming, USA - Fairy Falls B (FF_Mn_B) MetaG (SPADES assembly) (version 2) | ecosystem: Environmental > Aquatic > Freshwater...
CTTATGCCTGTAAAGGGAAAAGGTATACAAAAAATATCTAAGACATAAAATTTGTCTTTAATATGTTCATGTTTAGTCTAAATAGATTTTAGCAGTTAATGGTTTTCATACGAATACCATTACGAATTTATTCTTCTCAAATTAAGTATGAAGAAATTAATATAGCGAAATAGTTTGTTAAAATATTACTAGTTTACAGTTTATTAGTCTCTTGTTAAATTTTTAAAAAGCATTTCTGTTATGAACCAATATTCTAGCAGTTTTTGTTCATATTCTTTATAGTTTGGATATTCCTGTTTTATCGTTTGCCAAAATATATGATTATGCCTCTTGTGTTTTAAATGAGTTAATTCATGAAATATTATGTATCTTATTATTTGATCAGGAAGACAAACAAGTTTTAAATTTAAGGTAATGTTTTTCTTGCCAGAGCAACTCCCCCATTTTGTTTGTTGTCTTTTTATTAGTATCTTGTTTATCTGTAAACCATATTTTGTAGTAAATTCTGTGATTACTGATTCAACTTTCCTTTTTAGAAGTTTTTTAAGCTGGTTTAGAATTAACTTTGAATGTTTAGGATTTTCACGATTTAGATATATCTTTTTCTCCCCAAGACTTATTATTGGTTTTTCAATTGCTGTTTTTTCTATGTTATAAATTTCCCCAAAAATCATGAAATCTTTTGGCGAACCAGCCTTCTTGATCACTTCCTGTATTATGTTCCATTTTCTTTGGATCCATGCTTTTCTCTTCTCTATTATTTTTGACGGTTCTTTTATGTCAGGTGGCAATATAATAAGTAACTCCAAACCTTTGAATTCCAATCTTGGGTATTTAACTTTTCTAAATTCTATTTTGTATGGTATCTCCATTTTTAGCCTATTTTTATTAAATTCTCCATTATTTCATTGTAGAGCTGCTCTCTTTCTTCATATGTAAGTTTTTGTTTTCTTAAGAAAGCTCTTATTTTTTGGCCAACTTTTTTTATAGTTTCTGTTTTTTGATTCCATCCTTGGAAGAACATTCCATCTTTTTCAAGCTCCTTTACTAGGGTTTTTACTGAGTCAATTAATTGTTGAGATTTTCCAACAACTTTTTCAAGAGGTAAAAGAATACTTAATTCTCTGCCTGTGAGCTCTTCTCTCCTTTTTTGTATTTCATTAACTTCCATTATGATTTGAATTAGTTTTTGGTAAGCCTCTTCTACTTTAATCTTTCTTTCCTTAATCTCTCTAAGAATTTTATTTACACGTTCCCCAATAGTTTCAAGATATGGCGTTCTTGATTTCTCTACATATATGAACCTTCTTAGATCGAATATCATGTTATAGACTCTTTCATCGGGATCTGGATATACTTGTTTAAGCTTATCTAAATATTTTTCATCTAGAGTTATGGTCGGAAATAGTTGTTGTATTTTACCAATGTCTATCATTTGTTGTATAATTTCTAAGGTTCTTGGAAAGTATTTTTTGGCATACATTTCAATTTCCTCAAGTTCTTCAAATTCTCTTTTTCGATGTAGATAGGTACAGTAAATCTCTGTTAAGGTTGCAAATCTTTCTCTATATTCAAGTCTTTTAGGATGCCCACCAAGAAATTCGAACATTCTCCTTAAACGTTTATAGTTGGTTAGAAATTTTTCAGCTTTTTCTTCATCTGCAAGTAAAGGATCGGTTAGCTTTTTAAGTGTCTCTCTATCAAACTTTAAAGTTTTAGCCATTTTATGTTCCTCCTTTAACGTATTTATCAAGTTGGATTAATTCTTCAGTTTCTTTAAGTAGCTTTTCGAATTCTATTGCGAATTTCTCCAAGTCTTGAAATGATTGGGATATCATTGTGAAATCTTCTCTTTCATAAAATGCAAGGGCTTTCTCATAATCTTCTAATACACCTACATAGTCAACTATTAAACCTACCTCTTTTTCTTGGGCTGGACGATTTGTTCGTGCTACTGTTTGAAGCAACATGTGTCCTTTTAAAGGCTTATCAAGATAAATTGTCTGGAGCTGCGGGTGATCGAAGCCTGTTATAAGCATATCTGTAACTATGACAATTTTAGGATAATCTTCTTCCTTGAATTTAGCTATTATTTCCTTGTTTATTTCAGATATATCTTTACTTTTTCCAAACCTTTCTTTTAATCGCTGATAGTATAATGCAATTTCTTCAGGATCGTTTTGACTATAAGTCATCACGATTTCGGTGTATCGCTCAGGATTTGGTACTCCCATTTTTCTGAATATTGAGTCAAGAACTCTCTTGTATCTTACACATGCAAGCCTGCTAGCTGCTACTATCATAGCTTTAAATTTGCCGTCAACATATTCTTTAAAGTGTTGAGCTATATCTTGGGCTATTGCTTCAATTCTTTCAGGCTTTTCCATGAAAACCTTAATTTTTGTCATTTTATCTTTAATTTTTTCCCTCACTTTAAGATGATACTCTTCTGGAACCTCTTTTAGAGCTCCTCTTTCCACAAGGAAATCTATCAATTCTTTGTATGATGTTGGATCAAGCCTATCTTCAGTATCTTCAAAAGTTTCCGCATTAAGAAAATTTTGATATTCTTGTCTTATTTCACTGTTATATTTTAGTCCTACTTTGTTAAGTAGCCGAGTTGTAAAGGCTATAGGAATAGTATGCTTGTCCTTTTGGGATTCAGTTATGAAGTATCTATGTAGATAATATTCTCCTTGTTCAGGATAAGCAAAGTAAGCATATGTATCCCTTTTACCTTTAGCTATTGGTGTGCCAGTAAAAGCAAAAAAGAAGGCATTTCTAAGAGCACACCTCATAGCTGCTGCTAAAAGTCCATACTGGGTTCTATGACCTTCATCTATAAATGCAACTATATTCTTTCTTGTAAGGATCGTTTCTTCCTCAGTTGACGCTGAAATTCTCTCGAGTTCTTCTATAAGGAGCTTTATTTCTTCAGGTCTAAATTTATGAATTAAAGTTAAGAAAACTCCTCTCTTATTAAGTTTTAAAGTTTCAAGTAAATCTTTTATAGTTTCTATCCTTTGAAGATTTGGAAGCTCTGTTTCTAAAGCTTCGTATTCATTTCTTAGTTGTTCTTCAAGTTCTAGCCTGTCGACTATATAGAAAATTGTAGGATTTTCAAGAATGTTCAGCGTCCAAAGCTTATTTGCTGCAAAAATCATTGTTAAGGTTTTGCCGGAGCCAAGCCAATGCCAAACCAATCCATTCTTCCTCTCATCTTCACCTTTTAGGTTTTTTATTATCCTTTCAATGATTTTGTTCGTGGATTGGTATTGCATCCATCTTGCTATAACTCTTGTGTATTCACCTTTTACTTCTTTAACAAAGATGAAATGCCTCAATAAATCTAGAAGAGTTGCTTTATCGAGCATTTCTATTACAGCGTCAACTTCGTCCTCAATACCTTCAACCCGCCATTTTTCTTGTGGCGTCTCTTTACCTTCAGTAGTGTTTGGGAAATAGTTGGCATTCCATTCTGCAGCTATGCTAAACTGAACGTATTTGAAAAGCTCAGGAACAGATCGCTCATATCGCTTTACTTGAACATAAGCATCTTGAAGAGTTGAGTAGGGTTTTATAGGAGTCTTGCATTCTATTAAAACTATGGGTATGCCATTTATGTACAAGATTATATCAGCCCTTATTTCGCTGATTCCTACAAACCTAACTTGTCTACTGACAACAAAATCATTGTTTTTAGTGTTAGTATAATCTATAAGCTGAATATATTTTACTGTTCTCTCTTTCTCCAGCTTAACCGGGACACCTAACTTCAGACATCTTAGAACAGTTTTAGCTCCTTCCATATTTGCAGGAGCAAGCTTTAGTTCTGAAAGAACACGATTAATATCACTTTCAGTAAGTTCAACATTGCTGTTAATTCTTTTAATGGCATCTATTAGGTCAGGAATTAAAAGAGGCTCATTTAAATTATCCCTCTTTAGTCTAGCAGATTCAACGAATCTCCAGCCTTTAACGTAAACTAAGCGATCAACAATATAATCCTCAACTAAACGTTTTTCGGACATTACTCTCACCAAAAGATGCTCTTGAGCATCTTTTTACCTGCCAATTTTTAATGAAGAATAAATTCTTTCCAAGATTCCCCTTATCTCGTCATCTATTTCATCTACACTCATACTTTCCGCAACCTTTATCCCAATATCAACTTTCTTACCTTTAGAGAATCCTTTACTTTTTAAAAGTTCCTCGATTTTCTTACTTCTTGGAATTACTACGATACGCTTTCTCTCTTCCTCATCCAGCTTTATTCCGCATACAGATTCTATTGCTCCAATTAACTTTTCGCTAGGATAATAATCTTCAATAGACCCTTTCTTAAGAATGAAGAGATTTTTGTTAGGCTCTAACTTTCCTTCATCTACATATTTTTTAGCCTCTTTTTCTGCGTCTTTGTCTAAAATCATAAAGTAAGGAATGTTCGCAACAGATGATGCATCTAACCATACATCTAACATATATCTTCCACGTTCCTTTCCATGGGTAGGAAATATTGAGACTTCAGGAGGCTCAACAGGTATACCAATTTTTTTAGCCCAAATAGGAAATACTCTTCTGTCTGTTTCTACTTCAACAAATATTATAGCATTTGAGAAGAAAATATCGCTAGGCCTTATCCCTAGCTCATAGATAAGGTCTTGGAGCTCTTTGGATTTCTCTACTCTTAAAACTCTTGTTTCTTTACCTTCTTTTTTTACTATCCATGTTATGCTTATATCTGTGTAGTCAACAAATATAGGAGAATGCGTTGTAATGAATATCTGCTTACCATCTTTCGCGAATGTTTTAAATATTTCTAAAAGTTTCCTTGCAAGACCAGGATGGGCATGTAATTCTGGTTCTTCTACCCCTAATATTGTTTTTTCTTCAATAAGAAAACGTAATATAAGCAAGAGTTCTTGTTCTCCTCCACCTCTATAGTGTATTGGTAAAGGAAGGTCTTCTTCAGTCACTCTAAGATAATTTTGGAGGGCTGAAATTCTCGCTCCAGGAATAGCTTCATTGAAAATTTTTTCAATCTTGCTCCATTTCTTTTGATCTGTTCTTATTTCGCTCATTGCAATACTCCTAAGAAAGTCGTGAGTTGGTTGATCTAACAAAGTATATCGCTGTAAAAGACTTTGAGGCAAAGCATCTCTTGCCGCAGGTAATAATCGAAATAGAGATTTCATTTCTCTCCTAATTGCGGAAATTATATTTGTAATATATTCAGGTCTAAGCCAAGCAGCTTCAGGCCGAAGATGTTCTTCACTTAAACCCTGATTAATTAGCTCATATCCCTCATCTGCAATATATTTCCTCCAATCTGTAGTCTTCTCGGAAACATTAAGCCACTTAACTTTCCCGCTTCTCACGAGCTCTTCAGCATAAGGACTCATATAATATGCCTTCTTAATGGGCTTTAAGAGAACTAATTTATCACCTAGCATATTAGATGGGGATGCGCCAGGTGTGAAAAACACAACTTGAATATCATCAAATGAGATGTATTTTAAAGATAATGCCGTAGCAAATTGTTGAAGAGATATTTGTTTTCCATCATCAATCAATGGTATCTCAGCCCATTTTATGCTTTTATCTCGCCATCCTGTTGGAGGTTTTATTATCTCTCTGCAAATTGTAAGCTCATTTGCTTTTTCTGGAAACTTTTCTTTCATCAATTTCAAAATTTCGGGAGGAAATATCCTGTTACATTCTTCTTCATCTAATACTAGGGTTAAAGTAATTTCGATTGGTATTTCCATATTGCCATCGAACCAAGAGTATTGATCTATACCTGGCGTTGAGCCTGTTACATCTATTTCTGCAAAAAATCTGTTTAATAATTCCAAAAGGTTGGTTTTCCCAGAACTGTTTCTACCTATTAAAATGACTAGATTCTCTAAGCCTTCCAGTTTTACATCACGTAAACTTTTATAATTCTTAATATGAATAGATTTTATTCTCATTTTACGCCCTCTATACGAACTCTTACTTTTCCAGTAAGAAGCAAATCCATCAATCCCTGCTTGATTCTTTCCAATCTTGCTTTTTGTTCTTTTTCAAGCTTAAGTTTGTTATCAATAGTCATAATTATGAGGGTTATTTTCTGTTGTTCTTGAAGTGATGGGAGTGGAATTTTTAATCTTAGTAAGTCCTCATTATTTATGCCTGCTTGATGAACATGCCTATGACAAATTGCCTTAAAAACCCCAAGTTTCCATTTTCTGATAAGTAAATATAATACCCATTCTGGAACAACCTTATTTCGATCGACTCTTATTCGGGTCAGATGATTACTATAAACACACCTTGAAAACTCTCCTCTGAAAATTGCAGTCTTACCAATCAAATCTATACTATTTGTGTTATTAAAGAGAATATCACCCGGTTTCAAAATATAATCTTCAACATCTTCAGGAATCGGAACTTTAACCCCCGCTTCAACGTTTATCCATCCTTCAGGTTCTATATTATCCATTCGCAATTGTAATATCCCATTTTCATCTCTTTTACCGCAAGCAAAGCCAGATTTAGCTTCACTAACAACTTCTTTTAATTTAACAACCTCCCATTCTTTTGGTATTCTTCCAATCTCAGTATCTTTAAACTCCTTATGTCCTATTCCTTTTGTCAAAAGTTCTTGCATTAAACCCTTCTTCAAACGCTCAGTCTTAGCTATTATTTCATCAGTTTTCTGAATAGCTTCATCAACAGTAGAAAGAACTTCAACAATTTTCTGCTGCTCTTGGACTGATGGAATTGGTAACAAAATTGTTTCTAAATCATTTCTTGTAATTCCGCCAATAAGCCCATGAAACCTTCTCTTGACTTGAATTTGTCCAAACTTTGAGAATAGAAAATAAAACAAAAACTCGTTTGTTAATCTGTTTGTTCTACTTCTTATTATAAACACATGTTCATTAACCGCTACTTTCTCATATTTGAGATTTTTAACTATTGCAACCTTACCTGTAGTTGCACCATCTTTTACAAGTAAAATATCTCTTAATTTTACCTTACCTTGTTTTAAGGAGTTGTAAAAATCCTCAGGAATAAATTTCATATCATCCCACAGTATATTTCCTTCATCATCTATATGTTCACCTCCAATACTTGCAACATTTCCTTTATCTAATGCTCCACCTTTAGCTCTTTTTCCAGTCTCGATTTCAACAAGGTTATCTAATTTCATAACGTTCCAATCGTTTGGGAATTTGCCAATTGGTGTCTCTTTAAAGTTGATCTCTTTATAGAATTTATTTTGTTCACCAGTTGCTTGAGTAATTTCAGAAATACATTGTTCTAACTTACTTGTAGTCTCTTGTTTCTCTCGTTCCAACTCTTTTAGTTCACTCCATTCCTTAATTATGTCTATTTGTTCACCTTCTTGAATAGGCATGACGTAGAGTGTAACATTAAGGTTATAGTCATTACTTCTTACTTCTTCAATACTAACAACTTTGCAGAAACCGGCTATATCCTCAAATTTCCTGTAAGCTTCTACTATGCGTTTGATGTTTTCATTCGATAAGGAATTTAGTTTTCTAACTGTTGGATGTTTAATAAATTCGTTTGAAGCATTAATGAATAATATTTTTCCTTTTCTCTCTGCTGTCTTGTTTTTTCTAAAAATTATTATTGCACCTGGAGCCCCGGTATTATAGAAGAGTTTCTCAGGCAAAAGCAAAACGCATTCCACTAAATCAGCTTCAATGATTTTCCGCCTAATTTCGCTTTCCTTTCCAGGACGGAATAGGCAACCGTTATCTATTACAACGCCAATTCTTCCATTTTTATCTTTCGCCATAGCAAGCATATGCTGTATCCAAGCCCAGTCAGCGCTCTGTTTAGAAGTAAAACCATATGGAAAGCGTTGCCTCCATAAATCACCTTTCTTTAAAACATCCTCATCATAACCATCCTGATTCCAAGGAGGATTAGCTAAAACAACATCAGCAAAGCCTAAGAGATGCTTGGGGTAAAGAAGCGTATCGCCAAGCTGAATATCCGCATCTTTAATATCATGAATGTATAGATTCATCTTACAGTAAGCTCTGATCTTCGGATTAGCCTCTTGCCCATATAAGAAAAGCTCCTTTGCTTTGTCTTTTCCATAAACATTTTCAACATGCTTATATGATAGGATAAGCATACCTCCAGAACCACAACATGGATCATAAACCTTCTCGCCAGGCTTAGGATCTAGCATTTCAACTAAAAGCCGAATAACTTCTCTAGGAGTATAAATTTCGCCTTCCTTTGCTTTTTCTGGAGCAAAATATCTTAAAACCCATTCATAAGCATCTCCTAAAATATCGGGAGAAACATCATATAAACGCTTCTCGCTAAAAAGCTCGACAAGTTGCCTCAAGATCTCCAAGTTTTCACGGCTTTCTGCAAACCTAATAAAATCCGCTCTATCGACAACTCCTTGCAATTCAGGATTCTTTTCAGCTAAAACCTTCAAAGCTTTGGAAAAATTTTCAGCTAAACGAGTTGGATCTCTTCTAATATTATCCCATAAACATTCGTCGGTTAAAACGAAGTCATGATACACTGCTGAACGTGCTTCCTTATCAGCCTCTTCAGGGCTTAAACCATCAGCCAAAGCTTCCTCATAAGCCTTTTTATATTCCACAACCCATTTGTCACTAACACGCTTGAGGAATAAAAGGATGAGAATAAACTCATAATCCACACGTGTTCTAATCAAATCAGCTGCACGCTTCATCAAATTCTCCAGATCAGCTCTAGACATGTCCTTCTCAGCTAACAAATCTTTTAACTTTTTAGGAGCCCTTAACATATATATCTTCCTGCGAGCATCTAAAAGATCAGCTTCAACAGCAAGCAAACCAGCCTTACGTAATTCAGAAAGTAAAACATTTAAAGATTCTTCGCTGAATGCATCGCCTTCAATTCGCTTCAAAGCCTCTAAAGCTTCTTCCCGTGTAAAACGTTTGTTACCAAAAATTGACCAGAGCTTTTCATAGCGACTTAAAACCCAAGGTTGAGATTCCAATTATTTCACCTGAGATTTATATAATTTTTGAATATATAAATTTATTGGTTATTAAATAAGTTAAAAAAATTGAACTTATTTTTTATTTTAGTTGTTGAATTGTAAACCTCTGGTTCTATAAACTTTTTAACTTTTGGTAATTAAAAGTTTTAGTTTCAAATCATTCCAATCAATATTCATATATGGTAAACCCTAACTATTTTTGATCTTATTTTACTATCCTCTATTAAAAATTTTAAAATTTTAACTTCTCGCCATTGAAATATAAAGAAATTATTGGCTAAAATCTAATTGGGTATATTTAAAAAAAAGAGCCATGTTGTAATAGCTACATGATTACCATATAGTAATTAAATCAAATACAGCATTTTGTTTTGATGATAAAAGTTTTTTAAATAGCCAAAAAAGATATTAACATGTAGTATAATGGATAAAACCAATAAGAAGAAAGATATATTAGAAAAAATGGCTCGATATCCTGATTCTTTGGCTATCAGTATGCTAAGTTATAATTTTAATTTACTCTGTCTAAGCATTATCAGTAAAAAAGAACTAAAAGCTTTAATGAGACTTTACCTTCTTTCAAAACTATTCAATATCCCTCTTTTTAAAGATTTTATCAAAACATATTTACAAATGCGTGTTAGTGTGAATGGACAAGGAAGAAAAGATATTATAGAGATGATAACTAAAAAGTCTAAGCGAAAATCATCGCAAGATCTTCTGTTAAAAATAATAGACTTGATGCTAAAAATAAAAGACTAATAATGATCAGATCCTCATGGATGGCCTAAATAAAATCTGTTTACTTCTTTCTGAATTGAGAGGACTCTCTGAAATCCTTTTAGCGGTTAATAAGAAACTCAAAATTAATAAGAACGTAAAAACAAAGTTAGAAAAAATTAAGCAAGGATTAATAAATCTACTTCTTATAATAAAATTTAGAATTAAGGTGAATTGAGAATGAATGAAATCTTATATGATGCTCTTAAACGATTAGATCTAAGTATTATGCGGATGGTGAAGGACTGTAGTTCTAGAAACACTATAAAACCTGAAGAAATGGCATTTTACCGATTGAGGATCAATAAGTTTCAATATACAGATCAAGGAAATATTGAATGGAGCGCATCCCCTGAATTTTTCACTAAACCTTCATGG
>Ga0079992_127690_pt1 | contig 10178 bp, 7 predicted proteins | sample FaiFalFF_MnMetaG_3_FD_69197 | JGI IMG/M metagenome (GOLD analysis project Ga0079992, IMG submission 69197) | Freshwater microbial communities from Yellowstone National Park, Wyoming, USA - Fairy Falls B (FF_Mn_B) MetaG (SPADES assembly) (version 2) | ecosystem: Environmental > Aquatic > Freshwater...
CGCCGGGGTCAGGGCCCAGGCGAGGCCGAAGAGGCTCAGGAGGAGGGTGAGGGCGAGTCTCATCGTTTTCTACCCTACAAGGCGCTTGTGAAAAACCTTTGCGGGCTTGAAAAACCTTTGAAACCCCCTTTGGGGGCCCGCCCCGGGGAAGCCCCCGGGGCGGGAACTAGGGCCTACTGCACCCGGACCCTCAGGGTGATGGTGATCTTGCCGCCAGGCGGCATGGTGCTCACGCGCACGTAGACCACACTCACACCAACCGTGGGCACGTCGTCGGGATCGGTGTACCAGGTGGTGTCGTCGGTGGAGAGCTCCACCGTGCCGCCAAAGCTGCTGGTGGCTTCGACCCTCACGAAGGTGGTGTAGGCGGGAATGGGGTCGGAGATCTTGACGTTGGTGAGGTCGCCGGTGCCGATGTTCTCGGCCACGACGGTGTACTCAATCACGTCGCCGGGGAAGGCGGTGGCGCCATCGGGATCGCGCAGGGTGGTGCCGTCGCTCTGGTAGGTCTTGGCGCTCTTGGTCACCCGGAGCTCACCGCCCACCACGGTGGTGGTTTCGGTGGCGGTGTCGGTCGCAGTAACGCTACCCACGGTGCAGGTGGCCGTGACGGTGTTGACATCGGTGCGCCCGATGGGCTCTCCGGCGGGGACCAGCACCCGCACGTAGATGGTCTGGCTACCGCCGTTGGCCGCTACCAGGACCCCGGTCAGGCTGGTGCTCCAGGTGCTGCCGTCCAGCGAGTACTGGTAGGTCCAGCCGTAGCTACCACCATCTCCACTAATGGAGCAGGTGGCGCTGGTGTTGGAGTTGTTGGTGAGGGTGTGGGTGTACTGAATGACGCCCGGGCTGGTCACGGTGCCGGAGCGGTCGGGGTCCAGGGTGATCTGGGCGATGGTGTTCACGGTGACGGTGGTGGTGATGGTGTCCGTGACCGTGGGCACCGTGGTGCTGGTGGCGGTGAAGCTCACCGGGTTCGCGCCAGGGGCCGCCCCAGCGGGCACCTGCACGGCGGCGATGAAGCACTTGGTCTCGCCCGGGTTGATGAGGCCAGTGTTGGTCACCGGGGCGGGAGTCGGGCTGTCCATCATCCCGTCGCAGTCGGCGTCGGGGTAGAAGACCACGGTCCAGCCGGTGGGCAGGGAAGCGGTCAGGTTGTAGACATCGGGGTTAGCACCCTCGTTCTTGACATCAATGGGGAAGTAGACCACCTGGCCGGGGTTGGCGGTCTGGGCAGGGGGGTTGTCGTTGGTCGGGTCGTCGTCCCCAGCGAAGCCACGCCGGGCCAGGTCCACAGCGTAGCCGGGGAGGATGTCCACCAGGCGGTCCGTGGTGATGTCGGACTTGCTGGGGTCGTTCACGCTGGTGGCCTTGAGCTCCACCTTGTAGGTGGTGGTCATGCCGTCAGCTGGGTTCTCCCAGTACCCGGCGGGGAGCTGGCACTTCACGTAGACGGTCTGGGTGGCACCCGGGGCGATGGGACCGATGGGGCCGGAGATGGGGGTCACCCCGTCGGCGGCCAGGATCTGGCACGTGGTGCCGGCGGGGAAGGTGGAGTTCTGCAGGGTGAGGTTGAAGCTGTCGGGGGCGTTGCCATCGTTCCGCACCACGTTGGTGAAGGTGACGGCGCTCCCCGAGAAGGCGCTGGCGATGTCCTGGATCTCGTTGCCCAGGGTCACGTTGCCGGGGTAGCCCACCACGGGCTGGTAGGCGGCCGCCACGGTGTTGGTGGTGGTGTTGGTGGTAACGGTCTCGCCGTCGTCGTTGGCATCCCCATCGCCGTTGGCATCAAAGGTCACGGTGGCGGTGTTGGCGTAGCCCGTTCCGGCGGGCGCAGAAGCGGGCACCGTGGCCTGGAAGGAGAAGGTGTACCCGGCGCCCACGGGGAAGAAGGCCCCCGAGCCCTCAATGAGCATGCCCACCTTCTTGTTGCCACCGCCCACGATGCTCAGACCGGTGGTGGAAGTCAACGTGGTCCAGGCCGTGCCATCGTAGTAGATGAAGCGAACGGTACCAGCGCCGGCGGAGCCGGAAACCTGCGTAACGGTGAGGCCAGTAGGAATGGTGTCCTCAATCAGGATGCCGTTCCTGGGCGTGCCGTCCACGGTGACGGGGTAGCCGTAAGCGGGGCTACCACCGACGTTGGCACCGGAGATGGTGTAGGTGATGGTGCCGCCAGGGGCCACGGGGCCGGTGGGCGAAGCGCTCTTGAAGGCCGTGAGGGCGGCCTGGTTGGAGGCCAGGGCCCGGGCCCAGTTGTTGTTGTCGGTGACGCTGGGGCTACCCGCCGAGGTGCCCACCAGGTTCAGGTTCCCGTACTGGCCGCCATTGGCGGTCGTGGGAATGGTGGCCCTCACGATCACGCAGGCCTGCTGGCCCATGCCCAGGGTTACGCTGGTGATGGGCGTGGTCTCCCCGGCGTCCAGGTTGCCGTTGCAGTTGGCATCCAGGTAGATGGTGGGGCTCCCGAGGTCAAAGTCGTCAGCGGTGCCTTGGACCCAGCTCAGGTTGATGGTGTCGGTGCCGTTACCGGTGTTGGTGACCACGTAGTTGAAGATCACCTGACCACCGGGAAGGGCGGTCTTGATCTGGCCGGGAGCGCTTTCGGTGCCGTCTGGGGTGATGGTGAAGCTGTAGACCTGCTGCACCACCGTGACCACCAGGTTGGACGTGGTGGTGCGGGGCTGGCCTGCCGAGTCAATGTAGCTGGCGGAAGCCTGGTTCTGGATCTGCGTCCCCGCTGGGGTCATGGCCAAAGCCGTGCCCAGGACCAAAAGGGCCAGGCCGAACCCCAGGAGGACTGCCTTGAAGAAGCCCTTGGCGTTTCCTTGCATCTCTTGCCTCCTTGAGGAGCTTTTAGCGTTTCCTTGTCCTTGCATCCCTTGCTTACCTACTTAACCGTGGTCCGCAGGCGGACCTCCACCTTTTGGCCGGGTTTCAGCTCCGGCAGTACCCAACGGGCGTGCGTGTACTCCTTGGGGTCCACTTCCACCTCCTTTTCCACCTCCTTTCCGTTTTCCACCACCCGGACCCGCTTCTTCAGGGGTGGCAGACCAAAGGTCTTGCCCCCGTCAAAGCTGAACTCCGGGCGGATGGTGGCGTTACCTAGCCGCAAGGGGGTCGCCGTCCCATCCAGGTAGAAGGTCTCCTTGGGGACGGGGATGACCAGGGCCACCTGGCGCAAGGGCTCCTTACCCCGGTTCTCCGCCACCAGGCGCCACTCCAGGGTGTCTCCAGGGGCTACCGCCAGGGCCTCCTCCAAGACTTCCTTGCCCTCCTTGACCACCACCTTCTGGGCCTTTAGGTCCAGGAGGAGGGTTTGGGCCAAAGCCAAACCCAGGGCCAGGAGGAAGGCCAGAAAGACGGTCAGGGGTTTTTGGTTTCTCAAGGTTCCCACCTCCCGCACACATCATAGGGGTAGGGCGGTGAAAACCGTGTGAAAGCGCTTTTGACCAGGCCCTCCTCCCCCAGACACGCGAAGAAGGGGAACCGGCTGGTTCCCCTTCTGCAACAGGAAGGCTCAGTAGGGCAAAGGCCAGGTGCGGAAGTAGTTGCGCACCCGTCCCCAAAGCCCCACCAAACCCAGGGGCTCGAGGATCAAAAAGGCCAGGATCAGGAGACCAAAGAGCACGTTGCGCCAGGCCGCCAGGGCGGCGGCGTACTGGGGCCCCAGGGCGCCCACGTAGCTATTGAGGACCTCGGGAATGAGGAGCACAAAAAAGGCCCCCAAGATGGCCCCCAGAACCGTGCCCGCCCCGCCCACGATGACCATGGCCAGGTACTGGATGCTCACGGAAAGGGGGAAGTACTCCGGGGTCACCGCCTTGTAGAGCTGGGCCAGAAGCCCCCCGGCCACCCCGGCGTAAAAGGCGGAGAGGGCGAAGGCGAAGAGCTTCACCCGCGTCAGGTCCACCCCAGCCACCCGGGCGGAGAGGTCGTTGTCCCGCACCGCCATGAAGGCCCGCCCGGTTCGGGTCATGAGGAGGCGCTTGCCGTAGAAGAAGAGGGGGATGAGGAAGAGGAGGACCAGGTACCAAAGCCTCTCCGCCGAGTCCAGCCTGAGCCCAAAAAGCTCCGCCGGGGGCAGGGTCCTTCCCCGGATCCCCCCGGTCACCGCCTCCCAGTTCTTAAAGGCGTAGTCGGCCAGAAACTGGAAGGCCAGGGTGGCGATGGCCAGGTACACCCCCTTGATGCGGAGCGCCGGAAGGCCGAGGAGGAGGCCCAGGAGGGCGGCTATCCCCCCGCCGAGGAGGATGCCCAGGGGGGCCAGGGGCCCCGCCAGGTGGCTGGCGGCGTAGGCCCCCACCCCCATGAAGGCGGCGTGGCCCAAGGAGATCTGGCCCGCCCCGCCCACCAGAAGGTGAAGCCCCAGGGCGGAAAGGGCCCCGATGGCCACCAGGGTGGCCACGTACATGGGGTAGGGGCCCAGGAGAAAGGGCAGGAAGAGGAGGAGAAGGAGGAGGGCCATGAGGCCAAGCCGCCCCAGGGGGGTGCTGGCGTAGGCCTCGTCCTCCCGGTAGGTCTCCCGGACCGTCCGGGCGAAGCGGCGGCTGAAGGCGTCGGTGAGGCGCTTGGAGAGGGCGTACACCTTAGACCTCCTGGACCTCGAGGACCGCCTCCAGCCTCCCCTCCCCCTCCAGGTAGCGGATGGGAAGGGTGACCTCCACCCGCCCCCCTTCGCCGTAGAGGGCCTGGATGGCGGCGGCGTAGCGGGCCTCCACCACCTGGCGGCGGACCTTGCGGGTGCGGGTAACCTCCTCGTCGTCGGGGTGGAGTTCCTTGGGCAGGATGGCGAAGCGGCGGATCCTGAGCTTTTCGGGCAGGGTCTGGTTCACCATGCGGATCTCCTCGGCGATGAGGGCCCGGACCTCGGGGCGCTCCGTGAGGGAGAGGTAGGTGGTGAAGGGGATGCCCCGCTTGCGGGCCCAGTTCTGCACGTTCTCTGGGTCCAGCTCCACGAGGGCGGTGACGAAGGGCCTGCCGTGGCCCAGGACCACGGCCTCGCGGATGTAGGGGGAGTACTTGAGCCGGTTTTCCAGGAACTGCGGGGCGAAGCGGGTGCCGTCCAAAAGGGCCCCTACCTCCTTCACCCGGCCCAGGATGACCAGGTGCCCCCGCTCGTCAAAGAAGCCCGCGTCCCCGGTGCGGAAGAAGCCGTCCTGGGTGAAGCTCTCCCGGGTGGCCGCCTCCTGCCGGAAGTAGCCCTGGAAGACCTGGGGGCCCCGGACCTGGATCTCCCCCTCCTCGCTGAGGCGCACCTCGGTGCCGGGGAGGGGCGGGCCCACGGTCTCGGGAGGGGCGTCCCCGGTGGTGTGGGCGGTGGTGGCGGCGGCGGTCTCCGACTGGCCGTAGACCTGGCGGATGTCCAGCCCCAGGGCGCGGAAGAAGGTGAAGACCTCGGGGCCTAAAGGGGCCCCCCCGGTCACGGCGATGCGGCAGGCGGCGAGGCCCAGCCTCGCCCTGAGGGGCCTGGCGATCAGGGGGTAGAAGAGGGCCCGCTTGAGGTCCAGCCAAAGGCCCACCCTCTCGCCGCGGAACTCCCGGTTAGCCCCTTCCAGGAGGGCCCCCATGCCCACCCGGTAGAAGAAGGCCTTGAGGAAGTCGGCGTCGGCCATCCGGCTTTGGATGAGGCTCGCCATGTCCTCCCAGAGCCTGGGCGGGGCCAGGAAGAAGTCGGGTTGCACCTCCTTGAGGTCCTCCCTCAGGGTGGTGGGGTCCTCGGGGAAGTGGACGGTGGAGCCCTCCACCAGGCTCTGGACCACGGTGAGCATCTGCTCCCCGATCCAGGGGAGGGGCAGGTAGCTGAAAACCCAGGCCCCCTTCTGGAACCCCAGGGCCTGGGCTAAAGCCCTGTGCCCGGCCAGGAGGTTGGCGTGGGAGAGCATGGCCAGCTTGCTCCGCCCCGTGGTCCCCGAGGTGGGGGCGAGGAGGGCGGTCTCCTCGGGGCGCCGCTTTCCCATGGCCTCCTCCCCCACCCGCCTATCCCCCAGAGCCTGGCTGAAGCGGCGGACCTTTCCCCCGAAGTGGCGGCTCATCCCCGCCTCCTCCCACACCAGGACGAAGTCCACCAGGTGCAGGTGGGGGTAGACCTTGTCCAGCTGCTCCTCGTCCGAGACCACGATGCCCCTGGCCCCGGTGAACTCCAGGAAGTAGCCCACCTCCTCGGGCATGGCATCGGCGTAGATGCCCATGGGCAGGGCCCCCAGGGCCTGGGCGGCGAGCTCGGCCTCCACCCACTCCGGAGCGTTGTGGCCCAGGATGGCCAGGACCTCCCCTTCCTTTAGGCCCATGGCGGCCAAGCCTCCCGCCAGGCTCAGGACCCGGTCCAGGAGGTCTTCCCAGGAGGTCTTCTGCCAGATGCCAAGCCTCTTTACCCGCAAGGCGGCGGCTTTGGGCCGCTCTTTGGCGTGGTTCACCAGGTGCTCTAAAAGCGTTCCCCGCATACTCACCCCTGGCCCAGGTAGGCCTCCACCACCCGGGGGTCCTGGCGCACCCCGGAAGGGGGCCCGTAGTAGAGGACCTCGCCGTAGGAGAGGACCAGGACCCGGTCGGAAAGCTCCAGGACCGCCCTCAGGTCGTGCTCCACCCAGAGGAGGGTCACCCCCCACTCCTCCCGGGCGTCCAGGAGGAAGCGGGCCAGGTCCTGCTTCTCCTCGAGGGCCAGCCCCGCCATGGGCTCGTCCAGGAGGAGGAGTTTAGGCTTTCCCGCCAGGGCCCGGGCCACCTCCACCCGCTTCTGCAGGCCGTAGGGGAGGAGGCCGGCGGGGGCGTGGCGGTAGGGGGAGAGGTGGAGGTAGTCCAGGACCTCCTCGGCCCAGGCGCGAAGGCGCCACTCCCTTTCCGCCTTTGGGAGGGCCATAGGGTAGGTTTCCAGGGCCAGCTCCGCCCCCAGCTTCACGTTGTCCAAGACGCTCATGCCGCGGAAGATCTCCAGCCCCTGGAAGGTGCGCCCAAGCCCCATCCGGGCGCGCTCCTGGGGGGACTTCCCCCTCAGGCTTTGGCCTAGGAAGACCACCTCGCCCCGCTCGGGCTCGTAGACCCCGGAGAGGACGTTCAAAAGCGTGGTCTTCCCCGCCCCGTTGGGGCCGATGACGGCGAAGAACTCCCCTGGGCTCACGGAAAACTCCACCCCGGCCAGGGCCTTGACGCCCTTGAAGGCGAGGTGGAGGTTCTTGACTTCCAGAATCATCTTCATACCCTTGTTTCCTGTTCCCTTCGCCCCACCGTGCCCGGTAACTTCCCCGGGAACCTTTTGCCGGGGCCCCCAGCATGGGGTGGCATCACACCCACCGCTTCCTCCGCCGGTAGCGCCGGGCCTGGCGGAAGCCCACCTCCTCCTTGCCCAGGTAGAACTCCATCACGTCCTGGTCCTCCGCCGCCGCCTTGGCCTCCCCCTCAAAGACCACCCGCCCCCGCTCCAACACGTAGACCCGGTCCACGATGGAAAGGGCGGCCCGGGCGTTCTGCTCCACCAGGAGGAGGCTTAGGCCCTTCTCCCGCCTCAGGGCGTCCAGCGTGGCCATGACCTCCGCCACCAGCCTGGGGGCCAGGCCCAAGGAGGGCTCGTCCACCACCAGGAGCTTGGGCCGGGTGAGGAGGGCCATGCCCAGAAGGAGCATCTGCTGCTCCCCCCCGGAGAGGTAGCCCGCCTGCTCGTGGCGGCGCTCGTAGAGGCGGGGAAAGCGGGCGAAGACCTCCTCCATGCCCTCCTTGAGCTCCCTCGGGGAGAGGCGGTGCCCCGCCGCCACCAGGTTCTCCACCGGGGTCAGGTAGCGGAAGAGGGGGCGGCCCTCGAGGACGGCGGTCAGGCCCAGGGCCGAGATCCGCACCGGGTCCAGGTGGGTGGCCTCCCGGCCCATGAGGCGGATGTGCCCGTCCAGGACCCGCCCCTCAAACTTGGGCAGGAGGCCGGCGATGGCCCGCACCAAGGAACTCTTCCCCGCCCCGTTGGGGCCTAAAAGGGCCACGGCCTCCCCTTCCCGCACCTCCAGGGAGACCCCGTCCAGGGCCAGGATCACGCCCCGGTACACCACCTTGAGGTTCTCCACGGAAAGCATCACACCCTCTCAATCTGCCGCTCGCCGAAAAGGCCATAAGGACGCGCCAGGAGCACAAGGAGCACCACCACGAAGGGCAGGGCCTCGGTGAAGCCGGGCAGGATGGGCTCCAGGTAGCGCTGGGAGAGGGCCTCGAGGGCCCCCAGCAAAAACCCCGCCACCAGGGCCCCCCCCACGGAGTCAAACCCCCCCAGGATGGCCACCGGGAAGACCTTGAGGCCCAGGAAGACCAGGTTGTACCCCACCCCGCTGGCCACCGCCAGAAGGGCCCCCGCCAGGGTGGCGAGGAGGGCGGAAACCCCCCAGACCCCGGCCAGGATGCGGGCCGTGGGGATGCCTAGGGCCAACGCCGCCACCTCCCGCTCGGAGATGGCCCGCACCAGGACGCCGTACCGGCTACGCCGGAGGAGGAAAAGAAGGAGAAGCCCAAGGGGCACGGCCAGGAGCAGGTTCCACACCGCCCGGGAGGGCACGAAGACCTCCCCCATGGCGAAGCCCAGGTCGGGAAGGCTCCCGGGCAGGTATTTGAGGTCGGGGCCCCAGAGGAGCTGTACCCCGCCGTCCAGGGCCGCCGCCAGGCCGATGGTGGCCATGATGACCGCCACCACGTTCCTGCCCAGGAGGGGACGGACAAACCCCCGCTCCACCAGAAGGCCGAAGAGGAAGGCCCCGGGAAGGGCGGCCAGAATGGCCAGGGGAAGGGGCAGGAAGAGGGCGAAGGTGTAGGTGAGGTAAGCCCCTACCAGGAGAAACTCCCCGATGGCGAAGTTGACCACGCTGGTGGCCCGGTAAACCAGGACGAAGCCTAGGGCCAGGAGGCCGTAAAGAGCCCCGTTGGCCAGGCCGCCGATGAGATAGGGCAAGAGGTCGGACACAGGGGCCTCCTAAAGGCCCCGGGCCAGCCCGCGCCAGCCCGGGGCCCAAGCGGGCCTAGGCCAGCTTGATCCAGTCGGTGATGGCGTTGAAGCGCCCGTCCTTGACGCTGGCCCGGTAGAGCTTGGTGTAGGGGATGCGGTGGTCCACGAACTGGAAGCCCCGGGTGAGGCCCAGGGCGTTGTAGTCCCCTATCTTCTCCAGGTACTCCACCAGCCCGGCCCGGGAGAGCTTCCCCGCCTGGGCCGCCCGGCGCATGGCCTCGGCGACGGCCAGGACCACGGCCAGGCTCCCCATGTAGTAGGTGGGCCGGTAGGAGGTGTCCCGGCCCTTCCGCTGCCGGAACTTGCGCATCTCGTCCACGGCGGGGACCAGGGTGTCGTACCAGTAGGGGTTGTGGTAGGTGACGGTGAAGCCATCGGCGGCGGGCCCCGCCCGCTGGATGAGGACCAGCTCGGCGGAGTAGTAGGTGCCCATGAACTGGGCCTTGAGGCCCTGCTCGCGGGCGGCGCGCAGGATCAGGGGCTCCGCGGAAAGGGCGTAACCCTGGAGGATGACGAAGTCGGGGTTGGCCCGGCGCAGGTTCAGGACCACGGGGGTGGCGTCGGTGAAGGCCGGGGGCGTGACCTCCTCGTGCACCACCTCCATGCCCAGGGCCTTGGCCCGCTCCTTGGCGTAGGGGATGGGGTCGCGGCCGAACTCGGTGTTGGAGTAGACCAGGGCGATCCTGGCCTTGCCCTTCTGCAGGCGCACTTGACGCAGAAGGGCCTCCATCATGTCGTTGTAGGTGGGGCCAAAGACGAAGATGGTGGGGTAGGTCTTGGGGTCGGCCAGCTCGCTGGCGAAGCTGGTGGCCGAGTAGGGCAGGCCCAGGCGGGCGATCTCGGGGGCCAGGGCCTTGGAGAGGCCGGTGGAGTCCCCGTAGACGAAGAGGAGCTCATCGGGCCGCTCCCGGGAAAGGACGCGGTTAAAGGCCGCCGTGCCCTTGGCCACATCGTAGCCCGTGTCCTCCACGATGAGCTCCAGCTTCCGCCCGGCGATCCCTCCCAGCACCTCGTTCACGTAGTCCGCCCCGTCCACAAACCCCTCCCGCCCGGCGTTGCCGGCGAAGGCGAAGGGACCGGTGAGGGGCAGCAGCACCGCCATCTTCACCGGCCTGGCCTGAGCCCTGGCCAGGTAGGGCATGCCCAAAGCCGCCAAGGAACCCACACCCACCTTCTTCAGAAACTCCCTGCGCTTCACGCTTAC
>Ga0079992_132676_pt1 | contig 10136 bp, 8 predicted proteins | sample FaiFalFF_MnMetaG_3_FD_69197 | JGI IMG/M metagenome (GOLD analysis project Ga0079992, IMG submission 69197) | Freshwater microbial communities from Yellowstone National Park, Wyoming, USA - Fairy Falls B (FF_Mn_B) MetaG (SPADES assembly) (version 2) | ecosystem: Environmental > Aquatic > Freshwater...
CGTGGTCTGTGAGATCCCATAGGTGCCAAAGCCCACAAGGCCCAAGAAGAGCGCCACAGCGCGAAGCGTCTTCACGATGACGTCCCTCCTTCCTCCGACTCAGCAGGCTGATGCTTCCTGTGAACGTCCCATCGCGCACCGGTTCGGCGATATTGTGACGATTCCCGCCGTGCCGATCAAGCCCCTGCGAAAGGCACGGAGTCCGCGAGTGCCCACCCGTGTCCCCCCCCTCCCCCTCCTCCGTCGCGCGGCCCGGCCCGGGCCGGATTGAGCTACGGGCGCACGCCGCGACGCACGGCCGATATTATCATGACGCATAGCCGATATTATCAGCTGGAGCAATGCGGCAAATGTCCAAAAATGTCCACGACTGATATTACCAACGCCTGTTGAAACGTCCACGACTGATATTACCAAATTCTAGCCGGTACGGTTTCGTATTACAGCTCGCGCTCGAAAGGTCCACCCCCGAAATTGTGTCCACCAGTGTCCAGGAATGTCCACGACGGGGGCCCGTCCGATAATATGGGATTATGACAAACGTTATCGGACCTTTTCTCGGTCGCTCGGATGGCCGCAATGACTTCCTGAACGGTCTCGGCAAATCTCCGTGCATAATACGCTCGGTCGTACCCCTCTTTAGGATCCCGCGCGACCTTGCCCTGCTTTTTATCCACGTACGCATAGGTGGCGGACTCGCCCACCCGAAAGCCCGCCCGAAGCAGAAACGTGTCGTTTTTGCCGACACGGCGCTCCCGCACAATCCACCGCCAGCCGTGCCCGCGCAGGATTTCGTCCTGGACGGTGTTGGCGAAACGCATCGCGGCTTGCTCGCCCTCTGTCGCCCACAGTCGCACAAAAGTCGGGATGGCTTGCGTGAGATAGGGTTCTTTATCGCGGCCACGCCATTTACTTCCCTTCATGATGGGGTCGCCATCCTTGGGCACCACAATGTAGTTCTTGTCGTCGCTCACAAAGCAGATGGCGTCCCGCCACTCCACTTCCACCTTGAAGACTTCGGGTATGGCCGCCGACGCCGCGCGCACGATGTGCTCAGGCTTGGCTGTTGGCGTGCACACGATGATCCCGTCCGTGTCAGCCTCAACGACTATCCCGCCCGCCTCTTCAACCGCAGCAATCATGCTGGTCAAAATCTCCCGCCCTTTCTCGGTCACCTTTTCCGCGGCAGACATGTCATTGAAGCCATACCCGCCCGTCCCATAGAAGCCGTACAGGCTGTTGATGAGAATTTTCAGAGCGTCCTGGAGGATGTGCGCGCGCTCGTCGCCCTTCTTGGCCTTGGCCTTCAACGCCAACCGGTGCTCGGTTAGGGTTTTCAGCCACCGCAAGGCCACTTGGTCCGGGTCCTTTCGCGAGTGAATGCGGTAAGCCAACATGATGGTCGGGTAGAGAGAGGCGATGTCCAGTTTCAGACAGGGAAACCAAAGACCTTTACGGGATACAACCAATCCGCCCTCATACGTGCGCTTTTCGTCGGGCTGCGGGATGTGCGGCGTGTAGTATCGCTCCAAGATTTGCTCCCAAACCCACGCCGTGCTGCGGGTCACGACGCCGTCGAGCCGTAGTCCTGTGACGGCCGCAATCCCGGCGTAGGGCTTGATGAGTTTCTCAAACACGGCGTAGGTTTCCCGTAGGTCCGCGAGCACGTAGGCGTCGAAAGTCGCCCGGTCGTACTTGGACGCGTAAAGGATTTCGTCCGGCGACAAGATGGGACGGTTGGGTTCGGCGACTCCAAAATGCGCCGCGACGCTCTTCAGATCATAGCGGCGTAACTGTTTCGCCGTGTAGTCCCACCGGCACACAAGATGCAGGGTGTCAATGATCGTGGCGAGCACGTCGTCGTCGCACGTGATGATCGGGTATTCCAGCGGGTCGCCTTTCAGCGTACCTGCCGTTGCGGCCACATGCCGACTCTTGATTTTACCTGTCGCTTGATCCCACTCGTAGTGGAACAGGCAAGGAACCCCCAACATGTGCGCACGCTTGATTAAGAACTTAAGGTCGAACTCGAAAATGTTGTACCCCGTCACGATCACCGGACCGCACTCACGGCTCACACCCTTCAACCACTCGAAGGCTTGGGTGATTCTGTCGGCTTCCTTGCCGTCGCGGAAGATGCGCGTCTCGACGTCCTTGCCGTTTATGGAGAGAGCCACGCCCACAGCCAGAATCTCGCCATTCTCCGGCTTCAAGCCGTCCGTCTCGATGTCTAAGACGATCGTGGGTGGGATCTCAACGCCTTCCACGCTCGGCAACTCCACGTTAGGGATGTCGCCCACATCCCGCCAGCCCGCCAAGTCGCCAGGCGCCACGATTTCCGTCTTCCCATCCCACAAGAGCCGGACGCTTCCATCGGCGAGCCGCTCGGTCATCCGGGCCGGGGTCGGGCCCACGTCGGGGTCGGCATCACGGGGCGCCTCCACGGGCGAGCCAGAGCCGTCGGCCGTGGCCTCTGTATTACTGGTGTCCACCATGGGCTCGTCGGGACTTCTAACATCGCTCACATCCTTTATAGGCCGCCAATCCGCCAGATCGGTGGGCGAGACGGTTTCGGTCTTCCCGTCCCAGGACAGGACGACTGTCCCGTCCGGCTCGATCCGCGACATCCGCTCGGGGCTACCAGGTTCTATATTACAGGAATGGTCCCCTTCGGGATGGGCGGCTTCAGAAACATCGAAACCTTGGCAGTCTTGGCAGAGATGATTATAAGTACTTGATTTTACAGGGACTTGAGTCTCTGCCAACGTCTCTGCCAACGTGTTTTGGGTTTGGCAGACTTGGCAGACTCTCACGGTTTCGGGGCTCTGCCAAGTCTGCCAAAGCCCGTTTTCGTGTGGCAGAGTACTAAGTGCCAAGTTTTGCAATGGTTTATCCTCATACTCTGCCAACTCTGCCATGTTTTTCGGGATCCCAGGGTTTCCGTCGCCTTTCGGGTCATGGTCCGGGCTGTCGGGTTCAGCCTGCGGGTCGGGCTCTGGATTAGAGACATCGGAGACACCTATAGGGTTTGTCCACAGTGTCCATCGTTGCCAACCGTGGACATCGTGGACATCATGACCGTTGTCCACAATGTCTCTATTGTCCACAATGTCCACAATCCGACGATGGACACCAGGGACATTCCCTATAAATGTCTCCGATGTCCACGATCCGCCCTTCCAGCGGTAGACCGACTCCCTGCCTCTGTGTTCCTTTTCAACCCCCGTCATCAAGCGGTCTTGGAGGGCCCTGTCCACCAACTTCCCTGCGGTCCCCCGGCTTTCCGCCAACCCCACCTCCCTCAAGTGGTCAATCAGTTGCTGACGGGTCGCTTCGCTGTGCTGTCGGAGATAATCCTCAATGGCTCGGGCCGCCCGTTCCTCTTTCGTCGTTGCGGGCTTTTCAGCCAACTCCATCCCCTTGTCTTCCCCGATGGTGAAGAAGAACGTTGTGTCGTCAAATGCGTTCCCCGTTGCCTTCAAGCAGATCACCCCGTCGCCCACAGGCTTCAACTGAAAGACAGCATCAACCGCTGCGGTCAACGCCGTCGTGCCCAAAACCCGTTGCTCGTCGGTGTCGCCCTCTCCTTTTCGGTCGTGATGGATGAGCAGGAAAGTGCACCCCGTATCCGACGCTCCCGCCTGAAGTTTCTCCATCACCGCGTAAATATAGTCATAGGCGTTTATTGCGTTGCGCACCAGCTCCAACTCTGGTCGCAGGAAGTGGGCTAAGGTGTCTACGATAAACAACGTGACGTCATGCTTTTCGATGAATTCCAGCCAGAAATCAAGGGCTTCTACTCTGGGCAATCCCCATGCGTGCTTATCCCAGAGCATGAAATCGCGACACTCCGCCAAGCCCATTTCCCACGCCCGTTGCACGGTCAAGTCATGCCTCTCGAATGCGACAAACAACGCCCGCCCTTGCCGGACGCTGCGGTCAAGGAAAGGTGTGCCGGAAGCGACGCTCGCCGCAAGGTTAAGGGCAACGATGGATTTGCCCGTCTTGGGGCGGGCTGACAAGAGGATGAGATTGCCTGGCTTGATTAAGCCCTCAACCTGCCACACGTTATGCGCCGGCTTTGTGATTTCAGCTAAAGTCTTCCACACCGCGGCCAGATATCGCTTTCCCCTCTCTGGTTCCGTCGTCGCCTGTGGCGTCCATTCTGGCGCGCTCCGGAGCAGCTCCTGTGTACCGTGTGGGGCGGGCTCGGGCTGCGGGGCGATTTCGGTGGCCCGTTCCAGTAATTTCCTGACGATATCCTCCACCTCGTCCCAATCCTTCTCGCGCGCCACCCACAACCGATAGGCGTCTTTGGCATCTTCAGGCGGTGTGATCACCTTCACCGTGACACGGAGAGCATTGGCCACCTGTTGTGCGAAATCCGTAGCATCGGGTTCCTGCCACACATACACCGTACCGGTGTCGCCGATGGCCTTGAGGAGCGTTTCCTTGTGAAGGTTATACGCCAAAGCCCTAGTATAGTTCTTCCCGAGCACAGCAATCGCTGGAAAGCCCGCCGCCAGCAGCACGCAGGCATCCATCGGGCTCTCGGTCACAATCACCACGCGCTTCTTTTGAATGTCTTCCAGCACCTTCTCCATGTGCAGCCCGAAGACCGCCTGCGAAGCCTTGCCACCCTTCAAGTGAACCCACTTGTCCTTCCCCTCCAACGCTACGCGATAGTGATATCCCGTCGAGCCATCCGCATAGGTGACAGGAAAAGCCACGGCGGGTCTCATCGCTCCGTTGACGTCGAAAACTTCCTTGCAGCCCAACCACACCAAAACAGCCAGCAACTTCTGGTCTTTGCGGGAGAGTGTGAGCAGCGTCGGGGCGATGTCCCAACCCACATCTTTGGTCTCCACGACCTGCCGTCGCTTGCACACCCAGCAATTCGACGTCAACTGACCTTCAGCGGTGACACCGATCCATGCCGAGGGGGTTTCGTCGTAATGTTTGTCGTTGTGGGTATAGTAGAGACAGCGGGTGTCCCAATAGGTCGTGTCGCCATCGGGGCGTGGCTTGTCTTGGTTGATGGCATACTCGTCCCCCACCAGCTCAACCAACCGCCGGCTCAGGGCCTGCACGACATCACGGGGTTTGATAATATAGGGGGATTGACGATCAGAGACGTCGTTTCTATAATCTAGCACGACGGAACCTCCTGATGGGTTTTAAAGGGAGGAAACGGTAGAGATTGGAATTGTGGCTCCCGCGCCGGGCACGCGTCGGAGCCACGTCTTTTCTAAACCTTCTCATCGCTTGCGCCCTCCTTCCGTTCGGAGTCCTCAACGATCTTGAGACGCCTCACGGACTTCAGCGTCTTGAGCGGGATACCACAACGTTTGCAGAGCACCTTCGCCCGCGACAGAGAGATCTCAGGCTTCTTCCCGAGATAGGCGATATACTCTGTCCTCTCGCGCTTCTCTCGGGGATCCCAAAACTTCCTGCGAAGGAAGTAATAGACGCGCACCTTCCCGCTCGGTGAGTCTCTCTTCATTTGACCTAAGTAAAATCGCATAGTCGAAGTGTATCACGATTGAGCGCTCGGTGCAAGGGGCGTGCTCCTCAAGCGTTCTCCGGTGCGACGCTGCAAGCCACCGGGCTTCTTCGTCTTCGCATCACCACAACCGCACAATCCCTGGGGTGCACCGCTCAAGGCCAAGATTCATACCCCACCCCCACCCCTCCCCCCGGTTCCACACCACGGCCCGAGCCGGATTCCGCTGTGCCGTGTCCCGTCCATCCGAGAGGAAATCCCAGCCGAGTGGCATCGCGTGCCTGAAGGGATGTCGCCTAAGTACTATGCCGCCACGCTGTCGGCCGCACACGGGGACCGGCTGACGAATGAAGACCTGAGAGCGTTGGCAGAAGAAGAGTTTCGGGCGAATCCTGCGCTGAACGCCGCCGAATGGGGGCGTCGCCTGGGCGTACCGGAGCGCACGGTTCGACGCTGGGTGGCGCATATTACCCAGGCATGGCGCAGGGAAAGGGAGATCATTGCATGGCATTTACACAAACTGGGATGGACACAAGAAGAGATCGGGAAGAAGCTGGGGATCGCCCAACAGACTGTCAGCGACATCCTTACCGAAATCGGCCATTTGGCCGATTTCGGTAAAAACCTCCCCACTGACTGGAACGACCGTCTCCTTCAGCAGGAGGCGGAGCGATTTCCCCTCCTCCTTTGGTATGTTCCGGGTCCGAATTTTCTATCCGAAGGCAAGTCACTTCTCATTTGTCCTCCCCTCAGCGATGTCGGCTGGGGAATGTTTCGGCGAAATGCGTCAGGCTGATCCTCGCGATTGCCCCGTTGCGGCTATACGTTTATAATGGTTGGGAATGAGCCGAGGCTTTTACATTGCGGGAATTCCAACAAACCTTGCCAGCGGCAAGAGGCGCGTGTACTACGTGCTGCGCCGCAGCGTGTGGGATCGCGAAGAGAAGCGACGGAAGACGCTCTATGTCGCGTATCTCGGCGTCAAACCTGAGCTCCCTCTCTCGCAGGCGAAAAAGATCTGCAAGCGCTGGAGAATTCCCCTTGAGGCGCTCAGGTCAGTGCAGCGCCTTAAGATCGTGGATGACACCAAAAAGAAGGGCTAGGTGTTTTGCGATGTTGTGGTGGAAAATAAGTGAGGCTCCTGCGACATCCCCCCATGCCGGAGCCTCATTTTTCCTCCTCTCTCACCACACTCCCAGGAGGTGGCGTCATGTATTATAGAGATCTACCCGGACATCGTCAATCCACCCTATATTACGAGACCCGCGATCCCGTGCAGGCCCTGAGCCAGCGGTTGGTGGAGCTGTTGGGGGGCGACTATGCCATCCACCCCGATGGCGACACAACCTACGGTCTTCGCGCTGCACGACGAGGCTCTGGCGCGTGCTCTCGCGCCGGAGCCGAGACAAACCTTCTCGGAGGTTGACTAATGTCGCGTCTATATTATAGCCATGAACGGAATCGCCGCCAATCCCCCCAGGACGTTGTCCTTGAGCGCCTGAAACTGAAAGGCGTCCGCGTCCGTCGCTCCGGCAAGGGCTGGATGGCGCAGTGCCCTAATCACGACGACGAGAAACCGTCTCTCAGCATCGCGGAGGGCAGCGACGGACGGGTGTTGCTCAAGTGCTTCGCGGGGTGTCCTCCGGAAAAGATCCTGCGCGCTATTGGGCTTGAGATGCGCGATCTCTTCCCCCAGCCGGAGCGCACGAGCAAGCGCGCGCCGACGCGCATTTTTGAGATCCGCGACGTCGACGGCCGTCTCGTGGCGCTGCACGAGCGGTATGACGGGCCCCGCGGCAAGCGTTTTGTCTGGAAGCTTCCCGACGGGCAAACCGGCCTTGGCGGGCTTTCTACCAAGGCTCTTCCGCTCTACGGGAGCGAGAAGCTCCGCGAGTGGCCCGGCGATGCGCCTCTGGTGCTCTGCGAGGGAGAGAAGGCTGCGCAAGCGCTTGTGGACGCAGGGATCCCTGCACTCGGCACAGTCTGCGGCGCGAGCATAACGCCAGAGAGAAGCGTTCTCCGGCCGCTAGCGAACCGCCGCGTCGTGCTCTGGCCGGATAACGATGACGCCGGCCGTGCGCACATGAACAGAATTGCTGTGCTCTTGCGCGAGTTGGGCGCAGACGTGCGCTGGTTCGAGTGGCCAGAAGCTCCACCGCGGGGCGATGCCGCCGACTACATCGCCCGCAACGGGGACGTCCGCAAGCTGCAGGAGCTGCTCCGGAGCGCGCCAGAATGGACGCCACAGGCGACGCCGGCGGCTCCTGTCGCAGAGATCAGTCTGGACGAAGAGTTCACGGATCGCAATAACGCGCTGATCTTAGCGGAGCGGATGCGGGGGACGGTGCTCTGGGTGCCCGCGTGGGGGTGGCTCTTGTGGACGACGGCTCGCTGGGAGCGCGATCCCGACGGCTCGCGCGTGCTCGCTCTTGCGAGAGAGCTTCTCCCCCGACATTACCTGGAACGCGCGGTGCAGACAGCAGACCACAAAAAGCGCGAGAAACTCTGCGAGCACGCCCGTCGGGCGCACACCAGACACACCATCTCAAACGCTTTGGAGCTGGCCAAGGGGGATCTGCGCGCGGATCCCAAAGAGTTTGACCAAGACCACTGGCTCCTCAACTGCCGCAATGGCGTCGTGGATCTGAAGACTGGGGAGCTGCGCCCTCACAGTCCCGAGCTTCGGCTGACAAAGCTCTGCCCAGTCGCGTATGACAAGAGCGCCCAAGCGCCCACGTGGGAGCGATTCTTGCGGGAGATCTTCTTGGACGACGAGGAGCTGATCCGCTACGTGCAGAGAGCGTGTGGCTATTCGATCACCGGGGATGTGCGAGAAGATAAGATGTTCATCTGCTGGGGCACGGGTGCGAACGGGAAGTCTACGTTTTTGCAGACTCTGCGGCGCGTGTTAGGAGAGTACGCGGGCGCTATCGCTCCCGCGGCCATCGTGCACAAGGGCAAGGACTCCCACCCAACCGCCGTGGCGGATCTCTACGGGCTGCGATTTGCCATCGCCATCGAGACGGAAGAAGATCACCGTCTGGCGGAAGCGCAAGTGAAAGCCCTCACGGGACGCGACGCGATCAAAGCTCGCTTTATGCACCGAGACTACTTCGAGTTCGAGCCGAGGGCCAAAATCTGGCTTGCCACCAATCACAAGCCAACGATCCGCGACACCAGCGAGGCCATGTGGCGGCGCATCGCGCTGATCCCCTTTCGAGCTTTTTTCCCGCCAGAGCGCCAAGACAAAACGCTGGGCGAGAAGCTGTGGCAGGAGCGCGAGGGGATCCTGGCGTGGCTGGTCGAGGGCTGTCGCGCGTGGCAGCAGCAGGGACTGGGAGAGTGCGACGCCGTCGCTTCGGCGACGGAAAGCTACAGAACCGAGATGGACGCGCTCATGGACTGGCTCCAGGAACGCTGCTGCGCTGAAGAGCCCAAGGCGATCACGCCTCTTAAAGAGCTCTACGACGACTATGTGAGCTGGTGCGAGGAAACGGGCCAAGAGCCCATGAGCAAGCGCGCCTTTGGCAATCGGCTGACTGAAAAGGGGTTTGAGGCCGTGAAAGCGACAGGGGGGATGCGCGCGCGTCGGGGCCTGCGACTCCGGACCAGCGCCCATGCGCCACTCAAGGAGCCCGGCACCTGCACCTACTAGGGAGATCCGCTCAGCAGGCCCGCTTTCGCTAACCTCTTGAGAGAGAAGGGGCTTGAGGCCGCAGGCGCGTCGGGGCCTGCGACTCCGGAGTGGCGCTAGTGGCGCACTGGCGCTAGTTTCTATATTTCGCCTATATATAGCGATTTCTTGGGAAAAACCTGGGAAGTAGCGCCAGTGCGCCACTTGTGCGCCCCTTGCGCCACTCAAGGAGCCCCGCACCCTCACGGACTCAGGCGGGGGAGCAGAAGGCCCGCTTTCGCTAACCTCTTGAGAGAGAAGGGGCTGAGGCTCTCGGGGAGGGGATGCGACGAGGTTTCGAGATTTTGCCCAAGAAATGCCTTATATGGCGAAAATATGGAAACCTTGTCGCGTCCGTCGCATTCGTCGCAGCTCCCCAGGACCGCCTTCGTCTCGAGTCCGATAAGGACACGGTGCTCCTTGACGTAATCCCATATTATCGGACGGGCCCCCGTCGTGGACATTCCTGGACACTGGTGGACACAATTTCGGGGGTGGACCTTTCGAGCGCGAGCTGTAATACGAAACCGTACCGGCTAGAATTTGGTAATATCAGTCGTGGACGTTTCAACAGGCGTTGGTAATATCAGTCGTGGACATTTTTGGACATTTGCCGCATTGCTCCAGCTGATAATATCGGCTATGCGTCATGATAATATCGGCCGTGCGTCGCGGCGTGCGCCCGTAGCTCAATCCGGCCCGGGCCGGGCCGCGCGACGGAGGAGGGGGAGGGGGGGGACACGGGTGGGCACTCGCGGACTCCGTGCCTTTCGCAGGGGCTTGATCGGCACGGCGGGAATCGTCACAATATCGCCGAACCGGTGCGCGATGGGACGTTCACAGGAAGCATCAGCCTGCTGAGTCGGAGGAAGGAGGGACGTCATCGTGAAGACGCTTCGCGCTGTGGCGCTCTTCTTGGGCCTTGTGGGCTTTGGCACCTATGGGATCTCACAGACCACG
>Ga0079992_133644_pt1 | contig 10133 bp, 7 predicted proteins | sample FaiFalFF_MnMetaG_3_FD_69197 | JGI IMG/M metagenome (GOLD analysis project Ga0079992, IMG submission 69197) | Freshwater microbial communities from Yellowstone National Park, Wyoming, USA - Fairy Falls B (FF_Mn_B) MetaG (SPADES assembly) (version 2) | ecosystem: Environmental > Aquatic > Freshwater...
AAAGCTTAGCTTTATACTTATGCCTGTAAAGGGAAAAGGTATACAAAAAATATCTAAGACATAAAATTTGTCTTTAATATGTTCATGTTTAGTTTAAATATATTCTAGCAGTTAATGGTTTCATATTAATATTGGTTGAGAATTTAGTGTTACGTATGTTACTTTGTATATTTTTATTTTGAAAAAAGTACTAGACCGAATTGACATGTTATTGTTTCAAAAGAAGTTAAAGAAATTATACTCATATGAAATTTATTACTATAATCAGGCATGCAGATGGCTAAATATTAAAAATTATATTAGCAATAGGTATGAACTTATCTATGATTTATCATGAACACCTCCTTTAAATTATCACCCAATTTTCATAGTATTTGATGCCTTTTTTTAAAACTGGAAGCGTTTTCTGCACGTATTTCAAAGCACTCGTACATAAACTTTGCAAAAGAGATATTAAGATTTTCTGCATAGCTATAAATTGTCACTTTTTTATCGCTAAGTATATCGTCTTCAGATCTCTTAAAGAAGTCTTTCCGCAAATTTTTCACTTTTAAGAAAATTATAAAATTCATTCAAATAAAAGCTTGTCCATAAAACGCTACAAGATCTTTTTTAAGAAAGTTTTCTAACTTAGGGTTACCATATTTTAATATTTTTAGCTTAATCTCTGAGAGATAAGCCTTGTTGCATAACATTATCAATTTATATTATTTAAAATCTTTAAATGGTTTAATTGCGTAATATGAAATATGGCTGTATGTCCTAATTGTAAAGCAAACATAACGAAACAAAGTAAAAACTGGAAGTATGGTCAATTTGCTGTTAACGCTTATATATGTCCAAAGTGCAATACACAATTTAGGGAATATTATAGGGACGGAAAGCATAGCTTTACTTTGAAGTTTGAAAAAGGTAAAGGATTTATAAAGGCATAATTTTATTAATTTATTTTTTTAGTTATAGGATTCTTCAAGTATTTTAAAAATTAAAAAAATATATTTTAGAAATCTAATATGAAATTAAACTTTAAAATTATGTTTTAACTTTTCCAATCTTCAATCACATATCTATAATCAATAATGGGAACTTTCTTTACCTTATTTTTAAACTTTTCCGCAGGATTACATATTGTATATATTTTAGGTTGCTCTAGGGCGTTTTCTACGCAATAAAGCCAATAATATTCCTGAAGTTTTTTTGCTGTAGCCCATTCAGTGCTAGTTAATTCTGCAGGACCGGTTTTTTTAAAAGACTTTACTTCTATTACTCTATCGAAAGACTCTATATCATATCCTATTCCAGAAAAATCTGACAAGTCTTTAATCCTTCGTATTTTCTCTTCATCATTTCCAGCTCTTTCTCTTTCATATTCTAATACCGCCTTAATACCTGCCTTTTCAACTCCCTTCCTAGCATCAGCCCCTTCCTGTTTAATGACTAATGCAAGGCCTATTGGTTCATAAAATCCTAAAGTTTCAAAATCTTTCTCTAGTTGTTCTAATTTTCTTTTCATTTCATTTCTTAGACCTATTTGTTTATTTTTTTCACTTTCTATTAGTTTAGCGTAATGCGGACTCTCGGAAATTTTTAGCTTATAATTTTTGATTTTTAGTTCGCATTCCTCTATTTTCCTTGAATAATAAACGGTTATAATTTCACGCGTTTTTTGTTTTATTTCGGAAAGCCTTTTATCACAATTTTCTTTTAGTGCCTGTAATAGTTCATAAACTTTATTTTCTACTAATTCCTTTGCATTCAATAGTTCACTAGTTGTTATTTTTGGTTCATAGTTATGGATGGTTTCCAAATCCCATACAAATCTTGGTTCTACAGCAGTTATTTTACCTTCATCATAGAGAAGAGCGATAAGTTTTCCATCTCTTTCTTGTTTTTTATTATCTATTACAGTGAGTTTATAAAGGAAAAGAAAGCCACCTCTCATTGGATGAGTAAAGATTGAAACACAAGGTTTAATGGCATCCTTAATCATTTCCATAACTTGAGGGTTTCCTAAAGCTAAGTACGTATAATTTTTTTGCTGGGCCACTTCGCTTGAAAAACTTCCAGTAAATATAGCCCTATCAGTTTTATAAGCTATAGAGCTAGGCAAAAATATTCTATATAGTTCGTCTTCATAACTAATAGGTTCAATTTTTCCACCTTTATGGTTGAGGTAAATCTCTATAAACCTTTTTATTTCAGTTTTATCTACCGCCTGTAATCTGACTTTTCTAATTTCTTCAAGTTTAGTTCTATCAAGTCTATAGCCAGTTAAAAGAGAATTTATAATTTGAAGAATACGTTTCTTCTCCTCTATTATCCCATCCAACTTTTTTAATTTTGCCTCCCAAGTCTCTTTTGGTGCTTTAAGTAGCTCATTGTAAAGATCTGCGATATCTTCTTCGCGTAAAAGCTTTCCGATCACATCATAAACCTTATCTCCTAGGGCTTCTTTTATTGTTTCTATTTTATTAAAAACTCGAGTAAGTATATAACCATCTAGCGTCTCTGGAAGTACGAAATTATAATAGTATACAGGTCTTGTTTGACCTATCCTATGTATTCTACCCATTCTTTGTTCCAGTCTATTAGGATTCCATGGAATATCATAATTTATTTCAATGTTAGCGAATTGCATATCAATACCTTCTCCAGCGGCGTCAGTACAAACCATTATTTCAGCACCTTCTGGATCCCTAAATTTTTCTAAAGCGTTCTGTCTTTCGTAAATACTCATAAGGCCATCGATTCTTTCAACTTTGTAATTTTTGGAGAGATTCTCAGTAAGGTAATTAACAGTATCTCTATATTCACTAAAAACAATTATTTTAGCTTTAGGTTCGGATTCTTTTATTTTTTTTATGAAATCAATTAAATAATCTAATTTCGTATCCTTACCGTTTAGTCTATCAATGGCTTGAATTAATCGATTTATTTCATTTTTCTCTTCTTCGATTCTGCTTACAGTTAGTCCGATTATGTTGTCTTCATTCTTTTCATATTCTTCTTCATCTAGTTCTTCTTCAGCTTCTTTTATACGGTTTATTACTTCCTCAGCTTTTATGGGTTGTCCAAGTTTATTAAATCTCCTTTCTAAAGTTAGCCTTAAAGCTTTTAATGATGAAGAAGCTCTCTTTCTCAATATAATACCAAGAAACCATACAGCATAGTATTCCTTCTTATCTTTTGCGTCTTCAAGACGCTTAGCAATGTATTCGTCTACCATTCTATGTATTAATAGTTCTTCATTACTCAAACCTATTTGACAAGTTTTACTTGACCTTGGGGGAAAAACTTCTTTACCATCCAAATCTATAACATCTTCTTTCATATTCCTAACTAGTACATGACTAGTGAACTTTACATCTATTATATACGGGTCAAGAAGATTCATGCGCATTAAATAATCCTCATCATCACCGTTGTGAGGCGTAGCTGTCAAAAAGAGCATATAGTTTGTTCTAGTTGCTAAATATTCTCCAAGCTTATATCGTTCGGTCCCTAGAGCAAACTTATGAGCTTCATCAACAACTAAAATATCAAAACTTGCATTATCAAGGAGCTTAATCACATGGTCTTGTTTTAAAAAGTCCATTGAAGAAACATAACAAAACTCTTCTCTCTTAAAAGGCTCTGGATTAAACTTAATATAATTATTGTCAAGAACGTCTACCTTAATTTCAAATCTTTGCTCAAGTTCATATTTCCACTTTAAAACTAGCGCTTTTGGAACTACAAGAAGTATTTTTCTAGCCAATCCTCTTGCTTTCAGTTCACTTACTACCAGTGCCGCTGTTATAGTTTTGCCCAAACCAACTTCATCAGCAATCATCATTCTAGGCCTATCAAGAATATGAGCAACTTCATATATCTGATGAGGAAATATCATAATTTTAGTTGAAGAGGCTAAAACATACGGATTAAACTTATATTCAAGAAGAAGCCTATGAGCGTCCACACTTAAAATAAAATCGATACCATCATCAAAATTACCTCTTAGAAACTTATCTATTAAATCCAGCTCTTCTTCAACTTCATTAATAGGATTCCAGAGAACACCTTTTTCTGTTAAAACTTTAACAAATCCTTCTCTTACCTCGATAACTATGCCTTTGTCGCCACTACTTAGCTTTACTTTAGATCCTACAGCTATCATATCTACTGGTTATCGAAGAACTTATCAAGCTTAATCACCTCTTTCGGTTTATATGTTGCCATTAAATCTGAAAGATTCACAAGAATTTGTAACTCTTTTTTCTCGTCTTCTCTTAGCTCTTCACCTTTGTTTATCAATAGTCGGTAGTACTTGATTAGCAAATTAATTATGTTTTTCAATTCTTCAAACCTAAAATTATCATAATCTAAGATTGGTTTTACCTTTGCTACACCTTGTTCAAAGGCTAATTTTTCGATATATAACAACTGCTCATAAACATTATTTCTACTTATATTCTCAGGTTTTACCTTTAGATCAACTTCTACAAATGAACTTATTTTGATATTTCCTTTAAGTTTTCGTATATAACCTTTCTTCTCAAGCGAATTTAATTCAATTCCGTAAGCTCTAGTAACTTTAAGAGCCTCATCAGCAGGTATCAAGCCTTTATAAAATATTTTCCCAACTAGAGCAAAAGATGTCTCAGGCCCGAGAATATTCGGTGAGCTACCGATAAGCTTCTTCACAATACTTCTAAATATGTAATCTCTGGCATCACCTATTAAGTTCTCAAAATTTGGCACAAAATTAGCCTTATAACTCTTAATCTTGGAATATTGTGAGACCTCTTCTAATACCTTTCCATATACCATTATAAGAAGGTCAGTTATTGGAAGAGAAAGAATATCATCTATGCTAAAACTTTCAATAATTCTATCGATACTCTCTTCAATTCTCGGTATAAGCATCTCAATATAAGCCTCTTCATCCTTTAGGATTTTCCTACAAGCAAGTACAATCGAACTCTTAAATGAAGTCTTACCTTTAGCTAAAGGATTCTCGGTACTTTCCGTATGAACAGTATAACTCGATACGACCTTAAATTTTGTTTCTATTAGAATGTCTAAAAGTAGATTCCAAGCTTTAGTAGTAGAATGGGCAAAAAAAACTATCAAAAGCCCATCTTGTTCTAATATTTCATATAAGTTTCTGAAAGCTATCTTCATGGCACGGATATAAAAATCATTAGCAAGTTTTACGTTTCCAAATCTTCCTGGACTTATAACAATATCTTCATCAAGAGGTACTGTAGCTGGCAACTCATTATAATAATCCTTTAACAATCTAATTAACCATACATAAAAGAATTCGCTAACTTCAGCATATGGTACATCATTCATATAAGGAGGGTCTGTTATAATAATATCAAACTTATTAGAAAGAAAATCTCTAAGATGAAGCGAAGAATCAAGCAAAACTTTACCATGAGTTTTATTTTTAGCCACAAACTTTATAGCATTAACAATATCATTAAGTACATTCGAAAGAGAACCACTAGTATTTTCAAAAGGATTAGTTTCAGTAAAATTATAAACAATTCGTGGAGTCTTAAAAGTTAAAGCATGGGCAATTATTTTTTTGGATGCATGCCATGTTGTTCCTATACAATTATAATTTACATGTTTGGCTAACATAAATCCCAAATATGTAGCTATGGCCTTTTCATATTCTTTATCACCTATTTCAGAACATACTTCCTTAATTATTTTTAAAAGAGTACTCATGAGAAGTAGTTGTCTCTCTGTGAAAAACTCATACCAAAAACGAATACCATAATGCCACAATGGGTTTTCTATATTGAAACTAGGTTTTATTTTTTCATGAGGAATCAACCCTAAATTTTCAAGTTCAATAAAATTTTTATCTAATTCTTTTTTAGCTTCTTCAAAAAGTTTTTTGTCATCATCTGTTGGTAATTCATAGTTCTTTCCTTTTTTATTTTTTACTATGACAACCATCATTTCTTTGTCTCTTCTTTTAGCTATATCCTTAGCCATATCTTCATAATTTATTACATTTCCACATTTTATACATTCGGCTTTGCCTTCTTTTTGAGTATATTTAGAGCCTTCTCTTTCACTTAAAATTCCTATTTTTACTTTAAAATTTCCATTTTCTGTTGGTTCAATTTTATATCCTATTTTTTTGAGTTTATCAAGCCACATATGATTTGTTAAAGGAAATCTTTGGCCGCAGTATGGACATTTTATAGTCCAGCACCAAAGATAATGCAAAGCTCTTTTTCCATTCCTACCATAAAACTTTCCTAGTTTTTCTTGTGCTCTTTTAATGACTTCCTCACCATATTTTTTAACATCTTCAGCAAGTTTTTCGCCATATTTAGCTGGATATTCTAGAGTTGCTTTCATGATTAAATAGGCTACTGGGTTATAGTCTACTAAAGTGCAGTTTAAACCCATACGACAAGCTTCAAAAAGTAAGTTGCCTGCTCCAGCAAAGGGGTCAAGTATTTTTAATGAGTCCAGATTAGTAACGACAATTTTTTTAATATAATTCATATCTAATGAATATTCGAAGGCTCTTTTCTCTTTACCTAAATATAGTAGCTCTTTAATTATATTTAGGTTGTTAATTGATGGGGGTATTAATGCTAGCAATGTTATAGCTCTGCCTACTATTAAAGGCTTTCTTGTTGACCAGTACAACATTTCGTTAATTAGTGGTCTACCTCTTTTTTCTTGTTTTGCTTCTTCACTTATTTCTAAGAATAGTTTCAAGAGTTCTATACTCTTTTCCTCTATGAGTGTCTTTTGCATAGAATATTTTTATCTTTTATGAATTTTTGTACAGAAGGTGCTTGGGTTAGCTCTCTTTGTATTTGAGTTTAGATTATTTAGGTTATAAGTTATTCCTTTGATAAGCTTCCTTTCACAATTTTTAAGTATGTTTATTTTTATTTTTTGTGTTCCGAATCCGTACCATAAGTTGACCCTAAGGCTAATCGTATTCCTTTTACCTTTCGATGCATAATTGGTCGTTTTCATTTTATTCACCTTTTATATTTTTCCAAATCTTTAATCATTTCTTCATCCTTTGTATAAATAAATAATTTTCCATAACCGACATAATCTTGTAATTTTGAGAAGTTTTCAATTAAATATTTTAAATCTTTTATTTTTGACCAATTTTTACATTCGATGGTTATTTTTGTTGTGTTTTTTGTATCATTGATCTCTTGATAGAGATGAACTTCAAATTCTCTACCTGGGGATATAGCAAGTATATAATTGATTGCATCAATAGTTTCCTTAAGGCTATGTAATTCCAATGGATATTGGAATAATGGGCTTTTTTCGATCTCTTCTTTCTTTTCTTTTCTTTCCTCTTCATAGATTTCACGCTTGTATATTAGATCGTCTCTAATAAGCCATCCGTTCCAAACTAATGAAGAAATATATTTACCTGTTTCTGCAACGTATTTCCCTTCTTTCTCTTCTAATTCAGATGCATAGCCGAAATATCCTTTTAATATACCACTTTTCACCGCTTCAAGTAATGTTTCTCCGCTTAATATAAAGGGTTGGGATTTATCTTGTTTTAATAGATTATAGACTTCTTCTACTTTGGTTTTTTCTTTATTTTTAACAATATCTTTTATTAGATCAGGAGAAAGTTTTTCGACGAGTTTTCCTCTATTTTTTAAGAATTCTATGATTAAATTTGTTATGTTCTCTTTTCCGAGTTGTTCAAATGAAAGTGTATCTATTTTTAGAACACCATCACCTATTCTCGGATATGCTATACGCAAGTAAACATTTACACAGTCTGATTTAAGATTTCTATCGATTTCAGATAACCGATTTTCAAGTTTTTTTAATCTTTCTTTATCAGTTTTTATTCTTTCATCTTTCTCTGCTTTCTTTATAGCGCATAAAAGTTTTGCTTTCTCTACAATTCCATTTAAGCCTGATTTTTCAGGAAGAATAAATACGATTGTGTTTCTATAAATTCTTATTCCACCGCTTTCTCTCTGTTCAAGTAATTCATTAAGGATGGTTCTTTCATCTTTTTTTAGAATTTCATCATAATCTACTACAAAAATTTTTAGATTATCATCATCCTTTAATTGGCTTTTATCCCATATTATAACCTTCACTTTGTCAATACTGGGCAATAATTTTTCGAGTTTCTCTTTTATGGCATCCTTGATTTCAACATCACTTACCTCAGCTGTATAATCATGTATTATCTTGTTAATATTTGGCTCCTTATCGAAATAATAAGCACCATACTCAGATTTTAAGTACCAGAATTCTCTGTCTATTTCGTTTAAAATTTCATCTATTAAAGCTGGGTCTATGCCGGGTGATCCAACCGCTAGTTTTATCTCATTTGGTAAAATTCCAGAAATTTTCGGAGCACCTATTAGAGAATAAAGATATATGGTTGCAGCAATTTTTTCTGCAAGTTTAATGTTCCTTTTTTCATCAAGTTTTCTTGCCTTTGTTATGCAATCTGTTTCTATTATTGGTCTAAAATAACTTCGTTCCAGTTTAGATGTGAGTTCATCCTTTATTTCTGGATGGTCTAGGGGAATGTCGCCCGGTGTAACAAGCGGACAATTGATTTTTTCACTATAGATCTTATGAAACACCAATGCAAGTAACCTCAAAATTCCTCTAGTCTTATTAAAAGATTCTATTGTTGATACTCTATCATAAAGTATATCAATAAGTAGAGGATGAAGGGGATATGAATCTTCTAGTCTTTGTTTATATTTTATATCAGTAATAATTCCTTTCTCATTAAAATAATTATAATAGTTTTCAACTATACTTTTTAATGCTTTCTCGTCAACTACCTTTTTAATGAATCTTTTCTTAATAACTTGAGATATTTCCTCTTTTTCTAAAGGAACTATATATTGAGCTTGTCTTGAAAAAACCCCTTTAATCTTTTCATTAATTTCTTCAATTTTTAGTTCTTCCCTTAATTCCTTCTTTAATTTCTCCACATATTCCTCATAAAGCTTATATTTACCAGTAAGTGTAATTATAAGCATTGAATCTTTTGTAGCTGTGATAACACTTATTAGTTTTGAAATAAAGGATATTGTAAGATCCGAAAGATTTGCATCGCCAATTTTCACAGCCTTGGCATTAAGAAGGTAATCAGGCAGTTCATCAATAAGCAACAGTGTTGGTTTAGAAAAAAGTGACTTTAATTTGCTTATATCAAAAATTGGCTGTTTAGATAAATCCTCCTCCTTGAACTCCTCGAATTTTCCTAAAGCAAAAGCTATCTCTCCCCATAAAGTATTCTTTTTTAATTTTCTACAATCAATTGCAATAACATTACAAGATGGTACTTCCAATACTTCGGTATCCTTATGAAGACCCAAGTTGTGAATATATTTTGTTCCAATATCAGGATTCTTAAATACATGATATAAAAGAAGCAATGTATGAGTTTTACCTCCACCCAATTCGGTATCTAAGATAAAGACGGGCTGGCCGCCTTTACCACTAATTCTTCTTAATGCTTCTTTAAGTAAATATTTCATGTTTGAAGTTGGGTAAGTATGGTTTAGAAATCTCTCTGGATCTGTGTAAATAAGATCTGCAGAACCATCTAGTACTGAATGAAGTTCTACAGCAAATCTACTTAGATCCAGCCTTCCATATTTAACATCATCATGTAATTCACATATTTCCCAAAAATTCTTCATTAATTATTTAATATTATACTAATTAATAAATTTTATGAAAGTATACCGCATCACTTTCTTAATATTAAATTTATTAATAGGCACATATAAAGCAGTGCAAAATAAACAATTTATGCCAGTGTTCCCTAACTCTTTACCTTAGGCTTTATTCTGATTACAAATTCAGAAGTCTTACCCTTATTACTTACACCCTTATAATAATTGAACACACCATTGCATTTAGGGAATTCCATTCTTTTAACGTCATAGAACCTAAACTTCCAAGTTTTACCAGATTTGAACTCACCTTCATAGTTACAATATGGACACTTAACCATTAGGTATTATTACGCATAAAACTATTTAAATCTTCAGATGATTATAATCGAAACATCGTATGATCAATTCTTGTAAATAATTTACTAAGTTTATAAATATACAGCAAGTCTTCACAACAATTGCTTTATT
>Ga0079992_123681_pt1 | contig 10132 bp, 5 predicted proteins | sample FaiFalFF_MnMetaG_3_FD_69197 | JGI IMG/M metagenome (GOLD analysis project Ga0079992, IMG submission 69197) | Freshwater microbial communities from Yellowstone National Park, Wyoming, USA - Fairy Falls B (FF_Mn_B) MetaG (SPADES assembly) (version 2) | ecosystem: Environmental > Aquatic > Freshwater...
TACGGATCCAAACACGGGTTTGCCCACTTACATACACGCCTCGGAGGAGGACATAAAGAAAATAGAGGAACTCCTTCAGAGGCAGGAGCAGGAAGAAAAGAGGACAGCACCATTTGAGAAGGGTGATGTTGTTAAGATAGTGGAAGGTACGTTAAAGGGTAGGGAGGGGAAAGTGGTGGATGTAGATCTTGAGAGGGGGGTTCTGACGGTTGAGATTGTATTCTTTGGAAGGCCCCAAAATATAGAGGTTGAATTTACGCAAGCGGAAAGGGTAAACGTTTAAAGGAGGGAAAAATGGCAAAGAAGGTTAAGAAGGAGGTTGTTGCCAAAGTCAAATTACAGCTTCCGGCGGGGCAAGCTACACCCGCACCGCCGGTGGGTCCAACTCTGAGCCCTTACGGCATAAACCTTATGCAGTTTGTCAAAGCTTTTAATGATGCAACGAGGGATAAGATGGGTTTAATAATTCCCGTCGTCATAACGATTTACAAGGATAAAACCTTTGACCTTGAGTTCAAGACTCCCCCAGCATCCGTTCTACTAAAGAAAGCCGCGGGTATAGAAACCGCCGCCCATAATCCCGGAAAGGAAATAGTCGCCAAAATTCCCAGATCAAAGGTAATTGAGATCGCCAAGTTGAAGATGCCCGATCTTAACACCACCGACCTTGAGGCCGCAGTGAGGATGATAGAAGGAACAGCAAAGAGTGCAGGGATACAAATAGTGGAGGGATAAGATGGCAAAGGTTGGGAAGAGGTATAAAAAACTCTTGCAACTTTACGACCTCACCAAGAAATATCCTCTAAGGGAAGCGGTTAAAATGGTGAGGGATTTCCAGAGCGCAAAGTTCATAGAAACCGTTGAACTTCATATGAGGCTTAATATAGACACCACAAAACCCGAGCAAAACATCCGAATACCCGTTGTTTTACCTCATGGGACGGGGAAAACAGTAAGGGTTTTGGTGCTAACTACAAACCCCGAGAAGGAGAAGGAAGCGAAAGAAGCGGGGGCGGATTACGTGGGATTTAAAGAGTATATTGAGCAGATACAAAGCGGTTGGCTAGAGTTTGATGCGGTGGTAGCAACACCGGAAACCATGAGGGAGGTGGGTAAGCTGGGTAGAATTTTGGGTCCAAGGGGACTTATGCCCAACCCGAAGACGGGAACCGTAACCGAGGATGTGGGACAAGTAGTAAGGGAACTCAAGAAGGGTAGGGTTGAGATAAGGAACGACAAATCCGGAAATATACATGCCCCCGTAGGCAAAACCAACTTTACACCCGAACAACTTTACGAAAACTCTCTCGCGGTATTTGAGGAGGTCGTAAAAAACAGGCCCAAAGGGGTAAAAGGGCAGTTTATAAAAAGCGCTTACCTTACCACCACCATGGGACCTTCAATAGCCCTGGATCTTGCGGAAATTATGGAAACCCTTAGAAAGAGGGGGGTTATGGCATGAAGACCAGAAAGGAAAAAGAGAAGATGTTGAACGAGCTTAAGGATATCGCCCAGAGGGCGTCAATGATAGCCCTATTTGACTTTAAGGGTATGACCGCTATGGAGATGAACGATCTAAGGAAGAGAATGAAGGAAAAGGGGTATGGGGTAAAGGTCGTCAAGAACAACCTTCTCAGGATATCCTTGGAAAAACAAGCTCCCGAGATAAAGGATGTCCTCGTTGGAAACACCGCAATAATATTCTCCTTTTCGGATGAGGTGGAACCCCTAAAGATATTCGTGGAGTTTGTAGATGAGGTAAATAAGGGGGAGCTGAAGGGTGGGGTTTTACACGGAAAATTTATTTCCAAGGAAGAGTTAAAAAAGCTTTCAAACCTTCCCCCCGTTCAGGAGCTGAGGGCAAAGGTGGTCGGGGGTATAAGTTCCCCGCTTTATGGGCTGGTTTGGAGCCTGGGAGGAATTTTGAGGGGTCTGGTTTATGCATTAAATGCGCTTAAGGAAAAGAAAGAAAAGGAGGTATAATTATGACGGAGAAAAAGCTTACGGTTGAGGAAATAGTAGCGGCGATAGGGAACCTTACGGTTTTAGAGCTTGCAGAGCTGGTGAAGGCGTTGGAGGAGAAGTTTGGGGTCACCGCTTCCGCACCTGTCATAGCTGTGGCACCAGCCGCAGCCGCACCTGCTGCTGAGAAAGTTGAAGAAAAGACGACTTTTGATGTGATATTGGTTGAGGCTTCAAACAAGATACAGGCTCTAAAGGTCGTTCGCGAAATAACGGGCCTGGGACTTAAGGAAGCCAAGGATCTCTTGGATTCCCTTCCCAAACCCATAAAGGAGGGTGTGTCAAAGGAGGAGGCAGAGGAGATCAAGAAGAAATTCGAAGCCGTGGGTGCTAAGGTGGAGATCAAATAGGGGAAAGGGGAGGGAAGGTATTCCCTCCTCCAAACTTTAAAATGCGGGAGGTGAAAGATAATGAAAATACCAAGGGTTGGGCAAATTAATGAAAAGTTTTTGCCAAATCTTTTGGAAATACAGCTTGCTTCTTATGATGATTTTTTGGGTAGGAGGTTCAATATATTTTGGTCTCTTGTTGGTGAAACCGAAACTTTACATAATTTCCTTTATACCCTTGCCAAGAATTATACGCTTGGCATAAGGGTATCAAAGGGAACCACCAAAGAAAGGGCCGAAACCGCCAACAGGATATTGGCGGAAGTTAGGGATAGGATAAATCCCGATGTCATAAAAGATGAAATACCCAGACCGAACTATTACTACATTATCCTTCCGAAGGGAAAATACACCCACAAGGACATAGAAGCCCTTCTTGAAATTGCAAACGAAAACAATGCAAACGTTGGAGTTATTGGAATCTCCACAAAAACCAAGGATGAATTGATAAACGAATCTAATTTGAGGGGATTGGTTTATTCGGTTGAGAACTCCTTCTTTAACCACTCCGAACCCCGCTCGTCGATGAGTTTAAAGAGGATCTTTGAGGAGATATTCCCCTTGCAAAGTACCGACGGGAGGGTGGATATAGAATATTTGGATTACAGGGTTGGGGATCCCGACATATCTCCGGAGGATGCCAAAAAGAGGGACCTAACCTATTCCGTACCCATACACATCAGAACGTCCGAGAGGTTTTTTGACGAAAACGGGAAGATAGAAAGGGAAATTTTGGATGTCGTCTACTTTATGGATATACCATATATGACATCTAGGGGGACATTCGTGGTAAAGGGGGTTGAGAGGGTGGTAATAAACCAGATCCACAGGTCGCCTGGGGTGTATTTCTTAATAGAAGAAGAGGGCTTGAATCAGATTTTCTCATCCATGATCATCCCATATCGTGGTCCCTGGATGGAGCTGAGGATAGAGGGCGAAAAGGGGATGTACTTCCTGTTGAGGAAGAAGAAGTTTTACCTTACGAGGTTTTTGAGGTTTTTGGGATTTTCCGAATTTAGGGATATAATAAAGGTTGCAATTGGGCATCTAGCACAAGAAAAATTCCTGAGTGAAGCGGAGGGATACTATCTTGCGGAGGACATAACGAACGAGGATGGGGAAGTGATCATCCCCATGGTGGATGACAAGGGGCAGATAACGGTAATAGATGGAAACATAACGGAGAAACTAAAGAGGAGAAAAATACACAAAGTTAAGGTTTTTGATCCTAAGGATCCAGCGGTAAATATAGTTTTAAAGACACTACGTGAGGACAAGATAAGGAGGAGGGAGGAGGCAATCAGGTACATTTATAGGGTCATAAGGTTCTCCTCGGCAAGTGTTGAGAACGCCGAGGACTTTTTGAGGGATTATTTCTTCTCGCCCGATAAAACCTTTATAGGTAAGGTGGGAAGGTACAAGATAAACACCCGTCTTTATAAAAGCGAAAATCTCGAAAAATACCTTAAGGACCTTGAAGGGTTTTCACCTCCAAAGGACGATATTGAAAACCTCACGGAAACGGATTTCGTGGTAGCCCTCAGAATGTTGATGGACCTATATAGGGGTGAGGTTGAAGAGGACGACATAGATGACCTTGCCCATAGGAGGATTAAGAGGGTTGGGGAGCAGCTATTTGAATGGACAAGGAATGAACTTATAAAGACCGCAAAAGGTATAAGGGAAAAACTCATAAGCGAAAGGGAACCTTTAAGGAACATAGTCCACCCCAAGATAGTCTCGAGATCAATAATCAACTTCTTCACCCAAAACAGCCTTTCACAGCTTTTGGATCAGACAAACCCCCTATCTGAACTAACAATAAAGAGGAGGATCTCCGCCATGGGTAAGGGTGGCCTCACGAAGGAAACCGCGACCTTGGAGGTTAGAGATGTTCACCCATCGCACTACGGTAGGATATGCCCCATAGAGACTCCCGAGGGTCAAAATATAGGTTTGATACTCTCACCAACGGTATATGCGAGGATAAACGAGCTTGGTTTCATAGAGACACCCGTCGTAAAGGTGGAGAAGGGAAAGGTCACCAACGAAATAAGTTACCTAACACCCCAGGAGGATATAAATCTGAAGATTGCGCCCGCGGATATAGAGATAGACCCCAAAACCAAGAGGATCAAGCAAAGCTCAAATATAATAGTCAGGCACAAGAGGAGTTATATGTTCGCAAACAGGGAAGAGATAGACTACATAGACTTATCTCCGAGGCAGATAATCTCCCCATCCACATCCCTGATCCCATTCTTAGAGTACGACGATGCGAACAGGGCCCTTATGGGTTCAAACATGCAGAGGCAGGCGGTTCCCCTACTTAATCCCGAATCTCCAAACGTTGGGACGGGTATGGAAGCGAAAATAGCAGAGGATAGCGGTTCTGTTATTCTAGCCCAGTAAGATGGCGAAGTGGTTTATGTTGATTACTCAAAAATAATGGTGCGTCCTGAAGGTAGCATGTTTAACGTAAAAACCTACAACCTCAGGGTTTTTGAAAGGTCAGGCCAAAACACGATAGTGCATTATGTTCCGAAAGTTAAGAAAGGGCAGAAGGTCAAGAAGGGAGATATACTTGCGGAGAACCTTGCGAGCGTTGGTGGGGAAATCTCCATAGGTAGGAATCTTACCGTAGCCTTTATGCCCTGGTACGGATACAACTTTGAGGATGCAATTGTGATATCCGACAGGCTCGTAAAGGAGGATAAGCTAACATCCATACATATATTGGAGTTTACCGCGGAAATTACCGAAACAAGGTTGGGACCCGAAGTGGTAACCCGGGAACCTTATAAGGAGAGCGAGAGGAATATAGCCCACCTTGACGAGTACGGAATAGCAAGGATAGGTTCAAAAGTGGGTCCGGGTGATATTTTGGTTGGAAAGAATACCCCAAGGGAGGAAAAGAAGTTCAGCGAGCTTTCCCCAGAGGAAAAACTCTTAATGGCTATATTCGGAGAGAAATCAAAACCTTGGAAAAACACCTCCCTCAGGGTTCCTCCCGCAGTTCACGGAACAGTAATAGGCGTTGAGATCTTGACGAGGTACATACCCGACGACCCTATAGCACATGGTTATATAGGTCCGGGCGGTGAATTCATTCCGGGGGAGCTTTATGTGGATCACGAGGTAAAACCCGATATGCCCATACCCGAGAAAAGGGTGATAGGTAAAAGGCAGAGGAAACTTTTGGAGGAGATAAACCTAAAGATCCAGAACCTCAGAGATTCCCTTAGGGAGATCCTTCAGGCGAGGCTTTCCGGTGTAAAGGTTGAAAAGCCCGTATTTGCAGGGAAGAACAAGATCCTTGACAAAGGTGATATAATAACGGGTGAGATTTTGAGGAGTGTGGATCCCCTTGAGATCAGAATAGAGAGTGGAGCTTTAGGTGATAAGAACCTCGAGGAAGATTTAAGGAGAATAATAAGCGATGGAAGAGAAGCTTACGAAGATCTCCTTAGGGAATACGAGGAGGGGCTTGAGAGGATAAGGAGGGGGGATGAGCTTCCGGCAGGTGTTAGGCAGGTGATAAAGGTATATATTGCCCAGAAGAGGAAGATAAAGGTTGGGGATAAGCTGGCGGGAAGGCATGGAAACAAGGGTGTGGTTTCAATTATCGCCCCAGAGGCGGATATGCCGTTTATGGAGGACGGAACCCCCGTTGATATAGTCCTAAATCCCTTAGGAGTGCCTTCAAGGATGAACGTGGGACAGATTTTGGAAACTCTCCTTGGATACGCCGCAGTAAAAAACACCGAAAAACTCAGGGAGATGTTGAACAAGGGAGAATCACCATCAAAGATTAGGGAATTCCTGATAAAGCTCTATGAGCCTCACAAGGATGAGGAATTTAAGGGATGGTTGAAAGAGGCGGAAGAGGAGGATATCCTACACTTCGCACGGGAACTTGCCAAGAGGGGAGTAAAATACGCTTGCCCAGCTTTCCAGAGCCTGAGGGTGGAGGAAGTAAAAGAACAGCTTAAACTTGCGGGTCTTCCGGAGGATGGTAAGATGAGGTTGAGGGATGGGAGAACGGGCGAATACTTGGACTTCCCCGTTACCGTCGGAAATATGTACATAATGAAGCTCATACATATGGTTGAGGACAAGATCCACGCAAGATCTACGGGTCCCTATTCCTTGATAACCCAACAACCCGTGGGAGGTAGATCCCATATGGGTGGCCAGAGGTTCGGGGAGATGGAGGTTTGGGCCCTTGAGGCTCACGGTGCGGCTTATGCGCTATGGGAAATGCTAACCATAAAGTCCGACGATGTAAAGGGTAGATTGAGGCTTTACAAGGCTTTGAGGGAGGGAACGGAACCACCCTTGCCTTCGACCCCTTCAACCTTCAACGTTTTGTCGAGCTTTTTGAGGGCTTTGGCCATAAATTTGGAAATTAAAAGGGGGTAAGGAATTATGAATTGGAAGGCGGTTAAGAAGGTTATCGCCTCCCTCGCCTCCCCGGAGGATATAAAACTCTGGTCGGAGGCGGAGAGGAAGGGGAGGGAGAGGGGAATAAGGGGTTTGGGTGAGGTTAAAAGCCCAGAAACCATAAACTATAAAACCTTAAAGCCCGAACCGGGTGGGCTATATTGCCAAAGGATATTTGGACCTGTAAAGGACTACACCTGCGCCTGCGGAAAGTTTTCGGACAAAAGACATGAGGGAGTAATCTGTGACGTCTGTGGGGTTGAGGTGACAAGGTCAGACGTTAGGAGGGAGAGGATGGGTTATATACAACTTAACACCCCTGTAGTCCACCCATGGTTTTACAAAATGCCCCCTTATGTTATCCCTACACTCTTAGGAATTCCAAAAAACAAGTTTGAGCCCGTAATAAACTACGAGGCTTATGTGATAATAGATGTTAAGGTGGATCAACCATTTGTTGAAATAGAGACGGAGGAGGGTAAAAAGAAGATTCCCCTGAAAAAGGGAGAGGTCGTCACTATAAGCGAGATGAGGAAGATTGTGGAGAAGCTGGGTCCGGGTAAGGTGGAATTCGGATGGGGAGCGGAGGTGATAAAGAAGCTTCTTGAGGATCTGAGCGAGGAGGTGGAGGATCCCCAAACCGGAGAAACCATAACGCGCCTTGAGGCCCTTTACAGGGAAACAAAGCTAAGGCTCCACACTACGACAAATCCTCAGGAGAGGACGAAGCTTTTGAACAGGTTGAAGATCATTGAGGCTTTTATCTTATCCGGGCAAAAACCCGAATGGATGGTTCTGGAAGTAATACCTGTACTTCCCCCCGACTTAAGGCCGATATTGCCCCTTGGAGGTGGGAAGTTTGCCAATACGGACCTAACCGACCTTTATAGGGATCTAATAAGGAGGAACAACAGGCTGAAGCTAATACTGGAGAAAGGTGGATTTGAGCTTATGATAATAAACGAGAAGAGGCAAATAAAACACGCGGTGGAAGCTCTAATAGATAACTCGCGCCTAAGGAGACCTTCCCTTAACAGGAGCGGGCAGAAGAGGAAATCCCTGACGGACTATCTGAGGGGGAAGAAGGGGCTCTTGAGGAGGAACCTTCTTGGGAAGAGGGTGGATTATTCTGGAAGATCAGTGATTGTCGTAGGTCCCGAACTTAAGCTTCATCAGGTGGGACTTCCCAAGGATATGGCAATAGAGCTCTTTAAACCCATGATAGAAAGGAAGCTTGAGGAGTCCGGATTGGCATACACAAGGGCGGAAAAGTTTGAATTCATAAAGCAAAAGAAGCAAGAGGTAGTTGAGATCTTACTTGACATAACAAGGCATCATCCCGTCCTCCTTAACAGGGCGCCCACCCTTCACAGGCCATCAATCCAGGCATTTGAACCCGTAATAAACGACACATATGCCATACAGATCCACCCATTGGTATGCGCCGCTTATAACGCGGACTTTGACGGGGATCAGATGGGGGTATTTGTCCCATTAAGCCCGGAGGCAATAGCGGAATCTTACGCCCTAATGCTTGCCCCCCACAATATCATATCTCCCGCCCATGGGAATCCACTGGCTACCGCATCGCAAGATATGGTCATAGGTATAAATTACATAACCAAGATGGGGTCCGGAAAAGTAAAGGCAGTCTTTTCTTCCTATCAGGAGGCTATATTCGCGCTTACCTTGGGTTTAATAAAGGTGAACGACCCGGTGGAAGTGCTCGTTCCCGTTGAGGGGGACCCCTTTGATCCTTCAAACACCAAAGCTAAGATAATCCAAACCACGGTGGGTAGGCTCATATTCGCTTCAATAATTCCAAAGGAGATGTGGGATGAGAAATTTACCTTTTCTTACGTCAACAGGGAGTTTAAGAAGAAGGATATATCAAACCTCGTTAAGGAGATCCACAGAAAGCTCGGAACTTGGAAGACCGCAGAATTCCTTGATAATATGAAGGATCTCGGTTTTAGGTGGGCAACTTGGTCGGGCTTAACCTTCGGAATAGACGACATTATAGTGCCCGAGGAGAAGTACGAGATCATAAAGAAAGCCTTGAAGGAGATAGAAAGGGTTGAGAAGGCGTTTGAGCAGGGTAGGATCACGGGGGCGGAGAGGAAGCAGAGGATCTTTGATATCTGGACAAACGTAACCCAAGAGGTGACGCAAAGGATGATATCTGCAATGGAAAAGGACAAGGAAGGATTTAATCCCATATACCTTATGGTGTTTTCGGGAGCGAGAGGTAACATAGATCAAACTAGACAGCTCGGGGCGATGAGGGGACTGATGACAAAACCCTCAAAGAAGGGTCAGGCGGGTGAAATCGTGGATACACCGGTTCTATCGGCCCTGAAGGAGGGACTCTCATCCATAGAGTTCTTTATATCTTCCCATGGGGCAAGGAAGGGACTTTCCGACGTTGCTATGAAGACAGCGGATGCTGGATACCTCACGAGGAGGCTTGTGGATGCCGCACAGGATGTAGTGGTCACCATGGAAGATTGCGGTACCATAAAGGGTAGGGTTGTAAGGGCTCTGAAGGAAGGGGAGACGGTGATAAGGAAGCTGAGCGAAAGGATCGTCGGAAGGTACGCCCTCGATGATATATACGATCCGGAAAGTGGGGAGGTTCTGGTATATGCGGGGGAGGAGATAACGGAAGATAAGGCGGAGCTCGTTGAGAAGAAAGGGATAGAAGAGGTTGAGATAAGGTCCGTCCTTTACTGCGAGGCACCACATGGAGTATGTCAGAAGTGCTACGGTAGGAACCTTGCCACGGGTAAGCTCGTTGAGCTCGGTGAAGCGGTGGGAATAATAGCTGCCCAATCCATAGGTGAGCCTGGGACCCAGCTCACCCTCAGGACCAAGCATACGGGTGGGGCGGCTGAGAGAATAGCGGTTGAGCCCGTACATAAGGCTGACTTTGACGGGATAGTTGAGTGGGAGAACGTAAACCCTGTGAAAAATGCAGACGGAAGCTGGACAGTTATATCAAGGAGATCTGCGGTGATCCTTAGGGGTAAAGACGGAAGAAGGAAGAGGTATAACCTTGAGTACGGCTATATCCTATACGTCGGGGATGGTGATAAGGTGAAACAAGGAGAAAAGATAGCGGAGTGGGATGCTTACGATCTACCGATCCTAGTAACAAAGGAGGGAGTTCTCAGATTTGAAGGGCTAATTGAGGGTGTATCCCTTAAGGAGGATACGCAGGCGGGTGTCCTTGAATACGTCGTTGAGGTCGTAAGGCACAGGAGACGTTACCCCAAGGG
>Ga0079992_134244_pt1 | contig 10132 bp, 6 predicted proteins | sample FaiFalFF_MnMetaG_3_FD_69197 | JGI IMG/M metagenome (GOLD analysis project Ga0079992, IMG submission 69197) | Freshwater microbial communities from Yellowstone National Park, Wyoming, USA - Fairy Falls B (FF_Mn_B) MetaG (SPADES assembly) (version 2) | ecosystem: Environmental > Aquatic > Freshwater...
AGAGAAACAAGAAGAGTTGAAAGCAAAACAGAAGTAGCCGTAGGGTTAGATTTATCAGGAGATGTTGATACAGATTTAGGTGATATTGAGGTTAAAGGGGAAATTGGTGGCAAAGTAGAGATGGTATTACCAGAAGTTGCTGTAAGGGGAGGATTAAGAGTAGAAGCTCCCGAAGGTGCAACAAGAAGTATAGCGGTTGAATTGAAGGGAACGGAGGGACTTTTAGGACAGCTCGGAGTTAGTGGAATTTCACTGAGAAGAATTCTACCATTTATTATTGCTCTTGCTGGCTTTCTCATACTTTATGCTCTACTCTCTCTTATTTTCAGGAGACGCAGAGAAGAAAGAGAGGTTGGCGCAGCAGCGGCCGCCGGTGAAACTGTTCCACCTCCCTTGCCATTTTTCGGAGGCAGAGAAACTGGAACCGAGATAGCAGGAGGTGTAAGTATTCAAAGTGAGATATCAAAGCTCGCAGTAGAAAAACCAGATATTTTAGCTTCTGTATTACGGAGAAAGCTGAAAACAGGAGAAGATGGAGTAAGATCTGCGGCTGTTTTATTCAGATCGCTTAGTCTTGAAGGTTCGCTCAAAATAAGCAGTTTACTCCAAAAAGATGAATTTGAAAGAATTCTTTCAGAAATAAGGAAAGTTGATGGACTTACACCCGCTGAAATGGAGCGAACATTGACTTCAATATATATAGAAGCTCTATCTGAACTTTCAATGGACCCACTCCTGAGACGAAATCCATTCACATTTTTGGCATATTATTCCGATGATGAAATTTTGCAAACTATCTCTGCTGAAAGTGACGAAGCTGTTGCTTGTTTGATTGTGAACGCAAAGCCTGAGAAAGCATCTGCAATTTTAGAAAAGTTAGAACCTGAAAGACGCTCTCGGATTGTCACTCTTATGCCCGCCGCATCTCGGATGCCCGACAAAGAAGTCGAGCAAATGGCTGAGCGCATAAAGTCAAAACTTGAAAGAGTTGAAAGATCGGCTATACTTTCCAGTCAGAGCTTTGATGTTCTTCTTAAAACCATAGAAAATATGGATAATCTTGAAATACAGGAAGAAATTTTGAGAGGTATAAAGGAAAGAGATTATAAACTTTATGAAAATTTGCGAAAGAAAATTGTCCTTTTCCCAGATATTTACAAAATTCCGGAGGAAATTTTAGGTGAAATATTAATTGGAGTTGACACCGCTGATATTGCGCGCGCTTTCCATGATATGCCAACAGGTTTCCAACACACTCTTCAGAGAGTTCTACCTAAGGTAAAATTCCAAATGGTAATAGAAGAAATTGAAAAACGTAAATTCTCCCCACTGGAAGTATCAAGGGCAAGAAAGAAACTGATATCAAAAATAAAAGCTTTGGTTGAGGAAGGAAGAATAAAACCCTTTGTTGAGGAGCTCTAATTATGGAAAGAAAGATTATACTGGCACTTGCGGCTTTACTTGCTGTGAATGTTGGACTTTTTGCAATGCTTTATGACCAAGAATCAAGAATAAAAAGCTCAGAGGATTTATCTTTGAAAACAGCAAAAGTCGTCGTAAGCGCTGCTTACGGGAAAGTTGATCCCTCACAGATCAAAGAACTTGAAAAAACAATAAAAATTTATGAAGGCGAACTACCAAAACCAGAAAAAGAAACAAAAGCTAAAAAAGAAGAAATGGAAAATAAAGAGCTCAAAGAAGAGAAAAAAGAAGGTAAAGAAAAAGAAGAAGGGGAAATAAAAATTAAACAAAAGAAAGAAGAAAAGAGAGCAGAAGAAGAAACGGAGATAAGGAAAATAGTCTTTTTTGAATCTGGAAGTTATGTACTCCCTGAGGAGGAGATTACAACGATTTCTAGGCTATTTGCTGAAATATCTACACAAGCAGTAATAAGTGAGATTATACTTGAAGGGCATACAGACATAGTACCGGTAAGGAGAGGAACGAACTATGATCTTTCGCTCAAGAGAGCTCAATATGTTGCAAACTTGCTCAAAAATAATTTCGGAGTTCCTGAAAACCTCATCAAAATAATCGGATATGGGGATACAAAACCAAGATTTCCAAATCCAAATTTTAATAGAAGAGTTGAAATAGTTTTGAAAGTGAGAAAACGATAAAAGATGCAAAAGCCAAACAACAAAACAAAAAAAAACGGATTATATTATAAATTATGAGGTGGGGTCATAAAAAATCTTTATGGCTTTTTTCTTTTTCGGTATTTTTATTTTTTGCTTGCCGGGAACCCCAAGTTTTGGTTCAACCTAAGGAAGGAGAATTAGGTCCAGATACAGAGCCTCCGAACTTTCCCGGAGTTTCGGCAGTTTTACCAATTTCAAAATCAGATATTGAAGTTATATGGACACCAGCAACAGATAATCGTGATAAGCACGAAAATATAACATACATTGTTTACCGCAAAACGAGCCCGGATATAGATCCAGATAAGGATGAGCCAGTTAAGAAAGTTACAGGGGTAACTAAATTCACGGATTCTGAGCTTAAAGATGGAACGATGTATTACTATCTCGTGAGAGCGAGCGATTCATCGGGAAATATAGAAAAAAATAATGTAGTAAAAGGTGCGCGCACAAAAGATGCAACCCCTCCGGAATTCAAAGGAGTTCTTACAGCAACTATAACATATGTGGGAGATGCGGTAACCGTAAGGCTCACATGGGAACAAGCAAAAGATAATGTTGACCCTGTCACCTCCATAGTCTACAAAATTTACAGGTCAGAAAAGGCAGCTGAATACGGAAAACCATATCATATTACCGAAAGAGGAGCAACAGAATTCATAGATGGAGAAGTTGAAGTAGGAAAAACTTATTACTATAGGGTCCGCGCAGAAGATACATCGGGAAACGAAGATAATAATAATAAGGAAATAGCAGTAACCATACCTGATACTAAACCTCCTCAATTTGATGGACTTGTTCTTGTTTCAAATGCAACAGTAAATTCCTTAACTTTATACTGGGGAGCAGCTAACGATAATAAAACTCCTCCGAGTGAAATAAAATATCTGATTTATCGTGCAACTGCATCCGGAGCCTATGATTGGAGCAAACCAATAGCAGTTGTCACAGGTGAAAATAGTTATACCGATACAGGGCTCAAAGATGGAACCACATACTACTATGTCGTCAGAGCCTCTGATGCAGCAGGAAATATTGAAACGAACACAAAAGAAAAATCTGGAACTACTCTTGATGGAACCCCACCGGTTTTTGGTGGTCTTATAGCTGCTCAGGCTGATGAAACAAAAGGTTCCATAATCCTCTCATGGGCTCCAGCATCTGATAATGTAACATCGCATGACAACATGCGTTATCTTATATTTAGGTCAACATCCCCGGATGCTTTTGACTTTACAAAGCCTCACGCAGCCATCAGAGGTGGCGTCAACTTTGAGGATACTATCTTCATAGTTCCCGGAACCAATTACTACTATGTTGTAAGAGCACAGGATGAAGCCGGAAACCAAGATTCAAATTTGATTATAAAAAGTGCTCTTATTCCTACTGATACAACTCCTCCTACCTTCTTTGGAATAGCCGAAATCTTCGCAACGGGGTCTAATATAACATTAAAGTGGCACGCTGCCACAGATAATAAAACCCCTCAGGGGAACATAAAATACAAGATTTTCAGGTCTTTATCATCTGGCGTTTATAATTGGAGCCTTCCTTATGACTTCGTGATAGGAACTACATATTATGTAGATGGTAATGTTATACAGGGGAAAACATACTACTATGTAGTTTTAGCAGAAGATGAAAATGGAAACACCGGAGGTAGCCAAACTAATGAAAAATTTGCCACAGTCCCAGATACATTTGCACCAAACTTTGCTGGCGTACAAGATGTAGTTTATGTTGATGAATCAAAAATAACAATAGTTTGGAACTCAGCTTCAGATAATGTTGACCCACCACAAAATATAAAATACTTAATATTCAGAAGGCAGGTCCCAGGAGCCTATGATTTCTCAACCAAAAACGCCGAAGTCGTAGGTAAAAATTACTTTACAGACTATGGCTTAGCTGATGCTACGCGATACTGCTATGTTGTGAGGGCATCAGATACAGCAGGAAATTATGAAACAAACACGGTTGAAGTTTGTGCTACAACGCGTGATGTCAGACCCCCCATCTTCTCAGGTATCAAAAAGATACAAGATATAACTCAAAACTCAATGAGACTTATCTGGGACTCCGCAACAGACAACCTTGACCCCCCATCATCTATAAAATACAACATATTCATAAGGCAATTCTCAGGAAGTTATGATTTCAGAACTCCAAATGCAACTGCAACAGGGGTCACAAATGTCGTCATATCAGGACTATCATCTGCCACCCAATATTGTTTTGTTGTGAGGGCATGCGATACCTCAGGAAACTGCGAATCAAATTCCGTAGAACTTTGCGATGAAACCTTAGTTGGGCAAGAAGGATTCTTCAGAATTTTCAACAAGTTCGGAAATCTTGAAGGACAGTATATGGGCACCGGGGTCAAAGTTGCTGATGTGAACGGGGATGGCAAACCTGACCTCATAGTCGGTGTTCCCGGATTCTTCGTCGAGGGAGAGCCAAACCCACGTGTCGGAGCTGTGCTTATATACTACGGAAAAGGAGCATGGATTGATGGTAAAATATTCTCTGATACCCCTGATGTTATAATACCCTCACCTATTCGTGACTCCCACGCAGGGTTTGGTGGCGATGTAGAAGTAGGAGATATAGACGGGGACGGGGTTTTGGATATGGTTGTTGGTATGTCTCCTTTCTGGTGGCACTGGTGGCAGTTTGTCTATGTCTTTTTAGGAAGACCCACTGGGATGTCCGAAACCCCCTCCTTCCAATTGGCAGCACCGACAGGTTGGCCCGCCTGGGGTGGAGGGCTTGCATTAGGAGATTTTGATGGTATAGGCGGTCTTGATTTAGTCATAGGAGGACATCACGATGATTGGTCCAGAGGCGAAGTCTTTATCTACACAAATTTATCCCAAGGGGGTAACCTTGATATAAGAACATCATCGTATAGAGTTATTGTTCCAAGAGGTGCTACTGTGAAAGCATATTTTGATCCTGAAAATGATAAAGGAACATGTTCCTCTCCATTTCAACCTACGAACATAGCGGCTCCCTTTCCTGATGGTACCGGAAGACAATGGATAGACCCTCTCTATGATGAGGCAAGTGCGGGAGGATGGGTGAATTGGAACTCATGGAACAATTCTGGAAAATACAATGTTTTCGTAAGGATAAAATTTGACTGGCCCGGACCTGCGACATCGGATCCATCTTTTGTAAATGTAAAGCTTGCTTATGATGATGGAGTGAAGTGTTGGCTAAACGGAATTCAGATAGTAGATAGGCTTGCCGAAGCCCATGGTCCGACACATTATGACCACATAGTTACAATTCCTCGTGCTCTTTTAAATATTGGAACAAATGTGCTTGCCTGTTGGACACAGAGCGAAGTCTGCGATGGAGGCTTATCCAATGCCTGGTTTGGTATAGAAATCTCAGAGGACCCATACATGGTCATACCTTACCTTAACCCATCAAACCCTGACCCAACAATTTGGCCATCAGGTGCAAATCAGAATTTAGGAAGAGACATTGCTGTTGGTGATTTTGACGGAGACGGGAAAAAAGATGACTTGGCAATAGGTGTTCACGGTGAGGATTTTGATATAAGTAATGGTGGGGGTGTGCACTTATTTATAAAAGACGAAACCTTAGACCCCAATTGGTTCCCACTACAGCTCACATGGGCTGGAAGAATTGAGCCTCCGATAATAAGTTCAGGCGAAACTTTCGGATACGGTCTTTTTGCCTACGATGTAGATGGGGACGGGAAAGATGAGCTTTTCGCAAGTTCAGTATGGAACGACGCCGCAGGACCCGATGCGGGTGCAATCTATCTTTTCAGACTTAATTTTGACCCCTTAACAAAAAGATTTTCAGCAACGAGAGTTTGGACATATCCCGACCCGTCCTTAGATGCATGGTCAAATGGTTTTGGAGGAGGAATCTGCGTAGCTGATATAGACCTTGACAATGTGCCAGACCTTATCGGGGCAGCTCCATGGGATGAAGGAAATTCTACTATTCAAGATAAAAATTTAGGAGCAGTTCATGTTTATAGGGGAGTATTACCACCACTCCTTGAGAAACGCCAAACTTTGGTTTACAACCCAACGGCAGGAGTTGATGATTGGTTCGGGTACGCGATAGCGCATGGGGACTTTAACAACGATGGAATTCAAGATGTAGCCATTGGTTCACCCTATGATGATGATCCAGCAGTAGATGCTGGGAGAGTATTCATTTGGTTTGGCTCTCCAAAAGGAGAATATAAATTTGATACCACCCCGAATATTATTCTGACGAGGAATATCTCATATACAGGATTTGGAAGAGCTCTTTTAGTGATGGATGTAAATAGAGACGGAGCGGATGACCTTGTGGTTGGAGCGTTCAGAGATAGAGTCCGCGCATGGGATGCAGGTGCTGTTTATGTATATTATGGATCACCGGGATCGGGCATGGAACTTGATCCTATACCTGATTTGATTATAGAAAATCCTGTGCCCTTAGAGTTTGACTGCAATAATGTAAACAAACCATGGCATCCTGAGTATAGCTATTTCGGCTCATCTTTGGCAAAGGGAGATTTGGATGGAGATGGTTATGACGACCTTGTTGTTGGTATGCCCGGCTTCCACGGACCCGATGGCTATAGAGATAGAACAAGAACTGGTAGGGGATGTAGTTGGGATTCCACAGATGCCGATGGAGCAGTTGTCATCTACTACTCTGATGCTTCAAATAACGGAATTATAAAAATTGGCGAACCTCGCATTATCTATAACCCATACGATACGGGATATTGGTGGTCAAACGAATTTGGCTCAGCAGTCGCTATAACAGATATAAACGGTGATGGGAAACAGGATCTTATTGTTGGGGATAGGCTCTGGGATGGAAATGGATCAGGCGATAGAGGTAGAGTTTACATATATTATGGAAACTCAGGAGATAATGAAAGTTTAGGAGTTTTAGCTTCAGAACTTTTCAACACGATCCCAACTTGTAATCCTTGGTCTCCTAACGATTCTGCCTATTCTCCCGCTAACCTTTCTGTGTGTTTTGGATACAAGGCACCAGATATAGTATTGAACGACCCAGCTGGGAGACCTCATTGGTCGCACTTTGGAGCATCTATAGCTTTAGCTGATATTGGAGCAGTTGGAGCACACGGACAACCAGATGGTCTTACAGACTTAATCATTGGAGCGCCATTTTCAGAATACGGAAGGGGAGCCGCAGGACAGATTTATATTTATTATAGAAGGGCACCAAGTGGCTCTTTTGTATTAACGGCTCCTGATTTGATAGTCAGAGACCCAGTAACAGCGCAACAAAACGAGTTTGGTGGAGCTTTAGACGCCGTTGATGTCAACAATAACGGCTATCCCGATCTCCTTGTAGGAGCTCCAAGGGACTTTACAAAGGGAAGTTTGTCGGGTACTGTATATGTTATGAGGAGGTGGTGGTAATGATGGTGGTAATGAGAGTTTTTCTCTTTCTCTTTTCCCTTTGTTCCTTTTTTCTTTTTGTTTCTTCGTCTTTTGCTTTCAGAGTTGAGATGAAGTTGGGGGCATCTTATAGCTTTGTAAACGCAGCATGCTGCAAATTTGAAAGGAGTTGGATTCCAGACCCTTATTTAAGTTTTGGCGCAGAGCACTTGCTCTTAAAAAGTCTTTCAGTTACTTTGCACGCCAGCTTAATTTCAAAAATAAAGACGGTGATGAAAAAATCTAAAGTTCATAAAATTGAAGAGGTAGTAACTATCCCATATTCTGCTGGTGGTGGTGTGAGGTTCTACCCAATCGGAGGAAAAGATATAATTCACAGAGGTGAAAACTATACCCTACAGGGGAGAACGATAAAACCGTTTTTGGGATTAGAAGTTGGATATGCCCATGTGGAGGAGATGGATGTGAATAGAGCAAATGTGGTCGCAGAAACAGCATCCTTCAGGGCTAGTTTGGGCGCTCTTTTTCCTTCTTTCTTAAAGTTTATGCACATCTCAACAGAACTTTCATCCTTTATAAATGTCTCAGTGGGATTTATACAAATAAGACCTCTCTTTTCATTTGGAGTGTCAGTAGATATGTAGTCTTTTCTCTTCTCCGCTCTTTTTTACTTTTCTATCTTTTCCAACAATTCCCTGTGTCTTTGTTCCGCTCTTTCGTCCATCTTATCAAGAATCATTTTTGTTTCCCTATTACTTTCTTGAATGAGCCTCTGAGTTTCTTCTCTCCACTCTTTGATTAGTTTTTCGGTTCTTTCTCTCCATTCTTTGATCATTTCTCTGGTTTCTTTGATGTCTTCTCTGATTTCTCTTATCAATTTTTCAGTTCTTATTCCTTGAATAAAACTCAATGTACCTAATATTAGTCCCAAAACTGTGATAAGAATGGCGTGGTCAGGAGGTAAAAGAGCCCAGCTCAATCCTATCACTCCTCCAAAGAAAATTAGTTCAAACATAATAAAATTTTAATGCAAAAATCGTTATTATTTTCTTTCCTCCTTTATTTTCTCATTTTGTGTATATGATTTTCCATCCGAGTTTTTTTGCAAACTTTTTGAGTTTCGGGTCTGGATTAACCGCAACAGGATTTCCAACAGAAAGAAGAGTATCAAAATCGTAAAAGCTATCTGTATAAAAGAAGCTTTCAGTTAAATCTATGTTCTTTTCCCTTGCAAATTTTTTCATCCAAAATGTTTTTCCCCTGCCTATACATATCGGTTCAACAACCTTACCTGTGAATTTTCCATCTTTTACTTCAAGCTCAATAGCGATAACATTTTCTATTCCTAAAAATTTTGCTATTGGTTCTATAAGTATTTTAAAGTTCGCCGAAAGTATAGCAATTTGATGTCCCGATTTTTTATGTTCTTCTATAAGTTTGACAGCTCCTGGCAGTATATATTTTAGAGCTCTTTTGTATACTGACTGCGCAAGTTCATCAAACTTTTCTAAATCTATTCCCTCCATATCTTCAATATTGTTTTTCAGCACATCTTCTGCTTTAAGAAGGTTGAACCTATATTTTATGAGCCAAAAATACCACGAAATAAATCTGAATTTAGAGACCATATTTTTTCTTATAAGCTCTTCACCAATTAGTCTATAAAGGTCTTTTCCAACAATAACATAGTCCAAATCAAAGAAGGCTCCAATTTTTTTTGGATTTGACATCTGCAAAAGAAAAATTTTTGTTTCAAAAAATCTCTTGAATAGAAAAATCAAGAAAAAAGGAAAAATTTTAAGGAAAAAGGGAAAAAATTAAAAGAAATCGGCAAAATTTTTAATATATGAATGAGCAACCAAAAATCAAAGTAGCAGAAGAGTTAAGAAAGAAGGGAATAAAAGCAACACCCCAAAGAATTTCAATATACAAAAAAATAACAGAATCTTGCGGACATGTCACAGCAGAGGAAATTTATGAGAAAATAAAAAATGAAGTTCCTTCACTTTCACTGAGCACAGTTTATAGAACACTAAAACAATTTGAGAATAAAGGAATAATATTTTCTCTATCTTCATCGGGAGAATATGGCGTTACAATTTTTGATACAAATCCACATCCACACCATCACTTTATATGCAAAATTTGCAACACTATAATAGATATACCAGCAGAATCAATAAAAGTTGAAGCCAAAAAAAACATTCCCGGAAAAGGAGAAATAGTATCTGTGGTGATAAAAGGAGTATGTGATAACTGCTCAAAGAAAAAGAAAAATTGAAAAACAACACAACTAAACAAAACAAAGAAAATTAAAGGTTAAAAGGAGGTGTAAAGTATTATGACAAGACTTCTTGAAGGGAAAGTGGCAGTAGTAACAGGAGCAGGAAGAGGAATAGGAAGGGAAGAGGCTATTATGCTTGCTCAACACGGTGCAAAAGTAGTAGTAAATGACCCAGGAGTTAGCTTTTCAGGAGAAGGAAAAGAAACCCGTGTTGCAGATGAAGTCGTTGAAGAAATAAAAAAGATGGGAGGAGAAGCCGTTGCAAATTATGACTTCGTAAATGACTTTGAAGG
>Ga0079992_136785_pt1 | contig 10128 bp, 5 predicted proteins | sample FaiFalFF_MnMetaG_3_FD_69197 | JGI IMG/M metagenome (GOLD analysis project Ga0079992, IMG submission 69197) | Freshwater microbial communities from Yellowstone National Park, Wyoming, USA - Fairy Falls B (FF_Mn_B) MetaG (SPADES assembly) (version 2) | ecosystem: Environmental > Aquatic > Freshwater...
CTCTCACCAAAGCCTAAGGCAACCTCAACCATCCACGGTTTAATCGCTCTTTGGTGCATCCTTTGTCGGGCGTGTTCTGAAAGCGGAAGGCTATCTAACATCACTGCCATCTCATTCACCTCCCAGTTTCCATTACGCAGAAGGCGTGGCAAATTTTTCACGGCAGTGGGGTAGGCACGGATTTAGTGGCGTAAAGGAGATATTCGTGGGGGTGCAAATGGGATGAGATGCCCGCACGGAGCGAGATATGCAGGCAAGTCGGATGAGCAATTGATGGTGGAGTTTTATGGGTGTGATAACGAGGCGTTTAATGAACTGTGGGAATGTCGGTGGAGAAGCAAAATGTATGGACGTATTGCCCGCAAGGTGCCCAAACAAGATGTTGAGGACATACTTCAAGATGTTGCCATTAAGGTCCTTGAAACAAAGCATCGCCCATCTGCGCGCTATGATCCTCATAAAGGACCCCTTAAAATTTGGTTGTTCAGAGTCGCTGAAAATGTATTGCAAGACCACTTCCGCTCTGGGCGCTTTGGGCAAGAAGTCCTTTTGAGTGATCTACAAGCAGAAATCATGGAAGAAGGGGAGGAAGGAGAGGTGCCAGACCCCTTGGAGTTTGCTGCCGATGAGATTGACATAGAGAGAGTAGTTATCATTCGCGATGCCGTGCGTAGACTCTCAGAACCATCTCGCACCATTGTGCAACAAAGGTTTTGGGGTAATTTGACAATAGAAGAAATAGCAGAGGAGTTGGGAATGCCTTTAGCCACAGTCCACAGGAAATTAGGAAAAGACTTGGAACGGCTTAGGGAAATGCTTAGTTAAGGAAAATTTTGCGATCCTGGTGCGTAATACTTAATGGGGCAAGTGAAAAGAGAAAGTACCGTCACTTGCTACCAAACAAGAAAGGTGAACGACCATGAAGGATAAACTGGCGAGATGGCGAGAAATCTTAGTTGCGGCAAAACCAGAGGGATGGAAATGGCAACCACCTAAAACGCTTTCACCAGTGGAGCCAAAAGAGCCTCCACAAGAGGCAAAGGTGCGTATGGATGAGTCCATCAAAACCCTCCCTGATGATGAAAGGGAGATCTTGCATCTTAGGTTTGTGGACGGGTTCACCCAAGAAGAAATCGCTAATGCAATCGGATGCAAGCCACTTCTGATTGCCCTCATAGAACAGAGGGCTGTAGAGCGACTGGCAGAGGTTTTTAAGGATTTAGGAGCGGACGATGAAATAGTTAGGTCTTGGGTTGCATGGTGGGGTGAAGAAAAGGGGAAGGAATTGGAGGCTTTAGTGCCAGCAACTCTCACTCCTACGGTAGAGTGCCTGTCTATCGGTCGGATTTATGAAGCCTCTTTGCAGTGGGACTGGACTGAAGAAGAGCGGAAGCACATTAGCAGTTGCACTCGTTGTCGCAGTGCTTTTAGCAAAGTTTCAAAGCAAGTCTGGCATCCCTCGTCAAGGCAACTATGGGACTATGTTGTGAGGAACCGATTGACGGAAAGCGAAAGGTTAGATATCCACTACCATTTAGAGGAGGACAGAGGCAGAAGGTGCACACCCATTGTTGAAAAGATTCTGCAGCCAATAGCGACCACATTGGGGTTTCTTATAGCGCGACAGCCACGACTTGAAGAAGAAGCCGTGCTATATAGAATAGCGTTTGAAGAAGCTGGAAAAGCCGTGCTTTGCCCTGCACCTCTCCCCTTGTCACTTGTATTTGCCATTGCGACCCCAACACCGATTGCTTTGACAATGGCAGGGTTTGCCGGAGAGGAAACTGAGGGGGTGAAAATCGCGGAAGGTGACTTTAAAGCGGAGTTGAAACGCGAACCAGAAGGCTGGATTGCCCGCGCCGAGGCATTTGATGTTCCTGAAGGCTTAAAGGTTAGGTTTGAATGGGTGACACCGGAGGGTGTTGCGAAAATTGTGAAGGAAGTAAAACTAAGAAGAGCGTTCCGAGATTGGTATTTTGCTGAAGAAAAAGTTTGCCTCCTTAGAGGAACAACTTGGAGAAGGTTATTTTGTGGCAGTTCTGATATTTTCCTAAAGAAGGTTTATTCCGCCAATTCCGCTCATATGTATGCTTGACAAGCACCTTTCCTTACTGTGCTTTTTAACTTGCCAACCAAAGATACTTACCCGCTTGAATAGCTTGCCATCCCTTTTGTGTCAATCGTGGGACAGCATATCTTTGTCCTTGTAATTCTCGTTGCACAAAGCAAATATAGCCCTGACGGTGAAGCGCTTCAAAGGCTTGGTTGACTTTATTGTGAGCATTGTTAGCACCTCGCATCGCTCCAAACCAGGGACATCTTTGTGCCCGTCGCAGCCTGACCCTTCGCCTTTGCCCGTCGAAGGTGTGTTGAATTAGGGCATATTCTTCACCTAAAAGGATTCGCTTTAGAGCCTCCAAACCAAAGGGATAATCTAACCGCTCGTTCCACTCCACGACACGCAAAGCAAGATAAGATGGGTCAAGGACATCAACAATCTCCCTTATCTCTTCTACGCTCACTTCCCTCCAGGGAAGTTCCATGTTAGGATCGCAAAGATCGCAACAGGGTGAACGACGCTCTATTTGTTGCTCACCAAAATGTTCCAGCAAAAATTTTCGGCGACAATCGCCGGATCGAAGACTTTCTGCATATTGCTTTATCACCTCTAAGTTCCGCTCCATCTCGGCACGAATCCTGCGAACATCAGCGCTCTCTAAATCGATAGGTTGTTTTTGTTGCAACTTTTCCAGTGCCTCCAAAAAGTAGCCTCGGTCATAACGCCGATAAATCGCCCAACCCTTACCTGCCAGTTCCGTCAAAAATGCATCCAACTCTACCGGGTCGACTTTCAATTTCTTTGCTGCCTCTAAAATGTCAAGGAAAACATCTCGTCGGTCAGAAAGACCGAAGGTAGAGACTAAACCATCCAACATGGCTTGCTGCGTTTTTGAGATATTTTCCCTTAACCATTCCCAAGTGCGGCTAAGTAACACACTGCCTTTCAAAGCGAAGTTATATCCGCGCCTCACAAATCCTGCCTTCTCCAGAAAGTGAAGAGCCACATCCAATCGCTCTTCTTCAATGCCTGTCTCATCGCAAAGTTCTTCTGGAGAGACCAAAATGCGATTCTTATCATCCATGCGTTTCCTCAACGACTCCAATAAAGCATCAAATTCTTCTTGGCTTGGAAACGCCTGCTCAATGAAATAGCGCTGAATTCTTAGATCACTGTGATGATACAACAAAATGCAATATGCGGGTTGTCCGTCTCGTCCTGCCCGCCCTGCCTCTTGAAAATAAGACTCCACATCGCCAGGGATGTCGTAGTGGATGATATAGCGGATGTCAGGCTTGTCGATTCCTAAGCCAAAGGCTTTTGTCGCAACGATGATTCGGATGGTTCCTTCCAAGAAAGCTTCTTCCACATCCGCTCGACTTATCGGGTCCATTTGACCGTGATAACAACGCACATCGAAATGATGCAGTTTGAGCCAGCGGGTTAAGTCCTCTGCTTCCCGAACAGTCGCCGTGTAAACGATGGCACATTCTCCTCGTTGTTGAACTGCTCGCAGAATTTTCAACAAGACACGGCGCTTATCATTGCGACTTTTGATGCGGTCTGGGTTGCTGCGGTCATTAATGACGATGAACCTCAATTCAGGTCGGTCAACGGAGCGAGTGATGAGTTCAAAAGGTCGGAACTTGCCCAAACCTAATGCTTCTCGGATGGCTTGCTGGGTTTGGGCAGTTGCCGTCGCTGTCAAAGCAACGATGGGCGGACGGTCATCGCCAAACATGTTAGGAATGCTCAGGAAATCGGGACGGAAATGATGTCCCCACATGTGGACGCAATGAGCTTCATCTACTACGATTTGCAATATTTTGCTTTGTCGGACAGCATCTATCAATGCAGGGTCGCGGATGCGCTCAGGAGCGATGTAAACTAACCGAACTTGTCCCATTCTCATCCGACGCAAAACTTCTTCTCGTTCCGCTGCGCTTTGACCGCTAACAATGTAGTCAACGACATGCAGACCTCTGGCTCTCAACTTGTCCACTTGATCACGCATAAGGGCAATGAGAGGTGAGAAGATCAAGGTAACTCCATCCCTTAAAAGCCCTGTGATTTGGAAGATGAACGATTTGCCAGCACCTGTCGGTAAGACTACCAAAACATCTTTGCCCGTCAAAACTGCTTTAATAGCTTGCTCCTGTTCTGGACTGCGGAACCCTTCAAAACCAAAAATCTCTCTCGTTGCCTCTAAAATCTTCTCTCTCCATCGCTCATATTCCCCCTCGCTGATAAAGTCAGGTAGGCGATACTTTTGAAGCAATCGTTCTATGTCTGTTATCGCTTCCTCTCGGATGCAAGGGAAGAAAAGCAACCGACGATCCCAATCAAAATGTTTAAGGTGCGGATTTTCCTTCATGTGACAGGCGATGACCTCATAAAGGGTCTGACGATTTTCTTCCGCCTCCTTCACTCTGTCGTCCCTAATGGCTGGTGGCAAGGAATCAAAGACCATCTGCCGATACAAAGCCGTCCGCAATCGTTTGTCCATGAAGAGCACCACACCCCAATCATCTTTCTTGCGAACGAGTCTCCCAAATCCTTGTTTGAGTTGCAGGATGGCTAAGGGAAGCAGATAATCCCGCCATTCACTCTTGCCCTTAGAGAAGACTTCTTCCCGCCTCGCTTCCACGACAGGGTCAGAAGGAGACGGAAACGGCAACTTCTCAATGACCAAGTAACTAAGAGAAGGTCCAGGCACATCAATCCCTTCCCAGAAAGACTTAACTCCCAGCAAGACAGATTCTTCTCGCCGCGCAAATTCCTCTTTCAATTGCCATCGTGCAACTCCTTCCTGTTGCCAAAAGACAGGCAGGTTTGTGAGTGCTTTCTCTAGCTCCGTCGCCACTTTTTCCATACGGTCTCTGGCAGTGTGAAGCACCAAACCTCGTCCTTCCGTAAATGAAAAAAGACATGTCAACTCCTGAAGCAAGGCTTGAGTGAACTGTTCTATCTCCCTGTAATGAGCGCTAAAACGCAGATAGTTAGGCAAAGCAAAAATCACTTGCTTCCGATAGGTTTCCTCAAAAGGATTTGGAAGTTGAATAAGATTATCGTCAGTGATGAAGCCGTGCAAGCCTAACCTGTCAAGGAAAAACCCAAAACCCTTTTCGGCAACGGTTAAAGTCGCCGAAGTGAGAACCAAAGAACGACACTTCCGATAAACTCGTTCGTCCAAAACTTCGCCAACATGGACAGGCGCTCTCTTTAATGCCCATTGAGAACCATCCGCATCGGATAATTCAACCCAGTGGACAACCTTAAGTGGGTCAAAATCTACACGCAAAATAGCGTCCAGCAAAACACACAAACCCTCCTGTGGGTCAAAAAGCCGCCGCCCAAGGATTAGCAATTCCCTTACCAAACGCTTTGCTACCTCTGTATTTTTGACCTGAAGACATTCTTGAACTTTTTCCAAGTGTGCTTTCAAACGCCCTAACTCTTCCAGCAAATCTTTGTGAGCCTCTGTCAACTGGCACCAAGATTGCCATCGGTATGGCGACGATTTTAAGCGTAAAGTTGCTCCATATCGGGAATCAATCTGAACACCCTCTCGCCGAAGACATTCCCGAAGATGTCCACCAAATTCCCTCACCATTCGCCGAACCAAACCCACCCGACCCATCGCTGCCCTTACAGCACTTTGTCCTTCTTCGTAACCCTGCAACTCCGCCATCGCTTGCACCAACAAACCGCGGTCATGACGAATCGTCAGCAATTCATCCAAAACTGCCTCCAATGCCTCCCTTGAGACTTCCTCCGTCAATGCGTTAGTTGCTGCCTCCTCCAAATTGTGGGCTTCATCTATGACGAGATTTAGCCCTTCACCCCAATCAGGTTTTGACAGCAAAAGGGCATGATTGACGATGACGACTTCGGCGTTCTTCGCTTGCGCCGACGCTTTCGAATAAAAGCAGTGATAAAAGTAGCGACAATCGTTTTCGTTGCACCATTCACTCTCAGATTGCACTTTTTCTCGCAAACGACGGGCTATAGGGAAACGCTGCTGCCACCAATAACTCAGTTGTTCCAAGTCCCCCTCTTCGGAGCGTTCGGCAAAGCGAAGTAACATTAGCAAACTCAGTTTCTCTTCAAAGGACACCTGCCCTGTCTCCTCGCCCCAAAAAGCGTCGCAAAAAGCATTCCAAAGTCGGGTCAGGCAAAGGTAGTTTGTGCGCCCCTTCAAAATAGCAACGGTGAAGTCAGGGATAACCTTGCGGATTTTTTCGCCTAACTCTCTTCTCAACTGGTCTTGCAAAACCTTCGTGTAGGTTGCCATCAAAACTTGCTTACCGCTTGCTTTGGCATAGAGCACTGAAGGCAGAGCATAAGCGATAGTCTTTCCCGTTCCTGTCGGTGCCTCAATCATTCCAAACTCGCCACGCCCTAAAAGCCTTGTCACTTCCCGAACCATTCGTTCTTGGGCTTCTCTCCGCTCCATTTGGAACATCTGCTGCATGCGTTCGTAAAATTTCATTACCGTCTCTTCATCAAAGGCAACCGATGTGTTTGGTTGACGCGAAGCAGTTGGTGTCGTAAATGAGCTAGGCAAGTCAATCAAGTCACTCAAATCCTTCGGATATCCATCAAAGTCAAGGGGCGCTTCAACCCAATCCCCTAAGTTACCGCTTAGACGGCGAAGGTAGACTTTATAGGCAGGCTTGGCTTGTTTTAAAGATGCCTGGGCCTCTTTGAGTAAAAGATACAAAATGACGCAGTCAAAAAGTGCTGAGTGAAACAGCGCTGTCAGATTGGTAACTCCCATTTGCGCGGAGATGCCCAACCGTTCATCCAATCTCTTCACTTCGTCCCATCGCTCTCCTTCTGGGACAAATCCGAAATGCTGGGCAAGGCGCTCTATAGCGTGGGATGAGAATTCGGGAAAAGCCAAGCAAAGCAATTCCAGTGAGTCCACCAACGGATGCTCGGAAAAACTTTCATCGTGCTTGCACAAAAACTGAATGTCAAAGAAAGCGTTATGAGCAATTAGTGGCAACTCCCCAATAAACTCTTTGAACTTCGTTATCGCTTGTTTTTGAGTTCCTGCTCCCCGAATGCGTCGCTCTAAATCCAATTCCTTGAAATGCAGTCGTTCCTTCAACGCTATGGGGATAGGTTCCGTTGGCACGCGGGCAAATTCGTTAAAAACTTCTACTGCTTCTCCGTTGATAACCTTAATGGCGCTGATTTGAAAGAAATCCCCTTGTTCGGGCTGAAGGGAGTTCGTCTCCAAATCAAAGACGACATAGGAGGTCAATGGCGGCAGAGAACGCAGAGTGGAAGGCTTTGCTTTCGGCTCTTCTTCAGAGAGTTCTTCATCAGTTGATGGCTTCGGTTCGGTGATCAACTCCCGCAGGGTGATTCGTCCGTCAGGGAAACGATAAAAATCGTCGTGCCTCGTCAACTTCTCAAGGTCATCTTCTGTCACACCAGGAAAACCGCGCCTAAAAAGTTCCCGCCTCAATTCTGCAACGGTTAATCCATTCGGATAGTTTCTCAATATTCGCTTAACCTCTTGCCCGACAGGAGAATTAATCGGGAACGACACAGATTTCACCTCCCGAATCTTGCTGTCATATAAAAGCCCTTCTCCTTCAACCATCTTTCTTTCTCCGAGCCTACATCAATCCGTTCATCCTTCTCCACAACAACGACGAAAGTCTCAGGGTCGTAGAAAATGAAACGGGAAGCAAAAGGCTTTTTGCATATCCATTTACCATCTATACATTCTAACTGTTCACAATCGCTTAGACGATGCTCTAATTCTGATAGGATTATTGTCTCGTCTGCTTCCTCGCAAATTATTCCCAATACTGATTTCAAAATTTCTCGAGCAGCTAGGCTAATTTCATTGTTACGTAAGTACTCAGTAATTACCCGTAAGTGATTTTGAGACAAAACAATCCAACGATCGTTCGGCAAACAGATAATACCATCTATATCATTGATTGTGTGTAGTAAATGCGAATTAGCTAATTGCTCCATAAAAGCCCTTTCTGTTTCATTGAGTCTCCGAGCACTGGCAAAACTTTCTAACTGGCGCTCCAATTCAATATATGCTCTTATGTTACATAGATTGACTGGTTCTTTCGTCGTTACAAGCAATTTATAAATTTCTATTTGTTTACTTTTTATGACTTCTTGCACATATCTTTCTACTCTCGTTTTTGTGTCTGGATATGCTAATTGCCAATGATCATTTTCGCAGATGAATTTATCCACCCTAGTTTCTAAAACCCGTAACATCCCCTCCTCATCTTGGAGTTGATTATGCACTTTCTGCAAAAGTCGTAAAAGGAGTTTTGTAGGTATAGGACATCGTGCAAACCAAAGGATAAGTTCTGCTTTCGTAACAAAGGGACGAGCAGGATCAATGTGCCAAACGGTTAATCCCCATTTCTCGTCACTTGTTGGTTGAAAGCGAAACGGTTCTTGTTTCAAAATATCCTGCACTATTTGCTCCTCAATTCCTAGTTCCTTTGCTATTTCCAAAGTGCTCATCGGCTTATCCCGTTCGGCTATAAGAAGCCAGATTTGTTCACCATTTGGCTTCCGCATTGAGAGACACCATCCAAAGCCCAGAAGTAAATGGTGCTTGACCTCAGGATTGATCACTGCCCTAAGCGCTTGGCAAGTTGCACCAGCCAGTTCAACACGATATCGCTGTAGGCGATGTCTAAATACCGGCTTGGGTTGTAGTGCCCTTGTTGGATAGCGAATTCCTTGAATGCTTTGACCGCTTCCACGATTTGCTGGGTGGCATCGTTTTGCCCTCTTTCTTCCACCAAAAATGTTGCGATGATGGTGACAGCGACTAACTCCCTTGCCACATCCCAAAAGCGCCTCATGTCCTTTCCCTCCTGTATCGTTGTTTTATCGCTTCCAAGCCTTGAACGCCCAGACTCTTAATAAGCCAGCGATCCACAATGTCCGTCAAGCCTTGATTATACACCACATCCAAAGCCCAACGCAATGGCTTTGGTAGTTCAGGTTGTAGAACTGGCTCGGTTGAAGTTGGCTGATCAGGTTGCAATGGCACTTTAGGGTTAAGCCGAAATCGCCCGTCACCAAGCGATTCAAAGCAAGGTTGATCATAAAGGATTTCAATCACTGTTCGCGGAGAACACATGCGGACAAGATAGGTCGCATTGAAAACCTCACTCCAATGCAACCCTTGTCCTTCAGGGTCAAGTTTCTCAAAGACCTGTCGCACAATTGTGGCGATCGGTAAGCGGATGCGTTGTGCTTCTTGTCGCAACGCTTCCGGGTCCTCAAATCTCCATTCTGACTTAAAGATAAGTGGGTCACCTTCCCATCGCTGTTCCACATCCTCCAGGTCAAACCTCAACTCGCCCCCTTCAAAAGAAGCGAATTTCACTTGCCGAACAATGCGTGGTGGTTCCAATGGCTTAGCATAAACCCGATACTCAAAATCACTGATGCGCTCAATCCAGAGAGTCGTCCCTGCTGGGATGCCCTCCCCAATGAGCCATTTCCGAAACTTCTCTCTGTCGCTTGCGTCGGCTTTTAAACCCCTTTTGTCCTTATCCCCTCGGCTAACCCAAAAAGTCATCGGTTCACTTTCGTTAATGGCGCGCAGGCGCAATCGCACTTTCTTTAACTTTCCTGGTGGCAGGAATTCTGAAAGTTGGCGATTAAGTGGGAAATAGGCTTCCACAATGGTTTGAAAAGTTAACGGTGGTAATTTCAGCGGTTCAGTTCGGGTTCGTCTTCTCCATTCGTCCAGAGAAAGTTCCTCTTCCTCAAGTTCTTCCTCGCCTATTTCTTCAGCAAGTTTTTGCCCTTCAGGTGGCAATGAGACCCTTTCGTAGTATTCGTTGTCACGACGCACACGGGGAGCAGGCGGTTGTCGCCTGATAGGTCGGTCAACAGATTTGGACTCATCTGGGCTTAACCATTCATTTTCGCTAACAAGGACATAGCCACTGCACTTTAGCAGCCACTCTGTCACTGCCATTTGAGTGGGTTCAGACCAATTGCCCAAAAAGCCTTTCTCTTGCAGGGCTTGCATTACCTCTTCCGTTGAGCACGCT
>Ga0079992_133388_pt1 | contig 10112 bp, 11 predicted proteins | sample FaiFalFF_MnMetaG_3_FD_69197 | JGI IMG/M metagenome (GOLD analysis project Ga0079992, IMG submission 69197) | Freshwater microbial communities from Yellowstone National Park, Wyoming, USA - Fairy Falls B (FF_Mn_B) MetaG (SPADES assembly) (version 2) | ecosystem: Environmental > Aquatic >...
TAATCCAAGTGAAGTTAAAAGAATGGGTAAAAATTCTTTTGAAAAAATAAATAAATATACGTGGGAAAAATATGGCTATAATCTTATTAAAATTTACAACGAAATATTACAAAAATGATTATACAATATATTCAATATATCAAAAGAGAAGATATAAGTTATTCCGAAGACGTAAATTTGGAAAAACTTAACATAAACGTTAATGCTCCAGATATAAATGAAAAAACTTGGCAACAAAAGAAAAATACTGTTTGTAGTGAAACTTCATCCAAATGAGTGAGTTATTTTCTAATAAAGTCTTTTGCATTGGTAAAATCAAAAATTAATAATGTTAAACTCGTAATTGGTGGTGATAGCACTTTAAAACATTATTTAATCAATTTAGCAAAAAGACTGAATCTAGAAAAAGATGTTATTTTCGCAGGATTTGTTAGCTAAGAAAATTTACCTAAATACCATGCATCTTGCGACACATTTGATTCAGCAAGTGTTCTTGAAGGATTTGGACTAATTTTCTTAGAGACGATGGCCTTGGGCAAACCAATCGTAGCTTTCAATCTAGCAAGCATACCTGAAGTGGTAGGAAATGCAGGAATTCTAATAGATGAAATAAATCATGAAAAATTCGCTAATGCGCTAATTGAACTATTAAGTAATGAGGAACTATATCAAGAAAAATCCCAAAGCGCTTTGAAAAGAGCCAAATTATTTTCATAGGAAAAGATAGCTGAACAATTTATTAAGATTAATGAACAATCTTAAGTTATATTTACCTAGAACTGGTTCATCCCAAGAAAATCATGAAGTAAACTTTAATTTACTTAGAAAATTAACGAAAATTAAAATTGAAAAGATAATCGAATTTGGTGTTGGTTATGGAACTTTTGCTGAAAAAGTAATTAATTTATTCAAACCATCAATTTATGTAGGAATAGATATTAATGAGGAGGTTAAGCAAAAGATTCCTAAAATAATTGAATTGTTAATATTAGATCTTAATAATGATAAAATACCATATCCTGATGAATATTTCGATTTAGGAATAGCTTGTGAAGTTATTGAACATTTAGCAAATCCAGATAATTTATTATCTGAAGAAAGTAGAGTAATAAAAAAAGGTGGATATTTTTTAATTTCTACGCCAAACTTAGCTTCCTGGCTTAATAGAATTCTTTTATTGCTAGGTTTAGTTCCTATTTAGTATGAAATTTCATGGTAATATAGATTGGGTGATTCAGTAATAGGATTACCTCCTAGGAAGTACATTGCTAGTGGGCATATAAAATTATATACATATCATACTCTTTTAGAGCATTTGAAGTTGTATAATTTCATACTAGTTAAACAAGCATCAATTAAGCATTCTTTACAGCTTACTAATAAATATATATAAACTTTATAATTTAATGAATAATGTTCTTTCTTTCTCACCTTCACTTTCAAATGGATTCGCTATATTAGCTAAGAAAGTGTAACATGTGTATCGCATATATAACCTTTCGAACTTACAAGGACGTGAGCATTATAATGTTTGAATATCAAATATAATAAATTGCCCGTTAAAATATTACCATTTTATTCGAAAAGCTTAATAATAATCAATCATGCTTAATAAGAATCTAAGATTTCTAATTTATTCACATTTTTACTACCCTAGCATAGGGGGTGTAGAAAGACATACTGATAATTTAGCGAAATTATTAATAAATAAAGGATATGCCGTCACCATTGTAACTCAAACAGGAAATAAAGTAATTGAAATAAAACCAAAAATAACTATTGCAAGAAGAACATCAATAGCGTTATTAAGTTCCCTTATACTTTATCATGATATAATTCATATGCAAGGATTTAATATTTTCGTATATTTATTTGCTAAACTATTTAAAAAAAGGATTATTTGGTATCACCACGGATATGATTTATGTAGTGTTGGAGGAGTAACATCTATTTACAAAGGATTCTTTAAAACTTTAGAACCACATTTAAGAAGAAGTTTGGTTGGAATACTTCTTTGGTTAAGCTTTCATGTTAGTAGAATGATTGCGAAAATTGATAAAAAAATAACACATATAGTTACAACTTATTACATGTTAACTAGATTTAGAGAATTTATTAGAAGTTCGAAATGGCATGTAATTTATTACCCTGTTTTATTTGATAATTTAAATCAGTTTTCTTTAACTAATTCAAATTGTGATGAGAATTACATTTTATTATACGGAAGAATGATGGCAGGCAAAGGTGAGGACGTGCTGATAAAAGCTCTGAAGATTCTCAAAGATAAAGATATCATTTATCGAGTTATTATTTGCGGACCTTCGCCTAATAGAGATTACATCAGTAATTTAATAAAATTTTATGGGTTAGAAAATCAAGTGATTTACGTTGGTCCTAAATTAGGTAAAGAATTAGTCAGCCTAATAACTAGAAGTTCAATAGTAGTTGTTCCTTCCACATATGAAGAAATGTTTGGCCAAACAGCTATTGAAGCAATGTATTTAGGCAAACCGGTCATAGCGAGTAATACTGGTGGACTTACCGAAGTTGTTAAGAATTTCGGCATGCTTATTCCTCCAAATGATCCTTATACTTTAGCAGAAGCTATCCATGAGCTTATGAGCGATAAAAATAAAATCGAAAAATTGGGTAAAAAAGCAAAGGAATATGCACAAAAAGTTTTTGATCCTGAGAACTATTTACAAAAATATCTAAAGGTCGTTTTAAAATGAAAACTGTTAAACCAAGTGAAATAAATAAAGAAGCCTTTGATGAAATATCTCTAGCTGAAGATTGGTATTACAAGCAACAATTACCAAGAATAAGAATCTTAATGGAAATTTTTAAAAGTATTAAAACAAGTAAATTGTAGCAGATATAGGTTGTTTCACTGGAATAATCTCTCAAGAATATTTTAAGCTTGGAGTAAAAATTGTATAAGGCTTTGATGTATCAGAAAAGGCTTTAGAAAAAGCAAATAAAAAGATTAACAAAGGTATATAAGTGGAAAGCTGGTGAAGAGGCTTGTCCTGTAGAGAATGAAAGATATGATGTGATAATAGCTTCAGAAGTTATAGAGCGTGTGTTCGACACAGATTTCTTCATTGAAGAATTAAAAAGAATACTTAAGCCCAATGGAAGAATAATTATAACAACTCCCAACATGCACTCTGCAACTAATAGATTGCTATTTTTAATGGGCAAATTTCCATGGACTCATCCTGGAGTTTCTACAAAATATAATAAAGATCCAAGGATCGATTTAAAACATGTGAGATTGGGCAATTTATCTGAATGGAAACACTTCTTAGAAAAACATGGCTTAATGCTTGAAAGGGTTATAGGAATAAACTATTCTTTGTTACGCAAGCTTATTTCTTTATCAAGAACTTCGTTTTCACATGTTTTAGTCTTCATATTAAGAAGAAGTATATAGGAAATCATTCCGCAAATATATATAATACAAGTATTGAAATATTTTCTCCGCGTTCCAATAATTGAAATAACCCATTTCCTAAACATTTTTCATCGCAATTCTAATTCGGATTTTATAGGATCATACTATCCACTTAAAAGCTTAACATATGTTAAATATACTATGAAAAGATTATCAACAATAAACGAATATGGAACTTATATTCCTTTATCATTAAAGCTAAAAGATTCAAAGAGACTTTTATTTAACCCTCTTTATATTCCATTTAATCCATTATTTTCTATTAGATTAGATTATGAGAAAACTATAATAAGCGATGAAGATATTAATAGATCTGCAAGAAAATTTATTGTTTCAAGATAAGTTATTAGATCAGGAATTGCAAATTGTTATCTTTCCATTAGAACTATTATTAATATATTTTATATTTAATAAAATTATAATATGAAAAATTTAATTATAAAAATCTTAGACATAATTAGTTATAAAAATCTTAAATATATATTATATTTACTTATAGGAATATCTATAATTTTAACTATTTATAATTTATTCAATTTAACTGCAATTGGTATTTTCTTTTTAATGAATATTTTAGCAGTAACATTGGGAATATTCTCATATATTATTATAAAACCAAACAATAAAAATAAAATAGATCCGATAATTAATCATGAAAAAATTTACATAACAATTATAATATTCTTTGCTTTATTATTATTTTCCTCATTATTAGCTTACTTTAGTATAACTTACAGATCATTATTATATTTCATATTTTTATCATTTGCTTTCTTTATTATAGTTTTCCAAATATTATTTTTAGATCTTGATAAAAAATTAACTAAAATTATTTTATTTGAAATAATTTTAATTGCTATTATTAATAAAATTTCAATTTATTTTATCAATTATGAATTAGCTTGGTGGGATTCATTTTTCCATTATACTGTAATTTATAATACATTCTACACAAACCAATTACCATCAGCTGAAACTAACTGGGGAGCCTTCGGTCTATTCCATGCTTTTAATACAATAGTTTTGAAAATATTATTTAACGAAGTAAATATAAACTATATTTATATTGATCTTTTAATAATATTTTCTATTATTATATTTGCTTATTATATTATATACCGAATATCAAAAAGCTTTAAAGCAGGTTTATTTGCTTCAATTCTTGCTTCTATATTATTGCCAGATCCTCATTTCACTCCTCATTCTTTTAGTTTTATGTTATTTTTAATTACTATTTATTTGCTTTACAATGTTATTTTTAATCAAAAATTATCAAGAAAAATGTTCTTACTATTAATTTTGCTATCTTTTTCTTCGTTTCTATATCATCCAGCTTCTGGTTTATTTTTATCTATAATTTTTATAACAATGAATATTATTTTATTTTCATTGAGAAATTTAAACAAATTATTTCCTTATATTTATTTAATAGTTACAATTTCCTATTTAATTTATGTTACTGGTGTTTTCTTTGAAGATTTCATAAGAAGATTAACTTTCCCTACACCAAATCCTGCTTATTATGAATTTTTAGCGGGAGGAAAAAGTTTTCATGAATTCATTTCCTATTATATTTTCTCCCATATTCATTATCCGGTAATTATTTATTTTGCTTCATTAGCAATTCCTTATTTTATTTTTAATAAGAACTTTAAAAATTATTACTTGCCACTAATAATAACAATAACTTTTATGTTTCCATTTATCTTATTAATTACTTATAGAACATCAGAACAAGTCATTGGAACAGGGTTAATTACATTTATGGCTACTTTAATTGGAGGTGTTTCAATTAGCACGTTATCCAATATTTCAAAGAAGAGAGTTTTAAGTATTTTCTTAATTTTAATAACATTAGCTTTCTTTGTTTTTATATTAAATACCGATGATAATCCTTATTTCGATAAGTACAGTAATCCGTTTACTAGGGCTATGTTCGGAATAGATTCAATACATAAAGCTAGAGTATTCATCGAAGTTTTACCAAAGAATAAAAACTTTACAGCTGAACATTGGATTTTAGAACATGTTGTAGTGGAATATGATTTTCTTAAAAGCGACATTTCCCAGAAGAAATTCTTGGAGGCGAAAACCTCCAAAATTTTAAACCTTTACTTATGGTAGAATTAGATAAAGCACATGAGATTATTTTTATTTTCAGTAAATATGGTATAGAAAGGAATGGTGCTTATCATTATAAACCGCTTTTCATTAATAATTTCATAAATAAAATTAAAGAGAAAGAAGCAAATATTTTATTAAACTCTGATAATGTTATAATATTGCAAAAATGAAGCTTCAACAATTATGTATAATTTGTAGATTGCTATTTTTGATAAAAAATTTCTGTAAGTATATGCTGGAGTTTCTACAAAATACAAATAGATTAATTTAAAACATGCTAGACTGGGCAATTTATTTAGATGGATTTACTCCTTAGAAAACGCAAACCAACAATTGAAAAGATTATAGAAATAAAACATTCTTTGCTAAGCAAGCTAATTTCTTTAGCAAGAGCTCCACTTTCACATAAATTCAGCTTTTGTATTAAAAATTCTCATAAAAATAGCAATAAATTTTTCAATTACTAGGATATTTGCATAAGAAATATTTTATGATAGCAAAAATATTAAGAGATATTTTTCATATGATTCATATTTTAAGTTTACTATTAATTCATAGAGTCATAGGTTTTGGTATTGCAATGATCGTGCTTATAATTGCGTTACCTACCAGATTATCTGCAAAAATATTAAGTAACTTGCCTGAGATTAAATGGAAAGTCAACAAGAATTTACGCATTCGCACATCTCATTTGCCAGATTTAGGACATAATTTATATGAATATTTTGTTTATCCTGATTTTTACCCAAAGAAAGGAGATATAATCTTAGATGTAGGAAGCTATATAGGTGGATATGCCAAATTAGCTGCAAGTATAGTAGGGTCTACAGGCAAGGTTATTGCTATTGAAGCTAATCCAGTTTCTTATAACTTTCTTTTAGCGAATATATCTGATTCAGATGATTTCATTAAGAAAATAATTGAACCTATGCATTCATTAGTTTACAGTGACGAAAGAGAGATTAAATTTTTTGTTGGATCAAATCAACAACAAGTTTCTAGCATTTATGCAAATCATATATTTTTTATAGAAAAAATTTTTAATGTGAACATCAAAGTCAAAGAAATTGTTTTAAAAACAACAACAATCGATAACATTATATACGGTAAAAACTTACATGATGTGATGCTTAAAATTGATGTCGAAGGAGCAGAACTAGAAGTTTTAAGAGGTTCTATTAAATCAATAAAAGAAAATAGAATAAAGAGAGCAATTATCGAAATACACAAAGATATTAATAATATTATTGATATAGTTAGTTTTATTAAAGAAATGAAGCAAAATTCTAAAGCGAAGATTGTTCATGCTTTTATAAATAGATCATTTTTATATATCTACTTTAACTAGCGAATATATACAAAATTACAAAATAATAAAGTTAATAATAACACCTTAAAATATTATTGTAATTAGTACAAAATTATTAAAAAAATTAGAGATCCTAAAAATATAATAAAAAACATTTAATGATTTATATACTAGAAAAATGTTTTAGAATTTCATAAAATATCATAAAAAGCAAAAAATTTAATTAGATTAAATAATAAGGAAAAAATTTAAAGTTCTTTAAGAAATCTAAAAACAGCATAGTAATAAAGCAAGGTTTCTTAATGCTAAAATGCTACGACGAGCGATAAAATTTACTAAATTCCTTTTTGAAAACAAGAGTCAATTTATTGAAAAGATACTTTTTTATATCATGTTATTCCTGCTGAGAGTTATTATGAAAAAACCATTCATAATCTTTAAATTTCCAGATAAAACAACTTTTTTACTGTTTAACTTTAGCGATTTTATATCAACTAGTCTAAGTAATGAACCTGAAACATTTAAATTTATTATGAAAAAAATTAAAAATTTCAAAGTATTCGTTGATGTTGGAGCAAATATAGGAGGCTATGCCATTAGAGCTGCTAAATATTGTAAAGTTTATGCAGTTGAGCCTTTACCAAGAAATTATAAAATATTAAAAATTAATGAAAAATTGAATAATGTTAAAATAATTAGCTTTAACATAGCTGCAGGAAATAAAAATAGTAAAATAAAATTATACTATACACCAGGAAAATGGGATGCCCCTTCAATTAAATATGAGCAAAATCATTTCGTAGAAGTAGAAATGAAACCTTTGGATGAAATAATAAATGAAGAAAGCATAGATTTGATAAAAATAGATGTTGAAGGAGCTGAAGATTTAGTATTAGAAGGAGCAAGGAATTTATTGAAAAGAACAAAAAGAGTAATTATTGAAAGAAGCGATTCTTTTCCAAAGGCTTATAAAATATTGAAAGAAGAAGGTTTTAAGCTCAGAAAATTCTTGGACTATTATTATGTTCTTTTTACAAAATAATGTCTAGATTTCTTTTCATATCTTATATTTCGAAACAGCATTCTGGTGTAGATAATAGGGTTTATTATTTATCTTGCGAACTTGCAAAAAAGGACATGAAGTGCATGTAATAACTAAGCAAGGAAACTAATGCTTATTATGTTGAAATCCCAAAACATATTTTTAAATACCACCCGTTCCTTTACCACAGCTTTCAATCTTTATCTTGCTAGTTTATAAAAAATTTGAAGAAATAAAGCATAAGATTAAACTAGATTTAATATAATAAATGTCCAGCATGTTCATGTTCTCCCTATAGTTCATATGATAAAAGAAAAAGACAAATTAGCAATAACTTGTCATGGCACTAATTTAGAACTCATTGCAAAACTATTTAAGCTTTTATTTCAACCTTTATAAGTTTCGTGGAGATGGCATGCATACCTATATACTTGAGGGTTTTGCAATGAGTTCTTAATCAATTCACAATTTGAAAAGAACGTATTAAAAAGTAAAATCATAATAGCAGTCTCTGATTATATAAAAAGAAATAATTAATTATTATAATATTCGAGCAAATAAAATAATAACAATTCATAGCTGGATTATTTAAAAGAATCTAATGCTATAAGAAAAATTCGTCTAAAAGATAAGCTCGGAGTTTTAAAATATACTGATAGTTTAAGATGAAATATAATAACTACTTTATTTATCTAAAAGGGCTAATCGATAAAGTTAAATACTTTACATTTAATCCTATATTTTATAATATGCTATACTTAGAAGACAGTTTGAAAAAATCAAAAGAAATATTTCTGGTTTGAAAGCCAAGATATTATTTACATAATTGCTAAGGTTAGGAATATTGTAAAAGAAGAATATGGATCAAAGCAGTAGATGGAACAATGAAATTAATAAACTTAATATAAATTTCAGATAATTTTAAAAATATTGAAATAAAATTCATTGCAAAACACTCAAGTATTTTGAGAAATGTTAAACGTAGCGCTTATAGGTTTAGGTTATTGGGGTAGGAATTATTTGAGAGTTTTGCAGAACATTGAAGGAGTTAAATTAAGTTACGTTTGCGATAGCAATCCTGAAGCTCTTAAAAACATTCCAAGTAATGTTAAGACTACTTTAGATTATGAAGAAATAGCTAAAGATGAGAATATTAAGGCAGCTTTCTTAGCAACGCCTGCTTCAACTCATTACAAAATAGCTAAGTTATTTTTGGAGCAAGGTAAGCATTTGCTCGTTGAGAAACCTTTAACTATGAGCGCTAAAGAAGCATTTGAACTAGCAAAAATCGCTAAAGAAAGTAAAGCAATATTGATGGTCGGTCACATATATTGCTTCCATCCTGCTATTCAATATTTGAGAAAATTAATTAAAAATAAAAAGCTAGGAAAAGTTTTTTATGGAATAGCAATTAGAGTAGGCTTAGGACCCATAAGGCAAGATGCGAGCTGTACTTGGGATCTCGCAACCCATGACATAGCCATTTTGGATTATTTATTCAATAGCATGCCAATTTATGTTACTGCAACAGCTACCACCTTTCTGCAAAAAGAAAAAAATATTCATGATTATGCTTATATTCATTTGGAGTATCCTGAAATGCAATTCGCAATAATTACGAGCTGGTATGCAGCAGAGAAAATTAGAAGCTGGTATATTGCAACTTCTAAATATTTGATAAAGTTTGATGACATGAATAAAGAGTGGCCATTGGCAATTTATCAAAGTAATATTGAGAAAATTAAGCAAGAAGAGTTAATAAAAAAGCAAAGTGAGATTTATAAAGGGAAATTATACATGCCAAGAATAGAAAAAGAAGAACCTTTGATGAAACAGATTGAGCACTTCATTAATTGCGTTAGATTTAACAAAGAGCCTTTAACTAATGCTTCCCAAGCTATTAGAGTCATATCAATATTAGAAGCAGTTGAAGAATCTATAGATAAAGGTAGAAAGGTAGAAGTGAAAAGTTATGATACAGAATAAGGAATTCGTAAAGCTTGGAAAGAACTGCAAAATCGACGATACTGCAATAGTTGGCTATATGCCTAGCAGAAAGATCAATGATCTAACTTTGGAAATTGGAGACAATGCAGTAATTAGAGCAGGCTCTATTATATATTTAGGTTCAAAAATAGGAGAAAATTTCGAAACTGGGCATAATGTTATAATAAGAGAAG
>Ga0079992_147308_pt1 | contig 10112 bp, 6 predicted proteins | sample FaiFalFF_MnMetaG_3_FD_69197 | JGI IMG/M metagenome (GOLD analysis project Ga0079992, IMG submission 69197) | Freshwater microbial communities from Yellowstone National Park, Wyoming, USA - Fairy Falls B (FF_Mn_B) MetaG (SPADES assembly) (version 2) | ecosystem: Environmental > Aquatic > Freshwater...
ATTTGAGGCTGTAGACAGAGAGTTCGTTGAGGAGGTCGCCAGATGTATAGCCGTAGTGTTGAACAGGCCGCCACCGAAGCTTAAAATGAGAAAAGGCACGAGGAAGTATTACATCGAGGTCGAGTCGAAGACGCTCTGGGAGCTCCTCAAAAAGCCGATCGATCTCGAGAGGTTGAGGAAGTATATTGAACATTGCGAGAAGTGCATGACGGCATTCCTTAGGGGATTCTTTGATGCCGAGGGATGTGTTTCGAAGAGCGGATACATACTCGCATTCAACACCAACTATGAGGTACTTACGTATGTCCAAGGACTTCTCAAGAGATTCGGCATTGAGTCAACGGGGCCAAGAGTCAGTAGACCAGCGGGATCTCTAATAAAAATAGATCCCATTACTGGGAAAATATATACGACGAAGAAGGACTGTTACTGCATCTACATACGATCCTATTGCAACGTGGACTTCTACGAGCACATAGGATTCACCATCGTGAGAAAGCAAGAACGTCTAGAAAGATACGTCACTGGAAGGGTTCTGAAGGTGACCTGATGTCCTAAACCCCACCCCCTTTTCCCTTTTCATTTCATGATTGACAGTTAACAGCGTCTATGGGCTCCATGACCAAGGTAACCGTCGGACTTCCTATCGTAGAGCGTATAGGTACGTGTAGCAGGTGAACCAGCGAACAGCTGTTGAGAACCACGCCGACCGCGTTGTTAAAAGGGCCGGATGCGCGTGTTGGAAAGTAATGGCGATGAGGAGCAACAAGTTTGCCAGAAAGTTTCAGGTATCGGGACCGGCACGAAGACGTTTAGAAAGGTGGGACGCTGGTACTAACGGTGCGTGGCTGATGATAGTCTTGGTCGGATTCGTCCTGATCTTGATCGCCGCAATCCTCCAGATCAAAGCGTTCTTCTCCCTGCCCGAGTCCCCGCCAACTCAGCCGACAGCGCAGGTTCAGACAATCTGGTATCAAAGGAGCCTTAACTTTCAGTTCGCCTAGTCAATAATGAGGCTAGCTCCTCCTCTACTTTCTTCAAGGTTTCTCTTACTTCTGCTATCCTCGAAACTATTCCCATCAGTTTTGGCGGAGCCATAGACGTGAAGATCTTATTGAGGGTTCTGTAGACGAGTTCATAGATTTCCTTTGCGTTTTCCGCGTTTGCTTTCTCCCTGAGTTCGATGACTACGAAACCATTAGCCTCAGCCAACCTTTTTGCTTGTTCTCCCACCTGTTTCGCTATTATTATCTTGAGCTGTGGCAGTTCTCTTAAATTCATGACCCTACCTGTCTCCTCGTCTATCACTTGTCTGTCTATAGGTCTGTTCCAGTTTTTGCAGGAGACGTAGACCGTGAATTTAATGTTGTCGACCCTTTTCCAAGCCCACACATCGACTTCAATTGGGCTTCCTGTCTTTGATGACGACTTCCAATTAGGAATAACACCGAAGCCAAGGTCCCAAAATACGTAGGTCACTATCTCCTCCAATATTTTTCCTGATGGCTTCTCGTTGAAGCGCTCAGGCGCAGGAGGTGGAGGGATGAAAAGCTCCAACCCTACGGCAGGAGGTCTTTCGAATAGCTTTTCTGACCTTACTAAAAGTTCTATCACATCGTCTGATAGGCATGGAGCAGGAAAGATGTAAACGCCACCATATTCATAGTATTTGAGGACCAATCCGCTTTTTTCAAAGCATAAAATAAGTTTGTTCGTATCTTCCCCTTTAAGTCTCCGATAGGTCTCAATGTTTTTCCTTAATGCATCTTCTCTTATCTTAATGGTCCCTGCATGTGTTATGACTGACCCTCCGTCGTAAAGCTGAGTACGAACATCGAAAAGTACTTCTCGGACAATTTCCCTAAGCTCTTCAGGGATGTTAGCGAATTTCAAGTATTTTTTGAATGCCTTTAAAAACTTATCGTAGAAATTGAACTCTATCTCACTAAGGATATTGTTCCTTTCGTACCACCTGCAAGTTGATGGTTCGTTTGTGAAAAGCCTGTCAAGAAACTCTTCGCCGGCTTCGTAGGCTTCTCTAATATCTTCTGCCCTTCCGGCGAAGTAAAAAGCTAGCCACGACTTCACTTCTTGTGAAGTCATAATGGAATCACCGAGTTTATCGACATTTCGGTAGTCCTCTTGACTTCTGGGTCCTAATAAATTGAGTATGGCCAAGTACGTCCCCATCGCCTTTACATCTGAACCAACAAGGTCCTCAACCCACCGGTACCTCAGTTCTGCCTCCTCCATGTAATTCACCCTTCTTTTAGTTGGTTACTTGCTTTACTAAAGCTTTATGATTCCTCTAACCACTACTCCTCAGACTTGAAATAACGATGAGGAGAATGGTAAATGGTGTGACGACGCTATCACAAGCCAAAATATTAGGCTGCATAGGCTCGATCTTCGTGCTTCTGTCACCGCTCATATCGCTGACGATCTTCATCCCTCCGCTCACGTTCTTCGCCGACGCAATTCTGAGCATCGGCATCGCCAGCGGGATGGTTGGTCTGATCGGGTCGGTATTGATATTGGTAGCTGTCAAGAAGATCTCCGATGCGGTGAACGACAGGGAGATCTTCAAGAACGTGTTGATGGCGGTCATAATCCCGTTGGTAGCCATCGGGATCGTTTTGGCCGTGACGCTGAGCATAGTGATGTATGTTGGCCCGATCAAAGTTGACGGCAATTATTTAGCTGAGGGTGGCTATCCGGGAACTGATGTTGTACTCCCTACCTTTCCCACCTTCCTGGATCTCCCCATTGTCACTCTCATGATGTTGCTCGGAATGTGGGCAGCGCTGATCCTCTCCGCATGGTTCCTCAAGAGGGGCTACGAACGGATAGCGGTCAGAACTGGTACTAAGACGTTCAGAACTGTGGGCCGTTTGTAATTCTACGGCGCACTATTGGTAATCTTCCTGATAGGAGTCATTCTCGCCTTTGTAGCCGGAATCCTTCGGATCAAGGCGTTCTTCTCCTTGCCGGAGTCTCCACCGTCACAACCAACAATACAGGTCCAGGCGATCTGAACTCAAAGAATCCTTTCTTGTAGCTGTAGAGGTCTTTCACAAGATGGAGGGGGCTTGGACGGGTCCTGAACGTCTGCTTCTCGTTGTCGAGGAGGCGCGATGGGACGATAATCCGCCTGATGGACTCGGCCAAGAGCAGAGCCATCGTTGCCGCCTACTCCTTCAAGATTAGATGGTTAGCTGAAGCCCTGATAATGGCCTACAGGAGAGGAGTCAACGTCAAGGTGGTTTTGGACACGTCGCAGGCCCGTGCAGGAGTGTCCCAGTACTGGAAGCTTTTTTAATGAGCCGTCTTAAATTCGCGATCCGCAAGCTCCCTGATGGAGCTAAACTCCGGCTCGAGCTTAGGAATGTCGACCAATATTCTCCGTGCCCTCAGTCTCATACACTTGAGCCACGGCGTCTTCTCCGTTGACCGCAGTGAGCTGAAAATTATGAGTTTCGAGCGTGCCCTCGTGAAGGCCACGTTAGCCCTCCTGTAATCCAATAGCGCCGCATGTTCGTAGTCCGCCGTCATGGAGTAGATCACGACTTCCTTCTCCCGACCCTGATAGCTGTCCACAGTCTCGGAGACCCTCAAGTCAAGCAGGTTTTCGGGTTCCTCAGGAGAGTAGCCCTTCTTCGGCCCCTCCCTGTATAGCGGCACGACGATAGGCTCCTCTCCAATTAAAGACCTTATGGCCTTACGTATCAGGTCGGACTGCGCCCTGTATGTGGTTATTATCGCGACGTCGGATTTTTCGATTTCAAGTGTCAACGCTTTGTAAGTCTTGACGACCGCCGCGGCCTCTGCTCGATTCACAGCCGAGGCACTCTTCACCCGCCCCTTCCGCACCGGGAACCATTCCATAAGGCCGCCCTCGACGTCAACCCAGACGAGCGGCTCACCAGGGTCGAGGACCTCCTTCAACCACCCTTCAGACTTGACCTGGAAGGCTAGGCGGCTTTCGGCCACAGCTTCATGGTGCTTTAGCATGCCTTGGTAGAACAGCTCGCTTATGACGCCGAATATCGCCTTCGCCCCTCGTCTCTGCACGTGAAGCATGTAGGTCTTCCCGTTAACGCTGGCAGCCATCTCCATCAACGACCACGCGCCGGCGTACTTGTTCGACGTCCTGACTATGGGCGGCAACTGCCGAGTGTCACCGAGGATCACCAACCGCTTCGAGTAGTACGCGGGTATCGTCACGAAGGCCAGCGGAATGGTCGAGGCCTCATCTACGAAGGTGCAGTCGAAGGGAGGCCATGAGTCCTCCTGCTTGGAGATGGTGTCCAGCGAATACATTAGGTCCAGAACTGCAAGCTTCGCTACCGTCATGCCCACCACGCGCTTAGATGACAGGATGCGCCTCAACCAGTCAGCTCTTCCCTCTTCCTTTCGCGGCGAGTCTATGAGCGGTCTTATGGCCGTCGACACCTTCGCAGGGTGCCCTATCCGGACGACCTCGTCGGCTAGGTCAGGGTTAAGCGCCAATATCCTCTCGAGGGCGTTATCAACAGCCACGTTGGTGTGTGAGGTTATCAGGACCCTCCTCCCCTCCTCAGCGAGCTCAGATGCGATGGACGCTATGAGCATCGTCTTCCCTGTTCCTGGCGGGCCCTCCACTGTCCTGTAATCCCAATCTGGCATCCCGAGGATCTCGGTGGCGATCCGCTCCTTCTCTTCATCCAAGTTGTACTTTGAGAGGTCTCTATAGCCTATGGTAAGGCCTGCGCTAGGTGGCGAGATGCCGGGAATCTCGACGAAGAGCGAGACCTGAGGGCCGTCCTTTGCTGCCTTCTCCCTCAATATGCTGATGGCGGAGTCGAAGACGACCACCGGCTCCGCAATCTTCAGTCGCCCCTCAGCCGGCAGCTCCTTAGATGAGTCGAACATGAGCGATAACGTCCTCCCTTTGTGTTCCACGACAACGCCCAACGCCTTGCCGAAGTAAACCGAGTCGTAGGGCCTGAGCTGCAAATCCTCGTACATCGGTTCGAGTTTAACGTTAACTGTGGCGATGGTCGTAGCCCCATCCCTGCTCCGCCTAGCATCTACGAGGCGACCATCCCCGATGACGGCCACGTTTTTCATGGCCTCGTTGCGCTCGTTCTCCAAGAACGCTAGCGTCTCATCAAAAGGAGCCGGAAGCCTGTGGTGATTCGAAAAGGAGGGACTCGACTTCACGTAGTCGCATGAGGGGTTGCTACAGGACCAGAATCGCATTTTCAGGGTGTCGCCGCTCTCGACTAGGCTAAGCCTGTGTCCGCATTTGGGGCATGCACGAACCCTCCACCTTAGGCGGTGCATGGCAAACCTTCTACGTGAAGTCGTCCAGTCGGGTTGAAGGCTCGGCTTCGTCACCGCGCCCCTTCTTGCCCTTGCGTTTGGATCCCTTGCGTTTGGGCCTATGCAACAATTCCTCCGAGCCCTTGAGGGCTCCAGGCTTGGCCTCAGAGGCCCTCGCCAACCTCCTCCTCGCGAGCTCCACTACTAACGCCCTGACACGTTCAACCAACGCCTCAGCCTCCAGAATAGCGGCGACCTTTTCGTCGATCTTTTTAATGACGGTGTTGAAGAGCCCTTGGATCCCCTCTTGTACGTCTTCCCTGCCTGTAAGGTCCTTAGCCAGCTCGGAGCCGAAGACATTTTCGACGGCATCAGCGCCTCCCAATTTCCTTGCCTCGTCCTCGAGCTCGTCGAAGAGCCTGGCTAGCTCCTCCAAGTCCTCCCTCGGCAGCTTCTTGACGTCCAAGATCACGAAGTCGCTCAGCGGCCCGATGTCTAGCCCTAATAGTGCCACTCCTCCTACTGTTCTACCTCTTACCTCAGCTTGTAGTTGACTGAATGAAGAGTTCAAGTATGCTAGAAGGGCCTTAAGTTCGATTTCATCAAAATGGACTTCCTGTCTAGGAATGAGAGTAAGTACATCATGGTCCAATGCACATTGATATTTCGCTAATGCAAACCTAACCCAATACCGAAAATAATAGGCAGCATATATTGGAGCTTCTATGACTCCTCCGAGGTCGTACCAATCATGGATCGTCGCAATACGGCCCAAGACTTCCACCTTTCCGAGGCCCTTCCTAATTTTAGCTACAGAGGATTCCGAGACGGGTTTGCCTCTATTCGGACCTTTGGTGATGGTAATGCTCGACTCGCCAAGCTTCACATACTCTTGCACTTCGGGCGGCAGCTGCGTAAAAGGCTTATTAGCTACGAACATAAACTCTTTTTTCTTGCTCCAATCATTCTCTGTAAACACGAAGTACTTCAATCGATCAGGCGATGAAATTAAGGGTCTTAGATAAGATCCAACGTATTTATCCAGCCCATGCTCCTTGGCTTTGTCCTCAGAGATGTAGTAGAAGCCTTCGCCGCCGACTCCCGCCCCTCTACCTTTCATGGATGCGTAGACAGACCATATAGTGTTGCCCTCGCTCGGCTGGAACATATCGCGTAGCCTCACAACCTTCTCCGTCGATTCCATAAGTTGAAGTATAATCTCGACTTTGAAGAAGAACGTAATTGGCTTGGAGCTGATATTCCTTAAGTCATACTGTTTGAGAACATTAACGAAAAGGCCTTCTCCTCTAAAAACCGCTCCTCTCTTTGCTTCTTCGATAGCCTTGAGTATGGCATCTATGTCGAGCACTTTCTTTCCGCTTAAGAATAGTAGCGAAGTAATGTTCGAATCCCGCTCCTCGCTATTTGAGCACTTCTCTAGAAGGATTATGCATGCTCCAATTAGCGGCACCGGAAAAACTCGGGTAGAAATATCAATAATTGCGTGTATTTTAAAGTTGTCAGCGAGGTACTTTACAAACCCTATCCCATACTCTGTCTGAAGCCATGAGTCACTTATGATCATGCCGAGCCTTCCGCCTTCCTTAAGAAAATTCGTTGAATGGATTATCCATGGAATGTATATGCCAGGAATAGCCCCGCCAGTTGTAAATCGATAGAGATCGTATCTCGTCAAAATTTCCTTGTACAACTCCAAGATCTTTTGACGTGTGTCCTCAGGGATTTCTGTCCATCTAGTATATGGTGGGTTCCCCATTACAACGTCGAAGCTTTCGGGGAATATTATTTCCCTACGCTTAGGTCCGGATGGCGTCATAATGGAGTAAGGTGCTAAAATCTTCTGCCCAGGTATTATGTTGAAGAAGTCCGACGTGACTATGTTAGCATCCGTCGTCGGGGCCTTAACGTTCTTCATCGCCAAGTTCATCGCAGTTAACTGTGTTGGGAATGGGTTGATGTCCACAGCGTATATCTGCCTGAGAATGCCGCTGTGAACATCCTTACCCGGTGGGATGCCTCTCCTCCTACCGGTCTTCAACTGTGCCAAGAGCCAGTATGCCTCGATCTCGAACGTGCCGCTTCCGCAACCGGGGCCCAGTATGAGGGCTTCGGGGTTGCCGTTGATGCACCACCTCGCTATCAGCTCGGCTATCGGTTGTGGCGTGTAAAATTGTCCCATCTGGTGCCTCTCCTCGGCCGGTATCAGGTCCTCGTAGATGTAGCCGATTATGTCGCCCAGCCTCTCCAACTCAATCGTGGAAAGCAGGTTGATGAGCTCGTCTATCTCTTGTAGGGCGCCGCGCTCCTCAGAGAGGACAATGTGGTCGAAGAGTCCTGTGATGAAGATCTGCTCGAAGTCGCCGGTCTTCTCAATAGCCTCCCTGAAGCGCTGATTGAGTAGCTCGAGGTATCTCCGGGAGCTTATGTTCGGATCGTCTTTGAGGATTGGTTTGAGCTCCGTAAGTTGATAATGGCGCTCCAACACTTTGTAGAAGATTATCTTGTTCATGAGGACGTAGGTCATCATCCTTGCCAGGGTTCCGACGCGGCTGTAGTCCCGGCCCACCAAGTCGGATAGACCGTTCTTGTAGCCCGCCTTCAACGCAAGCGCGTTGAGGTCCGCCGCGAACCTATCGTCCTTCATGAGCCTCATGCGTAGCACGTCCTCCACGTAGTAGCGGCTTACTGAGTCGACGAAGTACCTCAGCTTCCCTAGGAGCCAATCGCCAGGCCGCTTCCTAACGGTCTCCGGCTGGACCTCTTTCTGCCAGATCCTTGCGACCTGATCCAAAATGTGTTGGAGGAGCTCCTCGCGGAGCGGGTTCTTGTCGTCTAGCAGATAGTGATCGTGTATGAGGGAGACGTAGGCGCTCTGATCAAGCGCTTGCTCATAGTCCCCCTCCTCCACGGCCTCCCAGTTCAAGTACCTCCGCGGGTCCCTCACGGGGCTGAAAAGGACGATTACGTCTCGGTTGGCCGTGGCGAAGGCAGGTGATGCCGGCAGACCATACTTGTCTTTTGCTAGAGCAGCGTAGCTCAGGGCCTGACCTATAGCAGCTTTCCCGTAGGGGTCGAAGCGCTCCTCCCTTCTGTAATGGCCCAGGCGATCGACCTTCCGCTTTGTCTCTATGATGAGGATCGGGATTCCCTCCGGCATCTTTAAGACAGCCACATCGGCGCGGCGGGTGCGGGAGTTTATTGGAAGCTCCAGCTCCGTCTGAACCGAGAGGGTCAGCCCAGCGAATCTTTTGTCCCTCACCAAGTTAGCTATCAACCTGTAGAGCTCGTCTTGGAGACGTCTTTCCCTTTCAGACATGATCTCTATCCTCCATTGTCCTTGAAATGGTATGTCTATAGCAAAATAACTCTTACTCTCTTTTATGGTGCCCTCGACTCTCGGGATACGTCATCTAGAGGCTTCAACAATCCTAGAAACTAATCGGCGCATTCTCCACAAGCTGGAGCCCTTATCTCGGAGTCGCCTTTCGCGGGCGGAAGAGGGGTATGAAGACGTCATAATCCTTCAGGGGGAAGCTGCATGTCGTTAGTTCGAGAGGTTATAGGCTGGCGCCATACGAATGGGTGTCCGGGCTGCCCTATCTCAGGGGTAAGGGACGATGGCCACCATGGAGCAGTCAGCGAGCAGATAGATCGACAGAAGCAAGGAGCAAGGCCAAGAATCCAAGCGAGCCGACAAACAGACCCCGGCAGGCCCGAGGTCGAGGGAGTACTTCTCATCGAGGGGCCAGAACCAGGGGACGCCCTCGTAGGTCACGAAGTCGAGCACCAGGTGAGAGAGTACCCAGCCGCGAGGGCGACGGCGTAGAGCATCGCGAGGTCCTAGGTCCTAATAGACTGAGTAGCCGGAGACCATCAAGGCTATGGTCCCAAAGATGAATAGGGATAGCAAGGAGTGACCGAAGCCCCTGTGGTCCGGACCTTCCTACGGAACTTAATCGCGCATGGAATCCCCTTTTCCCCCGGATCCGTATATAGCCAAATAGCCAATATCTAGCTGGCATCCACACCTATCGCGGCCCAAGGTAACAGATCTGGCCGTTCGCCTTACGCATCTGTAAGAGGGAGCTTCTCGAAGAGGTCACTTAAGCTGAGGCCTGTGATGAAGGTAAAGACATAACAGATAAAGACATAACAGATCCTAAGGAATCGAAATAGATTGGAGAAAGAGTCCAGTACGGCATCGATTGCGTGCATCATCACCAGAAACTATCCTAAAAGGTTCAAGTAAAACTTGTCAGTCCCCACCTCCCTTCCCAAGCTGCCTAGTAGTATAACGCGATTAGGCTTAGGAATAGCCTGAGGTTTCCCCCAGCTGACCTTTCCCTCACCTTCCAACCTTGAGGAATGAGTGGATCAGCTCGGCCCTCCTCTCGCCGAACTCCTCGAACCTGTCCTTTCCCCATAGCTCCTTGTCCGCGATCACCCGGTAAGCCGCTCGAGAACAGGGAATAGAGCTGCGAGGCTAAGGTAGGTCTTGGTGAAGGTGCAGGACTGACAGAGAGGCCGAGAAATCCTCTCGTGGCGTATTCGCAGTCAATTCGCCTATTACGAAAACAACGAAGAGAGGTTCCCATTCCTACTCATCGAGCCCGGTAAGACTCGCGAGGGGGAGGACGAGGGCTTCTCGGTCCACTATCTTTAGACTAATTTCGATATATAAATTATTTCCGAAATCCTTATATACGGTATTAGCGGGGGGTGGATTTGAACCACCGATCTCCGGGTTATGAGCCCGGCGGGATGGACCTGGCTACCCTACCCCGCTT
>Ga0079992_117493_pt1 | contig 10111 bp, 8 predicted proteins | sample FaiFalFF_MnMetaG_3_FD_69197 | JGI IMG/M metagenome (GOLD analysis project Ga0079992, IMG submission 69197) | Freshwater microbial communities from Yellowstone National Park, Wyoming, USA - Fairy Falls B (FF_Mn_B) MetaG (SPADES assembly) (version 2) | ecosystem: Environmental > Aquatic > Freshwater...
ACTCATACGGTATATGAGACAAAGACTGCAACTGAAAAATATACTATTACAAATACAGTTACCTTCACGAATACCTACGTTAGACCATCTGAAGCAAGAGATATGTTATATGCTACTATTATTACATTTTTATTTTTATTTATAGTAGTAATGATTATTTATTTATTTAGAAAATTTAGGCGATTTTAAAATAATTGTTTATAAAAAATTATTAAATTTGAATATTATATTAAAGTAAGCATTTATGCAATTTATAATAGAAAAAAATTTGCTATCATATAGTTAATAACTTTTTATACGACTGTGATTCTCAATAAAATAGCGCACTAATTTATTAACTTTAATCTGCTCTAAGAGAAAACTAAGTTTATGTATCTTAAAGTGCTGGTTTATCAACAGCATATCTACTTTATTAATTAAGTTTTCTCATCCAATTATCTTAATACGCTCTGAACATTACGTTTTTAAGACAAATTGTGTTAAGAGGACATCGATTACAATCTGGATTTTCTTCATGACAGTACTTTGTCCCTATAAGGAACGCTCCATAGTCTATAGAGAACATGTCTCCATCTGATTTAATAGTTCTAACCTCTTTTTCTATTCTCAATCTTTCTTTCTCTGCTTCAACTATCATTCTTTCTCTTTCTACATGTACACTTTCTAGAAAACCAGTGCGGGCCAAAATCTTTACGACATGTCCATTCACAACCATTGGTATAAAGTTTACAGGTAGATTTTCTCCATAAATTTTCACAAATAGTTTTGGATGTGTTATCCATCCTACATAGAGTCTTGCAGCTTTCTCATAGAACAATCCCGAAAGTAAATGTTCTTCCAATATCCCTTTATTGAGAAGTATGAAGGGGTCCTGATATCTCTTAAAGTATTCAATTAATCCTCCAAACCTATAAGATAGGTTATGTATAGCTAACATAAATCCTCCTATTCTAAGAAATGTTATTCCTTCTTTCTTCATTCTAATAATTCTGGTCTTCGGAGTATATGTATCTAATACACATCGAACAATTTCGTGAATATTGTTAAAGTATCTCTGAGGTTTCATAAAAAATTCATATCCATAATTTTGGAAAACCCTTTTAACAGTTTGCCTAGCACTCTCAGATTCTGCTTGCTGATCTAATATAGCTGCCAGAAGGAAATATCTTACTAAAAACTCTTTATTATTAAGCAGCTCATGGCTTAAAATGCCTAGAAGTGTTTTCTTGAGGTCTTCTGCAACGCTTCTAGAACCAATTTTTTCAAGCATATCAAGTAATGACCTTCTTTCATTTGAATGCAACACATAAGGTATTTTTACTGTAGGCATAATGTTACTTAGTTTAAAGTGTCAGATACACAATATATTCATATCTGTTATCTGCTTCCTAACATCTTTGAAATATCTCAATTATTACTTTTCTCCCTTATTTTTTTCTCGATTTCGTTTCTTAATTGTGTTCTTAGACGTTTTGCATCATCTCTTATAATTATTTCTACATTAATAGCTTCTGGTGTAAGCGAACCCTGTTTTAGTCCTAGTCTCTCTTCTATAGCTTCTTTAAGTTCAAGATCGATCTCATAGCCTATACAGTTTCTTCCTAGCTTTTTTGCAACTAAGCATGTTGTTCCAGTTCCAAGGAAAGGATCCAAGACTGTCTCTCCATAATAACTATATAACAATACAAGTCTCTCGATTAGTTGCTCAGGAAAGGCTGCTGTGTATTTACTCCATTTTTCATGAGGTAAAACGTTTTTTATGTCCCAAACTGAAAGATACCATTTCTCGTTTTGAAATCTAGAAATATTTATCTTAGATTTTTCTTTGATTTCTGCAATAATTGATGATCTATCAAATTCACCAGGTTTCTTAAAAACAACTATCTCTTCATATATATTGTCTGGATAGTAGTACATTGGATATGGATGCTGTATGATAACTCCGCTTCTTCTGGATATTCTGATGTATCCCTCAGGCTTTTTCCAGATAATTTTATCCTGGTACTCAAAACCAACATCGTATACCATAATGTGGATTAGGTCTGATACAATTGGATAAAGCTTACCCTCGATTCTCACGTCTTGTGTGACGAAGCAAGCACATCTCCCAGGTTTCAGTACTCTAATTAGTTCTTTGCCTACATTCTTTAAAAGTTTAAGGATTCATTGTAGGAGTTAAATAAGTTTGGAAAATCAAAGGGAGCATTATAATAGGGCGGTGAGGTGACAATTAAATGTATACTATCACCATCAACTTCTTTCATGTTCTCAGCATTACCAAAAATAATCTTAATACTCACCACTATTCCTCAACTTTATTATATGTCTTGGGAAATATAAAAATAAATGTTACCATCAAAACTTTAACATTTTGTATATTATAAAAAAACAAATTATAACATTTAATATTTAACTCTATATGTTGCTTATCATTTTTAGATAAATTAATAATTAAATTTAAACGATTTAAAAAATTATCTCTAATATATTTAATACTTTTCTTAAAAAAAGTAGAATATAGCCAGCTATAATGTAAAGCGCTACATTAACTGAAAATAATAAACCTTGGAAATTGACTTTGTATTCTCCAAAATTACCGTATAAAGCCCTTCCTATAATAAAGTAGAAATATAATAAATAAAAGATTATTAAAAGTGCTTCGCTGTAAATTATTAAAGATCTTTTAACTTTGATTAAATTAATTATTATTATTGGTAAAGCAAAGATTATCAGATCTTCTAATTTGTAAAGATTATTTTTTATTGGAGAAAAGTAATTTAATGTAATAGTAATTAAATAAGGTAATATTATGAGCAAAAATATGCTTGAAATTGTTGAGAATATTAATTTCCCCAAACCAATTTTTGTCTCTATTTTTCTTCTTCTTAATAATAGATAAGTTACTGGAACAAAAGGTAATATAAATAACAATATAAGCAAGTAGAAATTCTCTATGGTAAGAATAATTAGTTTATCCTCATTTAAATGAATCTCTTTTTCATATGAAAATATTGATTTAATTCTTAAAGTATAATTGCCTGAAGGTAAAGTATATTCTATATTGCTTGCATAATCTTTGTAACTTCTTTGACCAATTATTTCTATATTTGCTTTAATTTCGTTGCCTAGCCAATCATTTATTATAACTTTTAATTTATAAACAGGAATGTAGTACAGCGTTAAATTCATAGGAGATAATAGGTAGATAGTTAAATTCTTTGTAGCACTTATAAAGCTTCTATTATTCATTTCTATTTTTTCTTGTGGAATAATAACATAATGTTTATATCCTTCTAAGTATATCGGTTCGTAACTTATTTCAAAGTTTGTATTGTTAATTTTTACATTCGCTTTTAAAGTATAATTATTAATTGTTTTTACAAATAAATATAATGGATAATAAAACTGATAATAAATTGTTATTGAAATATTTTCATTTATTTCAAGATCTATTTCATTTTTATTATAAACTTTTTCGTTAATTACAACTTTATTTAATTTATATAATATATTTTTATAATATAAAGTTTCATCTAATATAATTCTTATTTTTGTTTTAAATATTGTTATATTAATGGGTAAATTGATTTTTATATTTTCTAGTGTTATTTTATTCTCTTTTAAATATTGATCACCTTTAAAATTTATTTTTAAATTATATTTTTGTTCTTTAATTTCTTTTATTTTATTCCATGCTAGTTTAGGTTTATTAAAATAATTTATTAGACCAAAGTTTGCTTCAATATCAGTTGTATTATAGTAAAAATCATCGTATCTATAATAAACAACCAATTTTATAGAAGAAAGAATAGAAGCTAAGGCAATTTTCTCAATAAATAGCGCTTGATTTATTTCATTATGTTTCTCATTATAGGTTGAATATCCTGTTTCTGCAACAATTACTGTTTTATTAAAATATTTTGCCTTGTTTATATAATCGTAAATTAAAGAAGCTTTTGAAGGATCTCCTGGATTTTCTGTGTAATCATCAAGATAGTTTGGATAATAATCTAAGCCTATAATATCATAGTTTATTTTCCATTCGTTTAATTTTTTTAGGAAACTAAACCAATTAGGGTTATCTACAATAACGTTTATAATTATTGGAGCATTATCTAAGGCTTTAGTCACATTTGCTAACGTTTCTAAAGCTTGTTTTATTTGAGTTTCATTCCATTTTCCTGTTCTCCATCCCACCCATTTATAAAATGCAACATGATTAAGCTCGTTTTCTATTTGCCACATATCAATTTTACCTGTATATCTTTGAACTGTATTTTTAGCATAAACTGTTAAATAATTCAAATAATTCGGATTATCAATGGAGCCTTCTTTTAAAATCCATTCAGGTAAAAGATCTGTATGACCAGCACCAATAATAGCTATTATCTTTAAATTTAGATTCTTTGCTAAATTTATTGTATGGTCATAGATTTTAAAATCAAACTCACCTTTATTTTTTTCTACATTTTTCCAAGCTAAATGAAGTCTAATCCAATTAAATCCTGTTTCTTTTATTTTAATTAGATCTTGTTCTATATTACTTCTTGTTGTAGGATCATAATGAATTCCTAGCATTAAACTTTCTGTTTCGTTTATATCAAAATTTAAATTAATATTGGAATAAAATGAAATGAGCAAAAATAAAATTAAAAGCTTCATGGAATGATTAAAAATTTTGTAATTAAAGGAGTATCAATATTAATTGGTTCTAAAATAAAAAATTCAATCTTTATTACACTTCCATGTTTTATTCCTTTTATTATATTCTCAAAAATAATTTCATTATAATTTGGTAATATATTAATTTCTGCTATTTTTTCATCTAATAAATTATTATTAATATCAAATATCTTTATTTTTGATTTTACATATATTTTATTTTCAATATTACTTTCTAATAAAATTTTTGATTTTAAAATTAATTCGTTTTCTTTTATTTTTTCAAAATAAATATCTCCTATATCAATTTCTAACTGTTTGTTTAAATTATATTTAAATTGTTTTCCAAATAAAAGTTCTCCTTTTTTAATAAATAAATTTATAATTAAATTTAAATCTTTGCTAATAAAATTCTTTAAATTATATTTATTTGTTGTAATTTTCAAATTTATTATATTTTCTCCATATTTTAATTTATCAATTTTTAAATAAAATGTAGCAATTTTCTCTTTTTTATCATAAATATCTCCAAAAATTTCCAAATCTGAGATTTCCATCCAACCTTCATAATTTATTTTTAAAGGAGTAGAAAGAGTTACATTCTCATTGATTATTTCCAATATTTTTATTCCCAAAATATTAAAGAGATTTTTAATTTCTGCTTCGTTAAAACTTATCGAGAAAGGTGTTGATGTTTTTATTATTCTTTCGATATCTAATTCAAAGTATATTAAATTAAAAGTATAACGTCCATTAGAAGATACTTTAATTTTTATTGCTTTATCTTTTAAAATTTTCTCATGAATATTTAAAGCTATTAGCTCTGTTAAATTCAAACGTATATTTATATTTAAAATTTTTTCTTCACCGCTCCTAATTTTGATTTTTTCATAAGGATAACCAATGTGTGTTTTAGTTATTAAGAAATCATCCAAGGTAAATATTGAAATACTTATAGCAAGGTTATCGATTTCGTGTAATCCATCATTCTTAATTTTTAGGGGTATTTCTATTATAAGTGAGTCTTTTTCAAATGTGAAATTTATTTTATTAGGATCTGTAGGAAAATCAATTTTTATTCCGCTTGCGGATATAAATATAGTTAAACCTAAAATTGAAAAGGAAATTGAAGAAATAATTATAATAATTTTCAATAATGCTAGAAAAATATGAACTTTTGCCACAATTTAATTTATTTATTATCGTTAATAAGAATTATATTATATGCTAAGACTTTTCGGCGATATTTATAGCATAGGTGGAAGAAAATATACAGAGTTGTTTCATCTTTTCATTGCATGGCTTGTTTTAACGTTTATTTTCTCTTTCAGATTTATTATTTCTGAACCTCTGTCTTTTAGAACTTTAGTACTTTTTGGTATTTTTGGAATAATAGTAGGTACTGGTTTTGTTTTGCATGAGTTAGCACATAAATATTCAGCGAAATATTATGGTCATTTTGCTGAATTTAGAATGTCACCTCAAGGCTTAGCATTAGCTTTAATTATAAGCATTGCAACTTTTGGGCACTTCATTTTTGCGGCTCCAGGAGCTACTGTAATAATTCCGAGAGGAAGCATATTTGGCTTCGGTTTAACTAGAAGAGAAAACGGAATAATTGCTGCTTTAGGTCCTATAACTAATTTAATCTTGGCAGGGATTTTCTATATTTTGACTTTTTTAAATATTCCATTACTTCAAAGTATTGGGAATATAGGTTTATTTGTTAATCTATGGTTAGCAGCTTTTAATTTAATTCCAATTGGTGTTTTAGATGGAGCCAAGGTTTTAAGTTGGAATATTATAATATGGGCATTACTTGCGATACCTTCTTGGGCGTTAGTAATTTACTTAATATTAATTTGAACTATTTTTTTCAAAAGCTATTTTATAAATTTATCTATTTCAATTAAAGAATTTATTTTAGGACAATCGTATTTACTTTCTCCTTTTCTATCCAGCAAAACCGCTTTCATTCCTAAGGATAAAGGAACCCTTATATCCAAATCATAGTTATCTCCTATTATCATTATCTCATCAGGTTTACATGAAGCCATCTCGATAGCTTTTTTATACAGTCTTATATCTGGTTTTTCATATCCTATACTTGCAGTAGTTATAACCACTGAAAAATAATGCTCGATACCTTCCTTTCTTAATCTTTCCTTTCTAAAATCTTCTTCGCTTAAAATACTTTGGGTAATTATTCCTAAATTTTTTTCTTTCATTACTAAATAGTTCAAACATGGTATTGCATCAGGATATAAACTTGCCCCGCTTCGTTTATGCCACTCATTGTATAAAATTTCTATCATTTCATCAACATTTTCTTCTATTCCTAACTCATAAAAAAGAAAACTATAATAATCATAGGCTATATCTTTATTCCATTTATTCCTTGAATTTAAATATTTTCTTTCCCAGTAATCTTCTGCAGCATCATAAGCTCTTTTTACTTCCAAAAAAGAAAAATGATAATTAAACTCTTTTAAAACTTCATTTATTATTGTAAGCAAGTCCTTCTTTATATAAACCAATGTTCCTACATGATCAAAGTAAACGAATTTTATATCAGCCATTATTAAAAACTCATGAAAATTATATTTAAGTTTTTAAAAATATAAAGCTGGTAAATTAAGTTTATCTATGGAACTATTGATCTTGGCAATGTTTCTGACAATACTTCTTCAAGTTTTCACAAGTGTTGATTATTTGGTAATATTATTAGTTATAGCTTTGTTAATTTTAATATTAATTAGACGTAGAAGAAAGAAAAATAAAATTGAAACAAACCCATTAGATTTTCTGCATGGTTAATAATGAAAATTAAGAAATATTGTCTTGTTTTTGGCTTAGGTTATTAAGCCAAATTAACTTTAGGACTATTTAATGATGAAGCAATGCATAATGTTAAGTGAAAGCGAGTATTTTAATATCTTTCAAATGTAAAGTTAGAATATATAAAATTAAGTTTTTGTTTGAAGATAGATAAATCACTTTTGAAATTAAAATTATAAAATTTATATAGTAGTTAAATTTAAATATTTGAAAAATTGTTTTTTTTGTGAGAGGCAAAACAATTGTTTTGGTAGCAATGCTAGCATTTCTAATATACGGAAGCAGTATAGTTTATATCGAAGCCCAATATCCTGGATATGGTAAAAAGTATAGGCCTTTAATAGGAGGAATACAAATTGAGATAACAAAAGCAGAATGGTATGGTCCAGGTTGGTGGAGTAAGCGTTGTTCTTTAGCTTTTCCTGTTAGTTTTACAGAAAATAATGTTGGAAGATTAGGATTCATTACAGCAGGTCACTGCATAAGAACAGCTAATGGAGGAGATTATGTAGATCAGCCAACAAAAGGTCCTTGGTGGGATTGGAGTAATTTTATAGGAAGAGGAATTAGATCTTCTTGGCCTTATGGAGGAGGCAAATCAGATTTGGATGCTGCATTGATAAGACTTGAAAATACAGGTTACGAAGCTTTTATATTTGAAAACGGTACTCATTATCGGCTGGGTGATCATCCAGATCGTAACAATAGGGTAGGAATTACAGGATACCTTACTCCAACAAAAAATATGGAAAATAGGACGATAGTCTATAAATCAGGAAGTACAACGGGATTAACTTATGGGCTAATAATAAGGATTGATGGTCGGTGGGAATGGTCTAATATAATAATTTATCCAGTAATAGTATTTAGTAGATGTCCAAACAATCAATGTTACTATGATGACAGTATAGGTGCCGGTGGAGATAGCGGTGGTGTTGTGTATATTCGGTATGTAATTTTTGCTATACATTTTAACCCTGGTATTTGGATATTTGACTATGGAGCTAGAGTTATCGGAATATATAATGGTGATAATGGTATAAATGCAGTTGCATCATGGGCTGTAAAGGTAAGCGAAAAATGGTCTGATTTAAAAATTTCTTATGCAACATGTGGTTCGGAAGATTCTTCATCTTGTATGTGAGAAAATGATGAAATCAATTGCTTTTCTTTTGGTTTTAATGATAACAATAACTTTAATAAATCCAATGAATGTAAAAGCTTCAAATGATATAATATATGAAGTTGTTAAGAAAAATCCGGATTTAGTAATAACAGGATGCAATGAAACATATGTTTATTGGCAATTTAATTATAGAATATTAAATCCTCCTGTAGCAGTTAGAGGTCCTGGATTAAATGAATCTGCATATATAGATAAAATACCTGGAGATTATGATTCAGAAAAAATCTTTATATATGATATGCTAGCCGCTAAATATGATTTGAAATATTCCAACTGGGGTCATTATTATAATTATCTTGCAGAATTAAGAAAGGAATTTTATCCTTTAAAAGAAAAATTGTTTGCTGAAAAAGGAGACTTAGGAATAAGAACATTAGGAATAATGGATAATTATATACCAATTGTAATTGTTGTAACAATGTATAAAATAACAAATGAGAAGGTAAATATTGTACTTGAATATATAAAACCATTTGTTAAGAAATATAATGCAGTAGTTTTCTTTATTGAAGATTACTTTCCAGCTAGTATTTATGAAAAACAACTTGAAGCTTTAATAAAGTTTTATGAAAAAGAATTACCTAATGGATCTATAGATCGGGGTGATGGATGGAAAGAATATTTAAAACTAGTAGAAGAATATTACAACTTTAAAATAAATATACAAGGCTGGCTATATTCTCCAGGTATAGCTGATCTACCTATTCCTCCTAATGCTACTTTTAACAAAGAATTTGTTGAAAAAGCTATTTCTATTTTAAGAAAATATGCTGGATGTGAAGTTCCTTTGGTAGCGAATTTCATAGATTATAGACAACGTGATATAAGGCCAGGTATCCCAGAGCCATATCCAAAATATATTGAACCTTCGTATCCATCTCTTCCATATTTAATATTATTATTATTCGTAGTAATTCCAATAGCAATATTACTGCCAATAATTTTGTTTTCAAGGAAAGCAAACAATAAAAAATTTTAATTAATTAATTTTTATAATTTACCATTAATTTAATATATTTTTCTTTTTAAATCTATTTAATGATTAGTATTTTATTTAACATCATGGTTGTAAAAATATATGTTTCCTCTTTTAAAATTCCTAGTTTATAAAAGTACTTAGCTACTTCATAAATCAAATTATTTCTATAAACTTTTTATAACGCTATTTATTTCTTCTTCAAATTCTTTGGGATAAACTATTAACAAAATATCGCCTTCATTTAAACTTAAATCTCTGCTTACAAATTTTGTTTGTATTATCCATTCGCTACCTTTTTTTATAGCAGGAATATAAGAACCATATTTCCTTATCTCATTTGAAATATTTTGCAATGATATTGGTTTTGATATCTTTAAACTCATGCATTTTTCACCTACTGATTCATAGATCTGATTAAATATTTTCCTTATTTCTTCATCTGTTAA
>Ga0079992_135055_pt1 | contig 10107 bp, 10 predicted proteins | sample FaiFalFF_MnMetaG_3_FD_69197 | JGI IMG/M metagenome (GOLD analysis project Ga0079992, IMG submission 69197) | Freshwater microbial communities from Yellowstone National Park, Wyoming, USA - Fairy Falls B (FF_Mn_B) MetaG (SPADES assembly) (version 2) | ecosystem: Environmental > Aquatic >...
GGGATATTCGCACCCTGCAGGGCGAGAGGGTTTGAAGTGTGTATTGGAGATGATGGAGGCGTTGGATGTGCCGATGGTTTTGATTTGGTCTTGGGACGATTACTGCAAGCCCCTTCACGAACCCACTGTTTACTCGGACAAGCACTTAGAAGTTGTGGCGATGTTGAAGAAGTTTCAGGAGCGATGGGGCAAAAATTTCCGACCGACAACTCGCGGGGTTTCAGAGTCAACTTGGCAACGACTTCAGACACTCCTTCAAGATTGGCGAAAAGTCTTGCGAAGGGCGAAGTGACCCCAAACGACCTAAAACCCACGACCCCGCCGCGCCAAGCAAGGTGGGCACGAATATCAACAAAGGGAAATTATCGGACATTTTTCGCGGGAGGTCAGCAGGGCTTTGTTGTCCCCTCAGGGCAAAAGTTGGCAGAAGGTTGCCCTTAGCCGCTTTAGGATGAAGTTTTCGTTCGCAAGGCTTCCTTTGCCTTCCCTGCCAATGTGGCGAAAGTGTCGGGGTCGTTGACTGCCAACTCCGCCAACATCTTGCGATTGAGTGTCACCCCCGCCAATTTCAAGCCGTGCATCAATTCGCTGTAGCGAAGCCCGTTTAGGCGGGCGGCGGCGTTGATGCGAACGATCCACCAACGGCGCATGTCGCGCTTACGCTGGCGGCGATCCCGATAGGCGAAGTTGAGGGCACGGATGATGGTCTCTTTGGCGCGTCGGAAGACGACGCTTTTTAGCCCCCAATAGCCTTCCGCCATCTTCAGCCATTTCTTGTGGCGTCTTCGGGTAACCGTTCCCGCTTTCACCCGCATCGCTTCTCACCTCGCTAAACCTGTCCTGGCAACAGGGCTTTCACTTTTCGGACATTGCTGGGATGCAAGTCTATCGTTCGTTGCAAATCCCGTCGGCGGCGCTTGGATTTTTTGAGCATGTAGTGCTGACCGCCGACGCGCTGATGCAGCACTTTACCGCTACCTGTGATTTTGAACCGCTTAGTAGCCGTCCGCTTCGTTTTGGCGGATTTTGCCATTCAAAGTCACTCCTTCCAAAGGCGATAAGGGCTTGGGTTTCTCACGGAGGTGACAACGAAAGGATAACGCAGCCATCCCTTGGCTGCTACTGTTCACCACTGACGACCTCTATGACCTTTGGCGTCTCAGGTTCTAGTGGCGAAGTCGTCGGTGTCGTGGGCGGGGACGCAGGTTGATTCGTCGGTGATGGGACGGATGCGATAGGTTGTTGGGTTGGCGAAGGGGCAGGCTTAGGCGTCTCTCCTTTCTTCCCTTCCTTACGGGGCGACAAGGTGACGGTCAGCAGGTTGCCTTGCGATTGGATGGGCGTTTCGGGAATGGCGACGGCTGCCAACCGTTCCACAAACTGGCGCAACTTTGCCTCGCCTAAGTCCATGTGCGCCGCCCATCGTCCCCGAACTTGCATGAAGACCCGCACCCGATGTCCTTCCCGCAAAAACTCCTCGGCGTTGCGGATGCGGTGCATCAGGTCATGTTCGCCGATCTGGGGCGTCAAGCGGATTTCCTTGAGTTCCTTGTGGTGCTTTCGGGCTTCTTTTTCCCGCTTGCGTTGCTGATACTTGAACTTGCCATAGTCCATGATGCGGCAGACAGGCGGGCGAGCCTGCGGCGCCACCTCAATCAAATCCAGCCCTTTAGAGCGCGCCAATCGGATGGCGTCCCTTGTGTCCATCACGCCCAATTTTTGCCCGTTCTCGTCAATGACCAACACTTTCGGGATGCGGATTTGTTCGTTCACCCGCAACTCACGGCGTTCTTCCCGTTCAGCGATGACCGTTCACCTCCGCCGAAAGTTTAGCCGACGGCAAACAAATCGGCGACTTGACACCGAAAGTTTGGCAGCAAGTCGCCACCCGTCAACTCGTCTTCGCCCTGAAAAACTTGCACCTGCGTTAGCGATTTGTAAACCGTCACGGTCTTCGCCTCTGGGTCAACGAGCCAAACTTGTTTGGTGCCCGAGGCAAAGTATTCGCCCAACTTCTGCCCTAACTCCGCCCAGTTTTCGTTGGGCGAAAGGACTTCAATCGCCAAATCGGGGGCAAAGTCGGCGAAGCCGACAGGCAGTTTCCTTTCGGGCAACCGTTCCCACAGCACCAACGAGACATCGGGCGAGCGGATATTGCCGTTCGCCATCCGAAAGCCCGCACTGGACGCACAAAGGATGCCGATAGAGTGAACGAAATGCCCCAAGACCATGATGATACGGGCGACGATAGCGTCGTGCAAAACGCCCGCTGGCACCTCCCTCGCCTCCCCCTCCACCAGTTCGTATTTGCGCCCATCGTCGGGCAGCCGCAGAAATTCTTCCTCTGTCAAGCGCGGCTTAACGACCGCTGCCTCTGCCATTGCCGTCACTCCCTCATAACGCAAGTAACTCGCTGACTTTGCACCGAAAATCCGGCAGCAACTCTGTGCTGATTTCGTCGTCGGCGTAAAAGACTCGGACTTCGGTCAATGATTTGTAAACGGTCACCATGTGCTTTTCAGGGTCAACGAGCCAAACTTCCTTGGAGCCGCTGGCGAAGTATTCCCCCAACTTTCGTCCCAACTCCGCCCAATCCTCGTTGGGCGAAAGGACTTCAATCGCTAAGTCGGGAGCGCCTTCCAGAAAACCCTGTGGCGGTTTGCCTTCAGGCAGCCGTTCCCGTAGCACCAACGAGACATCTGGTGAGCGAATGTTGCCCGTGACCATCTTGAAACCAGCGCTGGAAGCCGCCAAGAAGCCGACTTTTTGAGCGGAAGGATACATCAAAAATCCGATGCGCATCACGATCGCATCGTGCAAAACGCCTGCTGGCACTTCCCTCGCCTCCCCTTCCACCAGTTCGTATTTGCGCCCATCATCAGGCAACCGCAGAAATTCTTCCTCTGTCAAGCGCTGCTTGACGGCGGTTACTTCTGCCATCAAGTTCACCTCCCTTGTTCGTTGCCGTCACTCTCCGACAGGTGGTTTCAATTGCGGTTTGAGCCAGTCAACAAAACGCTCCAGCGGCATTGCCCCCAAGTCCTTGCGCCCTCGTTCTCGGACAGCGACAGCGCCCGCCTGCATCTCCCGATCGCCGACGACGAGCATGTAAGGGACTTTGCGCGCCTCGGCGTCAAAGATGCGCCCTGAAATCGGTTCGTTACGCCCGTTGACTTCCACCCGCACGCCTTCTTCCCTCAGGCGTTGGGCAACCTGTTGGGCATAAGGCAGATGCCGTTCGGCGATGGGCAAAACGACGACTTGCACGGGCGAAAGCCAGACGGGAAAAGCGCCCGCGTAATGCTCCGTCAGCACCGCCACAAATCGCTCCATAGAGCCAAAGAGCGCCCGATGCACCATCACGACCTGATGTTCCTTGTTGTCGGCGCCGATGTAGGTCACATCTAACCGTTCGGGTAAGTTGAAGTCCAACTGGATGGTGGAGCATTGCCATCGCCGACCCAAGCAGTCTCGCAGGAAGATGTCAATCTTCGGACCGTAGAAAGCGCCGCCACCGATGTCCAGTTCGTAGTCCAACCCCAACTCTTGGGCGACTTCCTGCAACTCCCGCTCCGCCCGCTCCCAACCTTCCAAAGTCCCCGCAAATTTCCCTTCAGGGCGGGTGGCGATTTTGACCTCAAACTCGTTGAACCCAAAGGTGCGCAACATGAACAAAGCGAACTGGACGGCGTTTTTCACCTCGTCCTTCACTTGGTCGGGAGTGCAAAAGATGTGGGCGTCATCTTGGGTGAACCCCCGCACCCGTAGCAACCCATGCAGCACGCCAGACCGCTCGTAGCGATACACCGTCCCCAATTCACACAACCGAACGGGCAAGTCGCGATAACTTCGGGTTTGCGTCTTGTAAATCGTGATGTGGAAGGGGCAGTTCATCGGCTTAAGCAAATACTTGTGGGCTTCCACTTGCATCGTCGGGAACATGAATTCGCTGTAAAGGTCAAGGTGACCGCTGCGTCGCCACAACTCGTCGCGGGCGATGTGGGGCGTGAAGACAAGTTGATAGCCGCGCTGAAGGTGTTGCTCCCGCCAGAAATCCTCAATGGTCTTGCGGATGAAAGCGCCGTTAGGAAGCCAAAGGACAAGCCCTGAACCGATCGTCTCGTCCACGATGAACAAACCCAACTCCCGTCCCAATCGGCGATGGTCACGCCGCTGGGCTTCTTCCAACCGCCTCAGGTGCTCTCGCAATTGCTCTTCCGTCGGGAAGCAAGTGCCGTAGATGCGCTGGAGCATCGGGTTGCGCTCGTCGCCCCGCCAGTAAGCCCCTGAGGTGCTCAGCAATTTCAGCGCCTTCACCCGTCCCGTGCTGGGGATGTGCGGTCCCTTGCACAGGTCAATGAAGCCATCCTGCCGATAAAAACTGACCGTCTCGCCGGGCAACCCGTCCAAGATTTCCAGTTTGTAGGTCTCGCCCATTTGCTCCAGCAATTTGCGCGCCTCGTCTTTGGGCAGTTCCAACCGTTCTAACCGATAATCGGCGGCGACGATTTCCCGCATCTTCGCTTCAATGCGCTCCAAATCCTCAGGGGTGAAGGGGCGAGGGACATCAAAGTCGTAGTAAAAGCCGTCCTCAATGGGCGGACCGATGGCGAGTTTCGCTTCGGGAAAAAGTTCCTTGACGGCTTGGGCAAGGATGTGTGCCGTCGTGTGCCGATAAGCGTCACGAGCGGGCGGGTCGTTGAAGGTCAGAAAACGCAACTGCACCTCGCCCTCAGGCAAAGGGCGGAAAAGGTCAACGGGTGTCCCGTTCACTTCTGCCAGCAACACTTCTGCCTCTAACTCAGGACGCCACTCCCGAAGGATTTGCAACGGGGTGATGCCTGCCTCATACTGGCGCTCTTCGCCATCGGGCAGCCGAACCGTCACTTTCGCCATCAACAGCGTCCCTCCTTACCGTCGCCCAAAAGTTTAACGCTTCCCTTCCCTTGCGTCGGGACGCCCGACGGTTCGCCGATGGCGAAAGCGGGGAGAGTGCCGAAGGTTGGTCACTCTCCCCTACCCTGCTGCCGTCAGGAGAACCCTTGAACGCCAACTCCTTCACTCCCTCTTTGCCGAACCTGCCAAGGTGCGCAGGTGATTCAACTCTTGCTGAACGAGTTGAGGGGCAGGATACGCCATCGGTTTGCCCAACCGTTCTGCCAGCGCCATCAGCACCCGCGCCAACGAACGGGCACCTGACGGCGGCTCTACAGCCCGTCGCACCGCTTGCACCGTTCCCGCCCAGTTGGTGTAACTGCCGTTCTTTTCCACGAAGGTCAAATCGGGCAAAACAAGCCACGCCTTCTCCGCCAACGGCGTCCGCACCGACGCACTGACGATCAAGTGAGGCACTCGCCCCAACGCCTCCGCGACTTCGGTTGGGATTTCGTGGACGGGTGATGGGTCTACAACCCACGCCACTTGCAACTCGCCCTGTTTCGCCGCTTCCAATGTGCTGCGGGCGTCGTGCCCTCGTTGCGGTGGCGTCCCGTTGCCCCAAAGCCGTTGCAGCACCATCCGCATCGCTTCGTCACCGACGGGGCGCAAGCCTGGCAAGTAATCGGGTGTCAAGCCCGCCTCCATGCATCCCCGTTCATTGGCGTGATGCAAAGCGTAACAAACGGCATCCCATTCGGGCTTGACTAACCGTTGCCTTAACGCCAACACCGTTTCGGGCGCAACGGGTTGCGGGTCATGACTGGAGGCGCAAATGACGACGGGGCGCTCCGCCTTCATCAGCGCTTCAGCGATTTCGGCAAGTGTTTCCGCACTGATGCCCAATTCCTGAGTGGTAGCGTTCACCGAACCGCCCGCCATCGCTTCCGTAAGCGCCCTTGCGAATTTGTCCAGTCGCCCTTGCTCCATTCCCAACTCTTCCAGCCACTTCCACGCCCATCGCTTCATGCGGGGTTTGTCCTCCGTCACGCCAGCGACAATCAACTTTGCCCCTCGCTTTTTGACCGCCTGCAAAATCCAGAACCAAGCGATGGGCAAATGGCGGTAGAGGTTGCAACCGAGCACAAGGGCGCAATCGGTTTTTTGCAACGCATAGACATCCACGCCAAGCCCGACTTTGCCGCCTTGCCGCACCAATGTGCTGACCAACGGGTCACGCTCAAAAAAGTCCACGCTCCCGCACCCGACGACGCTGCGGGCAAACCGTTGGAACAGGTAGGCTTCTTCGTTGGTCATCGCCGCCGTCCCCAAAAACGCCGTCCCGTCCCCCGTCCCTCGTCCCCTGTCCCTTAGCAACTCCGTCAATGCCTCCATCGCCCGTTCCCAACCGACTTCTTGCAAAGTGCCATTGACGCGCAGCAAGGGCGTGACGATGCGATGTTCGGGATGCGGGTAGCGTTGCTCAAAGCGTCCGATGTCGCACATCCAGATGTCGTTGACCTTCAGGTTTTCCCCCGCTGGCACGAAGCGGACGGGATAGTTGAAACGGCAGTCGGCGAAGATGCTGCAATGGATGGGACACTTGGGACAAACCGTCTCCGTGCGTTTCAGTTCCCACGGGCGCGCCGCAAAGCGATAGGTCAAACTCGTCAGTGCCCCGACAGGGCAAATGTCAATGACATTGCCCGAAAAGATGTTGTCCAGTTCCTCTCCCTCAGCGACGGCGATGTAACTCCACCAACCCCGCTCCACTTGCTCCAACTGCTTTTCGCCGACCAATTCGTCGCAGAAGCGGATGCATCGCTTGCACATGATGCATCGCTCTCGGTCTAAGGCGATGTAGTCGCTCAAGGGCACGGGCTTGACAAATTGGCGTTTGGGCTCAATGAAGCGGGAGTAAGGGCGTCCCTGCACAAAAGCGGCGTTTTGCAAGGGGCATTCGCCCCCCCGATCGCAAACGGGACAATCCAGCGGGTGATTGATGAGCAAAAACTCCATGACGGCGCGTCGGGCTGCCTCTGCTGCTTCACTTTTCACCCGCACGACCATCCCGTCGCTGACGGGCATCACGCAAGATGGCTGCGGTTTGGGCATCCACTGAATGACAGGATTGCCTTGCTCATCCGTCGCCACCGTGCCGTCGGGATTTCTTTTTGGCGTCCCGACTTCCACCAAACATTGCCGACAGACCCCGACGGGTTCTAAGCGGGGGTGGTAGCAAAAATGAGGGATGTCAATGCCCAGCATCTTGGCAGCCTCAATGATGAGCGTCCCTTCAGGCACTTCTATCGTTTGACCGTCAATGGTCACCCGCACTTTTTTGGCATCGGGCGCAATTTCCCGACGGCGCAACCCGACCGTCGTCCCCGCCAAGATGTTGGCGGGAATTTCCTTCTCCAACGGCACCTTGCCCCAAAACGCCCGCACCAATTCGTCCCAAGTCAAATAACCTGCCATCCCTGTCACCTCGGTTGAAGCGAAAGGCGGTGTCGGGTGGAAATTTTGCGGCAAAGAAGATGGGAAATTTTTGACCGACGGCAAAGCCCTACGGTGATGGTCGTCCGCCCTGCCGGGCTGCCTGCCAATCTTGCCAAAGACGCTGGCAGACATCTCGGATGGTCTCCAAATACTGCCATGCCTGTTGGGCTTCTGCCTCGCCGTAAAGGTGGCTGGGCGGGATGCGCTGTCGCTCATCGCCATAAAACGCTAACCCCCGATTTTCTGCCAACCATCGGGAAGCCTCTACCAATTCGTCCACCCGTTGGGCAAACCAATCGGGGAAAAGGTGGGCATTGTCCCGCAAACTGTTAGAGACATCGTGCTCCCTGGGCGGTTCAACCCCAACGAGGCGCAAGATGCCCTTCAAAAATAATTCGGCACATTCCTGGGCTTCACGGACGACGACAGGGTAATCGCCACTTCCCAGCAACTGGCGCACCCATTCCACCCTTCGCATCGCCCAATAGAGGTAGTTCTCAGCCATCTCCTCATTCGTCAAGGTCAAACACCTCGCCCCACTTGATGTCGGGCTTAAGCACCCAATACCAACTCCCATCGGGCAAGAAGACCCGCTTTGACCCCAACTCCTGCAAGCGCCGCCGCAGCCGCTCTAAAACCTTTCGGAAAAAGCCGTCGCGGTCAAAAAGCAGGATTGCTTCTTCCGTCATGTCCAAGTAAAAGGGATGGAAAAAGGACGCCTCCTCAGGCGTCTTTAGCCGAGCGGAGACCGTCACATAGTAGCCCTCCCGATACAGTCGGTCGCACTCGTCCTGAATGGCTGGCTCTACCACCTGCTTCCGCCACTCCACCCAACGCTCATGGTTGCCCTCTGGCAAATCCTTGACGATGACCAGCAAATCAATGTCGCTGAAGGGCTCCATGGTGCCCCGTGCTGCCGAACCGTAAAGGACAAGGGAGACCAATCGCTCCCCATAGTGCTCCCTCGCCCTCGCCGTCAGTTTCTCCAGCAGGGCTTGCAACCTTTCGGATGGAAGGGTTTTCCACTCCATCAGCAATCACGCACTTACGAGTGCCGTTTCCTCTGGGCAGCGTTGGTGGCGGACATGGAACTCAAAATCTTCCGGCGCAATCCGAAGGGCGGAAAGCAACGGGTTGGGAGCAGTGTCGCCTAACAGGCAGAAGCAGTTGCCGACCATCTGTTTGCCGATGCTTTGTAGCAACTCAATGTCCTCAGGGCGTGCCCCGCCATTGTGAAAGCGCTCCAACATCTTCACCAACCAGTAAGTGCCCTCGCGGCAAGGTGTGCACTTGCCACAGGATTCGCGCATGTAAAACTTCGTCAGCCGAAGCGCTACCTTGACCATGCAAGTGCCTTCGGCGATGACGACGACGCCTGCCGAACCCGCAAACGAACCCGCTGCCATGATGGACTCAAAATCCATCGTCACTTTCAGCGCTGTCTCGCGGTCAAACATCGGCGCCGATGAACCGCCGGGAATGACAGCCTTGATTTGCCGCCCCTCAATGACGCCTCCCGCATACTCAATCAGGTCGCGCATGGCGATGTTGAGGGGAAATTCGTAAACGCCAGGGCGGTTAACATGCCCGCTAACAGCAAACAAACGAGTGCCTGGGCTTCGTTCTGTGCCCCACTGCCGATACCACTGCGCCCCGTTCAGGATGATGGGCGGGACGCGGGAGACTGTTTCGGCATTGTTGATGACCGTCGGTTGACCGAAAGCGCCCTTGACAGCGGGAAAAGGCGGTCGCATGCGCGGTTCGCCCCGATTGCCCTCCAACGACTCCAACAGCGCCGTCTCTTCCCCGCAAATGTAAGCCCCCGCGCCCCGATGCAACACGAGGTCGCAGGAGAAGTTTGTGCCCAAGATGTTTTTGCCCGCAAAGCCGTGCTCGTAGGCTTGCTGGATGGCGCGGCGCAGGATGTGGTAAGCCTTCCCGAACTCACCCCGCAGGTAGATGAACACTTTTTCGGCTTGGATGGCGTAAGCGGCGATGAGGGCGCCTTCTATGATGGCGTGCGGGTCATTTTCCAAAATCAGGCGGTCTTTGAAAGTGCCCGGCTCGCTCTCGTCGCAGTTGACGCAGACGAACTTAGGGAAGATGTTTTTGGGCACAAAACTCCATTTGACCCCCGTCGGGAAACCCGCCCCACCGCAACCTCGCAGCCCCGACGCCTTCACGACCTCAATCACTTCATCAGGCGTCATCTCCGTGACAACTTTCCGCAACGCTTTGTAGCCGTCGTGCTCCATATAGACAGCGATGTCCGTGCTGTTAGGAATGCCAACCCGTCGCTTGACGATGATCACCTCTTGCATGGATGTCACCCCGCAACTGATGGGCATAGGCGTTGACCGATGTTACTTTAAGGCAACCGATGCCCCCTCGCAACGGCACGCCTTTGCCTGCCCGCCACCATCCCAATGCTTGTCAGAGTTCTGCTTGTGAGCCACAATGATAACCGCAAGGTGTGCCTTAAGGGTGGCTTCCCGCCCATCGGAAAAAGCCTGATTGGAGATGATGACAGATGTGGCGAAAGGCACAATTGGTCGTGGCGATAGGTGTGGTTGCTGCGGCGCTGTGGATAGCGCCGACAGGGCGCTTGTCATCTCAGGAGACCTCGTTGCGGGACTTGATCGCTCGTGGCGAAGTCACCGACTTGCTTCACGGCTTTTCCGTCAACATCCCTCAAGGTTGGGCGCTTAGTGTCCGTGACAACTTCATCCGCAT
>Ga0079992_151664_pt1 | contig 10101 bp, 11 predicted proteins | sample FaiFalFF_MnMetaG_3_FD_69197 | JGI IMG/M metagenome (GOLD analysis project Ga0079992, IMG submission 69197) | Freshwater microbial communities from Yellowstone National Park, Wyoming, USA - Fairy Falls B (FF_Mn_B) MetaG (SPADES assembly) (version 2) | ecosystem: Environmental > Aquatic >...
GTGCTGAAGGGTGCAGTCGACGGAGGTGCGAGGACGGTCGTCCTTTGCGACACGAACGGAGGCACCCTCCCGCATGAGGTGGAGCGGATCGTCGGCGAGGTCAAGAGGGAGCTCGGGGATGGGGTGAAGCTGGGCATTCACACCCACAACGACACGGGCTGCGCGGTAGCCAACTCGTTGCTGGCCGTCAAGGAGGGGGTCAGGCACGTCCAGGGGACGATGATAGGGCTCGGGGAGAGGTGCGGGAACGCGGACCTGACGCAGATCATCCCGACGCTGGTCTTGAAGATGGGGTTCGATTGCCTCGGAGGGAACGCCAGGGAAAAGCTGAGGCGTTTGCGTGAGGTGGCCCTGACGGTCTCCGAGCTCACAGGCTTCCCCGTCCTTCCTAACCACCCCTACATAGGGAGGAACGCCTTCGCCCACAAGGCAGGTGTCCACATCGATGCGGTCCTGAAGACGCCGAGGGCCTACGAGCACGTCGACCCTTCGTCGGTCGGCAACGAGAGGTCCTTCTCCGTCTCGGAGCTGGCGGGGAGGTCTGCGATCGTCGAGGCCGGCAAGCGGCTCGGCCTGGCTCTAAGCAAGGAGGAGTCCGGGAGGGTTCTGGAAGTGGTGAAGAGGCTGGAGGCGGAGGGCTATCACTTGGAGGGCGCGGAGGCAACGGTCTCTCTGGTCCTGTTGAGGGCCCTCGGGAGGTTAAAGGAACCCTTCAGGCTCGTCTCTTGGAACGTCGAGACCGGATGCGACGGCGGATCGCTCACCTCGCGGGCCACCGTAACGGTCTCCGTCGGCGACCTGGTGGTCTCGTCCTCGGGTCAGGGCGTAGGGCCTGTCCACGCGCTGGACGTGGCCCTCAGGAGGGCGCTGGTGAGCAGGTTCAGAGAGCTGGAGGAGATCGGGCTCTCCAACTACAAGGTCTCGGTCGTCGACTCGGGAGACGGCACGTCGGCCGCAGTGAGGGTCTACACGGAGTTCAGGCGAGGCCACAGGATCTGGTCCACTACAGCGCTCTCGAGGAACGTGGTGGACGCCAGCGTGAAGGCTCTGGTCGACGGCTACGTGTACGCGCTGGTCCTCGGTGACCTGGAGAAGAGCGCTGAAAAGGGGTAGGGACATCCGAGCGCCAAGTCGGACGATACACACTTTAGCAGATCGTCAGGTTCGCCCATCGGGATGCAGGCGGCGACGTGGATGAGGGAGCCGATAGTGGTGGTGCTGGGGCACGTCGACCACGGGAAGACGAGCCTCCTCGACAAGATGAGGGGGACGATAGTGGCACAGAGGGAGGCAGGAGGGATAACGCAGCACATAGGAGCGAGCCTCTTCCCATACGACGCAGTAGTCGAGGCCTGCAGGAAGCTGTTGGGAGAGGTCAGGGCCCAGATACGCTTGCCGGGGCTCCTCTTCATCGACACGCCGGGACACGCGGCCTTCGCCAACCTCAGGAAGAGGGGCGGATCGGTGGCCGACATGGCGATATTGGTGGTAGACGTGATGCAGGGAGTCCAGGAGCAGACGGTGGAGAGCATCCAGCTGCTCCGCTCGAGGAGGACGCCGTTCGTCGTTGCCCTGAACAAGATCGACATGGTCCACGGCTGGAAGCCCATTCCAGGTGCTCCGCTGAAGGAGACGCTGGCCCGCCAAGACAGGGGGGTGGTCGAGGAGCTCGAGACGAAGACGTACATGCTGGTCGGCGAGCTCTCCAAATTCGGTTTCACCGCCGACCTCTACACCAGGATAACGGACTTCAGGAGGACGCTCGCGATAGTCCCGGTCAGCGCCAAGACCGGCGAGGGGATACCTGACCTCCTTCTCGTGATACTGGGGCTTGCGCAGACTTTCATGGCGAAGCAGCTGACCGTCTCCGAGGACCGTTTCGAAGGCGTGGTCCTCGAGGTGGTCGAGGAGGAGGGGCTGGGGGCGACCGCGAACGTCGTCATCAGCTCCGGAGTCCTTAGCGAGGGCGACACGGTAGCGCTGATCGGGAGGAGGGGCCCCGTTGTGACGAGGGTGAGGGCCCTGCTGATGCCGAAGCCGCTGGACGAGATGAGGGACCCGAGGGACGTCTTCAAGCGCGTCAAGAGCGTCAGGGCCTCGGCAGGCGTCAAGGTGGTTGCGGAAGGGCTCGACGAGGTCTATCCGGGATCGCCGGTGCTTCTGGTGAGGGGCGAGTCGGACCTGCCCGAGATCGAGAGGAGGCTCGAGGAGGAATTGGCAGAGTTCAGGATAACAACCGACAAGATCGGGATCGTCGTCAAGGCCGACACGATAGGATCGCTCGAGGCCCTCGTCGGCTACTTGAGGGAGAGGAACGTCCCCATCAGGATAGCGGACATAGGGAAGGTCTCTAAGAGGGACGTGGTGGAGGCTGAGGTCGTCAGGCGCAAGGACCAGTACCTCGGCAACATTCTCGCCTTCAACGTCGACGTGGACAGGGAGGTGGAGCTCGAGGCCAACAGCAAGGGCGTCAGGGTCTTCAGGGGCACCGTGCTCTTCAGGCTCGTTGACGAGTACCTCAGCTGGGTCGAGGAACGGAAGCGGGAAGAGGAGGAGGCCGAGTTCGGGAAGCTGGTGAAGCCCGGGAAGATCAAGTTCCTCGAGGGCTTTGTCTTCAGGCGGAGCGATCCGGCGATCTTCGGGGTCGAGGTCCTGACAGGGGAGATAGCGCCCGGTGTGCCCCTCGTCACAGCTTCGGGAAGGCATGTAGGAGAGATACACCAGATCCAGGAGAGCGGCAGGCCCATTTCAAGGGCCACTGTGGGGATGAAGGTGGCCATCTCGATAAGGGGCGTCACTGTAGGCAGACAGGTGAAGGAAGGCGAGGTCCTTTACGTGGCGGTGCCCGAGAGGGACGCGAGGCTGCTGCTTTCCAGGTTCAGCAACAGGCTCGACGAGGGCTCGAGGAAGGCGCTGGAGGAGCTCGTGACGCTTATGCGCGCCCAGAACCCCCTCTGGGCCCGGTGAGGTCGGTGGGCCGAATTGGGAGGGAACGCAGGCGACTTGGAAGGCGTGCTGGAGAGGGCCAGGGAGATCGCCATTCCAAAACCAGAGGAGGAGGAACGCCTCAGTTCGATTGCACGGGAGGTCCTGAGGTCTGTCGACGAGGCCTTTGCTGGGGTCGAGGGTTTCGTGAGGGCCACGCTCGAGGGGTCGGCGGCCAAGGGAACGTGGATCAGGGCCAGGCCTGAGGTCGACGTCTTCGTCCACCTCTCTACGAACGTCAGCAGGGAGAGGTTGGAGGAGGTAGTGGTGGAGCGGGGCTCGAAGGCCCTCGAGGCGTTGGGAGCCAAATGGAGGCTGAGGTACGCCGACCATCCGTACGTTGAGGGGTTCATCGGCGACGTGACTGTGAATGTCGTCGGATGCTATGCGACCGAGCCGGGCAGATGGCTCAGTCCGGTCGACAGGACGCCCTACCACACGAGGTACGTGCTCTCCAGGCTCGACGACCGCCTCAGGGCCGAGGTGAGGCTGGCTAAGGCCTTCATGCGGGGCATAGGCGTTTACGGCGCGGAGCTCAGGGTCGGCGGCTTCAGCGGATACCTCGTCGAGCTACTGGTGCTGTGGTATGGGAGCTTCCTGGCGCTGCTCAGGGACGGAGCCAGTTGGAGGCCTGGCAAGGTCATCGATATGTCGGGGAGAAGGAGCGAGCAGGAGCTCAGGGCCCTCTTCCCCAACAGCCCTCTGATCGTGACCGACCCGGTCGACGTCAACAGGAACGTGGCATCTGCCGTGACGCTGACCCGCTTCTCCGAGTTCGTCCTCGCATCGAGGCTCTTCCTCTCGGAGCCCTCAGTCAAGTACTTCGACCCGAGACCCCCTGCACCGCGCGACACCACTTCTCCGCTGGGAGGTTTGATGGCTGTGAGGTTGAGGGGTCTCCCCGAGCTGCCGACAGACACCATGTGGGGCGAGGTGCTGAGGTTCGCGAGGAGCGTCGAGAGGCGCCTCCAGAAGGAGGGGTTCAGCGTCAGGAGGTGGGCTGCCGAGTCGATAGGGGACGAGGTGCTGTTGCTCTTCGACCTCGAGGCCCTCGACCTTCCAGAGCTCGAGCTGAGGGTCGGCCCTCCAGTCTGGATGAAGAACGCCGAGGACTTCGTGGGGGAGCACCTGGGGAGCCCGCTGACCGTAGTAGGGCCTTGGGTCTCCGGCGAGAGGCTTTACGTCCTGAGGAAGAGGACGGCGAGGTCGGCCGAGGGGCTGCTGATGAGGTGGATCGAGCGAGGAGAGGTCTCGGTCCCGAAGGACATAGCGAGTTCGGTGCGTTCAGCCGAGGTCTTCAGGGTCACTCCCGAGAAGCTCTCAGATCTGAGGTCATCGGGTTACGCTTCTTTCGTTGACTCTTTCCTAGACGGCAGACCCCCGTTCCTCAGATGATCTACAGTTCTGCGCGACGCTGTAACGGCGTTTGAGGAGAATCGCAGAATGTGTTGTCTGCTGACATAGGTGAGGGGGTCAGGGTGAGCTGGGCTCCTCATCCGGCATCGGATACTGCAACCCTCTTCATCCCCCACAACGTCACCGATGAGCCGAAATTTCGCCTTGAGCGCCGAACTGCAGGGGAAGGCGTGGATTGGGTCGAGGTCGAGGAGCTCTCCGGGGATCTGGTCCTCCAGCTCTCATACCCCAGGAGGATCCAGGAGTACGCGGACGAAGTCCTGAGGGACGTGTATGCGCTCGAGGTGAGGAAGTTCGCCGTCGATAGGGGCCAGCTCCTACTGCTCGGTAAGGGGTTCAGGAACGTCGTCTTCCTCGTCGAGACGGAGAGGGGTCGGGCGGCGCTGAAGGTGAGGCGCGACGATGCGCCGTCTACCTCGGTCGGCAGGGAGGCGGTCGTTCACGCTGCTGCGAACAGGGCAGGCGTAGGGCCGAGACTGCTGGGGAGCGGGGAGCACTCTTTGCTGATGGAGGTAGTCGTGGGCACACCACTTCACCGTTGGCTTCGGGAGGCTTCGGGGGAGGAGGTGAGGACCACCATCGGGAAGGCGCTGATGCAGTGCAGGGCCCTCGACCTGGCCGGGATAGACCACGGCGAGCTGACGCGGGCCCACAAGCACGTGCTCGTCACCGAGGAGTTAGAGGTGAAGATCATCGACTTCGGAGCAGCGCGCTTCACACCGAGACCCGGCAACGTCACTTCCTTCCTCAGGTACCTCTCCTCGAGGGAGGTCAAGCCGTTGCTGGCGGAGAAGCTGGGCGACCGCGAGGTGGATTTGCAGCTCCTCAGGGAGTACAAGAGGACGCTCTCCGAAGAGGCCTTCCGAGCCGTTTTGCGGTCGATCGGGTTAGCGTGAGGACCCTTTTTGAGGGGGCTGGTGCGTCGTGGGGCGTGGTCAGGCTGGAGGATGTGGCCGCTGGCTGCCCCGAGACTACCAAGCTCTATCTCGAGGACTCCTACCTGAAGGAGGCCGAGGCTGTAGTCCTGCGGTACGTCCAGGAGACGAAGAGGTCAGGTTACCTAGTCCTCGACCGGACGATCTTCCACCCTAGGGGCGGAGGGCAGCCGAGCGACACCGGAGAGGTCCTCTCGCCGACCGGCTCCCGTTTCAGGGTCAGGAAGGTTATGGAGGTGGGAGGGGTAGTGGTCCACTACGGTCAGGTCTTCGAGGGAGAAGTTCCGAGTGGCACGGTGCGCCTCGTGCTGGACTGGGAGCAAAGGTACGAGGTGATGAGGTACCACACGGCTGGGCACGTGCTCGATCACGCGGTCCTCTCCTCGGTCGGCGGTCACCTGACGTCGGCCTCAGCCTACCACGGTCCGCCTGAGGGTTACATCGAGTTCGAGGGCGATCTGGGGCGACTCGACCTGGAGGAGCTCGAGAGGATAGCCAACGAGGTGGTGCTCGAGGGCAGGCGGGTTCACGCTTTGTGGGTGCGAAGGGAAGAGCTCCCGTCCGTGGTGAAGGGCGCCTTCAACCTCTCGCGCCTTCCTGACCTCCCGAGGTACAGGGTCGTGGTCATAGAGGGGATCAACGCCATACCGTGCGGCGGCACCCACGTCTCGAGGACCGACGAGGTGGGAAAGGTCGAGGTTACGGGCATCGATTCCTCGTCGGGGACGACCAAGGTGAGGTACAGGGTCCTCTGAAGCGTCAGATGAACTCCGTCGGCTTCCTCTCCTCCCTCGCCCTCACCTTCAGGACGCCGTAATGGATTGCGCACGATATGCAGAGGTTCTCGGTGATCACGTTCTCGGCGATGTAGGCTCCCATCGACTTCAGCTCCCTCGCCAGATCTCCCCTCACCAGCGAGACCCTCCTCGTCACGCGCTGGACCTTGCTCCTCGGAACGAAGGCTCCGCAGTTGTCGCACTGGACCATCGGCTCGGAGCCCTTCTGGCCCTTCGTCCTTCCGCGGTTCTTCCTCTTGACCGGCATGACCCGTCTGTACTCCCATTCGCCCTCTAAAAATCGTTCTGGTGGGATTGGGGATGCGACCCCGACGGTCCTGACCGCGCGAGAGACTGCCGACAGACGGAAATCCGGTGCTTGCTGGCGGTCCTGTGAGCGTTTCAGCGCCTCCTGTAGTAGAAGGCCTTGTAATGTGTGCCGAAGATGTCCTCGGGGCTCCTCCCGACCTCCTCAGGCTCGATGTACGTCTCCATGACCTGAAGCGGATCCAGCTCCTCTCCAGCAGGTCCGAGCCACTTCTTCTCGAGCAGGTACCTTATGCCCCACCGGACCTCAGGCACGTCGATCTCCCTGATCACCGGCTCGAAGAAGCCGAAGGAGATCAGCTTGACCGCCTCCTCCCTCGGTATCCCCCTGCACATCAGGTAGAACAGGTGCTCTGGGTCGATCTGGGCCACGCTGGCCGAGTGGGTCGCCTTGACGTTGTCCGTCTCGATCTCCAACCCCGGTATGGCGTCCGCCCTCGCCTCAGGGCTGAGGAGCATCGCGTGCTCAGCGAGGTACGCGCCCGTGTTCTTCGCCTCCCTCTCGATCCGGATGATGCCCTTGAAGAGCGTCCTCGACCTTCCGCCTCCTATCCCCTTCGCGTGGACCCTGCCTATCGTATCTGGCGCCACGTGCCTGAGGTTCAGCGTCACGTCGAACATCTGGGTCCCTGTAGTCATGGTGACCTCGAGCGTGTCGGCCCTCGAGCCGCGTCCTGCCAGCACGTTGTCGACCCTGTACTTCGCCTTCGCACCTCCTATCAGGGCTCCGGACCAGAACTGGTGCGCATCCGTCCCCGTTATCGATCGGCTGAAGGAGACGAAGATCGATTCCTCCGAGAGGTTCTCGAGGACCGCGTACCTGACCTTGGACCCTGCGCCTCCGATCACGTGGACCACGTTCCCGATCAAGACCGGGCCGTCGAGCGAATGGTACTCGTCGACTACCCTCACGTCTGTGTTGTCGCCGGCCAGCACCACCGTGAACGCAGAGGTTCCCCTGTTCCTCCCCGATCCGATCCAGACCAGCCTCACCCTCACAGGCTCCTCGATCCCGCTCGGGACCTTGACGACCGCACCGGAGTTGAGTCTCGCCAAGAGGTAAGCGAGGGGCCTGCTCTCCTCAGGCTGGAACCCTCCCCTCTCGAGGGCCGATCTGAGCTCGCCCTCCATCGTCCTCAGGGCCTCGTCCAGCGAGTGCGCCCTCACACCCTTCCTCGAGTAGACCTCCGGGACCCTCACAAGCACAGGTGAGCCGTCGACGTGGAGCACGACGACCTCCTCCACCTCCTCGAGGCCCCTGAACCTCTCCGGCACCGACTCGACCCGCTGGGGCTCGAAGTCCCAGTCCCTGGCCTCGAGGTCCTGAGAGACAGGGATGTGGTGTTTGACGTAGAGAGGACTCACCTCCTCGGCGACCGCCTGGTGAACCCTCCTCGCCCTCTCCCTCAGCTGTGTCAGCCAGCTCTGATCCTGCGACATCCCTGTCAACGGACCTGCGGGTTGCTAAATACCGTATCAGCTTCACGCGGAGGAGGTGTGACTTCTAGGCAGCGGCCTTCCAGGCCTTGAGGCCCTCCCTTCCCTTCTCCAGCAGCGTCTTCCGGTACTCGTCGCTCAGGTCCAGCTGCACGATCATCACGTTGGAGACGTGGACCGGCACCCTCACCTCCGTGCCGTCGACCTTCTTCCTCGTCACGTTCTCGAGGTAGACGTACTGCCTCTCCCTGTCGACCTCAACGACCTTCGCTGTCACCCCTCTGTACTCGCCCCTCAGGACCTTCACCGTGTCTCCGACCCTCAAGGGCAGCGACCTCCTCCCGTACTTCTCCCTCAGCTCCGGAGAGAGGTGTGCAGACATCAGCTTGTGCGGCCAGACCCTCGCGAGGACCCTCCTCAGAACTCTCTGCTTCCTCGGTTTAGAGGAGGCCGTAGTGACCACCTGCATCACCTCCTACACGATGATCGACGCGAGGTTCGCGATCTTGGGCCAGCGCTCGGCCGCCTCCTTCGCCACAGGTCCCCTGATCTCGGTCGCCTTCACGTCGCCCTCCGGTGTGACGAGCACCGCCGCCGTGTCCTCGAACATGATCCACGTCCCGTCGGGCCTGCGGTAGGGCTTCCTCTGCCTGACTATGACCGCATACATCACCTTCTTCCTCAGCTCGATGTCGCCCTTCTTCACAGTCACCGCCACGAGGTCACCGACGCACGCGGCCGGCTGACGCCTAAGCCTCACCTTCAGCCCCATCACTTGGATTATCTTCAGGATCTGCGCGCCCGAGTTGTCGGTGCAGTTGATATAGGATCCGACGTTGATGGTCCTCGGTATGTTGGGCTTAGTCAGAAGGAGGCCGACCTCTGCTACGGCCCTTGACCTACGCGCCACCCCCTCATCACCTCGCCTTTGAGAGGTTCTCGATGACGACGAAGCTCACCGTCTTGGATATAGGCCTGCACTCGGCGAACCTGACCAGATCGCCCACTTCGACGTCGATGCACGGCGGCAGGTGGACCGACATCCTCTTCCTCTTCCGCATGTACCTCTTGTACTTCCTGACGTACAGCACGACGTCCCTCTCGACGACGATCGTGTTCCGCATGTACTTCTTGAAGACCCTGCCCTCGAGGATTATCCCCCTAACCTTCAGGTGGCCGTGGAAGGGGCACGCTTCGTCCTCGCAGGTCCTCTGAGGTGGCACCACCTCTATCCCGATGTTCCTCGTCTCCTTCATCCCGTTACCGCTTGCATGCTCTGATGAGAGCTAATAAACCTGGGAAGGTCTGCATGAGTTCCGGACCGCGCAGACTAAAGCCTCGCCTTCGAGACTGTCAGACGGACCTCGACCAGCCGTACCGCATCGCCCTCTTCAACCTCTCGGCTGGTAGGCCGATGAGCTTTCTCCCCTCAGTCTTGAGCAGGACGCCCCTGCTGACCTCCACGAAGACCTCGACCAGCTGGTCCTTCGGCAACCTGCGCAGCGAGCCGTCATCGGTCCTTACCGTGAGCGTCTTTGCGGTCTCGTCGATCAGCGATCCCCTGATGACCGACCTCCCCGTGTTCAGCTCCACCTTGTAACCGAGCAGCGTGACCGGTGGTGTGATGTCATGTTCCCGTACGCCCCGCCTACGTCCGTCCCGCCTCACGCCGCCTCTCGTTCAGGATCGTGAGGACCCTCGCCAGCCTCCGCCTGAGGTTCCTGAGCCTCATCGGGTTCTCGACCCGTCCTCCGGCCCTTATCTCCGATCTGAGCTTCCTGATCTCGGTCCTGATCTCCTCCGCTTCCTTCAGCAGCTCCTGATCCGATTTCTTGCGCAGCTCGGCGACCTCACGCACCAACCTGCTCCTCACCTCCCTTCACCTGTAACTCCTCAGGCAGCGGTTCCTCGGGCGGATAGATGGTGACCCTCACGCCGTAGATCCCTGCAGGGAGCTGGACGTGGACCACCCCCTTCCTGACCTTGGTGGCATAGAAGCCAGATTTAGGAAGGATCCCAGCCGTATACTTCTCCGACCTAGCCCTCGCCGATGTGAGCTTCCCGGAGATGACGATCTCTGCTCCCCTCGCACCCGCCTCCATTATCCTCCTCAACGCCCAGAACGCGATCCTCCTCCACCTGACGCCAGAGATCATGGCCTGCGCTATCCGCTTCGCCATCACCTGCGGGTTCAGCTCAGGCCTCTCCACCTCGGAGACGACGAT
>Ga0079992_130253_pt1 | contig 10085 bp, 8 predicted proteins | sample FaiFalFF_MnMetaG_3_FD_69197 | JGI IMG/M metagenome (GOLD analysis project Ga0079992, IMG submission 69197) | Freshwater microbial communities from Yellowstone National Park, Wyoming, USA - Fairy Falls B (FF_Mn_B) MetaG (SPADES assembly) (version 2) | ecosystem: Environmental > Aquatic > Freshwater...
ATTTTGGTTTATATTTCAAAACTTGCTGGGCAAGGAGTCTGAAATTTTTTTCAGCACAAAGTCCAACAACTTCAAATTTATCTCGGAAATTATCTATAACTTCAAGTGATTGTGTCCCTACTGAACCAGTTGATCCGAGTATAACTACTCTTTTTTTCCATTTTTCCATCGCAGAATAAAACCAGAAAATATAAATTAAACAAATTAACGCTCTATTGTTAAAAATTTGGAATCGTGTCGCTAAAATTAATTATTGCTTAAAAATTCCAATCAATTAGGAATTGTGATTTTTTTTAGTAGAAATACTTTTTATTTCCTGATAGATTAAAATTCCTTTTTGTAAGGAGGTGTAAATTTATGGCAGGAATAGGTTTTCAAGAACTTTTGATAATTTTCTTAATAATTGCCCTTTTATTTGGTGCGAAAAAGATACCGGAGCTTGCAAAAGGGCTCGGTCAAGCTATGCGGGAATTCAAAAAGGGTATGAGAGATGAGCCCGAAAAAGAAAAAAATACAAAAAATCCAGATTCCGATGAAAAAATTGTAGAGGAAAAAACAAAGTCTGAACCCGAAGAAAAAATAATAAAAACAACAAGCGAAGGAAAGGAAAATTAATTCCTTTTTATTTTTTTTATTCATTTTCCTATTGCGTATGGTAATAGAGGGATTTGAACACTCTCCGGGAAAAAATTGTGGATCAACATCTTTATGGAATATATCTAAATTTTATGGGAACAGATATCCAGAGCATGTTATCTTTGGGCTTTCATCTGGTCTTCTTTTTTTCTATATGAAAGGTGGCTTTGGAGGGGCTTCTTATGCAATAGGCGGAAGAAATCCATTACTTGTAGAAGATTTCTTTGATAACATAGGTTTGAGTCTGAAATGGCAATCTTATGATGATTTTCCAGAAGATATAATAAAAGAAAGCATAAGTTCTGGCATTCCTGTTCTTGCAAGAACAGACCTTTTCTATCTTCCATATTATAAAAATCCTGTCCATTTCCCAGGGCACGAAATAGTTATCTTTGGATACGAGGAAAAAAATGATTCAGAAGGAAAAAAAGAGGATGTTTTTATTGTTTCTGATAGTTCATTTCCCGAACCACAAAAAGTCTCTCGTCAAGATCTCGCTCGCGCGATGTCTCCGGAGAATGTGATCGCATTTTTCAGTCTGCATAACCACATTTTACCTACGCCAAAATTTGAAGTAAAGCTCAATAAAGATAGTATAGTGAAGTCAATTCATAAAGTTTGTCAGCGTATGTTAAGATTTGATTTAGATTTTATGGGTATAAAAGGAATAAAGAAATTTCATGGCGAAATTGAATTTTGGGCTGATGTGAAAGATAGAGCGTGGGTTTTCAGGTTCGCCTATCAGGTTATAGAAAGAAGAGGAACAGGTGGCGGCTCTTTTAGGTTCATGTATTCTGATTTCCTCCGAGACTCTGCTGAAATATTTTCAGGTAAGGATAAAACCACTCTTTATGAGTTGGCAGCTGATGTTTATTCATCTGCTGAGCTTTGGAGAAATCTTGCATTCAGGTTCAAAGAAATCTCCGAAAAAGATGGGATTTCAAAAGACGAGATTTTAGAGCTTAAAAATATTATTGAAAAAATCTACTCAATTGAAGAAAAAACTTTCTTGAATCTTGAAAAATTCGTATCAGGATTTTAATCGCAAGTATAGACCAATTGAGTTATTTCAATCAGGCGAAAATATCAACAACTCGTCTTGGGGCGGGGTTTTGAGTTTGGCGTTGGGGGGGAGGGTTTTCCCGAGGAGGCGGTGGTGGTGGGGGCTCCCTCCTCGGGGGAGGTGAGGGTTCTCTTACTTGTCTTGCTCCTGAAATTTCTCCTGCTGGCATAAATATATTTTAATAATTTTTTGCATCTTTTGTTAAAAAATAAACAAATTTTATTTTTTTGCTTTTTGGTAAAAATGGATTTTGAAAAATTATTTCCTGAGCAGTTTGAATTTTTTGCGAAATCGGTAGAAGAAGGAAAGATAAGGGGAGCTTATATTTTCTGGGGACCGGATGGTATAGGTAAAGAAGAATTTGCCGTTTTCGTGGCAAGAAGTTTCTTGTGTGGAACTATGCCTCCCTGTGGCTTTTGTTCCCAATGTATTTTTCAGGAACACCCTGATATAATGGTTATCAGGAAGAAACCAGAGGATGAGAGGATAAAAGCTGAATATATCAGAGATGCTATAAGGTTTTCTTTGATAAGACCAATTTCTCACCATAAATTCATTATTTTTTCTGATGCTCATCTTATGACTCCGCAAGGATTTTCTGCTCTGCTAAAAACAATAGAAGAGCCTTATCCATTTTCTTCTTTTTTTCTTATAACATCAAAATTAGAGATGATTCCGCCAACTATTGTATCAAGGTGCATAAAGGTAAGGTTTTCTATCCGAAATCTTCAAAAAGTTATCTCTGAAAAGGTTAGAGAAAAATTTCAATCAAAAGAATTCGTAGAGAAAGCGACTATTATAAGCTTTCTTAATCCAAACATGCCAGATATTATTCAAGATGGTGAGGAACTGCAAAGAATATGGGAAATGATAGAAAGTGTTATTGTTGGAGAAGGAGAGTATAAGTTGAGATTTATAAGGCTTTTGGATGAGTTCATCAAAAATGATAGAGATATGGCAAGAAAGTTTCTTGCAGGTTTAGAGTCATTTATTGCGCATAATCCGGAAAAGTTCGGAAGGCGAGCCATAGGTATCTGGGAAAATATAAAGAGAGCTCGGACATTAGTTGAACTATTTATACCTCCAAAATTTGCTCTCCTCACACTTTTCTGATCGTTTATTTCTCTTATATTCTCTTATTTATCTATTTTTGTTTTTTCTTCTTTTTACCTGTTGGCGTTTTCCCAAAATTTCTGATTGTAAGGTATATTTGCATTTGGTTTTTTAAAATAAATAGGAAGGGATGAAAAAAGAAAGTTTTTTGGACATAAAAACCATAGGCGAACTCAAAAAGTCAAAATACAAAGTTCTCTCTGTAAGAGATGAAATAAGAAAAAATCTTTTGGAAAAACTTGCAAGAAAGGAAAATGTTTTTGAGGGGCTATGGGGGTATGACGAAACTGTAATCCCCCAGCTTATAAATGCCCTTATAGCAGGACACGATATTATCCTTTTAGGTGAAAGAGGGCAGGGAAAATCTCGTCTTATAAGAATGCTTGTTTCTTTACTTGATGAATATGTTCCTGCAATTGATGGTTGTGAAATTAATGATAATCCTTACTCACCTATCTGTGCAAGATGTAAAAGGCTTATTGAGGAAAAAGGAGATAGTGTGAAGATAAGATGGGTTCCAAGAGAGGAAAGATTCGGAGAAAAGCTCGCAACACCAGATACAACTGTTGCTGACCTCATAGGAGACATAGACCCTATAAAAGTTGCCCAGGGGAGACCTTTGTCTGATCCAGAAGTTATTCACTTCGGGATAATCCCGAGAACAAACAGAGGAATTTTTGCTATAAATGAGCTTCCAGACCTTCCAGAAAGAGTTCAGGTTGCTCTCTTTAATGTTATGGAGGAAAGGGATATACAAATAAAAGGTTATAAAATAAGGCTACCACTTGATATACTTGTTGTTGCTACTGCAAACCCAGAAGATTATACTGCTCGCGGTAGAATTGTTACTCCCCTGAAAGACCGATTCAACTCAATGATAAGAACACATTACCCGCAAAAAAGGGAGATAGAGCTAAAAATAGCAGAACAAGAATCTTATCTGCGGAAAATAAAAGATGGAATAAATATAGAAGTTCCTCATTTTATAGGAAGTATTATCTCTGAATTCACTATGCAGGCAAGAAAATCGGAGGATATAAGTCAGCATTCGGGGGTTTCTGTAAGAATGACTATATCTAATTACGATATTGTGCTTGCAAGTGCATATAAAAGAGCGTATATATTGAAGGAGAAAATTGCTGTCCCAAGAATGTCTGATTTGTTTTACATGATTTACACATCAATAGGTAAAGTTGAGATAGAAGCAATAGCCGAGAGAAATGAGATAGAAATACTTGAAAGAATTTTTAAAAAGACCGTCAAAACGGTTTTTGATGAGTACTTCAAGGTTCATGAATTTGAGCCTCTTATATTGCTTTTCAGAGAAGACTTTAAATTTGAAACATCTGATATGAAACCTTCTTCTGAGTATGTTATGGTTTTTGAAAAAGTCCCAAGTCTTTTCAAACTTGCTGATAGACTCGGCAAAAGAACCGAGGCAGAATTTTTAGCTTCTTATCTTGAATTCTTTCTCGAAGGACTTTATATATATAACAGGCTCACAAGGGAAGTTATATCAGGAAGATATTATTACAGCTCTAACCCTTATGTGAGGTCTCTTTGATTTTTTGGTTTCATTTCCTGTTTCATTCAATTAGCTTTTACCTGTTTATATTGTTTTTTCTTCAATAAAACACTAAAATTTTTTATATGAGAGTTTTATACAAAAAATGGCAAGAAGAAAGTTTCGTAGATTCCCTTGAATTTAGTAATGAGATGTCAAAATTCCTTGATAAGCTCTTTTCTCACTCAAATCCTGCTTCCCAGATGGAGAATATGTTAAAATATGGATTCAACTTCGGAAATCAGCCAGTTATGGGTATAAATGACCTTCTGCGGCAGATAAGAAAGAAAAAACTTGAAGAGATGAGAAAAAATATCTCGGAAACATATCAGAGAGAAACTTCAAAGGTTGATCAAGCGAGAGAAGAAGAACTTCAAGAAGTAAATAAAAAAATTCCGGAAAGGATTTCAAATATAGAAAAAGAGATTTATAGTATGGAATCAGAAGGTCAAAATAATGAAACAGAAAGTCAAGATGATGAAGGAATAAAATGGCAAAATCAAGCTCAAATGCAAAATCTCAAAAATCTGATAGATCAGCTATCCCGGGATCTTGCCGAGAGGAATGAGATGTTATCTCAGAGACCAAAATCTTTCAAGCAGGGAGTGGAGCAATTACAAAATTATGATGAGAAAAAAGGGTTCATCTCAGAAAAAGCGAAAGAAATTTTTCAGGAGCTTCTTAAAAACTTCAACGATATACAGCGTCTGGGGGAATTTCTGAAAAAGCATCTTTATGGATTCAAAGAGGGTGAGCCTCTGACTTTACCGGAAGCTATGGAAGTTGTAGATAGATTTGAAAAGCTTGAACAACTTGAAGAGATGCTGAAACAGGGAGAAATTCAAAATATTCCGCAAGATTTAGCTCGGGAGGTTTTAGATAAAGAAGAATTCAGAAGCCTTAATACTATTCGTAAGATTGTTGAAGTTCTTAAAGAATCTGGTTTCTTTGTAATGAAAGGAAATACTCTCATTCTCACACCAAAAGGGGTCAGGAAAATAGGGGATAAAGTAATAAAAGATATATTTGTAAATGTCAAGAGTAGATTATTCGGAATGCATTCGACACAAAGGAGAGGAAATTATGAAATAGACTATGAGGAAAGGAAAAAGTGGGAATTCGGAGATAACATAAACATAGATATATTCTCTTCTCTCAAAAACGCTATAATTGAGGGAAGATTTGATAAAAGTGGAAAAATATATTTGGAACCCGATGATTTTGAAGTTTATAGAACCAGACATTTTTCAAGGGTAAGCTCTGCTCTTTTGATTGATACTTCTTGGTCTATGTCTTGGGGAGGAAAATTTGAGTGTGCAAAAAAAGTTGCAATTGCTCTTCATTCTCTTATCTCGTCTTACTTCCCATCAGATAAACTTTACATAATAGGATTTTTTACAGTTGCTGTTGAAATAAAACCTCATGAATTACCATCTATTGAACTCAATATGAATGATCCATTTACTAATATGCAGGATGCAATAAGGCTTTCAAGGAAATTGCTAAAAAGAAGTCCAGCAGAGGAAAAGCAAATAATAATGATTACTGATGGACAACCGACAGCTTACTGTGTTGGAAGTAGAGTTTTTGTTGAATGGCCAGTTATGGGTTGCTCCCCAAACGCAATGAGGGAAGCGATTAAGGAAGTAGAGGAAGCCACAAGAGAGAACATAAGAATAAATATCTTCATGATAGAAGACAATCCGCAAGTCCAAAAATTTGTTGAAGAAGTCGTAAGAATAAATAAAGGAAGAGCTTTCTTTACAACTCCTGAAAACCTCGGAAAATATGTTCTTTTAGATTTCGTTTCAAGAAGAAAAAAACTTATAAGATAAAATAATAATAACGATCTACTGTTAAAATTGCAGAGACTTTGTAATTTCAAGTGAAAGGTCTTAAAGTTGGAAATTGTCCAAGCGAAGTTTGGTGGTTAAAAAGCAAAACAAATCAAAAACCTTTTAGATAAAATATTTAAACAGAATTGCCTTGTTGCAGTCATGAAAAATTTAGTTCTTTCCGCCTCATCTAAAAAAACATCTTATCCTTTTTGTATCTTTCTTCTTTTTCTGTTGCAAGAATAAATCCAACCTTTGTCTCATCAGAATATAAATTAAAATGAAAAGAGAAGAAAAAAATGAAAAAAAAGAGATAAAAACAATACAAAAGAATTTTTCATACTCAAATAACTATAATGTAAAGTAAGAAAAGGGTGAAAGAAATTAGGAAAGAAGCAAACCAAATATGAAAAATTTAAATTAGTCTAAAAATGAGGGTAGGAAAGGAAGATTTACCCGTAATATTTTCAATAGTACTAGCTGGCATAGTTTCAATTTTAGATTTGGCAAACATCTACAAAATTTCAGCAATTATTTTAGTTTTACTTCTTGGCTGGCTCGGGAGAAAAAAGATTAAGGAGAATGAAATGAAAAAAATAAGAGATATTGTGCAGGAGTTAAAAGAAACTCCCGGATTTGTAGATGTGAAAAGACTAAAAGAAAAAGTTCCGTTGGAAATATTGCCCGTTGTAGATGTCCTATTATCTTTGGTTCAGAGGGTTCAGGAATATGAGTTAGAAAAGTTAGAGCTTGAAAATATGCTCAAATATGCAAATCCCGATGAATTTCTGAAATTAAAAGAGAAATTGAATGAAGCGGAGGAGAAAATAGAGAAGATGCGGCAAAAGGTTGGATATCTTGAAGTGATATATGATGTTATGTCAAAAATAGATTCTTCTTTGGATATGGATGAGCTTTTAAACTCGTTAGCGAGAATGCTCGGTGGAAAGCTAAAAGTAGAAAAATTCGCAATTTTAATAATGGATGAAAATAGGGGAGAACTTGTGGTCAGAGCTACCTATGGGTTACCAAGCAGTATAAAAGGTCTCACATTCGCACCAACTGAGGGCGTAACTGGACTTGCTTTCTCAACAGGAGAAAAAATATATATACCAGACACAAGAAGAGATAGAAGATACCTTCATTGGAAAGGTGAATATCTTGAAGAAGGCTCATTTTTATCTGTTCCACTGAAATTCGGGAATGAGATTTTAGGTGTTTTGAACCTCAACAAATCGCAAGTAGCAGGTTTCAGCGATGATGAGATAGAGCTTATGGAAAAAATATCATCTCAGATAGCTATGGCTATTAAGAACTCAAAGCTGATAAATCAGATAAGATGGATATATTCCAGAGATGTGCTAACAGGACTTTTTAACAGAAATGCGATGATGGACAAGGTTGAGAACGCTATATCAAAGTCTGAAAATTTTTCATTTATACTTTTGGATATAGATGATTTCAGAAACATAAATTTAGAATACGGCTATAACTTCGGTGATAGGGTTTTAGTTGAAATATCAAAGATACTCCTAAGAGAATTCAGAAAAATAGATGTGATTTCAAGGTTTGGAGGAGATGAATTTGCAATAATGATTCTGGGAGCTACGAAAGAGCAAGCTTTAAAAGAAATCCAAAGAGTAATGAATTTGATGGAGTACGATGGATTTGATGAGGCAAAGATAAAAATCTCCTTTTCCGCTGGTATCTCAGAATTTCCACAAGAATGCAAAACATCAAAAGAAGTATTTGAACTCGCAGATATGAGATTACTTTTGGCAAAGAAAAACGGTAAGGGTCAAATAGTAACATGAGGAAATAAAGAGAGAAAAAACAAAAGAAAAAACAAAAATTATAAAAGAAAGAAAAAATCGTAAATATGAGCAAAGAAAAAAAAAGAGTGGAACTTGTAGTAATCTCTGGACCATCTGGAGCTGGAAAGACAACAATAATCAAAAAGCTTTTTGAAGACAAAGATCTCAAAGATAAACTAATGTTTTCTGTTTCCCATACAACAAGGAAAAAAAGAGAAGGAGAAGTTGAAGGTCAAGATTACTTTTTCGTATCAGAGGAGGAGTTTATGAGAATGGTTGAAAAAGGCGAGTTTATTGAATGGGCAAAAGTTCATGGGAACCTATACGGAACTTCCTACGAAAATATCAAATTAGCTCAAAAATCAGGGAAGCTTCTCATTCTTGATATAGATGTTCAAGGAGCTGAAAAGATAAGAGAAAAAATGGGAGATTCTGCAATTTTCATTTTTATAAAGCCACCGAACTTGGGCGAACTCAAAAAACGACTTGAATCAAGAGGTGACACAAAAGATATAGAAACGAGAATAAATAACGCAAAAAAAGAACTTGAATATGAAAAAAAATTTGATTACTCTATCATAAACGAAAATTTAGAAAAAGCAGTTTCACAACTCAAAGAAATAATAAAAAAGATATTAAGTGATGAACAATCTCAAAATCAGAAGAAAAATAGAGAAAATTTTCCAAGATGAAAACGGCAGAAAAAAACTAATAAAACTTACCTGTGAGCTTATAAAAATAAAGAGTGTCTCCGGAGAGGAACAAAAAATAGGTTTGTTCATAGAAAAATATCTCAAAAATCTCGGATTCAAAACAAAAAGACAATATATACAAGAGAACAAAAAAGGGGGAAATAGCAATAAAAGATTCAACATATTAGCGGGTGATGGAGAAATTATGTTCTCAACACATATTGACACTGTTCCGGATCTTGGTATGGAAAAAGCTTTTTCTCCAAAGTTAGTAGGAGATAAAATATTTGGTAGAGGAAGTGCTGACACAAAGGGAGCAATAGCAAGCTTACTTTTAGCTTTATATCTTTTCAAAAAACTCTCCAAAAAATTACCAAAAGTTTCCTTGTGTTTTACGGTAGATGAAGAAGAGTGGTCATCTTTGGGGTCAAAGGAAATATCAAAATCTATAAATTCAACGCAGGCTATTGTTATTGAACCAACTTCACTTGAAATTTGTACAAAGCAAGAAGGTTCTTATGAATTTGAAATTTTAGTTCAAACAGAATCAGCTCATGGCTCGGTATTTGAACTTTATGAGAATCCATCAAAAATACTATTTGAAATTATCCAAAAAATTGAGAACAAGCTAAACAAAAAAGTGAGCATTTTAGAAATATGCGGAGGATGGAGATATTATGCTGTTCCAAAAAACTCAAAGGCTCTGCTTGAAGTGAAAATAAAAGAAGGAGAAAATCTCAAAGAAATAGAAAAAAATATAAAAGCGATAGTAGAAGAAGTAAAAAAGCTAAAAGAAAAATCAAAAACAAAAATTCAATTCAAAGTTTTAGACTCGGAAGATTTCATAGAATTCAAAAAGGGGAATCTTTCGGAAAAAATAAAGGAGTGTATGGAGGAAATAGGAATTCAGCCAAAGTTTTCAGTTATGCCGTCATGGACCGATGCAGCGGAGTTCCACAAAAAAAATATTGAATGCGTAGTTTTTGGTCCGGGAGACATTCACATTTGTCATACAGAAAAAGAACATATCAGAATATCAGAACTTGAAAAATTCACAAAGATACTCCTTGCATTTTTTCTAAAATACACTTTTTAGATTCAGAAAATTTGGAAGAAAATTTGGATTTAAAAGTTAGGTTCAAGAGTAAGGTCTGCTATAAGAATTGTTGAAAGATATTTTCCTTCGTTCTCCCCTTCTTGATAAAGCGTTTTTTGTAGCTCACGAGATTTGTTTTGTTGTTCTTCTGGTGTAAGAGAAGATAAATCAAAGCTCCACGGACCAAGCAGTATGAAACCTCCTTCTTCAAACATAATTTTTCCTTCAAATGTCAGGTCTTGAAGTTTTGGGAGTCCAATATAATTTATATC
>Ga0079992_131873_pt1 | contig 10060 bp, 4 predicted proteins | sample FaiFalFF_MnMetaG_3_FD_69197 | JGI IMG/M metagenome (GOLD analysis project Ga0079992, IMG submission 69197) | Freshwater microbial communities from Yellowstone National Park, Wyoming, USA - Fairy Falls B (FF_Mn_B) MetaG (SPADES assembly) (version 2) | ecosystem: Environmental > Aquatic > Freshwater...
CGGTGTGGTCCAGGTGGGCGTGGGAGAGGAGGAGGGCGAGCACCTTCTCCCCGGAGGGGAGGCCCCCGCCGAGCAGGTCCCGCTCCAGGTCGGAGGGAAAGAGGGTGTCCGCCGGGCCCTCGCGGTAGAGGCCGGGGAGGGGAGGCAAGAGGCCCAGGAAGAGGAGGTCGCGCAGGCCGAAGCGGGCGGTGCGGGGGGAGAGGAACTCGGTGAAGTAAGTCCCCCACCGCCCGAAGGGCCGGCCGAAGTCCAGGAGAAGGGCCCCCTCCCGGTCCTCCAGGAGGATCTGGTTGCCCCCGATCTCCCCCCAGCCCCCAAAGACGTGGAGGCGGACCCTTCCTAGGTCAAAAAGCTTCATAGGGCCCTCCAAGGAGAATATACCCAGAACTCGCAGCGCAGGCGCATCCTACGGCGGCGGGCCCGGGGCGCAAAGATCCCGCAAGGGCACCTGGACCACGGGGCTGGGTAGCAGCTCTTGTAGACCGGTATTCCGCCTCTCTCCCCCCATGCCTTAGGCCTTAGGATTTTGAGTGCTCAACCCACCTGAAGGTCTACGACCTGGGCCACTTGGGCCTGGTGGCCAGCGTGCTGGACAGAATCCGGTTGGTGGAGACCGTGGGCCACCTCCCAGGCTCTGCCTGGGCAGGACCGGGCGCATCTCACTCCTGCGCACTTTCAGCTATTTGGTGCGCTTGGAAGCGAGGACGAGCCCCCAGGGTCCGAAAGCGATAGCCGTTCCATCCCGGTGCGTTACCCCATAAAGGCTACGGCTAGTCCCACTAGGTTCCTTTGTCCAAGACAGGCCTTCAGGCGAGCTGTAGATAGCGCCCTTTGTGCCCACGGCTATAAACTCGTTTCCCGTGTGAATCACGTCCGTAAAGTATGTGTTTCTATCAATGTCCACCTTGGACCAAGCCACCCCGTTCTTGGATACGTACAGAAAGCCACTAGAACCGACCAGGGCCAACGTTCCCCTGCCGCAGGCTAGCGCTTTCGGGAATGGCGGTATTCCGGGGTGGAGATCTAGATGGGAGTTATCTGGAAGGTTTGTTAGCCTCCACTCTTTCCCGTTTTCCGAAACCCAGAGACGATTGATGCGGCTCTTGTTTTGGCTGACCGCTATCAAGTAACCGTCGCATACAAAGAAGGGGGTGAAGGGAAATATAGGAAACCAGGATAACTCCCCTGGTGGAAGCTTCTCCACCATTCTCGACCAAGAAACGCCGTCCTTAGAAGCGAAAACGCCACATTCCCCATAGATGACAAATCCCCACTTACTCGTGTAGGTGAGCGTGTTCCATTTGTCTTCTTCTCTGCAAGGGCCTCGGTATCTATTCCACTGGGTACCATTCTTGGAGGCATACAGGTTGCCCTTTTCATCCAAGATCAGAAGCGTATCGTTGCCGGAGGCGATCCCCTCAACTTGCTCTTCAAAGGGCAAGTAATGAAGAATCTCCCACGATGAGCCTTCCCTAGAGAACCAAAGGACGTTTTCACCATCTAGGGCGACAAACCCCTTTCTGAAGGGCACAACACCAATAAAACTGGGCGGGCCCGTGCGCTGTTCTTTGCTTATCTCGTGGAGCGGGGGATACGCCAGCGCCCAATCGATTCCATCCTCAGATGCCAAGATGCTCCCTGAACTCGTCAGGGCCAGAAACTGACCGTCTACATACGCTAGCCCGCTAAACGATACCCCTATGGAGCCAGTTTTGGACCAGCGGGTTCCGTTTTCTGACCTAAACACAGTTCCGTCCTGAGATAGGGCAACGAAAACACCCGCTCCATAGGCAACACCGACCAGCCTGCTTTCGGTGTCGAGTTTGCGCATCGTCCAGTTTGCCCCACCTTCGGAGAGGAGTACTTCGCCCTTATAGCCTACAACAACGTATTTTCCTTCGGCATGCACAGCTTTCGCTACCCTCATGATGAAGGGTAGGTTTTGTGTTCGCCAGCTCACGCCGTCCAAAGAATAGCCCACTACAACAGATTCTTTTGGGGCGGGCCATGGCTCGCCAAAAGCCACAAACCTTCTCCCATCGTGAAGTAGCGAATATACCCTAAAGTTGTAAATTGAGTCGTTATGGCCTCTTAAGTACACATAGCCGGCTTCAACCCAGTTGAAACCGTCCTCGCTGACCATAACCTGTCCCCTGGTGCTCACGCTTACGAAGCGGCCCGCGCCATAAGCGATGTCGTGAAAAGCCGAATAGCAAGCGGATCCTCCTTGGCACCAAGGGTCTTTGTGGTGTAACGTCCAAGTTTTCCCGTCAGGGGAGCTGATGATTGTGCCATCGTCGCCCACGGCGACAAACCGCCCCCCGCCGAAGGCTACTCCGAACAAAGACAGGTAAGTCGAAGAGTTTTGCTCCTTCAGGTTTTTGGGCGAGCCGTCTTCGGAGAGGAGAAGGAGTCCGTCTCCACTCCCGACCACCACAAGCTTCTCATCTCCCTTGACTGCCGCATACAAAGGTGTTTTAGGGCGGAATCCATGTACGACCTCCCACGAGGGTTGCTCATAGCCTTTATCTCTGGGGTTGTTGGACACTTGGGCAACACCTGCGTGCTTTACAAGTAGCCACACCGTGACTACGATTCCCAGCAACAGGGTGGGTTTCCACATCGTTGCTTCCTCCCTATTCTAGATTCTAAGGCTTGTCCTTGGGTCTGCAGGAGGAGCATCCACCTCGGTGCTGGGCCGCATCGAGAACTCCCTACCACCGCCTGGTCTATCTGGGGGTACAGGAAGATGGAGGTGGACGAGGGGAAGCTGGAGCGGGCGAGGCGGGGCCTGGGACGCTTCCTCCTGGCCACGGACGTCCTAGACCGGGAGGCCCTGCCGGCCGGGGAGGTGCTGGGGCGGTACAAGGACCAGGGGCGGACGGTGGAGCGGGGCTTCCGGTTTCTCAAAGACCCCCTGTTCTTCACCGGCAGCACCTTCCTGAAGCGGCCGGAGCGGGTGATGGCCCTGGGGATGGTGATGGCCCTGGCCCTTTTGGTCTACGCCCTGGGGGAGTGGGCGCTGCGGCGGGGTCTGGCCGAGACGGGGTCCAGCCTGCCGGACGGGAAGGGCAGGCCTACCCAAAGGCCCACCCTGCGCTGGGTGTTCGGGCTCTTCATCTGGGTGCGCCTGGTGGAGCTGGAGGGCAGGCCCCTGGTCCTTAACCAGGCCCCCCCGTCACGAGACTTCGGTGCACCTGCTGGGGGCGGGGCGATATTACCTCCTGGAGTGAGGGGGTGCGGAATGTGGGCATGAGGTGGCGTACGAAGGTATTACAGGCCAAGGATGATGGTTCGGATATTAGCCTCATCCCCGCGTTCTCTAACCAATAGGTGGGTTTCCTTCGCCATGCGATCCCAATCGGAGTTGTAGCGTTTAGCGCCACGTATTTCGGAAGCTGGTGTCTGAGTAAGCATATAACCATCCAGCGTAATCCCGGCCTTTTGGAACTCGGGACGCTCGCTGAGCTGGGGTAGCAGTTGGGTAAATACCTCGAGCTTAGGGTGATTGGCGATGTCCTCTTGCTCCATTTGCATGCCGTGGGGCTCTACAAACACTACGCGCCAGCTACCAGTCCGCTCATCCTCGATCCATAGGATAAAGTCAGGGTAGAAACCTGTTTTATTGTGAAAGTCCAAACTCTTTTTTGAGGAATTTCGCATTAGGTAGAGCTTGAGTGATGCAAACTCGGCCTCAGTATGGTGGTCTTGCCAGAAGCTTCTCAGAGACTGAATAAAGTTGTATTCGCTTTCTTCTAGTGGGGCCGGTTTGACCTGCACATCTTTCAAACGGTGGGTTTTTGTCTTGTAGATTAGCGGCTGATACACTGCTACGAGCTTTATGTTTGGGTCAATATACAGGCGCGGTAAAGGCGTAACCCCCTCACTTCGCCAAAGTGCCAGATTGCCAGCCAGGGCTTTGATCTGGGCCAGAAGACCGGACGAACTTGCGGGAACCGTTACCTCGTAGTGGGTCTTGAGGTCTTCCTGTTGTAGTTTGCCAGGCACCATTTCTCTGGCCTGGGCTTCCTTGAGCTTGCGCCTATAGTATTGGCTCAGGTATTTGCGAAGGATGGCCAGCGCGGCTTGCTCGAGGGCCTCAGGACTCGCCAAGTCGTCCTTGGAAACAACCAGCCTGTACCAGCCCCTCTGCAAGACCTGCTGCAACTCTTTGGTGGAAAAGCTCAGATTGCCAATGCGCTCGGCCCTGGCGTAGGCCAGCAGTTTTTGCCGCAGACTCACCCAGTCCAGCATAGCTAGATGCTTGGGCTCCAGGGGTTGGTGCTCCCCTGCGGTCTGGCTTACCAACTCCTGGCCTTTCTGCACGTTGATCCTGGGTGCCAAGGTGACGCTGGGCTTAGTGCCGTCATCGGGTTCAAAAACCAGGGTGCGCGACTCAAAGCTGAACCCCTCGGGTAGCCGGGGTAGGGGTAAGGGTTTTTCGAGCGCTGGCCGGTCGATTTGCAGGTCTAACCGTATGCGCTCAAAGTTGGTTCCCTCCGATTTCATAGTCTCCAGAAAATACCCCATGTACGTAGCGTTGAGACCTAGCACGTACAAGGTCTCCAGGCGCTTAACCTCGTGCTCCCCTGAGCGCTTGAGCGAGCGGTTCTGCCCCAACAACCGCACCCCGCGGCCAAAGAGCTGAACGATGAGAGGCCCCTGGTTCTTCCCGATGTTGAGCAGAGTCATGGTGGAGACCCGCCAGCTACTCCAACCCTCTACGAACTTTCTGGAGCCTATGAGCACCTGGATGGGACTGTCGGCTCTGTTGATCTGCTGAAAGAGGCTCTGGCCATAAAGCGGGTTTTCCCCCACGGTCAGCCCCAGATTCTGCTCCAGATGCTTCTTGAAACCCACAGCGTCCCCGATGTTGATGACCCCGAAGTACTCTCTAGCTCCTGAGGTCTTCAGGCCAATCTCGCCCTGGGCGGGCATCAGGTGAAGCTCCAGGGCTCCGCGCCCTAGCATCACCGTCTCCAGCACCTTGCGGTAGAGCTCTTCCGGTTCCTCCGTTTGTAGCTCGGCCAGATGTTCTTCAAAAGGGTTGGAGTTTCCGATGAAGTTCGGCTCCTTCACCGCATCCACCATCAAGCCTTGGGCCCACTGAGGTTCCTCCGTCAAGCGCTTGAAGAAGCGCACCACCTTGGCCACATCGGCCAGGGTTTTGGCATCCTCCTCTAACTCGCCCTCCTTGTCCTTGTTGCTTTTGATGACCGTGTGGCCCACGAACGTCCAAAGCGGCTTTTCTAGGTTGTACTCATGGGCTCGGTCCCCCAGCCTCAGGTAATGCTGTAGTTGCAAGTAGTAGAGGAGTAAACCCCCCATTAACGTAGCTTCCTCCACAGCGGTGGGGTCAAGGCTATCGGGGTCGGCTTCTATTTCTATGAACTGAAAATCCTTGCCGTACTGATCCTGGTAGAAATAGCGGTAATGGTAGTCGACAAGGATCCGCTTGCCGTACTCCCTTACCATCTCTTCGCTCTTCAAGACCTGGGCAAAGGTAGCGCTGTATTCCAGGAGCATCCCCTCTTCGCTCAACCACTCGCGGATTTGGCGCCAACCCTTGTCCAAGGAAGCGGTGCCCTTATGGCCCTCATCGGCGAAGACCAGGTTTTTCTGCCCCAAGCTGGGGTAGTAGAACCCTTCGGCCTCTGCCTCGTCCTTAGCGCGTTTATCGCGGAGCTTGGGCATGTCCACCACCAGCACCGTCCCCCGTGGCACGCCGCTGAAGTTGTGCTTGACCTCGGTCAGGTAGCGGGCCGGGATGCCGCTTTGCTTGAGCTCTTGGAGGTGTTGTTGGGCCAAACCCGCATTGGGAGTCAGCAAGAGGATGTTCCCAAACTCCCTGCCGGCATTGAGGTAGTGCAAAAGTTGCCAGTAGTGCACATGGAGGAGCAGGGTTTTACCTGCGCCTGTGGCCAGGTAGAAAGCCAAGCGGCGCAAATCGGGGAGCGTGAACTGGGCGCGGTGTGGCGCCCTGGCCCGACGTTTTTTGAATTCGTCCACGTAGTATTTATTGAGATCGTCCACGTATTTCTCGGGATCCCTCGTCAGTCGGTCCAGGTGGTACTCCGAGGCCAGAAGGGCGATGTATTGGAAATACTTGAACCCCGCAAACTCCTTGCGGCGGGAGGCTAGACGGCTCTCGTAGTCGCGAAGGTTGGCATCATAGACGGGAAGCCGCTCCCGCAGATCCTCGGTGGCCATGCCCAAGGCTGCGTTGAAGAACACCGTCTGCGTCCCGGTAGCCTGGGCGTCTTCCAAGGCTTGCCAGTTCTTCAAATCGTCGATGCTTCTGACCCGCAACTTGCTCAGGAAAAAGCGGGCCAACACCAGATGGGCATCCAGGCTCACTTGGGCCCCTCCATCATGGCATCCAGAAGCACTTCCTCTAGGGATTCGAAGGCCGCTGTCGGGGGCGCGTTGAGGATCACTCGGTGGCCGGGGAAAGTGCTTTCCAGCCAGACCCGCTCCCCATGGAGGTCAAGGTCGGGCGTGCGCTTGCGCAAAATCAGGGCCACCGGTTGGCCGTCATCGGGCGAGGTGGCGTACATGACCCTGTAGAGATGCCCGTTCGCTTCCATTTCCGCATACTTGCGGACTCTGAGCCCCAGCCAAAGCGCGGCGGTTTCCAGCCAATCCACTTCCTCTTCCCGGTAGCCTCCCCTTTCGGGCCGCTTGATCCGGAGGGCCTCGGGATCGTGCCATTCGGTGAGCACCTCTCCGTTCAGCATGGGTCGTAGCAGCGTGGGGTTCCCGTCCCGTACGACCTCGGCGAAGTAGGAGAGGAGATAGGCGTTCTCGTGGGGCAGAAACTCGTGGGGCCGCTCCACCGCGCTCAGGTTTTCTTCATAGGCTTTCTCGCGCGGGGAGGGCTCGGTTTGTAGGTTGAAAAGGGCGTCCTCGTAGCTCTCCAAGCGCAACACCTTGACCAGGCGGGGGGAGCGCTCCATCCACTGGGGTAGGGGGCTCGCCACATCTACCATAGGCTCGGGTTTAGGCTTGCCCCCTGACCAGGTGGGCGCATACATCACCTTCTGCACCCGCTTTAGCAGCACGCTGTCGAAGTGGTCGCCCATCTCCACCAGGATGAACCTGCGTTGGCCTCCGTCCTCCCGGTTGAGTCGGATGACCCCGTGGGCGGTGGTGCCTGACCCCGCAAAATAGTCCAGCACCCAGCCTTCCTGGGGAACCGTCTGCTGGAGTAGGCGCACCATTAGGCTGGTAGGCTTGGGCGCAAAGAACACCCCGGAGCGCCCAAAGAGGGCCGAGGTCTCCTTCTCGCCATCGTTGTAGTCCACGATGACGCTCTTGGCCACGTTGGTCTCCACCTCGTGGAGAAAGCGCTTGATCTGGGGCACCTTGCGCTCGTCCTTGCCCCAGACGATGCGCCCATCTGCGTCCAGCTCTTTGAAGGAACGGCCCTCCTCATCCCGGGCCTCATAGGGGCAGTTCCAGCCTCTCTTGGGGTGAGGGACGGGCTTGCCCGTTTTGGGATGAAGGGGTCGGTAGAAGCGGTAGTTGGGGCTGTTGGGGTCTCTCGTGCTGGGGGACTGTTTCCCTGCGGGCATGGAAATATCCCCCTCCCGCCACACCCAGAGCGAGGCCCCCTCTTCCCGCGCCCTCTCCTCGGGAACGAGCTTCCCCTCTTTGTTGCGGTACTCGGCGTGTCGGTAAGGGTAAATGCCCTTCCAGGGGTCGTTTTTCTTCCCTTCTCTCCAGGAAAGCCCTTGGGCCTCCACCTCTTGGCGGTACTCGGCTTTGTGCCGCCGGTAGAGCTCGCGCAGGGCCTTTTCCACCTCGGATATGGGAGGGTAGTCGGGGTTCAGCTCCCGAACGAGGGCCATCACCTCTTCATAGCCGGGTTTGGGCTCGCGGAACATCTTGGGATCGGCAGCCACGGTGGGCAAGTCCTTTGCCCAGACCAGGATGTACTCGTGGTTGGTGGAGTAGGTGGGCACTTGGCTGTTGGTGGTGTTCATCACCCAGATGAGTTCCTCCACCCGGTTCCAACGGCCAAAGGTGTCCTGCAGTACGTGCTCTACGACGGTGCGCTCCTCGAGGTCGATGCTCACCAACATCACCCCGTCTTTCCTCAAGAAGTCGCGAGCGAGGCGCACCCTCCCTTCGATGAGGGTAGCGTAGGTGGCGTGCTTGAAGCCATTCTTATAGGGGATTTCCGAGGACTTCGTATTGTAGGGGGGGTCAATGTAGACCACCTTAACCTGCTCACGCCAGCGAGCTTCCAGGGTGCGGAGGGCCCCATAGTTTTCCCCGTGTACCAGAACCCCATCGGTAATCTCGTCCAGATCCCAGCACTCGCTCAGGGCCGCCAGCAGCTTCCGGGCAAAGCCAGGGTCAAAGTGGCCGGTGAAGACCGGCAGGGAGGGGTGGGTCTCAAGGACCCCCTGGTCTATCTCAGTGAGGCCCATATCCTCCTGCCAGCACCGGATTTGCGCCTCGTTGGCCAGGATCTCCGGCCACAGGCTCTTGGGGACGTAGCGAATGGGCACAATGTAGTCCGTGCGGTAGACCAGACGCTTTTTCTCGAAAAGCTGGGTCTGTATGCGCTCCAGCTGGCCCAGGAAGCGGATCAGGTCCTGGGCGATCCCCCTGAAGGCTTTGAGGGTGGCCAGGCGGCGGCGCAGCAGGCGGTCGTCCCCCAACTCGGCGTGGCGCAGGGCCTGGGATTTGGTGAAGTAGTCCAGCTCAGACTGAAGGAAGTCCTCGAGGCGGGGGTGGATGAAGAAGTCCTTGCTACCCAGGGCGCTAAAGTGGCGGGCCCGACGGTGAAGCAGGCTTTTGCCGTTTTCGCCGGTGTTCTCCAGGGCCGCCCGAAGGTTGGGGTCGGGGATGCTGGCCAGCACGGCGGGTAAGGTGGTCTCGAGGATCTTCTCCTGATTGGCGGGGTCGCCTCCCCTCTTGCTTCGGTAGTCAAAGGGAATGGTCAGGGTATGGCCCTCGAGCCTCACCTCAGGCTTGGGGAAGAAATAGCGGGTAACCCGGTTATTATCCCTGACAGGCTCTACATCGGCCAGGACGAACTGCACCGTGAAGGTTTGGGGCTCAGGGCCCTGGGTTTCTACCTGGAAGCTGTAGTTTTTCAGGTAGGTGTCGCTCTTGGCATAGTGCATCCCCCGGGTAGGCCAGTGGAAGTACGTATCCTCACCGTGGTAGACCGCACCGGGGAAGTCCTGGGGTAGCGGCGCTAAAGTGCGATCCCTGTAGGACTCAATGGCATAACCCTCGCCGTGGGAAAAGCGGGGCTGGGGAATGAAGTCGCCCTCATCGTAGTAGCGGCGGAAAAAATCGTGAACCAGCAGGAGCGCATCGTTGACCTGGTTCTCTGCGAGTTCCCATTTACTTAGGATGCTATCAATCTGGCGAATCCGAAGGATCAGGTCGCCGATCTGCCCACCAGCCTGGGCCAGGGTATTGGCGATGGGGGCGAGGGTGCCGTCAGGCTCGATGGCACTGGGTGCCAGTTGCCTGAGCCGATCTATCGCCGCCTTGCGTTCAGCCTCAATATCCGCTTTGGCTTGCTGGTCCAAGGCGTGGATGTGTTCAGACAAGCGCTTAGGTAGTTCTTCGGCAAAGTACTCCTCAATAGCTCTACGGCGCTGTTTTAACAGCCGGTAGAGGCCAAAGTCGAGGTCAGCTAGGTCAAACTGGAACAGCTCGCTCAACAACGCGCGGAACTTTTGATAGCCCTCGAGGTGCTCCCAGGAATGTGCCATATGCTACTCCGATTATAAGGGGCCGTAGCCCGCTCCTACTGGGACCTGGTAGGTTCACAACCTGGACGGGGTGGAGCTATGGGTAACACACGAAGGTATCTCACATCGCTTCTCCAAGAGGGCTCGGAGCTTATCCCTGGCTATTGTGCACTTTGGGTGGCCAAGAACTTCCTCAGGGCCTCTTCCACCAGCTCCGAAAGCTCCTTCTCCTCCTCCACAGCCTTCAACTTCAGCCTCCGGTGAAGCTCTTTGCTGATGTAGACCTTCATGGCCACGTAGTCCTCCCGCCGGCTCTTCCCCCGAGGCCGTTCCCCGGAGGC
>Ga0079992_139087_pt1 | contig 10048 bp, 9 predicted proteins | sample FaiFalFF_MnMetaG_3_FD_69197 | JGI IMG/M metagenome (GOLD analysis project Ga0079992, IMG submission 69197) | Freshwater microbial communities from Yellowstone National Park, Wyoming, USA - Fairy Falls B (FF_Mn_B) MetaG (SPADES assembly) (version 2) | ecosystem: Environmental > Aquatic > Freshwater...
TCACGAAAGGAATGACCGTCACGCAGCCCCCCGCCCCCTTAACGTCCTCTACATTTCCTTAGAAGTGCCTTCGGAAGCCATTCTCGCCAAAATCCTTGGCACCTTTACCCAAAAATACATCATCAAGCGCGCTCCGGCAGGCGAATTCCCGCAATTTAGCGATGACGAAATCAATACCCTAAAGCGCTTTGGTTGGAACGATTTTTACGCTAAAACCACACCCGAAAAATTTGAATTGACAATAAAGGTCTTAGACGCCTTTAGGGAGAAAGTTGGTAATAGACTGTCTATTTACCACAGCCCTATCCTCACTGGCGATGATGTCGTTCTGCTAGTTACATCAAAAGCGCTAGAGCTTGCCGCCGATGGACAAACTCTGGATGTCGTGATCATTGACTTCATTCAAAATCTAAGGACCCGCAGCGAAGCAAAGGGGCAAGGAAAAGAAGGGGCATCCCTGTCCCGCGAGATAGGCCATACCATTCAGGAACTTCAGCAAGTATTCAGCCGATTTGACATTTGCGGAATAGTTCTTTCGCAGGTTAACTACATGGGAGAAGTACGAGACAGCCGTGTCCTTGAACACCTCGCCGCCGTCCACATCCGCATAGGAAATTACTATCGGGATTTCTCACCGTTGTTTGAAAGATACCTGCGGGGAAGTGGAAAATTTAAGGATGGGAAACCTGTAGATCGCGCCTCCGCAAGACAACTGGCAGGGACCTTCAACGATATCGCCCAAAAGCTCCCAAACAAGAGACTGCTGGATATTTGTGTCTCTAAAAACCGATACGGCGATGAGATCAGAACTCCTCAGATTCTTATGTGGCGCCCTGCCATACCCCTCATAGTGCGAGGTTTCGAGATAGCCGAAGCGATCAACGAGCTGGAAAAAGAGCAAGCTAAAAAGTTACGAAAGAGTACCACAGAGGAAACGCCGACCCTCGCAGAACCCGAAGATACTACCCCCATAGATGACTTTCCATTTTAATTCCAGCCGCTGTATAATTTAGAAGGCGATAGCACACCCGACATAAAGGAAGGAGGGTAAAACGATGCTCGTAAGAGCAGGCGACCTTTTGAAGGCGCTTCAGTTCCTCCATGCGGCTTCGTCGGCGCTCGGCAGCAAATACTTCGCAAATTACTTTTCATTGGAAAGTGAAAATGGCTTTCTGCGGCTGAGAACTTCGTCGCCTAACGGAGCAGCGGAGGCGACAATAGAGCCTACCGATAAGGTAGAACCAATAAGCGTCGTGACGACGACAAAAATCTTCCGCCTGCTCCAGTTCATTCCCCAATCAACAGATATCGAACTGATACCCGACGAAGGGGAGATTAAAATCCGCGCCGACCGAAGTATATGGCATATTCCACTAATGAACGTAGAAGCACCGTTTATGCCCGAACTACCTGAGGAGGCAGCCCTTGCCATCCTGGATGTTGAGGGCAAATGGGGTATGTTTCAGTCCTTCCTCGCCGCCGTCGCCCCCTATACGGAAGGGTCAGGGTCCTACCAACAGCCGTCCGTTTACTTCCAAGTAGACCCTTCCGAAGGAATCTGCTATGGGGTAGGAACGAATAGAGCGGAAGCCCTAATAGAACGGATCCCAGTTGAAGCTACCGGGCAAGCTGAAATCCTACTGCCCTATGAAACTCTAAAGCCGATTATCAATAAAGCCACGCCGTCGCGGGTGGAAATTTACCAGTCGGGCGCCAAATTTGTCGGCGAGACCTGGTGGCTTTATGTGCCAGCCCTTAGCCTCGAGATAGCGGAGCAGCGCCGTTTCCGACGCATTTACGAAAAAGTCAACGATGAAACGATTAGAGTCTCCCTGGCTATGGATCGGACGGAATTGCTCTTGGCGATGCAGCGACTCCAAGCATTGGCAGACCTAAGCGGCGCCGTCAAATATATGACAGGCAGCATAGAAGTCCAAATCCAACCCCACTCCGAGAGGGAAATCCACTTGTCCACTTACGCCCTTGGCGGAACGCTCCTCTCCGAAGAAGTTCTCCCCACAGCAGAAGCGGTTGTATGGCCAGAAGATATTGAACCTCCGCTGCGAATAGGCAGCAAAAGCATTCAAAATGCCCTCAACACCTTCAATAAATCGACGATTGTCCATTTCGATTTCGCTTACGACAGCGATGGGAAAGGTCCAACCATTGCACGGGTGACATCGCCACTGCAGCCACAGAGCGAAGTCTACTTCGCACTGTTAATGAAAGGCGAATCCTAACCGAGCAAACAAGGGGGAAGAGCACCATCATGATATGGGATGTATCGCCCTCCGACCTTTATAACTATCTCAAGGAAGATTTGCAGTTAGGAGAAAAATGCCCCATCATCTTTATTTGGGGGCAGCCTGGCATCGGCAAGACGATGATTGTTCAGCAGCTCGCTCAGGAACTGGGTTACCACCTCGTCGTCCTCGAGGTCTCCACTATTCATCCCTACGCCCTCTCAGGTATCCCCGTTCCCAATATCCGCCGCAGGATGGTGGAATTACTACCTCTCCGCTTCGTTGAAGAAGTGCGACAACACGAAAAGGAGGATTGCATTATCTTTCTGGACGATTTCGGCGCCGCCGACCCCTACCAACAACGAATCGCCCTCGCACTGACGACCTACCGAGCCATCGGAGATGCCGCCCTTCCCCCATCAGCAAGATTAGTCATCGCAACAAATCGCGAGGAGGACGCTGCCTACGTCATTACACCATCCTACGCCATCCTCAACCGCGTGAAGCACTACAACTTGGTGCCGAAGTTTGAAGACTGGGTGAGTTGGGCGCACCGCCACTACTCCAAAACCAAACCGGCACTGCTGGAGTTGGTCGTTTCCTTTCTCACCGCATATCCGTCACATTTCTGCTGGACGCCAGAAATGGCAATAAAGAAGCGGACAGCAGCATATCCGACCCCGAGATCATGGGCGAACTTTATAGCAAATACACCTGAAGAGGCTATCCAAAACCCTAAGGAAATAGGCCAACGATGTTCTTTTTGGGTGGGAAAAGAAACCGCTACCGAATTTTATAAGTTCTGCTTAATTCCACAAGACGAAGTAAAGGCAATCCTTCGCAACCCTAAACTTATAAGGCAAAAAAGTAGGGTCTGGCAAATCCTATTCATCACCCACATTATTGAGACTATGTATAAATCGGGGAAGACGATTGACACGAAAGACATAGAGGATCTCCTGAAGAATGTATCTAATGACGTCCTCGCCGCTGTCCTTCCCAATCTACAAGGAGACCCTGAGTTAGAAAAGCTGCGTGCCCAACTCAGCCTTCAAATAGTCTCAGGGAAGAAAACCGATTGAAGATACTCCCAACCATCCTCTGGTCTGTTACTCCAGATAACCTTCGCAAATGCCTGCAACCACGGATGATAGAACAATTCCAAGTGGGGTGTTACCACAACGACGGGGCGCTCATTAAGCGCCGCACATAGAATCTCCATCGCTATACCGATAGATGGCTTCTCCAACCAGAAAAAGGCAGCGTGCGCTTGACTAATAAGGCTAATATCTCCGACGACGAGCTCCCGTGACGCTGCGGAAAAAGGCATTTCGGAGACCATCTTAGCCCAACGGCGGCGGTCAGTCGCATCCACGGGCGTTAGAGGGTCAAACCCATAATCCATCCCAATATCGGAAAGGGCGAGAAACGCCTTTTCAAAAACCCGCTCGCCGTGGATGTTCGTGCCGACATATACCTTAGGCCTACTTGCCGGCTCACCAAAATGTTCCTTCAGGTAAAGGAGAATTTGGCTTAAGACCCAACGACGATTGTCGTCCGCCACCTCTACGCAATAATCGCACAAGTGGGGGGATAATTGCTCGCTTGGGTGGGGGTCAGAAGGCGCACCGATATAATTTAAGTAAATAACCTTGCCCCCTGATGAGCGAACGAAATCTACCTCATTGGGAAAACGAACATCTGGAATAACGCACCGAGGTAAGTCGCCAAAGTTTGCCTGCCAACACCGAATCCATAAGTCCGCTTCATCGGTAAGCGACCGCCCCGCCATTCCGCAATCCTGAAGGCGCCGCCGCACCTCGCCTACCCACTGGGGGCGAAATGCCATAGCAGAGTAGATGTATGATGCTCCCCCCTTAATCGCCGCAGCGAAAGGAGCAACCGCCGCACCATAGTGACCGGCAATAACCCACGCCATCGTCGTCTTGCCGCTACTCTGCTTACCTGCAAGCCCCACGAGGAACTTGCTGGAGCGCTTGTAAACATAAAACTCCTCAACGATGCCAACAGGTACTTCCATCATCGGCGGGCACGAAGAGCCGTGCCCTCTCACCTCCTTACGATTGCTGGTTATCAGAAAATATATCTACCAACCCCACGCTGAGGTTATGGTAGATGTAATCGATATATCGCCTATTTATATCAATACCCCAAGCGACCCGATTCAAGCGCAAGGCAGTGTAAATGGTAATACCACTTCCAACAAAGGGGTCAAGAACCGTATCCCCAACAAAAGAGAACATCTTGATAAGACGGTACGGAACCTCAGGCGGAAAAGGAGCAGGGCAAATATCGCGCCGCCGGTTCGGCTGGAGCTGCCAGATGCCCGTGGACGCCCATACGAATTCCTCCTTCGCCAATTTGCTTGCCTCCTTGATTTCATCCGTTGCGATGGCAGGTCGATACTTACCGCCCTTCTGAAAGATAAGGATATATTCATAGAAAGTGCAAACGGGAATGTTGGGGGGATAAGGGAACGATCCATAAAGGTGAATCGCCCCGCCAGAGGCATGAGCCGCCCGTAATTGCGTGTAAAGGAAACTTCCTTTATAAATCAACCCACACTCTTTTTCCAAGTAAACAATAATGTGAGCATGCGTCGGCAAACACCTATTGGTCTTTTCATGCTTTAAATTTGTCCAAGAATCGGCAATATTAATACATAGCCTCCCGCCACGGACTACGACGCGGGCGCATTCCCTTAAGATAGCGAGCAGCTTGGCTAAATACTCCTCCCAAGTAGGCTGGTTTTCTAAATCGTCCGCCAGATCCGTGTAGTATCCTCGCCATATGTAGTAGGGAGGAGATGTTACCACAAGGTGGACGCATTCGTCCGGAAAAGTCTGAAGAATGGGCAAAGCGTCCCCCGCCCAAAGCTTCCAACGCTCCCCTGCATACGTCGGCCGAATCAACTAAAACCCTCCTTTCCTCGCTGGCTACTTCAAGCGACCGGCTGGCAGGTTGAAATTTTAGCACCGCCGTGTTATAACTGTGGGTGGCGAGACCGCCGAATAATATACTCGGGGCGCCGAAAGGAGGAAAAAGCGATGGCACGCCGTAAGCCTGACGCCAACCAGATGACGGACGAAGAGATCATCGCCCGACTGACGCGGGACGAGGCGGTAGAAATACTCCTGGAGCGGTACGAGGGGTACCTGTGGCAAATGGCGCGAACGCGGTGGGAGCAAACAACGGGGAAGGAGTTTGTGCCCTTAGAAGACCTTGTTTCCGCAGCGAAGCTGGGCTTTATCGTTGCCGTCCGAGAATTTAACCTATCGATGGGCGTCAAGTTTCTCACCTACTTCGTAACCGTCGTCAACAACCACATCCTCAAGGAGATTCAAAACTTCATGCCCCTGTCCTTCGGCACTTGGAGCCAAAAGACGGACACAGAAAAGGAGGAAATCGCCCAAGTCCTAAAGTCAATCCAGAGCCTCAACAACAACGACGACCCCTATGCTCTTGATGAAGACGCCCCCTTGCTTGAGGAAGAGATCCCCGACGGAGCCGACTTAGAGGAACAGGAGCGGCGGGAGTTGCGCTGGCTACTAAGGAATGCCGTCCGCCGCCTGCCGCCCGCCGAACGCCAAGTCATTACCTTAATATATGGCTTGCGAGGAGGTAACCCACTACCACCCAAGGAAGTCGCAAAAATACTCGGTTACACCCCGAAATCGGTCAGCGTCATCCTCGCTAGAGCAACACAACGGCTTAGAAGGATACTATCTGAGCCCCTGACATAGAGGGTGATTACGTAGTCTTTCGGTGGCTCGACGAACAAGTTGCATTGCTCGTTGGCGAGAGATCCCCATCTTCTTGCCAACAGCAAGAAAGCTGCCAGCGCATTCTTTGTCCTCAAATCCGCAATAAAGCATCAATGCCCGACGCTCCCGCTCTGGCAAGCTTTCCAAGAGCTGACGAAGTATTCTCGACCGCTCTCTTCTCAGCACGTCTTCCTCAACTTCGTCCTCGTCGGACCATTCAACATCCAAAATCTCTTCCATCATCGCTTCATCGTCGTCAGCGGTAAGGCGCCTGTCCATATCTGGGGACTGCTGTAAGGAAATAAGCATCGGCCCAGCCAACAGCCCATAATCATCCTTTGAAAGGCTCATTTCTTGCAACAAGTCTATGAATTCCTCGTCGCTTAACTTTAGGATATCAATCCCGCGCTCCGCCAAAAAGCGGCGAAGGCGCGACCACCTATCTAACAACCTCGTGGAAAACCGAATCCCGCCGTGACGGTGACTATAATTGAGCAATTTCCTTCCAATCTCTTGATGGATCCACCAAATAGCAATCGTGGAGAACTTCGTTCCTTCGTTAACACTGTAGTGGTCTATTGCCTTGCCCAGCCCAATGACGCCCTCATAAAAAAGGTCTTCAAACTGCATCCCCTCAAATTTGGGGAACTTCGCCAAAACGGCAGCAACCAGCCGAAGGTTGTGATTGAATAACTTCTCTCGGATACGCTCCGCCTCCTCAACGACCGCCCGGTCCGCCTCTGGAAGGTCGTCCTTCCCCTCCCAAAGCATCTGCCACACCTCTTCGTAGGAACGATTAAGCTTGGTAGATACATAGCGAATGTAAGCAGCAATGGCTTCCCCTGGCTTCTTTCGACGAATAGTAACACCGAATTCCTTCTTCACACGATGCACCAATGCCGACGCCAATAAAGACATCGCCAAGTCATAGCGACGGAAAAGCAACTGCTCCTCCTCAGGTTCCAACGGTTCATAAGCCTTCAACCACTGTTGGATCTCCGAAGAGATATCGTATAGCAAGGCACCTTGCATGCCTTTCTCCTCCCCTCCTGTTGAAGTCAAAGGATTAGCAGTGCTAATCAGAAGCCTGCTTTCTCCTCCCCTGCTGAGAGAACCCCTTTCAAACGGCGCGGCCGTGACCATTTCGCCATGTCCTTAAGAAGCGCCTTAACATCCTCCGCTGAAACCGCCCCTTCAAATTTTGCCATACGGCTAATCTTGTGAGCGAGTGCAGCACATTCCGCGTGGGTCCGCCCCTCAAAATATTTCTCATCTACCCCTCCTGGAGGCTCCACGCCCAACCTCCTACAATGATATTCGAAAACCTTCCACCCTAGATGCCCGTCCTGCAGCGGCAGAACTTCCACCAGTTCGTCCAAACGCACCGGCCGTAGAAATGCTGGGTCTATCGCATGCGGCCGATTAGTCGTAAAAATCATACCCCAAGAAGCATATGACCGATAGGCATAACCATCAAGCAACTGAAGAAAATGAATGAGCTCACGCGTCGGCCGCTCCTCTCGATCCTGTACTAAGAATTCGCATTCATCGAAAATGAATAAGACTAACGGAAACAGCTTGATAGCTTCGTAAACAAAGTCGATTCCTGTGACACCCGTCGAAAAAACTACCAGCATTCTTTTCTTCTCAACGGCATACTGGGCAAGAAGGGTGGCGAAAAGGCTTTTCCCCGTGCCAGGCGGGCCAGCAAGAAGAGCACTAAAGTGCATCCCGCTGGCAGGATTATCCGCAATGACATCGACCATGTGAATGATCCGCCGAAAGGCAAGCGCAGTGGCAGGAGGGTAAAAAGAAAGGAACTCCTCTAAAGTTATCTCTGCTTCACCCAAAGATGATACTTCGTCGTCGATATCGTTGATGCCCAATTCCTCTTCTTCATCCTCCATGTCATCATCAAAAGCACTCTGCCACGAAACGTTGCAGACGACCCCTCGTGATTCCTCGTGCAACGCATTAAGAAATGCTTCGTGCAGTGAGGCAGGGCTCTCCTTCGCCTCATCCACGAAAAATCGGAAGTATTGATGAAATGCCGTTTCTGCAATTTCCAAGACCACATTAGGAGAACAGCGCCAGTAACCCGCAACGAACTCGTAGGAGCGAGGATCCCACCTCAGCGATGAAACATTGACCTTTGTATAAGGAACAATTTCAGGGTAGAGCCGCCGCAAAGCGCGTCCAGCGATGTGGCGAAAAACATGGGGAACAGTAATAACAACCAAACGGGGCTTTTCCATTTCCCTGACAATCGTGAGGTCGTAATCAATCCGACGATCCGTCTTATCTATAACCCAATTTTTGGTAGGATCTATTTCCTTTAACACTTTCTCATCCATAAATACTGGGCACGAAAGATTGCTTCCCCACCCCGCCCCCTATCGATCGAAGGAACGTGCCCAATCACCTCCTTCCAATTAAATTGTAGGTTACAAAGCGACTGCAGGCAACCTACCCCGCCCCCACCAACCAACGGTCAGGCTGCCCCTTCAACCAGACAGTAAGCGGCAACTACCCTACCCCACTAACCAGTCAACCGCTTCCTTTGCCCACTTCCCTGCTTCTTTGTAAAGGTTGTATATCATCTGAATCTCCCTATCATTATACCCCTCTTGTCTAAGACTTTCTTCTTCTTCTTTTACTTCCGATAGTTTCCTTTCTACCAGCTGTTCTATAACTTCCTTTGCCTTTTTACCAAGCTGCTGAGACAAGGGACCTGGCGGCTCCTCGGAAATGCCAAATACCCACCGATGCGCTTGGGTTATATAATCCAATAATTCACCTAGCCCGACGCTCTCCCACTCCTGTCGTCGGAAAACGCCGAGGGTAGCTAACGCTGACATAAGACGCTCGATAACCGACCTTACTTCTTCCTTCTCCTTTGGAAACGCACCTTTCACACCCAAGGTTCAATCTTCTTCCTCGGCGACTACCTTGTCCGCTTTCTCTCGGAGCCGCTCCGCCAAATTAATCGCCCGTTTCTTCACTTCTTCAGGCAAGTCAACGCCCCGACGTGCCCCCGCCAACGCCTGTTGGGCAGCAATGACCCCTCGGCGGATAACTGTAGGTTTCCCGTCCACAACATCAGCGACAGGCAATTTATAAGACTCAAACTTGTGGGGATCCTCCGCATCATAGACGAGGAAAAAGGTCTTGTATCTGCGCCACTCGGAAGCACCCCACTCCGATGGATCCTTGTCGGAAACCCACTTGCGGGCGCGCCTGTCAGCAGCATCCGCGTCCCACTCGCGATGGTCTGTAACAGGTAGGCGCAGAACGGCAGTATTTACTGTCCAACGTGCCATCGTTTCTCTTCCTCCTACCTACACAAATTAGGACTTACCCTCGCCGATATAATTTTAGCTCCGGAAGCACCACACCCTCGCAGAGGATTGGAACTTCGGACTTAAAAGATGCTAATCGGCTCGCTTAGGCGAAGAACTGCTCTAAGCATATAAGTTTCATCTGGGGCAATGGAAGTGTTTATGCTTTCCACCATCGCCATCGCCCGCAAAGTAACCACATCAGAAAAAACAATGTCTATAGGAAAGTACTCCCGCACATAGTTGTAAATGTTAGTTAGCTGGAAGACCTCTAAATTGACATCGGAGGCAAGGCCAGCCTGTAGCTCCAGCTGCATAGCAATGGGGCCTTCCTTCACACTTTGGGCAACAGAACCCCACTCGTCAGCCACCAACGGCTTAACGCGAGCCCCCGAGACATTAACCTCCGAATCCTCTACCCCAGGGAAGGTATAAACGGGAGCGATTGTCCTCTCAAGGGAGAAAGCAAAGGAATAAACTAATCCCAATAGATCCACCCAAATTCCTGTTGGGAACCGAATGCTGATATCCCGGATGGTCAGTAGGTTGCTGGAAAAGAGGGGAACAGCGGCAGCTGAAGAAGGCAGAGCATCTATTTCTACTCTATCAGTATACCAAGACAAATACGGGGTTAAAAAGTCCATACTGAAGGACAGAATAGGCTTATCTCCTCCTGAAGAAC
>Ga0079992_129695_pt1 | contig 10045 bp, 13 predicted proteins | sample FaiFalFF_MnMetaG_3_FD_69197 | JGI IMG/M metagenome (GOLD analysis project Ga0079992, IMG submission 69197) | Freshwater microbial communities from Yellowstone National Park, Wyoming, USA - Fairy Falls B (FF_Mn_B) MetaG (SPADES assembly) (version 2) | ecosystem: Environmental > Aquatic >...
TAAAGGGCGGGGGTTCCCCAGCCCTCTTACCGGCGGTTCATCGGTTCCCCCCATCTATTCGGGTTTACATCTGTCATCTGGAGGGAGTGGAGGGTGGTCAGAGATCCCCCAGGAATTACTTTGATCCTTAGCTTTTTCAAAGCCCTTTTTCTTATGTTTAGCTTCCCTATGATGTCTCTATCTGCTTCGAATTCGCATCTAGGGCATCTAAGCCTTCTATATCCGTTCTCCTCTAAGTTCTTGGAGCCGCATTTTGGGCATTCCGATGATGTCCCATTTGGGTTTACTATGGCAAGTGGGACCCTGCGCTTCATAGCCTGCCAGTCTATCCACTTCCTCATTCTCTTATAACCCATTATGTTTAGCTTTTTCCTATGATCCTTGGGAAGATCCCTAAGCGTTTCTATGAGTCCCTTGAGATCTTCTCTAGCAACTGCGTATCCAAGCTTCTTAGATAGCTCCACGATCTCAAGAGATGTTTTCCTAGCCCAGCCCTCAAGAATGTTCCTAGCCTTCCTATGATAGGATCTTATTCTATTTAGTATAGCTTTTCTCCTCCATGCAGGATATCTAATGAGTATCTCTTCTGGAGATCCTCTGCAAGCTTCTTCCATCTATGGGCTCTATCGACCCCGTGTCCCTCTCTTTGTTAATCACGTGATCTCCATAGACTATCTTTCTCTCATTAGCATCAACAGCTATAACGTCTCTTGGCTGGTAAGGCTCTGGCCTTGGTATCTTCTTAGATATCCAAAGCATCATCTTATTATCTCTATACACGAGCTAGCCTCCCCATTATCATACTGATCATACCTCCTATCCCAGCCAATGATCCTAAGCCTAACCACTCCTATGATCTCCACATAGCCTTCTTTAACCCTGTATCCAGAGCCTTGGTGTAATAGCATTGATAGCCTCCTAACCCTCGGCCTCCTACCCCTCCTAGGATTGTTCCTCCATCCTTGGCATTTGCAAGGGCATCCCTATAGCAGTCAACAGCAACCCTTGATGGGAGGTCGAATCATTCTCTCAGCTCTCTATATAGAGCATTATGAACCCTCTAAAGCTCCTCAAACCAAGGCTCAGGATCTTGTTTATTGCATAGTTTAGGGCTGTGTTGTATCTCTTGAGGAGCTCTATAGCCCCAGGCTCGGGACTAACCATCACCCCTATCGAGATGGTTAGCAAACCCTCATCACCAGAAGCCATAGAGCCCCTCCAAAAACAAACATCTGGAAGCTATTAAAACCATCCCCCGCCTTAAAAGGCGAGGCTTTCAGTTGTAAATATCTCTCCATATTGTGGAGAGGAGCATATTTGAATAGCGGGTTAGAGGCTGGAATATTAGAGAGGTTATCCTTAAGGTATAATACTATTTAAGAGTTTCGAGGCGATCTAGGTTTGGAGTATTGAGTAGGATAACAACGAGAAGATCCTTATTGTTATGAGCCGAGCACGGGCTTTATACGTGTGATCTAAGGACTCCTCAGAGCATAGAGATCATGTATAAGAGAGAAAAGGCTTATTGCACTGTAGGGGGTAAGAATTAAAAGTATGAGGCGAGGAATAGAAATAGGGTTAAGAGTTTAGGTACAGACTCCACAGACTTAAGAAGACTATTCACAAACGCTATCCATGTTTTTGAGGATCTGGAGGAAGAGGATCTCATATCTAGAAAAGGGATTGATAGGAATAGAAGGAAAAGAAGCCCTAGAATACCTTGGAGGAGAATACATAGAAAGTCTCTGATGAGGCGTTAACAGCTTTCATACGCCAAATGAACATTAGAGAAGACTCCGAATGCGGGTCGGCAGTTAAGACCCAAGCAGGACGTATATTCCAACGTCTAAGATTTGATCTGAGGGTAAATAAACAGAAGGAGGTGCTATAAACATTAGGAGAAGATAACCAGGGTGATGGGGGTTACCCGTAGCTATGAGCTCGGGGAATCGATGGGGTGGAGCTGTGGGCTGGGGTCACCCCGAGCAAGAGAAGCCTTGTGATGTAGATCACGATGGAAAGAGATTCTGAGGGTGATGAGGCCAAGGGCAGAGAGCTTCATACTAAGCTATACTAGGTCCTATGAAGTCCGAACCTCGAGGATAAAGATTTATAACAATATTATGAAGCTCCGATTCTAAAAATGGATTAGCTAGACTCTTTCTGAGTTTCTTTTTTCTCTCTCTGCTTTTTCTTTTCCTCTTCAAGCTTTTTCCTGGCGAATCCAACTGCCATGCTAGCATAGAGATGCAGTTTCCAAGCTTCTACTCTGTGTCCGTATATCCATGCAACTTTTCTCGCTAGCTCTCTGAGCTCTAGTGCTTCTTCTAGGGTAAGCTCGTCCTTGTCTAGGAGCTCCTTGATCCTTCTCCACTCCTCCTTGGATATGGGATTTGTAAACGCTATCTCTAAGACTCTTCTAACCTCTCCCTTAACCATATCTCCTCTCTCTTTAGCTAGAACACCTTCGCCCACTAGAAATTCTATGAAAAACTCCTGGTACCCTACAAAAGCAGCTCCAAGCCTTCTTATAACTCCTCTTAGTCTCTTGATCTCACCCCCTAGTCTTGTTTCCACATCCCTGATCTCACCCTCGAGAGCAGTGAATCTCCTCCCAAGCCAGTATGCTAGGGTGGCTATTGAAATTATTATCGTAATAACTACTGAGAATATCGAGGTCAAGAGCTCTGTTAAGCCGATTTCGGCCATATCTTCACCTAAGTATTATTAGTTTTAAGAGATATAAGAAGTCCAAACCTAGGGATTATATATAGACGGTGACGGTGAATTAAAATATTGACAGATAACTCCTCCAGCTTAGAAGGCTGTTAATATCTAACAATGGTTATGAGCAGCCTGGAGCGACTAGCATTAAGCCCTCATAGAAAAGAACTCTGAATAAAACACGATGGCACGCCTTAATTTAATGTGGGCTGGATCGTATTAGATAAGCAAGATCTGGATATAGAGGATTAATTTAGAGGCTGCTACAGGATTACCAATAAATTTAAATACTATATCTATGAATGCTTGGTGTAGCATGGAGAAGATATGCAAGGCTTAAGCATATAAGTATCTAATCCTTTCCTAATCATATTTGATGATGAGGCTATATTCAGATGTACTGGATATATGATATCCTTGAGAGCGATGATGCTCGAGCCCTCCTCAGATGGGAGCCCATGGCGTTAAGGGTGATCTACTATAGAATTGAAAGTAGAATTGAAAGGGGAAACGCTTGAAGGAGACAGAATATAGAAGGCTTAGATGCTCTAGATGCGGATTCGAGGCTGATAGGGATGTTATTGGGAAGCTGAACATTAGAAAGAGGACTTTGAAGATCCTAGGGATATCAGGGGGAGCTCTAACCACCCCCACTGCCCCCAAATGACAGATGTAAACCCGAATAGATGGGGGGAACCGATGAACCGCCGGTAAGAGGGCTGGGGAACCCCCGCCCTTTAGGGCGGGGAAGAGGTCAGAGTTATTTACGAATCACTTCATTCCCGCAGTGGTTTCGAGACCTAGGATCTCTCACCAAGCACCATGGCACCATGGTTCTTGCGGGAGAGGTAGAGGAGGTGAATAGGCAAACTCTATCGTGAAAGGAACTAAATGTTTAAGCCTTAGATGGCTATATACCTTTATACGGGGTTGCCATGGGTTCTAGGGCTAAGCTGATCTCGATTCTCTCCCATTTAAGGGACAATATATCAACACCATCCGATATAGTTATGAGAACAGGGCTACCGAGATACGAGGTTCTGGGAGCATTTCACGTGCTGGAGGCTCTCGGGATTGTGAGCATAGTTCATAGTAGGAGCAATTACAAGCTATATATATTATCCGAAACCGGCAAAAATCTTGAGACCTTTCTAAACGGGGGAACAATCGAGGATCTATTAAACCTCGAGAAAGAACCTGAGGAAAATACACTAACCCCACACAGCGAGGGCAGCGACACAATACCAAACAAGATCTCAGAAAATATAGAAGAAACCGCACAAACCTAATACATTAGGGCATCTGATAGCGCTCCCAGTAGCGCTTGTATTCATAATCATTGGTCTTCTGGGTGCGGGGTTGCAGGTAGATCTGCTAACAATGGCATTGATTCTCATAGGCTCGTCGTTCATAGTGGCCGGTTTCGCCATAGGACATGCCGATGGGGGGATATTGATGACAGCTGGGGCCGTGATGGTTGCTCTGGGAGCGGCTTTACTCCCGATCACGGGTAGGGAGATTCTGATAGCGGGATCCAGCGGCTTTATAAGCACGGTCTACGGCTTCTCCCTGGGGGTTGGGATAGCAGCTGCAACAGTTGGGGGCATAGTTGTGTGGCAGCTCGTAGGTATTAGGAGGAAGAGGTCGGAGATCTTCGAGATAATAGGTAAGGAGGGGGTTGCTAAGAAGGATATAGGGCCTGGGAAGGAGGGCTATGTCCTAGTTGAGGGCGAGCTTTGGAGAGCTGTCTCAAAAGAGGTTATAAGGGCTGGGGAGCCGATAATTGTTACAGGTAAGAAGGGCTTTGTGCTAGAGGTGAGGAAGAAGATCTCATAGATCTGTTGGGGAAGTGCTGATAACAATGAGCCTTCTCGAAAGCCTGGCTAGAAGGATAATAGATTGCTCCCTATGCCCTAGACTCTCTAGATATAGGATAAATGTTGCGAAGAAATATCCAGGAGAGAGCTACTGGTCTAGACCCGTGCCAGGCTATGGAGATCCTATGGCCAGGATCTTCGTGGTCGGTCTCGCACCAGCCGCTAGAGGAGGTAACAGGACTGGAAGAGTTTTTACCGGTGACGAGAGTAGTAATAACCTCATGAGAGCACTATATGACGCCGGCTTTGCTAATCAGCCTCGCTCCATTTCGAGAGATGATGCTCTTATCCTAAGGGATATATATCTAACAGCGTCTGTTAAGTGTGCTCCACCGGGGAATAAGCCTGCGAGGGACGAGATTCTAAGGTGTATGGGCTATCTAGTTGAGGAGATAAAGATCCTGGAGAGATCTAGGATCTTCATAGCCCTTAGACAGATTGCGTGGCAGTCATTGCAGCTTGCTATCAAGAGATCTTTAGAAGCCACGGCTCCTAGATATAGATTCAAACATGAGGCGGAGCATCTAGTCAACACCAAGGCAAGGGGGCCGATCTGGTTGATGGCCTCCTACCACCCGAGTCCTAGAAACATGAGGACAGGCAGGCTGTCCCACGAAATGCTTCTCAGCGTTTTAAAAGGGCTAGAGAGCTGGCTAACTTAGTAATGCGCTAGCACCATATTGGCTAGTCCCTGGCCTCAGAAATGCTGTTCTAGCACTTCCCAGCGTCTTTAGCTGTAGCTCGCAGGACTTGCATATTGGTATGAATAGCTTAGAGAGTCTAGGCCTGAGAGGATGGTTCATATATAACCTATCTATATCCCCTCTCATGATGTTTATCAGTTTCGTCTGTACCTCATCATCGAGGTTATGGGCCGTCGCAATCCTGTCGTACCCCAGCTCCCTGGCGACAAGGTTTATGCTCTTTCTCCTATGGATCCCGCAATATGTGCACGGCGAGATCCTCTGCCCCTTTGCGATAGATGCTCTAACCATGTCGTTTACCGACGCTCCCCAGAGATCTTTTAAAGATATCACGTGAATATCAACACCCCTCTGAGAAGCGTTCCTCCTAATTTCCTCCAGATGCTCCACCATGTTATATCCCTCAATTCCCTCAACAACCGTGACACCTCCCAGCTTGGATGGATCGTAGATCTGGGATAAGATATCTAGGAGCACGAAACTATCCTTACCACCTGAGATCCCAATCAAGATCCTATCTCCATACCTGATCATACCGTATCTAAAGATCTCCCTCGAGACCCTAGCAATGATATCTGATATAAAGCAGACTCTGTATAGTCTATCCCCTGTATGGAGCTGATAGACAACTGCCTCCTTAGCCCGGCATCTCACGCAGAGAGGCATCTCTACCCTATAATATATCTAGGGGCAATAAAGAGGGTTATATACAGCTCCGCCTAGAGCTTTTTTGCAAGGGATTTAGAGGTATATCTTGATCTAGGATCTATAGCTGGATAATTTTCCTAGAAATCTTGTCCAGTATCACCACATCCCCATTATCGAGAATCGCTACATCACTCTCAACTCTGAGCCCATAGCCCCCTCTGAAATAAATACCCGGCTCTATAGTGAATATGTTCCCAGCCTGGAGGATATCGGTGGAGTTAATAGATATATATGGAGGCTCGTGAACCTCTATCCCTATGCCATGCCCCGTTCTATGGAGTATGTTTTCCCTCAAACCATATTCTTTCAGGCAACTCCTCACCCTCAGATCCACCTCAGAGGCCCTAACGCTCGGCGAGACCATGGATATAGCCTCTGAGAAGCATGTTGAGAGCTGTGAGAACCTCTCCATAATACTCCTCGGGACAGGGCCTATGTGATAGAGCCTTGTGAGATCCGATACATACCCATTAACAGTTACCCCCATATCTATGAGCACCATGTCTCCATAGGCAAACCTCCTATCCCCAGGATTGTGGTGGGGATTCGCTGTGTTCTCCCAAAGGCCACTATTGTTTTAAACGCTTCCTCATAGCCCATAGAGGCGATTATATTGGATATCTGTGAGGCCACAAACCTCTCGGATAGTCCTGGGGATAGGATCCTATATATCTCTTCATAGACATCCTCAGCTGCCTTAACAGCTCTCCTTATAACACCTCCTCGTATAGGGACTTCCTAACCCTGAGATCCCTTAGGATGTCTGAGGCAAGAGATATGGATAATGGAGAGAGGATCTCCTTGAGAAAGATGTATACCCTGAGATCCATAGTATCCTCAAAAACACCCCTCTTACCATGTATCCTCAGCCTCCTAGCGGCCCTATCAACAAAATCACCAACATTATCCGAGCCGCTCCATATGAGTACATCCATATACCTCACAGCCCAGCTAGGCATATTTGCAAGCCTAGGAGCTATTAACCCTATCCCCCTCGGAATTCATTAGAAAGAGCATGAGCCTCTCATAACTCTCCTCAGAGAAGCCCACTAGATACCTGAAATTAGGGGAAGGCGTTAAGGCTATATAGTCAAGGCTTCTTTTCCTCATAGCATCTGAAACCGCAGCAGCCCTCCTCTCAAGCTCTCTAAGCAGTTCTTCCAAGGCTCTCTAAGTAAAATCTATATGAGACATTATAACTAATATCTTATTAACCCTATTATTGTAGTGTTTTTCTGTGCGATTTGCTAAGACATATCGTTGTCTTTACTAAATCCAGATCTATAAGATCTCTGTCTTAGATGATAGGGGTTTCAGTTATCTATGAAAGATCCCTCTTCCTAGAGAGTCGTCTTTTAATTACTAACATCTAGGGGATACTATACTCTATAATATTAATATATATGAAAGTTGAGAGAATTTTATTAATCTTCTGTGCATATCTATGCTGGGCATAGCCATGAGGTATGTTAAGCGCTATATATCTAGGTACATATCTGCAGTACCGCTTCTAATAGTAATCATAATGTCTCTATCTAGTAATATAGGGATCTATAAAATAGATGCCCAGACCAGGCTCCCCGTTGTTAGGGAGCCTAGATACGATCTAGCTAATATCTCTGTAGACCCTTACAAAGGGTTAGCAGCTAGGGGGCAAAGGGCTGTTCCTATCAGCCCCTCCATATTTGCTGATATGATCTCTCTAGATCTTGAGACGCCTTCTAGGGTTGTAAATGTTAGCTACAATGATAGCGATGCTTTTATGCTGATTGATGGGGCTTCTCAGAGCCTAGTGATAGGGGTTAGATATAGAATATCGATCCCCAACGGATCTACTTGGGAATTTGAGACACTAGCTAATAAACCCTTTCACCTATTGATAGAAAAGCCTCCTAAGGGTATCTATACCATATATATATCCACAATTAATCCAGGCAATACCACGGCATGGCTACAGATAACGTCGCCAAGCATGGGGGCTAGTTATGTCGATACTATATAGAAGGAGTATCTATATCTTGCGGCGGGACAGGCCAAGTACCTAAGGATCTCTATTTCAAGTGGTGAGTGGGTATATATCTATGGCTCTAGAAAGGCTGGCTCGAGCGCCTATTTCCTCCTAATCTCTCTAAGGACGCTTGAGACTAGCTTGTTAGGCACGGATGAGGCTGAGCGCCTCTTGCTAGGAGGCTTGGATATAGAGCCTGGTGAATATGTTCTAGGCATTGTTAATAGTGGGCATACTGATATATTAATTACTGTTGCTAAACCAGGCTCTATTGAGTATATTCTCAGGTTGAACGAGGGGATATATATTAACTTCTCCCTAGAATCCGACGTGGAGATCTTCTGGCTTGATGTAAGTAATAACGCTTCTTGGCTAAGTGTTGATGCAACCCTCATTTCTGAGAGGGGTTGGGGTAGGATCTTAGTGTACGATCCTAACATCTCTAATGTGTTCCAAGGTTATTTAGAAAGATATTCGTTAATAAATAAGATCGTTAATATCAATAAACATGGTAGATATCTAGTCATAGTAAGGGGGATAGGATACCCCATAATAGCTCTGAAGTTCTGTGATAGCAATGCAGCAATCGATATGGGGGGTTTAGAAGGGGTTAGTCTCAACATAAGCTTCAAAGGTCCTGGATCCTCGATATACCTTAGATTCTCGGGGGATAGACCGGCTTTAGCTGTGGCCATATCTCAAATGAATCAGTATTATAGAATAAGCCTAATATCCCAAGACGGGGTTGAGATGGAGAGTAGCTCTCAGACCCCAGTGTACATGGTGGGATCAACCAGTAAGGTCAGGGGACCCTATTATATCAGGGTTCAGAGTCTCGAAGGATGGATACTGCTCCATTACAGAGTTAAGGAATATGCTGACTATAATATACGGACGCCTGATTACTCAGATCTGAGCTTCAGGTTCCCCGGGGATATAATAATGATTGCGATAGCCCTGAGATCGCCTAGGTATTTAGCTCAACTTATAGCGCCTCTAAACAGTGGTGCGGAAAGCTTCTTCTGGGTATTTGACGAATCTCTAAACAGTAAATATTTCAGCAGCTCTAAATATCAACCAGTATTCCTCATGCTAAGAGCTGGGAAAGATATTGCTTCTAGCGCTACAGGCACGTCCTTCTTCGTAGCCCTATCTCTAGCCCCTGGAAGAAATCTTAGGGTCTCTACATTGCAAGATGGGGATGAGAGTGAGAAGGCCTCAACACCTTATCACAGGATCCACGGTTTTGATTTCGATTATCAGTTAAAGATAATAAAGATCAACATACCCAGTTCTAGATGGGTTTCTGCAACAACATATTCCCTAGCAGATGCGCCTACTATCCTGTTTTTCTATAATAAAGAGATAGAGATGATAGATAGGCATGAACACATGAGTAGATCAGATCTTGTTAAGTCAACAATCAAAGAGAACATTGAGGCAGGTCCATGGATAATAGCTCTCGAGGGTCTCAAGAGCTCGAATGTATCTATATCAATAGTTACAGAAGAAGATCTTATGAGGGGCTTTGGTAGCGGCGTTCCCACAGTTATAAAGGAAGTATCAACATATACCCTTACAGTCACAGCCACCAGCAGAGATATGACTACAATAGCTACATATGCATATACAGTTACAACAACAAACTACATAATGGTCCCAGCAGGAACAGAGTACAAAACGATAACACTAGCAATAGCTACTCCACAGGGATCAGGAGACATGTTGCTGCCAATCACACTTACACTAGCAGCCATAATTGCAATGCTCCTCATACTAAGCTATCTCAGAAGAAAAAGAGAAGGTTAGATGGTAAACGATAATAGTGCTGCATCAAATATCTGGGAAAAGACCTATATCTTTTTTACGTTAATAAGAATGTTTTATGTTCATTTTTATCTGGTCTTAAGCTTATAGTCATTTAATCCCTAGCTATTTTGATGATGAGGTGATATCTCTGCTAGATCTGGATGTGCAAAAACCTCAGGATGCTGTGATGCTTAGAGCTCCCTAGACCGAAGCCC
>Ga0079992_133158_pt1 | contig 10037 bp, 6 predicted proteins | sample FaiFalFF_MnMetaG_3_FD_69197 | JGI IMG/M metagenome (GOLD analysis project Ga0079992, IMG submission 69197) | Freshwater microbial communities from Yellowstone National Park, Wyoming, USA - Fairy Falls B (FF_Mn_B) MetaG (SPADES assembly) (version 2) | ecosystem: Environmental > Aquatic > Freshwater...
CAAAGGCATTTTTGGCTTTGATGGTGGGAATATCCACAAACATCGCTTCGCACTCATAGGGGTCAATACCCAGAGAAGAAATCATGTAGAGCAGGGAGTCGGCATGGACATTTTCTTCGTGGGCATGACGGCCTAAGACCAGCTTGAGCTCGCTGGCGGTTACCAGCTCGCGCACTACATGAATAATATTATCCCCGACAATCCCTTCTGCCGCAGAGAAGTATCCCACCGCCATCCGAATAATCCAGCGGTCTATATCCGTAACTTCGGAGCTTTTCCATTGGGCGGCGTCTTTGTGCATGGGAATATCCTCGGGTTCCCAGTGGTTAGCCTTCATGGTGCGATAGAGGTCGTAAGCCCAAGGATACTTCAGCGGCAAGAGGTTGAAGGCCATGGTGATCCGCCCATTAATCACACGCTTTTCTGCAATGGCCTGCTCAGCCTTATCTACATCCAGGACGAAAGTACGCCCGCCAAACGTGTAGGTTCGGGTTGCCATACGCCAAAGTTAACCCAATAAGAGGGGCCTCCTGCGCTAAGGCGGAAAGGAAGAATTGTGGAAAAGTGGATTTGTGCATAACCCCCGCGTGCGCCGAATGGGGGGATTTGCGTACCTTTGGGGAAAGCCCTTTTGGCTGGTTTTTTGGCCGTTCGCCCCGCCCAAAGCGCGGGGTTTTTTTTATGCCGTCGTTCGCTCTCACCTAAGTAGGAAGCCCACACCTAAAACCCGGAGGCTCTCCCAAAAACCGAAGGGGTGATTGCACCCCTAAACCGAAGCTTTGCGCCGCCCCACTTTCCCTTACCCCTCCCGGTTCCCAGCCTTTCCCCCCTTTGGCCATAGGGGCCCCGGCTTGCTTTTAGTCTTGTGATGGCCAGCGAAGGCCGGCTTTTTGGCCATCTCATGGCCAAAGGAGCGTCCCGCCCGTAGGTAGGGGGATGGCCAAACGCTCTTTTGGCCATGCAGGCACCCACCTTTGGCCATAGGCCGAAGGCGACCCCCACCCCACCTTTGGCCATGTGAGCACCCGCCGCCAGCTGAAAACCCGAACCCACTTCCCTACACCGCTTCCCCACTCCCCTACACCACTTCCCCCACTTCCCCAACATCGCTTATACTGGGAAAAATGTGGGGAAGCGAATAAGCCCTTGTGCGCCAAAGAGTTACATACCGCTTTTCCCCACTTCCCCAACATCTCGCAATTTTTTATCTGGCTCTTTTCGCTTCTCTTCTTCTCTCCCCCACACCCCCCTACCCCTGTTTTTTATCTCGTTTTTCAGCCATCTAAAAAATGGAAAATGTTGGGGAAGTGGGGAAATCGCTTCGTAAGTCGTTCTTAGCCAGTATGTTATGCGCTTCCCCACATTTTTACCGCTTGGGGGATGTTGGGGAAATGTTCGGGATGGGGGGGAAACCGGTTGGGGTGAGGGGAGCCAGCCCCCTCCCATAGGTCGGGTAGGCGGCTAGCGGCGCCGTTCCTCTCTTTTGGCCAAACGCTCCCTTTGGCCATAGGGCTTCCCTCCCAGTGAGGGGAGCCAGTCCTTTGGCCAAAGAGGGGAGGTTGGGGGCGCGCCCCCCTCTCTGAGAGGCACCCATAGGCCGAAGGGGGCCGTCCGTAGGGGATGGCCAACGGCTCTTTGGCCATAGGGAGCCAGAGGGTGGGGGTTCCTTTGGCCATGTAGTGGGGTCGCTCTTTTTGGCCATCCGATGGCCAGCGAAGGCGGCTCCTTTTGGCCATCGCATGGCCAAACCCCCTCCCATAGGTAGGGGATGGCCAAACGCTCTTTTGGCTCTGGGATGGCCAGCGTAGGGTGGTTTTGGCCAAACGGATGGCCAGCCTTCGGTGTCTCTATGGCCAGCGAAGGGCGCCCTATGGGAGGGGGATGGTATCCGTCAGGTCAATCGGTGTGGTGTAGTTCCCAGAGTGGGAAGGTTTTTGCTTTTACCTCCCAGTCTAACCTCTCCCAGTCGGGTTTAGGGGGTAGGTGGTCGCATACCCATTCAGCTATGGCCCGCGCTTCCGCCTCTGGGAGGGGCGGGATGCAGTTTTCGGCGTTTAGGGTCAGGGCCTCAGAGACTATGGCGTCCCTATCCCCGCCCTCAAAGCGTCGGTCAATCGCAAAGCGTAGGATGGCCAAAGGCGCCTCCCCCAGCCGCCACACGCCTTTGTGCCAAAGGTGGGCGGCTCGGCGCTCGTCAAGGGGCGCGTAGGCCGCTTTTCCGTTTTCCAGCCAGTATATAGGCCTTACCACGCCCCAAAGGTGTCGGCGTACATAAACCCATGCTGGGGCCGGCGCCACTTCCCGCCATGATGGCCAAGGTCGGCGCCAAAAGCCTTCCCCCATTAGGTCGGGGTCAATCGGCACATGCTTATTTTCCCCGATAATCCGCACCCCGGCATTTACCCGCCCGCTTTTTACGGGGCCGAAAACCCAGTACAAAAGGAGGGTTTTTTTAGGGGATGGCGAAAGGGTGAGGGTTTTGGGTAGCATGGGAGGGGGTAGGAGTGCGCCGGGGCCTTTGGTGTGTTTTAGTTCTATGGCAATCACCCCCCGCCCATACTCAGGGTAAAAGCCCGTCTCAATAGCTACGCCACATTCAGGGTATCCCTCCCAAACCCACCTAACCCATGCCGGGTGGTGTTGTAGGTTGCCCAGTTCCGCGCAGGCGGGTAAATACTTGTGGGTTTTTCCGGGGGTGAGGGGGAGTACCCGCACCCCAAACTCTGCCAGACTTTCGGCTATTTCCCGGTTTGACGGCATACCGTTCCTGGTTTAGAGGCTGTTTGCGATGCGGGTCATGGCGTTGCGCTCAAAGAGTGAAGCCCGCCGGATGTAGCCTCTTAGTACCGTCATGCTTTTGTGGCCAGTCTGGAAGGCGATTTCGTCTTCTGTGGCTCCTATGAGGGCCGCTGTCGTAACAAAGCCCGCCCGTAGGGAGTGGCCGCCAAAGCGCCGGGGGTCAAGGCCTAATCGGTCGGCGTAGTCTTTGACGATTCGCGCAACGGCGTCCGTAGAAAGTCGGCTTTGGGTGTACTGGGATTTTCGCATAGAGACAAAGAGGGGCCCTTGGGTGCGCCCCAAGGCGTTTATGTAGGCTTGCAGGGCTCTTACAGGGCAAAGGTCGGCTCGTTTGGCGTAGCCGATAGGCACTTCCCGCCCCCGTCCCTCTTGGTCTGTTTTGCTTTTGCGGATGGTCAGGATGGCGCCCTCAGGCACAAACTCAACATCCTCTACATTCAGCCCTACAAGTTCGCTCCTTCGGAGAGCGCCAAAGAAGCCTACAAGTATCAGGGCTTTGTCTCTTAGGCCTTTGCGTCCGCTATCCCAGCGTATCAGGCTTAGGTGCGTAGGGGTGAGGGGTGCTTTTTTGCTTTGGGCGCTCCCTAAGGTGCGGCGAAGGCCGCGCAAATACAGGCGTAGGCGTTCGTCTGCTATCCCATAGCGTAGGCGTATAGCCGCCAAATGGCGCTCAATCGTGGCGATTTTGCGCCCTTGTGCGGCTAAGTGCTCACAGAAGGCCATCACGCTTCGCACCTCAGAGGGGTTTAGGCCGGCTTCGGCGCAAAAGCGCTCATATAGGCGTAGGGAGCTCAGGTAGCTTCGCCGGGTGTTGTGGGCAAAAATGGCTTCCAGCCTCTCCTTTACGGCATCCTCTAACCGGGCTAAGTGCGTGGTCATACCGCAAAGATACGGCATTTTTGGGATCGGATAATGGAGCCTTATCCGATCCCACCCCTTGCGATTTCAGGGGCGCCCCTTAGCGGCTCCTTTGGGCCGCCCCTAAGCCCGTCCGTTACTTTTGGCCCCTTTGAGACGGCTCAAAAGCTTCCGTTCGGCTTCCAGCGAAAGGGCCTCCTTTTGCGCCTCTATATCAGCCCATAGCGCCTCCCTTTGGGCCTCCTTTTGCACCGCCATCACCTCCCTATGGGCATTTATCAGGGCCAAAAGCTCATGAGGGCTTATATCGCATGGGTGGTATAGCGTGTATAGGTAGGCGTCAAAAAGGTCATTCAGGGCCGCCGCAAAGGCTTCCTGCAAAGACTTCTTTCCCCGAAACCGCCGCCCCCGCTTGGCCAGCTCCCTAAGAGAGGATGGCTTTGGGGGGCCAAAAGGGTCGCTCCCTTCGGCTTGGGGAGCCATCACCCCCAGCTCAGGGGTTTGGCCATCTCTCAGCGCCTTCGGCATGGCAAAAGTTAGGGATTTTTCGGGGGTTTAGAAGGGGAGATCGCCTAAGTAAAGGTGCGCACACGCCACCGCTCTCTTTTCGCTCCCCAGCGAAAACAAAAGCATGGCCTCCACGTCATCGCGCTCCCAGCGCCCCGGCCAAAGCCACTTGTCAAGGAGCTTAGGGTCTCTCCCCGTCAGTACCCAATGGGCCGCCACTAAATACCCGACCGCTTCCCGATAGTGGGCCGCCAAAACCGGGTCGTATTCAGTGGGTAGCGGCGTCTCTAAAAGCACCTCCAAAAGCACACTGGGGGCCGCCTTCCCAAAAAACACCGCTTCGGCCGCCTTCGCAAATAAGAGCGCCGCCTCCCTCATTTCGGGGGTGCCTCGGGCCGCTAAATAGGCCCAATCAGCTGCACGGGCCAAAAACAGCGCCGCTATCGCTTCACGGGTGGGGGCAAAGGTGGCATGGTGCACCAAATACTCCGCCGCCCACGCCCACCGCACCGCCGCCCTCATAAACCTGCCCTTTTCGGCCTCCATAGCCGCCTCTGCCGCATAGATGCCCGCCATAGCCCGCAAATACTCAGTTAGTTCCGGGGGCGCCACCGCATGCACCCACCCCTCAATCGGTCTGCCACTTTGCCGCAAAATGCCCCCCGGCTTCGGCAAGCGCGCCAGTTCCTCCCTTAGCCCCGCAATCGCCCGCTCGTTTTCCTCTTCCTCTGGCGTAGGGGGAGCGGGGAGGGGGGGCGATTGTACGGCTATGGCCTCCGGCTTCTCTGGGGGCGGGGCCGCCATAGGAGAGCCATCCCGTGCATCCGCCGCCCCTTTGGCCGCCATAGGCACGGGTTCGGGCGCCGGAGTGGGGGGATGTACTTCGGGCATAGGTGCATGGCCATTTTGGGGTAGGGGGAGGGCTTCCCCTAAGGCCGCCAAGGTGTTCTCTGGCACATCCCAGTCTTGCTCAAAGGTCGTCTTCTCAAAAACATACTCCCAGTAAGTACTCCCATCAGCCCCCGTTACCTTTTGCATCCGAAGCCTTAGCCCACAAGATGCCGCAATATCCGCCAAGGCTTTGCGCCCCGATGGAGAGGAAATTGCCCGCACCTTCCGGTATAGCGCATTTTGCGCCTCTATATCGCTTTGCTCCCGTTTCCCTCCTTTGGCCCCCAAGGCCAAATCAGGCCAAAGAATTTCCGCCAAGGTTTGGGCCTTGTACGCCACCCCTTCCTTTATGCGCCCCGCTACAATAGCCTCAGCCAGCTCCCCAAACTTGGCTTGCACCATTGCGGCGCCCCGCACTTTGAGTACCCATTTTTGGAATTCCTCTAACGCTTTGAGCACTACTGCAAACCGAAAACTCCAGCTAAGCCAGCCCGGCGGCCGCACCCATCCCCAATTGCTCAGGTCTGGCTCCGGGAGGGAGGCCGCCCACTGGTACAAAGTCAAAAGCCCGCCAAGGGCTTTATGCCAGTTTTCGGCAAAGTAGTCCATTACCTTGCTTTCGGGGATGCGCACCTTAGGGCTAAACCGCAAAGAGATAAACCGCTCCAAGGTATCCGCCCGTAGGCCCTTAGCCTCTATGCCACACAGAAAATAACTCCCGTCAATCGCCATCACCTCAGTCTTTTTGTCCTCATAAAGTTTTCGCACCCGCACCTGCCCCCCAGTCAGCCCCACCCGCATAAGCTTCTGCATTTCCGCATCGGTTATGTCTATATCGTCCGCATAAAAGATGCGATCTGCATCCGCCACAGAAAGTCGGTCGCGGTTCGTGTCTCCCATCCCAGTTATGGGGGGTCTGCCATACACTATATACAAAGCGCCTTTGGCCGCCGTGCTTTTCCCGCTCCCCTTTTCCCCAGTAAAAAACACCCCCAAAGGACAAAGGCCCAAAAGCACCGGGGCCAAGGCCGCCAAACTCAGCTCAGGGCCCTTTTCCCCTTCATCTAAGTTCTTTGTCAGGCGCCCCCAGTATATGCGTAGCGCTTTTAGGCCTTCCGGCCCCATCACCGGCTTGCGCGGGAGTACCCTATCAGGCCTATAATAGACACCTTCCGGGGGGTCAATTATTCGCCAGGTTTTGACGCGCTCTTTGGTCACCACCCATATCTCGTCCTCTGCCGCAAGCCATATCCCTTCATAGCCCGCCGCCCGCCCAAAAATCGGCGCCTCGTCATATAAGACTACGGCCCGGTCAATCGGTTTGGCGGTTTGGGCCTTTTGGCGCCGCATGGCCATCGCCACCTCTTTGGCGCTTTGTTGGCTCACCACTCTCCCGCTTACATCATAAACATACTCATGCGCCTCACTCAAAGCATATAACTGCCCTTTGTGAGTGAGCCAAAGGTCTCCCCTAAACTTTACCCATGTAGCACGCTCCAAAACCTCCGCAATCGTCTCCCTAACCTTTGGCCGCCCCTCTTTGGGAGGGTCAGCTGGTTTGGGGGGGTCATCTGGCTCCCCTATGTACGATACCCACGCCTCAATCACCCGCTTAGCCACCCCCGCTTTTTCCAGTACGGGCCGCCACCGACTTACAGGACGGCCCGGCTCCTTCTTACTTAGCCACCGCCCGATCGCTCGTATCTCCCGCTCTGTAAATGGGCTTTTCCCATGCTCAAAAAGCCACTCCCGATTAGCTAAAATGAAGTCCGTTACCTTCTCTATATCCGCCCCCTTGTCCAAAAGAAAGCCCATGAGCGACTTCGTAAAATGATAGCGATAGCCTTCGGGGATGGGAGGGGCCATAGTGTAGTATTTTGTCCCACTTTGGTCTGCAATTGCCTTTACCCATTCAGGGAGAGGGGCCAAAGGAAGCACAAACGGGGCGCGCCCCTCCGCCCACGCATACCGCCCCCCACTGGGATGGATGGAGGGGGGCGCCACTACAATACCTCCCTCACCTAGTAGGTCTATGCCCGGCCCTACTTTTCTTTTCCCGATGGGGGTGGGGGTAAAAAAGTAAAAATGCGCCCCGCCCCCACCTGTAAGTACCATCGGGGTGAAGGGCAAAGGGTCGTCTTTCCACCTCTCGCGGTTTTCGGGGTCATTTCGGGGGTCATAATCCAAAACACAGAAATACCCGGCCCTATACCGCCCCGTCGCTATGCCGACGTTGGCATTTGGCCATTTAGCCCACCATTCGCGTATTTGTGCTTCGTCCCAAGTCGCTTTATTTGGCCAGTCGTCAATCAGCGGCTCCTTTGAGCGCTCTTTGAGGGGGATCACCCGAAAACCCAGCTTCCCATACCGAAGGGCCGCTTCCAAAAATTCGTTACCTTTGTCTTGTGATCGTTGGGGGGCGCCACTCATGGCCGTCCTCCTTTTTCTTTTTGTACGATTGCCAGTAACTGGGGCGGCTCCAGCCTTAATAAGTTCGCCACATCCTCAATCGGGTAAAATACCCGCTTACCGCCCGGTGAATAGTTCCGAAGTTTCCCAGCTCGTACCCATTTGCGCAAAGTGTTCGGGTGTATTTCCCACCCCAGTACCTCGCGAACTGCATCGCGTACTTGCTGCGCCGATAGCCACTTCATACTATAAAGATACAGCCGCCTAAACGAATACACCCCTACACAATACTTCGGTTTTCCACAATTTTTCCCACATAGTGGGGGGAAGTGCCTTTTAGGCCGTAGGGGTGCGCCGCCCACACCCACCCCCGAAGGGGGGGGAAAGGGTGGGGGTAGTCTAATCGCCTCTTAGAGAGCACTTTTTCGCACGCACCTCGTCAAAAAATGCCTCTTAAGGGTGGGGTAACCTAACAGCCTCTTACACAGGGACTTGTGAAGGGCTTCCCCACCCTCGAAAAAAAGGGTGGGGTGATCGTAAGTCCTTGCCTAACAGGCACTTACGAGGCGTTTTTCGCCCCTTCCCCCACCCTTGGGGCATATTTCTTTTCCCTTTTCTTCTCCTCTACCCCTACCCCTTCCCCCCTCTCTTTTTTTTTTCCCTTTAATAGAGGGGGAAGGGTATGGAGGGTGGGGGAACCCGTCGTAACTCATTGTCTAACAGCGACTTAGACACCCCCACCCTTTTTTAGAAGGGTGGGGAACCCCGTCGTAACTCATTGTCTAACAGCGACTTAGACACCCCCACCCTTTAGACGGGCATGGCGAAGGGGTTTGCCCACTAACTCCCTCTCTAACAGCGACTTATGTTACCCCCACCCTTTGGCCATCCAGTCGGTGGGGGGAGGGGAGGCACCGAAGGGGAAAAGCCGGGTGGCCAGTTGGGAGGGTAGGCCAGTGGGTGGCCAGTCGGGGAAGTTGGGTGGCCAGTCAGTCGGTCAGGGGCCGGGTAGGGGCAAAGGGCAAAGTTGGGTGCGGTTTTTTGGCGCCCATAGAAATTTTGTGCGTGCAAAATTTACACGCGGAAATTTTTCTTAGGAGCTGAACAAGTGGGGGGTCACTTTGCCCTTTGCCCCAAAGCCGAAGTCGGCCTAAACCTTTGGAGGCCTCTTTGGGGCCAGTGGGGAAGTCGGGTAGTCAGTGGGAGAGGGGCCTCCTATACCGCCCGAAGGGCAAAGGGGGGTTGGTCTCCCGTGTGCCATAGGCTCGTGTCCCCTCACTTTGGCCATCAGGTCTCTCTCCCCACTCCCCAGAGGGGTCGGGGATTTTTTTACCACTCCAAAGAACCCTACTCAGGGGAGTGCCGGGAAAATATCCGATTGAGTGGCAAAGAGTTAGGAGCACTTCCCCCCACTCCAAAGAACCCTACTCAGGGAGTGCCGGGAAAATAATCGCCTGAGTAGCAAAGGGTTAGGAGCGCTTCCCCCCACTCCCCCCACTCCCCCGCCTATTTTTAGGCGCACAAAAAAAATAAAATATTCCCCCCCCCTACACCCCCACCCATTTTTTTATTTTTTCTCTCGGAGAAAAAAGTAAGCAGTAGTGGGGGGAGTGCCCGAAATCGCCCCTAACTCGTTGGGAGAGAACGCCTTCACTCCCCCAAACCCCAAAAATGAACGATTGACGCCCCGCATTGCTGTTTTATGCGTTTGTTTCCCTCAGAGTGGGTGTGTGCGAAAAGTTTTTCAGACGAAAGGGCCTAAAAATGTTCCCCCCCACTCCAAAAGGGTAGTGGGGGTAAGTGCGGAAAAAAAATTCCCGCCCCTTTTTGGCCATGCGATGGTCAAAGCGCCCTTCCCTTGCTTATGGCCAAACGCTCCATTGACCATCTCGTGGGCAAGGTGCTCTATCGGTCTTCTTTGGGTGTGGGGTTTGCGTTGGCCATCTCATGGCCAGAGGGGCGTCCCTCCCGTAGGGGGAAGGCCAAACGCTCTTTTTGGCCATGTGATGGCCAGCGAAGTCGGCTCTTTGGCCATGCGATGGCCAAACCCCCCTCTCGTAGGTGGGGGATGGCCATCCCGATGGCCAAACGCTCTTTTGGCTCTGGGATGGTCAGCGAAGGCCGTAGGGGATGTCGTCCCTTAGGTCAAGGGGGTGCTCACTCTCTCCCCGTGTGGGATGCGCCCCATCGCTTTGGCCATAGCCCTTCCCGTTTGGCCATCACATGGCCAAAAGCACCCCTATCAGGGCCGTAGGGAGGCATTTAGTGGTGCCGTTCCTCTCTGTGAGGGTCTCCCATAGGCCAAAGGGGACGCCCCCGTCCGTAGGGGATGGCCAAAGGTGGGGTTGGCCATCACTCCTATGGCCATGTAGGCTCCCGCCCACCCTTAGGGATGGCCAAAAGGGGCCGTAGGTGCGCCTCTCCCTCCCCTCTTTGGCCATATAGGCCGAAGGGAGCGCCCGCCTCCCATAGGCCGAAGGGTAGGGAGATGGCCAACGGGATGGCCAAACGCTCTTTGACCATAGGGCCGAAGGGGCCGCCTTTGGCCATGTAGGCCCCCGCCCGTAGGGGAT
>Ga0079992_134687_pt1 | contig 10037 bp, 9 predicted proteins | sample FaiFalFF_MnMetaG_3_FD_69197 | JGI IMG/M metagenome (GOLD analysis project Ga0079992, IMG submission 69197) | Freshwater microbial communities from Yellowstone National Park, Wyoming, USA - Fairy Falls B (FF_Mn_B) MetaG (SPADES assembly) (version 2) | ecosystem: Environmental > Aquatic > Freshwater...
AGTAGATGGTCAAGCTTATATCCTCGCACTAGTTTCAAATAGTTTGGGGGCATTATAGCGGGGTAGGGTAGCCAGGTTAACCCGCCGGGCTCATAACCCGGAGATCGGTGGTTCGAGTCCACCCCCCGCTAGGCTGTGTCTTTCCTCTTAACGGCCGCTATTATCTCTGGTAGTTTTTCCGCGTTTTTCTCGGCAGCCGTACCTGTGACAACTATGTCTGCGCCAGCTTCTACAACTCTCGCCGCATCCTTTCCAGACCTAATGCCCCCGCCAACTATAACAGGTATGTGTACAGCTTCCTTAACTGCGCTGATTGTCTTGGAGGGGAGAGGTTCCGCGGCCCCTGAGCCCGCCTCAAGATAGAGAAATCTCATGCCTAGATACTGGGCTGCCAGCCCGTAGCACATCGCCACCTCGATGTGGTTTGGTGAGAGGGGTAGAACACGCCCCATGGCGGCCACCGTGCTCTCGCTTCCGAAGACAACGTAGCCCATCGGTATGGCCTCGAGGCCGAAGGCCTTGACGGTCAAAGCGCCCTGTAGCTGGGCTCCGACGATATAGTACCAGTCGACGCTGTTGAGGAGGCTCATGAACCATATTGCGTCAGCGTATCTGGAGATTGACTGGACGTTGTTGGGGAAGATTATGACGGGTTTGTCTGTGTTGTTTTTTATTTCCTTGATATAGGTGTCGAGCTGTTCCTGTGTGTGGACAGTGGAGCCTCCGACCATTATTGCATCTGTGCCCGCATGCTCAGCGAAGGAGGCTAGTTTTCCAACCTTTTCGTAGGGGGTGCTGATGGGGTCGATTAACGTCATGTGGAGCTTTTCGCCGGCCTCGATGCGTCCTTTCAGGTGGCTCTCAACCCTGCCTAGTCTCAACAGCTTTCCCACCGCCCGTAACCTTGTCGTACCACTTGGTGTATGCGTCCACTGTGCTGTATGCCGGATACCACGGTATCTCCTCGGAGGCCTTGCAGTTACCGCATGCAACCACCGCCGTCGAAGACCTTTTCTCATGAGTTACAGTCACCGCCATGGCCCCGCATAGAGGGCAGGTAAACACCGTCGGAAAGGGACGCGGCGTCCGCTTAACTATCTTCCTCCTCTTTCTTCCCATGCCTCAACCACATCATACAATCCATTGATATATAGTGTTTGTGAAACAGTTTATAAGCACATGGGTGAAATCGTTTGCTGGATGCTTCAGGACAGGCGGCTTGCGATAGCTGTTGTATCCCGTGATGTGAAGCTGGCTAACGCTGTTATCGAGGAGGCGGAAAGGCGGGGGGTCAAAGCTATTCACGTAATAGACCCTGCCCAGATACCTCTGTCGGTTAAGGCAGCGGTGGTGAAGCTGGGTGAGGGAATCGGCGCCGGGCATGCGGCACCTGTTCCTATCGAAGATTTCAACTCGGCTGTAGCGGCTGTTGACAGGGCTATGGAGATTTCTCTTGGCCGGGGTTTCGTAGAGAAGGCGGTTGTAGGAATAGACCCCGGCAAAAAGGTTGGAGCCGCCTTTATCGCCGACAACATCCTACTACGTACAGAGTCTTACACAGATTTCACAGAATTAGCCGAGGCGGTAAACACTTTTTTCAAAAACCATTCAAGGTCTAGGCATATGGTTCTAATGGGGTCGGGGGCTCCTGAGTACCGTGAACGGCTTGTCTCAATGCTTTTGGAGAAAAACCCTGACTTGAGGCCGGAGGATATTATAACCGTATCCGAGGAAAATACCTCCAAACATGCCGGGGGAGTTGACGAACTTGCGGCCTCCTATCTCTTGAGGAAGTTGCGTGGACGAGGGTGATGTGCGCTGGAGCTGCGTGCTGGGAAAACGCTTCTGGTCGATGGACCCGCGGCCGTCAAAGTCGTTACGGGGAAGGTCAGGGTCTACGGCTGTGTCCTAGACCTGCGCAGGACATACATCCTACGGCCGTGGAGGCGCTACCCCCTACACGCTGATGAGGATGCTCAGTTAGAGTTGAAGCTTGGAGAGGATTCCTGCGCAGAAATATTTGATGGAAACACGGTTGAGCCGGCGTGGGTTTGGGCGGCGGAGAAGATGGAGAGGGATGACGTCGTCGCAGTTCTAGGACGGCCGGACTCGGGGAAAACCTCTTACACCACCCTCGCCGCAAACATCGCCGTCAGCAAATATGGTAGGTGTTCTGTCGTAAGCCTCGACCCCGGCCAGACATATTTCACGCCGCCCACCGTTGTGGGGGCCGCCGCGGTGGAGAAGCAGGTTTACGACTTGGCTGAGCTTAAACCCTTCTGGCAGGTGCCTGTTGGAACAACATCTGCACCCCACGGGGCGGCTGTAATATTAGAGATGCTTGTTGGGTTGGCGGAGAGGCTGGTACGGCCTGTTCTGGTCGACATGGACGGCTGGGTCGAGGGTTCCGCTGCCGCAGCCCACAAGTCCGCCATACTCAAAACCCTCAGATGCACAAAAGCAGTCCTCCTAAACTTGGAAAAAGAAACTGTGTCGGATGCGGTGTCCGAGGCCGGGATAGCCGTGTTAAATATTCCGGCGTCGGGGCATGTTAGGCAGAGGGCTCCCGAGGAGAGGAAGAGGATACGTGAATGGCTTTACAGGAGGTTTCTCGGCGATCTCTCGCTACGGATAATTCCGCGAACGTGGGTGGAGCTTAAAGCTGTAGGCTTTCAGGGCTTGGGGCCGGAAGAGCTCTACAGTCAGGCTGAGCGGAGGCTCGGTGAAACAGTGGGAGAAAGCGCTAACATGCTCAGAAAAAGAGGTGGGCTTGTCTGCTATCTATACGATTCCCACAACACATACACATCCCTAGCCTTGTTCTGCGGCGTTGACAGGGAGAGGGACGCTGTCAAGGTATTATGCCAAACATGTCAGGGGGTTAAGAGGATATTGGTGGGCCGGGTTTTCCTGACCGCTGATGGTGAGGAGCAGTTCACGCTAGACTGACTTCACCAGCCTAACGATGTTGCGCCTAACAAGAGAGGGTACGTTGCCTGAGCATATCGCGGCAACATCACCCGCCTTAAAAGGTCCATAGCTGTTCAGGTCCTCGCCTACAAACTTCGGGAAATCCTTCAAAAAGACAACAACCTCATGCTTGTGCTCAGATTCCTTCAGTAGTTCTCGGGGGTTGACTAGGCCGCTTTTGATAACAGCCTCATGCTGTGAGATGGTTCGCTGGAGGGCGTTGTAGGTTTTCCTCTCGGCGGGGAGCAGGTTATCCAAAGGGGTTTTCTGGAAAACCGCGGTGATAATCTTATGCATCCTTTTCTGCAGTAGGGATTGTAGTAGTTTCTGGAGCATCTCAAGTTCGGCTGTTTTAAGCTGAGCGTTGACGGAATCCTTGTCGCTTAGCTTCAGCTGCCTTCTCAACTGGGCTAGGTATTCAGCAAGGTTCTCCAGCAGCTCCTCGGATATCTTAACAACCTCCGAGGCTGACCTCTCCTTGTTCCAGGCATCCAACAACCTCTCGTAAACGTCCTCCACACCACGCCCCCCGTATAATTACTCTTTAATCCTTAACAAGCTTTGCCAAACCCCTGCACAACAAGTATGCCGCAGCATAGGCCGGGAGCCTAACCTTCTCATCTCTGTAGGGGCCGTACTTATCGCCGGCTAGACGGAACTCGGGGCAGCGGACAATCCTGACGGTTACCTCGGGTTCTTGGTCTAGCGCTACGGCATCGTTTAAGGGGTCGAAGTCTTCGAAGCTGTTGACATCTATCCGGCAGGCCTTTAGACCAGTTTTTCCATTCAAACTGTCTGCAAGCCTAAGAATTCTGTGAACATCTGTAGTCACAACTGTGTCAATGTGGACGCCCGCGTTCTCAACAGCCAACTCAAAGACAGTTTCCAGTTGAGGAGAACGCTTCCCCGTTTTCAGCAAATCCCAGCGAGGGATGTCAGACCAATACCTTGCGACTTCTGAAAGCCCTCTTAAGCCACTATCACCCATGCGCTGCAAAGCCTTTGAGCTCAGAAACTCATCTCCGGCGGCCAACCTGTTCAAGACTGTATAGGCTTCTCGCGCAGCCCTTCCAGCCCACCCTTTATCAGTGTAGCCTGGCCCCGTCTCGCCGTGTTTCGTGACGGGTAGGCCGAAAAACCTCATGTCTATGTGAGAGCCTGACACGTAGTCGACTATCTCCTGCCGTGCATATCTGTCGAGGCCCATGACCTCCTCCGCTGTAACCGCCAAGTGGTATCCTCTGTTGCCCGAGTAGTTGAGGATAAATGACGAAGGGCTAATTCCGAAGTCGTCCTCCATGAAGCCGATTAACTTGGCCATCTCCGTTTTTGCGGCTTGTAGGCATGTATCGCAAACCATCTTCACGTCCAATATTTCTGCTGAGCCGCATGAAGAGCATGCCGTCTGCTTCGTCTCCAAAACATTTCCGCATCCAAGGCAGAGGATGTAGTCGTGGGTTTTTAGACATGGGGTTCCGAGGTGGTCGGCGTCGATGTCGAAGACAAGTTCAGCGCCCTCCCACCCCTTCTCCTCCATAGGCGCCTGCGGGTACTGGTATAGGGCTGCGGACCTGTAAACGTGCAGAGGTACCTCCTTGGCAAGCATCCTACGTAACTCGTCAAAGCTCTTGAAGGAAAGGTGTCTAATCATGACCTTATGCCCGAAAGGCATGTAGCCGAACTCACGCCGCGCTATCTCCGACGGCACGTAAACATCCACATACCTGTTTTCATAAAACCGCCTAAACAGGGATTGGACAAAGTAGGTTTCAGCAGCCGTCCTAAACCCCATGCAGCCGCTAGCCCCTCATCCGCGCATAGACCGCGTACAAGGCCACCGCAACAAATCCTGCCGCGATAAGCCAGTAGGACCACCCATAAAGCATATCAATGAACTGCTCCACAGTCATTCCAGTACAGTGGTGAAAAGGCAGGAATTAAAGTTAGTCATGCTCTCATGAGGCGGCTGTACGCCGGCAGGGTTAAACACCATACATAGAGCCCAATCCACGGCATCTACCTACTTGAGTACGCATGTTTAGCTGCTTAAACTATTTGTTATGGTGTCCCTGTAAGGAACAAGGATAATGTCCGAAGGGGCTCGAAAGTGGCACAGCCTTCCACCATCCTCGGTGGCTGAGGCGCTTAACACTGACATTGAAAAAGGGCTTTCCACAGAAGAGGCTCTTCGCAGAAAAGAGGTTTACGGGCCCAACAGGCTTGTTGTGGAGAGACGCGTCTCTCCGCTGAAAATTTTTGCCCGTCAGTTCGTGAACTTGATGATAGTTATTCTTTTGATCGCTACGGCTATTTCCGCCCTGTTGGGCGAGATAGTGGACGCCGTTGTGATTTTTGTGATAGTTCTTTTGGCTTCGGTGTTGGGTTTCTGGCAGGAGTTTAGGTCCGAGAGAATTGTTTCTGCTTTGAAGAGGATGATGGTTCCGAGCTGCAGCGTTGTAAGGGATGGGGTTGTAGTTAAGGTGAATTCAGAAGACGTTGTGCCGGGCGATATTCTGGTAATTGAGGAGGGTGACCGTGTTGTAGCGGACGGCAGAATAGTTGAGGCATACAGCCTAGAAACTTATGAGGCCGCCCTAACAGGCGAATCCACACCTGTGCAGAAGCGGCCAAACCCGCTACCCGCCGAAACCCCTCTGCCGGATAGGACCAACATGGTTTACTCAGGGACAACAGTTGCACGGGGAAAAGGCAGGGCCATTGTCGTGGCCACCGGTATGAATACGGAGTTCGGGAAAATAGCGAAAGAGGTTATGGAGATCGAGGAAGAGCGTCCTCCACTAGAGCGGAGGATGAACGAGGTGGCCAAAAACCTTGGAAAAATAGTCATAGCCCTGGTCGCCGTCATCGTCTTAATCGACTTAGGCGAGTTTGCTTTTCTTGGCCAGCCGATCACAGGTGAGGCTTTTATCAAAATATTCATGTTCGCAGTCTCCCTGGCTGTCGCGGCGGTTCCGGAGGCTCTTCCAGCAATTGTAACAAGCACCCTTGCCGTCGGTATGTGGATACTCGCCAAGAGGAATGCGGTTGTTAGAAGCATGGCGGCCGTCGAAACGCTCGGCTCCACAGAGGTAATCTGCTCCGACAAGACCGGGACGATAACGCTTGGGGAAATGGTTGTGCGCCGCGTTTATGTGAGCGGGTCCCTGCTCGAGGTAGGGTCTGGAGGCGTTGTCAAACCTGTTGAGAAGCAGCTGGTTTTTTCAAATCCGCTGCAGAGCGACTTCAGCAGGCTTGTTGAAACATTTGTGCTGGCATCCGACGCCGTAGCCAAGAAGGAGGGGGGTAAGCTGGCTGTCTACGGTGACCCCACCGAGGCAGCCATTGTCTCTTTCGCTGAACAGGTGGGGGTGAACACGTCGGAGCTGCGCGCTGTAAGACGTAGAGTTTGGGAAATACCGTTTAGCAGTGAGCGTAAACGTATGACGACAGTAACCTACTACAACGATATGTACGAGGCACATCTAAAGGGTGCCCTCGAGGTCGTAATCGAGCTGTCGGACAAAATACTTGTTGAAGGCGTTGAGCATGACTTAACACCCGAGTGGCGGGAGGCTGTTTTAAGGGCCGGTGAGTTGATGGCGGCTCAGGGTTTTAGGGTCTTAGCTGCGGGGAGGAGAGTTTTAGGCACCAAAGGGGTAGAGCAGGATGAAGAAGCTGTTGAGAGAGGGTTTACTTTCCTAGGCTTTGTTGGTATAGCTGACCCCCCGCGGCCTGAAGCCGCTGAAGCAGTAGCCAAATGTGTTGAGGCCGGTATGAAGCCGGTCATGGTTACCGGAGACCATCTCTCGACAGCAGTCGCCATCGCCCGGGAAGTCGGAATATACCGTGAAGGCGACATAGCGGTCCACGGAGCTGAGCTTGAAAAATTATCCGACGAAGAACTTGACAAAAAAGTTGAGAAAATCTCAGTCTACGCACGGGTGACACCGCATCACAAGCTTAGGATAGTTGATGCGTGGAGGAGGAGGTCTAAAACTGTCGCCATGACAGGCGACGGCATCAACGACGCGCCGGCCCTGAAGAAGGCGGACATAGGTGTGGCCATGGGGATTAAGGGGACGGAGGTCGCCAAGGAGGCCTCAGACCTCATTCTGCTTGACGACAACTTCGCCACAATAGTCAAAGCCGTCGAACTGGGCAGATGGATATACGACAACATCAAAAAATACCTGGCTTACCTGCTTCAGGCAAACCTTGTTGAGATAGCGGTCATAAGCCTTTCAGCTCTGGTCATTCTCCCGCTCCTAGGGTATAGGGGTGAGGAGTTGCTCCCACTCCTACCCGTCCAAATACTTTACATAAACCTCGCGACAGACGGACTCCCCGCAATAGCCCTAGGCTTCAGCCCTCCAGACCACGACCTCATGAGGAGGCCGCCCAGACCACGTAATGAGCCTGTCTTCACCGCCGAGGTAAAGCACTTCATTATAAGGGCGTTGATAGTTGAGTCTCCCGTGCTTTTGCTGGGCTTCTTAACAGCCCTACCCTACGGCATGGAGGCCGCTAGAAGCCGTCTGTTTCTTATGTTTATAGCGGTCGAGCTTGTCGTCGCCCTAAACTGTAGGTCACTTATCCACTCAATCCTTCAGGCTAGGCCCCACAAGGTATTGCTACTGGCAATTCTATGGGAGCTTGTTTTAATAACGGCGCTAACAATAATCCCTGTAACGCGGGAGGCGTTACACATCACCATCCCCACCCTAGAAGACTTGGCATGGATAACCCTCGCAGGCCTCATCACATTCACCAGCATCGAGCTGCTCAAAAGGGTTGATATAGAGAAAATGTTTTCCAGACCACGTGCTGCGGAGACCGCTGCCAGAGCTGCCGAGGTGGTTAAGTGAGCGATAAGAGCTTTGACCGGTATGAAAGCCTCCTCTCAAACATACTTAGGTCGGTAAACGATTCTCTGCCGAAACATGTTGTCAGGTACCGTGACGTGGTGGAGTTAGGGCTGGAGGGTGTTGAGACCGTCGGCGGGTCGTTCCACCGCTTCGACAGAAACGACCTTGAAAAGCTTGCGAAACAGCTCCCAGAAAACATTCTAGACCGCCTACACCTACCCTTCGTCTTCGTCAAAAGCATCGAGATCGAGGAGTCGGTTTACATACTTAGGGTTTACGGCAGCGAAGCCGAGGCCTTCCAGATGCTCATGGGCCTGGAAACACTCCCCCGAACCAGCCGCGGCCCCTACACCTACAAGCCTTTCGTCGCAGAGTTTATCAACAGGTACCCAAGCCTCGCAGTCCTAGGCTTCCTCTAGCAACACCCACCCCACCTACCTAAACCGTCCCACAGGCTACCTCTCCCGCTCCATGTCATAGGCGACGTCGCGGCGACACCTTATTCGTCCGGCCGCCGGACTAAAAGGGTGTCTCGGAGACATCGCCTGTTCCACTTTCACACATCTCTCCCCCTTTACCGGTACTCGGAGGTAGGATGTCGAAGCCCGCCCGCCGCAGATATATTTATTGTATAACCTGTACCTATAGTTGTATGTGGCTAGTTGGAGAGTGTGGGATGGAGAAAGGAAAGTGGAGGGGAGAGGGGTTTGGTTGGGCACCGCTTTAGTGTTTTCTGGTTTGGTGTTTCTTGACGTAGTTTTCGAGGTGTCTTTGTTTCCTTCCGATGGTGAAGCCTATGTTTTTGTAGAAGTTTATGTTGCTGTCCGCTCTAATGTAAATGTAGTAGACCTCATTATTGTGTCTATATCTTTTCATTGTCTTAGGGTCGTAGAATGTTTTTCCCTGCAGTCTTTTATGCCATGGTCCTGTCGATTCGATTCCGAGACGTTTCAGAAGGTCTTTGACGTATTCTAGGAGTCCGTAATCAGTATTGTGGATACGGATGTATCCTTCCTCGCTGACTGATCCTTCTGAGTCTGCGAAGCCCCTAATGAACGCCGCCACACATCTCTCGCAGTGCTCAATGTACTTCTTCAGCCTTTCGAGTTCTACCGGCTTCTTGAGGAGTTCGTAGAGTGTCTGTGAATAAACTTCTACAACATATTTTCCAACGTCATTTCTGTATCGAGGCTTTATAGGCCTCCTTCCTAGTACTTCTACCAAGCATCGACCAAACTCCTCAGCGAACTCTCTATCCTTCACCTTGAGACCGATTCTGACCCTGTTGTAGCTTTTGACTGTGCGTCTCCTTCTGGTAGCGTATCCGTCGCCTATCTTAACACCTACAACGTATGCGAGCTCTTCACAAGGTTCTAGAAACTCGATTGATGGTATGTATCTTCCGTTGTATGGGTCGTGGATTCCGCGTGTCCAGTAGCTTATATGAGACTTGGACAATGTAACCCCATATCTTCGCTGTATGTCTTCGATTATCTCACTGTACCTCAGACCATCTCTGCGAAGCCTTTTGACTTCGTCGTAGAGCTTTATCCTTAGCTCCCGTGGTAGGTAGCTCCTCTTCCCTCCTCGTTCCTGCCCCTGGGGCGTATGCCCCTCACCCCGGGGCCCAGGGTCCTTAACCATGGTTTCATTCACCATGGCTTTCCCGGGAGGACCTAAGCCCCGGAGCACGTCCCCAGACAGGAGGATGTTTTTCCTCCCGCCGGGAGACATGCTCCTGACGGGAGGTTCCTCCTGTCGGGGCGTATAGGGGTTTTGTATCATCTGAACGTTGACTCTTTCTCTGTTTTGTCGGTGCGTTTCCGATGATGTCCATGGGTCTCTTGAGTAGTCTGAGTATGCAATGTAAGAGTTCAGCATTATCGGTAGCATTTATGTCCGTCATCTGTCCAGGATTTTTCCGTCTGGCTTTACGGCTGCTTTGCGGGCGCCGTCCCCCCACCCGCCGCTTGCCGTTGGCTTCGACGGAGTCCTGGCCTCTGCACGGGGTCTATTGCCCCGCTGTTATTGGCCGGTCGATTGCCGGCCCTCCTGCCCCCGCCGGCAAGGGGCTCTAATCCTCCCTTTCCCCTCACTACCGGCTACAGATACTGTTATACTGGTGTGATTTAAGTGTTTTGTTTAGGTGCTGCATTTTCACGCTACTCTCTCAGAATATAGGCATCTTTGAGCCATTATTTC
>Ga0079992_149625_pt1 | contig 10023 bp, 7 predicted proteins | sample FaiFalFF_MnMetaG_3_FD_69197 | JGI IMG/M metagenome (GOLD analysis project Ga0079992, IMG submission 69197) | Freshwater microbial communities from Yellowstone National Park, Wyoming, USA - Fairy Falls B (FF_Mn_B) MetaG (SPADES assembly) (version 2) | ecosystem: Environmental > Aquatic > Freshwater...
AATATTTATGCAAAGAACACAAGATAAAGCTGAAAATAAAAGATGAAAGATATAGTTCTGGTGTGGACAGCACAGGAAATGCTGTTCCAAAAACAAAGACAAGGAGGGATATAAGAAAAAGAATAAAAGAATACACACCAGAACGGAGGATAAGCAGAGGTTTATATAAGTCTTCTTTGGGTATAGTGAATGCAGATATAAATGCAGCAAGGAACATAGGAGGAATAAGAGGAAAAGAAGGGTTAGATGAAGTAGAGAGAGTATATCTTTATCAGAAGAGGAAAGGTAATAAGGGGAAAGTAGAAAGGGAAGGTAAGGGGAGTGAGAGTAAAAGAAAAGGTAGCCCGGTAGAACGGGTAGAAGCTGTGGCAGTGGCTGGGGGAAGTAAGGTTTGCATGAGTCAAAAGCTCATAGCAAATAAACCTTCCCCAAACCCATTTTAACAATGGGCTGCTATATATGTATGATGTAAAAATGAGCATGGCTGATGTAAGAAATATTCCTGCGGTATTTTTGGGGATGTGTCCAAATTGTGGCGGGGATATAACATCTGATAGATTAGAAAAATGGCTACCCTGTATTTCTTGTCTTCCCGAAATTCCAGAAAATGCCTCCTTTGAAGATGTGAAGAGTGAGCTTGAAAGATTAAGTAGGCTCAAAAATTTAGGAAAGATTTATGAAGTGGAGAAAAAAGCGGAGGAGTTTTCAAAGTTCTTTGAGAAAATAGTCGGATTTCCACCTTGGTCGCTACAAGTAGGATGGGCGAAAAGAGTTATTACAGGTCAGAGCTTTGTAGCTCTCGCTCCCACAGGTGTAGGTAAAACGACTTTCGGAATAGTTATGTCCTTGTTCATAGAAGGAAAATCCTATATCGTAATACCTACAAAAATTCTTTCAAAACTTGTTGCAAAAAAAATAATAGAATCAGCAGAAAAATTGGGGATAAATAAAAAAATACTCATAGTTCATGGAACAAAAAACTCAAAAGAAAAAGAAGCACTACAAAACTCTGATTTTGATATACTCATAACAACAAGTATGTTCCTTGCAAGAAATGAAAAACTTATAGTAGATAAAAGATTTGATTTTATCTTCATAGATGATGTTGATACATATCTAAAACAACCCAAAAATGTTGAAAGAATACTAAAAGTTATGGGATTGAGCGATGAAGATGTGAATGAGCTAAAAGCTCTTATGAACAAAAAATTCTCCATCGTCAGGGGAAAGGAATCAATAGAAGAAAAGATAAAAGGGTTCAACGAGATAAGTCAGAAAGTATCAGAGATAAGAAAGAAAATAAAAGGAGTTCTTGTAATCTCATCTGCAACAGCAAAACCACGAGCAAATACAACAAGATATTTTAGGGAAATATTCGGATTTGAAGTCTCTCCATATGCAACAACAATAAGAAATATAGAAGACACAATAATAAACTGCGAAGGAGATGAAAAAGATATTCATAAACTCAAAAGTTATATTTTTCAAAAAACGAAAGAGGTTATAGAAAGGTGTGGTAGTGGATGCTTTATATTTGTAAATTCAGAATACGGAAAACAATCGGTCTATGAAATAAAAGATTTCCTAAAATCATCAGGAATAGAAGCAATAACTTATGAAGAATTTGACGAGAAAAATCAAGAAAAATTCAGGAATGGAGAAATAAAAGCAGTAATAGGCATCTCATCTTTGAGGAACCCACTGTGCAGAGGAATAGATATGCCAGATGCTGTAAGGTATGCTATCTTTGTAGGTGTCCCTCGTTTTATTTTTTCTCTTGGAGAAATAGACGAACCAGCAAAAATGTTGGGAGTTCTTATATCTTTGAAAAACGCAATAGGGAACGGTAAAAAGATTTTCTCATTTATAGAATCTATGAAAAAATACGCAGGAATGAGGGTAGAAGATATAGAAAAATATCCCCCAATAAAAGAGAGAATTTTGAGCATAAAAAGTTTTATTGAGGAAAAGTTAAAAGATCCAGATGTAATAAAGAAAATAAAAGAGTCAGAAGATATACCTTTGAGAATAGGAGAAGATGGTAAGATAAAGTTTGTAGTAGCAGATTCTTCCGCTTATATTCAAGCCTCTGGAAGAACCTCACGCCTTTATATAGGAGGATTATCAAAAGGATTATCTGTAATGATAGTTGATGATAAGAAAGCTTTCGCGCAGCTGAAAAAACGCTTAAAATTAGAGCTCTTTGAATCAATAAACTTCAAAGAATTTGATAATTTACCCATAGAAAATATTCTTGATGAAATAGACAAAGATAGACAGAACATAAAGAACTTGATGGAAGGGAAAATAACACCTCTTATTACCCAAGCTTCTATAAAACCTCCCCAAAACGCACTTTTAATAGTTGAATCTCCAAACAAAGCAGGAACAATTGCAAAACTCATCGGTAAGCCAACAAAAAGAAGAATAATAGTAAACGGAAATGGGAAGACCCAAGATGCGTGGGAAGTTTCCCGAGGCGACCTGAACATAACTATAATTGCATCAGGAGGACATGTAATTGACCTACCATACTCATATTATAGAGAAGAAAACGGGAAAGATGAAAAATATGATGTCAAAATTGTGAATCAAAATGGAGAAATGATTTTCTTACCAAAATACAAATCTATAAAAAGATGCAGAAATTGTGGTGAGAATTTTTTTGAAGAAGAAAAGTGTCCTTATTGTGGCTCAACCAACTTTGATGACAAATCCGATGTAATTCGGGTAATCCAAAAACTTGCCCAGGAGGCAAATATTGTTTTCATAGCAACAGATCCAGACTATGAGGGAGAAAAAATAGCTTTTGACATTTTTATGACTATACCGAAATACAAAAAAGAAATAAAAAGAATAGAGTATCATGAAGTGACAAGAAAAGCCATTTTCAGTGCAATTCAAAATCCAAGAGATTTGAATATCTCACTCGTTATGTCGCAAATAGTCAGAAGAGTCACAGATAGATGGGTTGGATTTGCGATGAGTGAATTTTTGCAAAAAGAAGAAGAAAAAAGATGGCTATCTGCTGGAAGAGTTCAAACCCCTGTTTTGGGCTGGCTTATAGAAAGAGAAAAAGAAATGAAAAATAAAATCGGAATCTTAACATTCAAAGGCGAAAATGGAATATCAGATTCAGTAAAGATTGAAAACAGAGAGGAAGCAAAGAAAATAAGTAGATCAATAAAGAAATTAAAAGGGAGAAAAAGAAAAAAAGAAGAAGATGAAAGAGAAAGATTAGATAACGCAAAAATAAAGGTAAGATATGAACTTTTGGAAACAAGTGAAGAAGTGATAAATCCACCACCACCCCTCAATACCCCTGAACTCATAAAAGAAGCATTCTCAAAGTTAAAACTATCTGCACCTCAAACTATGAACCTTGCTCAACAGCTATTTGAATCAGGTATAATTACTTACCATAGAACAGATTCAACCCATGTTTCAGATGTAGGTATTTCGCTCGCAAAAGAGTTCATTTCAGAAAATATTGGAGAGAATTATTTTGTAGGAAGAACTTGGGGAGAAGAAGGCGCTCACGAATGCATAAGACCAACAAAAGTACTAACTCCTGATGAGCTGACAATTTCAGCTAAAATAGGGACAATATCTTTACCAGAAAATGCAATAAAGCTTTATGATATTATATTTTCAAGGTTCATAGCAAGCCAGATGAAACCTGTGAAAGTCCTAAAAGGTAAAGTAAAACTTGAATTGAGCTGGAAAGTAAATGGAGAAGAAATTTCAATAAGCAAGTTATCTGATATGAATATGAAAATTATTGAAGATGGGTGGAATAAAGTGATTTTCTTACCAATTTCAGATATCGCAAGAATTTTGGTTGAAAAGAAAGTTTTTGAATTTGAAACAAAAGATTTCAAATTCTCTTTCGTCTCCCCCGTCCCACCATATACTCACGGCTCGCTCATAGAAGAGATGAGAAAAAGGGGCATCGGGCGACCTTCAACATACGCCTACATAATAAAAACACTCCTTGACAGAGGATATTGTATAGATAGAAAAGGTTTTATAATTATAACAAAATTGGGAAAAGAAGTATATGAAAGATTAAAAAACAGCCAGAAATATTCAAAATACACAAGAGAAGATTATACAAGAGAACTTGAAGAGAAAATGGATAAAGTCGGTAAAGGTGAGGAAAATTATATGGATGTATTAAAAAAGTTATATTTTGAACTTTTCCAAAATACCTCAAATTAGTAAATTTTCCATTCAAACACAAATCTTATTTCAGACAAAAATTTTGAAGCTCAAAAAAACGCAAGAATTCTATATAACTTCAAAAGCTATGAAATCATCAAAATCCGATGTAATTAAATTTCCAAAAGCTGATGTAATTCATTCAGCCCTGGTTATATTTACAGCTATACTCGGTATAGGATTTATAATTCCATTCCTTCCTGATTTTTCAAAAAGAATCGGAGGAGAAAAATTTGTTGGACTTATATTCTCAGGATTTGCAATCTCCCGCCTTATCGCTGTTCCCACATTCGCCTTTCTTTCTGACAGATACGGAAGAAAAGCTTTTATAGTATCAGGACTTCTTGTTTATTCAATCACATCTTTCTTATATGTTCATGCTGAAAATTTCCTTTCTTTATTTTTGGTAAGGTTAATTCATGGTGCCGCATCCTCTATGATAATTCCTATTAGCTTCGCATATGCTATGGATAAAGTTCCATACGGTAAAGAGGGATTTGTAGCAGCAATTCTCGGTGGGTCTTTGCTTTTAGGGTTCGGATTGGGTCCGTCAATAGGTGGAGCTCTCGCTAAATTTTACGGAGAAAATGTAGCATTTTACTCTATGGGGGCAGCCGGAATAATAGCTATGATGATTTCCCTTTTTTTGATGAAAGAACCAGAAAAAAAGAAAAGAGCCTCTCAGCCTGTAATGGATGAGATAAAAGATATAATTTCTTCTCACATCTTCATCTTATCTTTTCTGATATGGTTTATTGTGATGTGGCAAAGAGGTTCTATAATATCATACTCACCTTTGCTTTTAGAAAATGAAGGTTTTGACAAAGTGAAAATAGGTTCAACTTTAACAGCTTATGCTATAATATCATCTGTGCTTCAGTACTCCTCCGCAAGATTTGTAGATAAAGCAAAAGATAAACTATCTTTATCTTTGATATTTTGTATATCCTCCGCCGTTCCGTTAGCGCTTATATACTATGCGAATTCACCTTTGATTATATTTTTTGTGTTCATGTTATCAGGGGCTTTGAGTGCATTTTCCTACCCATTTCTCATGGCAGAAATAGGAAAAGAAGCAAAAAGAAAAAACAAAGTCGGAGGAACAATAGGATTTATGGACTGGGCTTTCTCACTTGGAAACATACTCGGACCCACTTCTATGGGCTTTATCACAAACAAGGTCGGACTGAAACTCTCATTCCTTATACTTGGAGTAACTCAATTTTTAGCTTTCACACTAATTTTAACCATACTCAAATCAAAAATTCAAAAGAATCAAGAGGAATAAACAAATAAAAAGAAGAATAAAAAAAAATAGATGAAGAATATAGCAAATAAAATTTTACTTCAATTTCAGAGGTATTCCAGAGACCATCAAATAAACTTCATCTGATATATGAGCCAAAAACTTGTTTATCTCTGAAAGTTTTGTAAGCCACAATCTTGTAAGTTCATCTTGCGGTATTATTCCCTGACCGCATTCGTTAGAAACAAATAACAAAATTCCAGAATTTTGAGAAAGAACAAAATTTTTAAACCTCTCCAATATTTCACCTATTTTATTTAGATCCTTCCCGAAGTAGAAAAAAATGTTTCCAAGCCAAGTTGTTATGCAATCAACAATAGCCAAAAAATTTTTTTCACTTTCAACCGCTTTCCATATATTTATTGGTTCTTCACAGGTTTCCCATCCTAATCCCTCTCTTTCTTTTCTGTGATTTTGTATTTTTAATTTCATTTCATCATCAAGAGGCTCAGCAGTTGCGACAAATATTTTCTTTGTAATTTTATATTTTTCCGCAAGCTCTTCAGCTTTTTTTAGAGCAAATGAGCTTTTTCCACTCCCAACTCCACCTGTTATGAAAATCTTCATTTATTTTATTATTTATTTCATTTGATCGCTATTCCGAAAGTGACTTTTCCTGCAAAGCATTTTACAAGTTTGAAATCGGAAAATCCTTTTGAAAGAACATAATTTTTCAGCTCATTCTCTTTCCATCTTTTGCCGTAGAAACTTACAAGAAAATCAAGAATTGACTCCTCAATAGGACCTTTCAGACCGTCATCTGATACAATTGCCTCCCATATCACAGCATATCCACCCTTGTTAAGAACTTTTAATGATTTCTCTAAAAATTCGCTTCCAAACTCATCAAGGGGTCTCAAAGTTAATTTTTTGGTCAAGAAAACAAGGTCATAACCTTTTTCTTCATCTCCCCACCTATCCTCTTTCGGAATTCCTTTGTGCTTTTTGATTGATGCGATATTTTCCAGTTTATATTTCTCAATTAATTTTGGAACTTCATCTATAAGATGAGGATAGCATCCTATGTGGATTTGGACATCTGGGAATTTTTTCTGGATGTTTTTTGCGAAAGATATTCCCATAGAGCCTATCATTATGCGTCTTATATTTTTGAATTCAAACTTTTCCATAAGTTCTCGCGTTGCAGAATACAGGAAAGAATTTACACTGAAAAGCAAAGTCCTATAATCACTCTCCAAATTATATATATTGAGTTTTGAAGATGGTTCACCACGACGAACTATATCTGGCAAATCTGAAAAACCTTTGAGTTGAGACCATAAAAATCTTATCTCATCACCTAACACCTTCATAACTTCTTTGAATTCTTCATCTAAGGAATAAAAGGCTCCATCTTTTTTCAAAAATCCAAAATATACAAGAGAGTCAAGCAGAGTTTCAGTCCTTGGTAAATCCAAATTAAGACTACCTGCTATCTCATCTGCGGTTGCATTCAATTTTTTATTCAACTCATCTATTATTCCTAGTTCAAAAGCCGTTCCCAGAGAGGAAATCTTCACAAGATTTCCATTACTTTCAAAAATTTCTTTTGCAAAAAAGTATTTTTTTATTTTTGATTTGAGATCTGATATATTTTTACTTTTTGAAGCCACAAAAACCAAAGGGAACACTTCTCTTAAAACTTTTCCCAAAACACCATTTTTTTCAACGATATTTTCTATCTTGTCTTTCAACTGCTTTGACAAATTACCGAATAAAACAAACCTTGATAATAATTCTTTCATAATCTAATTTACCCCCTATTTTTTTTCTTCTTTGCCTTGTTTCCCTTCTTTACCTTGTTCTCCTCCCAATTTTTTTATTTCTTTTTCAAGTTTTTCTTCAGCCTTCTTTTCTGACTTTTCAAGCTTATCAATTCTTTTCAAAATCGCATCTTTCTCTGCATTATCTTGGACGAACTCCGAATACTCTTTGAGGTAATTTTTAGCTAACCTCAAATATTCAAGGAATTTCTGAGTTGACATCTGGTAATAAGAAGACATAGTTTCATATAAATTTGCAAGGTTATATAGAATTTGAGGTTTTTTACCAAAACTTAAAGCTTTTTTGTACATCTCCTCTGCTTTTTCAAATTCTCCTTTTCTTTTGTAAATCAGACCAAGATTTAAATATGCCTCCCACATATTACTATCCTCAGCCAATGCTTCTTTGAGAGCTCTTTCAGCATCATCTATTGCATTCAACTTAAAATAACATATTCCAAGTTTCAAGAAAATGACTTTATCTCTTTTGATTTTCAAGCCCTTTTCAAACTCTCTTACGGCATCAGCGAAATTTCTTGTCCTCATATATATTTCACCCTTCATAAAGAAATTTTCCGGATCATCGGGATATTTTTTAGAAAGTTCATCAAAGATGAAAAGCCCAAGATTATACCTTCCGGTTTCAATAAATAAATACCCTGTAGTTTTCTCTATTTCCTTTTTCATTCCGACTTCAGATGAAGCTTTCTTTAATATTTCCTCAGCTTTTTTGTAGTCTCCTTTTCTCATGTAAAAAAGAGCTTTCGCAGATTTTATTTTTGGGTCAGCTGGAACAATTTTTTCAGCATCTTCAAGAACTTTTAATCCATCATCTATCTTCCCTTTTTTACTTTTTATCTCTGCAAGATTTACCCAGGCATCTACCATATTGGGTTTAAGCTCTATGGCGTAAGAATAAAATTTTTCCGCCTCGTCTATGTTCCCTTCGGCTTCTTTCCTCAATCCTATTCCAAACATAACGTAAGGATCAGCAACTATTGATGCTTTGGCTTCCTCAAAGGTAAGTTTTTCAGCTTTCTTGATTACCTCTTCTTTTTCTGCCCTCTTTTTATCCTCTATTTTTTCTTCTATAATAGTTGGAGGAGGTTTTTTGGCGCAAGAAAAATTAGAAAATAAAAATAATGTGATATATATAGAAGTTAAAAAATTAAAATTAAAAATCAGACCAAAAAACTTGCCCACCACATTTTTCCTAAACCCCATAAAAAATAATTTAACAATCTATTGTTAAAAATTTAGTTTTTCATTAAAATAAAATTAGGCGATTGCTCAAAAAATTCCACTCTTTACTAAAATAACTTTATTGCTTAATAAATTAAAAACTATAAAATAAAAATGTAAAAAACAAAAAAAAGAAAAAGGAGGTGAAAAATTATGAATTTAGCCGAACTCGTTCTAATCGCTTCATCAGAGCAAAAAGCAGAGCAATTCCTTAGACAAAAAGGTATCCTCAAAACTTTCAACTCCTGCCCATTCTGCGGAGACAAATCTATCGGTAAAATTAGAAGGAACTTTTTAAAGTGCTACGGATGCAAAAAGGAGTGGTCCCCTCAAAAGTTAGTATTCTTGAAGATATAAAAGTCCCTTTCTCTAAATTCCTCCTTGCTATAAAACTCTTTATACTTGAAGTCCCTGTAAATAAAGCTTATAAAGAACTCGGAATTGCTTATAATACTGCTCATAAAATCTATAAAAGGATAAGGGAGTGTATTTACAAGTTCACATCAGAAGACGATGAGTTGTTGGGAGGTGAGGTGGAGATGGATGAGAGTTATTTTGGAGGCAAAAGGAAAGGCAAGAGGGGAAGAGGTTCGCAAGGTAAGATCCCTGTCTTTGGAATACTTTCAGGGATGGAAAAGTAAAGGTGGAGGTTGTAAAAGATGTTTCAGCTGAAAGCATATTAAGATCAGCGATAAAGAAAGTGAAAAGAGGGAGCATAATCTATACTGACAGATTCAGGAGTTATGATGGATTAGTCATGTATGGATTTAGGCATGAGAGGATAGATCACAGCAAAAGGTTTGCAAATGGGAGAGTATATATAAACGGGATAGAGGGGTTTTGGGGATATGCAAAAGAAAGACTTTTGAGGTTTGAGGTGTAAGTAGGGAGAATTTTGCATATTACCTAAAAGAGCTTGAATTTAGGTATAATAATAGGGAGAAGTTGGATGAAATGCTTTATAAAGTTTTAAGTGGAAAATTTTGAGTAATCGCTAAATTGAATAATATCAGCAACATAATCTTCTCTTTTGTAATTTTTATCATATACCCCTATCATCATCTCAGCAGGAGTTGGAGATATACTATCTATTTATATTTATTCTGAGATTTAAAAATGTTCTAAAATAATTTTTGATGTGATGGAAAAAGAAAAAAAGAAGAGAAAAATTTTGAGAATTATAACCCGGCTTGAAAGGGGAGGAGTACCTTACGAAGTTTTAGAAGTCACACGCAGCAAAGAAATAAATAACTTTTTTGATCAGGTACTTGTGAGCGGATATTGTGAGAACGAAATTGAAATCCCCACTGATATAAAAATTTTGCGTGTAAAAAATTTAGTAAGAGATGTATCTTTGGTAAAAGATATTTTGGCTTTATTTGAGCTAATAAAGATAATTCTTCTTGAAAAGCCGGATATAATTCATGCTCACACATCAAAGGCAGGATTTATTGGACGCCTTGCAGGATTTATTTGTAAGGTACCATACAA
>Ga0079992_129456_pt1 | contig 9997 bp, 6 predicted proteins | sample FaiFalFF_MnMetaG_3_FD_69197 | JGI IMG/M metagenome (GOLD analysis project Ga0079992, IMG submission 69197) | Freshwater microbial communities from Yellowstone National Park, Wyoming, USA - Fairy Falls B (FF_Mn_B) MetaG (SPADES assembly) (version 2) | ecosystem: Environmental > Aquatic > Freshwater...
TCGGTGACCACCACCCGGGGGTAGAGGACCAGGTTCCAGTGGGCGGCGAAGGCCAGCACCCCCGCGGCCACCAGGGTGGGCCGCACCAGGGGGAAGAGGATGCCAAGGAGGAGGACCCCATGCCCCGCCCCGTCCAGCCGGGCCGCCTCCAGAAGCTCCTCCGGCACCGCCCGCATGGCCTGGTAGACCAGGTAGATGACGAAGGGGCTGGCGGCGAAGGGAAGCAGGAGGGCGAAGACCGTGTCCAGAAGGGAGAGGCCTCTGAGGATGCCGTAAAGGGGCACCAGAAGGAGCTCGGCCGGGACGGCCATCAGCACCAGATAAAAGGGCAGAAGGCCAAGCCCCGCCCTTAGGGCGTAGGCGGCGAGAAGGGCGGTGAAAAGCTGGAGAAACACCACCGCGGAGGAGAGGGCCAGGGAGAAGAGGAGGCGGCCCCAAAACCCCTCCTTGGCCAGGCCCCGCACGTTCTCCAGGCTGAAGCCCACCTTGGAGAAGAGCTCCCCCGAGTACACCGCCTCCTTGGGCATGAAGGCGGCGTAGGCCATCCAGAGGAAGGGGAGGGCCACGAAGAGGAGAACCACCGCCACAAAGAGGTGCCCCAGTACCCGGCCCACGCCCCCACTATATAAGATGCCCCCATGAAGCCCCTTTCCGGCATCAAGGTCCTGGACCTCTCCCGCGTTCTCGCCGGCCCCCTCTGCACCCTGATCCTCGCCGACCTGGGGGCCGAGGTGGTCAAGGTGGAGCCCCCCTGGGGGGACGAGACCCGGGGCTGGGGGCCGCCCTTTTTGGAGGGCGAAAGCGCCTACTTCCTCTCGGTGAACCGGGGCAAGCGGAGCCTGGCCCTGGACCTGAAGACCCAAGAGGGCCAGGAGGTGGTCCGGCGGCTCGCCAGGGAGGCCGACATCCTGGTGGAAAACTTCAAGACCGGGGACCTCAGGCGCTTTGGCCTGGACTACGAGAGCCTAAAGCCCCTAAACCCCAGGCTCATCTACCTCTCCATCACCGGCTTCGGCCACACGGGGCCCAGGGCCCAGGAGCCCGGCTACGACGCCGCCATCCAGGGCTACACCGGCATCATGTCGGTGACCGGGGAGCCGGAGGGCCCCCCCATGAAGGTGGGCGTGGCCTGGATTGACGTGATGACGGGGATGATGGGGGCGGTGGCGGTCCTGGCGGCCCTCCTGGAGCGGGAAAGAAGCGGGGAGGGCCAGCACATAGACCTCTCCCTCTTTGACGTGGGCCTCTTCGCCATGGCCAACCTGGGCGAAAGCTACCTCCTCACCGGGATCCCCCCCAAGAGGCTCGGAAACGCCCACGCCCAGATCGTGCCCTACGGGGCCTTCCCCGCCCAGGACGGCTGGCTCATCCTGGCGGTGGGCAACGACGAGCAGTTCGCCAGGCTCTGCCAGGTCCTGGAGCTTCCCGATCTCCCAAAGCGCTTTCCCCGAAACCAGGACCGGGTGGAGGGCCGGAAGGAGGTGGAAGGCGCCCTTTCCCAGGTGCTCAGGACCCGCCCCCGGGCCCACTGGCTGGAGCGGCTCAAGGAGGCGGGGGTGCCCGCCGCCCCGGTGAACGACCTCGAGGAGGCCTTCTCCGACCCCCAGGCCGAGGCCAGGGGAGCGGTCTGGACCCTAGACCACCCCCTCCTGGGCCCCCTCCCCACCCTGGCCAACCCCTTGCGCTTCCTCTCCCGCACCCCCGCTTCCCCGACCCTCCCCCCGCCCCTTCTGGGAGAGCACACGGAAGAGGTCCTTCGGGAGGCGGGCTTCCTTCCAGAGGAGGTCCAGGCCCTTGTGGAAAAGGGGGTGGCGAGAACACCGCCAGAGAAAAGGCAAAGCCCATGAAGCGCCTCCCCGAGCGGGTTCTTTCAACCTAAGCTTTAACCGAAGGCCTCGAGGGCCTGTGGATAACCCTGTGGATAAGTGGCCCCCGGCTACCCAGCGGCACCCGGCCCGTGGCGCTTAGGGCTGCTTCCTTCCGGACCTGACCCGGTTCACGCCCGGACCGCCGCGCTGGACCGGGGGCTTAGGTAGTATAGCACCCATGGAAGCCCTGAGGCTAGAGGGCATCGGCAAGCGCTACGGCAGGAAGCCCATCCTGGAAGGGGTGAGCCTCACCGTGCGCCCAGGGGAGGTCTACGCCCTAGCGGGCCCCAACGGCTCCGGCAAGACCACCCTGATCCGCCTGGTCACCGGCCTGGCCTTTCCCAGCCAGGGCCGGGCCCTCATCCTGGGCGAGGACGTCCACAAGACCCCCACCGCCAGGCGCCACCTGGGGGCGGTGGTGGAGGCCCCCGCCGCCTTCTACCCCTATCTGACGGGACGGGAGAACCTGCGCCTTTCCGCCTACCTTACCGGGGTCAAGGAAGAGGCCCGCATCGCCGAGGTCCTGGCCCGGCTCGGGCTCCTGGCCGTGGCCGACCAGAAGGTGGAGGGCTACTCCCTGGGCCAGCGGCAGCGCCTGGGCCTGGCGGCGGCCATCCTCCACCGGCCCAAGGTCCTCGTCCTGGACGAGCCCACCAGCGGCCTGGACCCCGAGGGAGTGGATCTGGTCCATGGCCTCCTCCGGGAACTGGCCCGGGAAGGGGTGGCCGTCCTCCTCTCCACCCACCACCTGCAGGAGGTCTCCCGCTACGCCCACAAGGTGGGCATCCTGGGCGGGGGAAGGCTTCTGGACGAGGTGGCGCTTGGGAGCCGGGAGGTCTACCGCCTCGAGGCCCACCCCCTGGAGGGGGCCCTGGCCCTCCTCAGGGCCCTGCCCCAGGTGGCCTCGGCCCGGATCCAGAACGGGGCCATCCTCTTTGAGGGGGACCGGGAAGCGGTCCTGAAGGCCCTCCTCAATGAGGGCTACCGCGTGGAGGCCCTCTACCCCCAGGGCTTTGACCTCATGGCCTACTACCAGGAAAGGGTGAGGCATGCTTAGGCTCTTCCTCTTTGAGCTCTTCAAGCTCTTTAGGCTCCGCTCCGTGCGGCTTGGGCTTCTTTTCGCCTTCCTCCTCCCCTTTCTCTGGGCGCTGGCCCCGGGCCTCAAGGAGGTCTACGGCCTGGTCCTGGCCTCGGGGTGGCAGGTGGTCTCCTTGAGCCTCCTGGCGGGGATGGAGTTCCTCTTCCCCTTCCTGGTGGTCATGGCGGCGGGCGAGGCCCTGGGGAGCGAGGTGGCCCAGGGCACCCTAAAAAGCCTTCTCCTGAGGCCCCTTCCCCGCACCCTCCTCCTTCTCGCCAAGCTCCTGGCCGTCCTCCTCTACCCCTTCGTCCTCCTGTCCGTGAGCTTCCTGGGCGGCCTCCTAGCGGGCCTGCCCCACGGCCTAGGCCCCTTCTACGGGGGCACGGGCCTGGGGGAGGGGGGGTTCGCCGGCGCGGGCCTCCTCACCCCCGATAGGGCCCTCCTGGAGCTCCTCCGGGCCCACCTCCTGGCCGGGGCGGTCCTCACGCCCCTGGCCTCCCTGGCCCTCCTCTACGCCACCCTCTTCCTCTCCACCGCGGCGGGGGCCCTGGCGGCGGTGGCCACCCTCCTCCTCATGCGCCTCCTGGTGGCCTTCCCTGCCCTCACCCCCTTCCTCCTCACCACCTACCTGGACCTCCACCTGAGACCCCAGGCGGCGGGGCTCGGGCTTTCCCTCCTCCTCATCTACACCGCGGGCTTTGCCCTCCTGGCCGCCCTCATCTTTGAGCGCAAGGACCTCTAGACGAACCGCCCCTCCACCATAAGGGGCTCCCCGTCCAGAAGGAGCCTCCCCTCCTTCAGGGAGAGGACCAGGTCCCAGTGGAGGGCGCTCTCGTTCCTCCCCCCGGTCTCCGGGTAACTCCGGCCCAGGGCCAGGTGGACCGTGCCCCCCATCTTCTCGTCCAGGAGGATGAGGCCCGTGGGCCGGTCCAGGGCGAAGTTGGTGCCGATGCCCACCTCGCCGAGCCGTCTCGCCCCCGGGTCGGTGGCCAGGGCCTCCTTCAGGTAGTCCTCCCCCACCTGGGCCCGGGCCTCCACCACCTCGCCCCTATGGAAGCGGAGGTAGACCCCTTCCACCCGCCTGCCCCCCACGAAGGCGGGCAGGTTGAAGCGGACCTCGCCCTCGGCGGAGTCCTCGAGGGGCCCGGTGAAGACCTCCCCCGAGGGCATGTTGCGCCGCCCGTCGGAGTTCACCCAGGTGCGCCCCGCCACGGAGAGGGTGAGGTCGGTGCCGGGGGCCAGGATGCGCAGGATCTTCCCCCGGGAAAGCCGCCGGATGAGCCCCTCCTGAAAGGCGGCAAGCTCCCGCCAGGCGGCCACCGGGTCCTCCCGGTCCAGGAAGAGGGCCCTTTCCATGTAGGCCCGAAAGGCCTCGGTGCCCATGCCCGCCCCCACGGCGTAGCCCACCGTGGGGTAGAGGGTGAGGGCCCAGCGTTTGCCGAGGCGGATCTCCGAGAGGGGCCGCCAGGCCCGCTGGTGCCTGAGGGCGAGGGCAGGGTCCACGGAGGCCCCTTCCAAGGGGTTCTCGGCGGAAAGGACCCTCAGGAACTTGTCCGCCTTCTCGTAGAGGGCCCGCTCCACCTCGGGGATGGCCTCCAGCCACCTTCCCCCATGAAGGAGGAAGTCCCGGGCCTCCCCCGGGTAGCCCAGGCGGAAGAGGGGGTAGGCCCCCCGCTGGAGGAGGGCCCGCTTCAGGTGGGGAAGAAGGGGCAGCGCCGGGGTTTCCGCCTCCACCAAGACGGTCTCCCCGGGGGCGGCCTCGAGGCAGTAGGCCGCAAGGAGCTCGGCAAAGCGCGCTTCCACCCTGCTATCATAGGGCCAAGATGGAAGAACCCAAAATCACGCCCCTGGCCCGTCGGCTCGCCGAGGAGAACGGCATAGACTGGCGCAGGCTGAAGGGCACGGGTCCGGATGGCACCATCGTGGAGCGGGACATCCTGGCCTTCCTGGCCAAGGTCATGGCCGGGGAGGTGGACCTCCCCCCCATGCCGGAATCGCCCCCGCCCCTGCCCCCCGAGGAGGAGCTGAAGCGGGCCCAGGCCGCTCTGGAAAGGGAAGGGGTGGACCTCTCCGACCTCATCCCCGAGGCCCCCAAGACCCCCACCCTGCAGGTGGAGGAGGTCCCCGAGGAGGAGCTTTCCCTGGACTTCCCCGAGATAGACCTCCTGGACGAGGAGCCCCTCCTCCTCCCCGAGGAGGAAGAGGCCACCGAGGCCTGGGAGGAGGACCTTTTGGAAAGGCCCCTCCCCGAGCCCGAGCCCCGGCAAGGGGAGCTTCTGGAGGCCGCCCAGAAGGCCCCTGAACCCGAGGCGCCTCCCGCCCTCGAGGAAGCCCTCCCCACCCAGGAGATCCCCCCAAGCCCTCTCCTGGGGGTGGCCCCCGTGCCCGCGCCCGCCCAAAGCGCCCCCCTTCGGGTCTTCCGCCGGAAGGTGGACCAGACGCGTCTAGGGGAGGCCCTGGCCGCCTTCCACCGGGTCCACGGGGTACCGGAAACCCCTCTGCCCTTCCTCCTCAAGGCGGCGGAAAGGGCCCTCGCCGAGCTGGAGCTCCCCCATAGGCCCCTCCTCGGCCGGGTGGAGGGGGAAAGGGTGAGAGGCCTCAGGCCCAGCCCGGCCTTCCTGGCCCTTTTCCACCAGGAGGGCGGGGAAGAGGGGGAAGGCCTCCTCTGCTTCTTCGGCGAGGAGGAGGTCCACACGGGCCGGCCCAGCCTCTTCCTGGCCCCCGACGGGATCCTCGCCGTCTCAGGGCTGGATGCCCCCCTGGCCAGGAAGCTTCTGGAGCGGGTGGCCCTCTACCTGGAAGACCCCGTCCTCCTGTTGGCCTAGCGCCTTCTCCGCCGCCTCCTCCCCGGAAGGGCTTCCGGGGCCTTCACGCCCTGGAGCCTGGCCTCCAGGGCTCGGATCTCGTCCCTAAGCGCCGCCGCCCGCTCAAAGTCCAGGGCCTCCGCCGCCTGCCACATGAGAAGCTCCAGCTCCGCCAGCCGGGCCTTGAGGTCCTCCTCTTCCGAAGGGAGCTCAAGGGGGGCCTCCCCGTACCCCTCGGGGCGGATCACCGCCCGCACCCCCTTCTCCACCGTCTTGGGGACGATGCCGTGCTCGAGGTTGTAGGCCTCCTGGATGGCCCGCCTCCGGTTGGTCTCCCGGATGGCCCGCTCCATGGCCTCGGAGACCTGGTCGGCGTAGAGCCAGACCTCGCCCCGGGCGTTCCTGGCCGCCCGGCCGATGGTCTGGATGAGGCTTCGTTCGCTCCTCAAGAAACCCGTCTTGTCGGCGTCCAGGATGGCCACCAGGCTGACCTCGGGGAGGTCCAGGCCCTCGCGGAGGAGGTTGATCCCCACCAGGGCATCAAAGTGGCCCAGGCGCAGGTCCCGGATCAGGGCCTGGCGCTCAAAGGCGTCCAGCTCGTGGTGGAGGTAGCGGGCCCGGATGCCGTGCTCCACCAGAAAGTCGGTGAGCTCCTCGGCCATGCGCACGGTGAGGACCGTGACCAGGGTCCTCTCCCCCCGCTGGGCCCGCTCCCGGATGCCCTCCATGAGGTCCAGGATCTGGTTCTCCGTGGGCTTGACCCGCACCAGGGGGTCCAATAGCCCCGTGGGCCGGATGATCTGCTCCACCACCCGGCCCGAGTGCGCAAGCTCAAAGGGCCCCGGGGTGGCGGAGACGAAGACCACCTGGGAGACCTTCTCCAAAAACTCCTCAAAGCGCAGGGGGCGGTTGTCCAGGGCCGAGGGCAGGCGGAAGCCGTAGTCCACCAGGGTCTTCTTGCGCGCGTAGTCCCCCCGGTACATGCCCTGGAGCTGGGGCACGGTCACGTGGGACTCGTCCAGGAAGACCAGGAAGTCCTCGGGGAAGTAGTCCAGGAGGGTGAAGGGGGGCTCCCCGGGGGCCTTGCCCGTGAAGTAGCGGGCGTAGTTCTCCACCCCCGGGCAGGTGCCCATGACCCTCAGCATCTCCAGGTCGTAGAGGGTGCGCTCCTTGAGGCGCTGGGCGTAGAGGACCTCGCCCCGTTCCTCAAAGTAGCGGACCCTTTCCCAGAGCTCCTTCTCTATCTCCTTCAGGATCTCCTCCAGCCCCTCCGGGGAGAGGTAGTGGGTGGCGGGGAAGAGGACGAAGCCGGGAAGCTCCCGCAAGCGCTCCCCGGTGATGGGGTGGACCTGGAGGATCCGCTCCACCTCGTCGCCAAAGAGCTCCACCCGGATGGGCTCGGTCTCGTAGGCGGGGAAGACCTCCAGGACCTCCCCCCTGGCCCGGAAGCGGCCCGGGGAGAGGTCTATCTCGTTCCGCTCGTAGCCCAGGTCCAAAAGCCTCTCCAAGAGGGCCTCCCGGGGGTAGCGCTGGCCCCTTTCCACCACCAGGTTCCGCGCCCGGTACTCCCTCGGGTCCCCCAGGCCGTAGATGGCGGAGACCGAGGCCACCACGATCACGTCCCGCCGGGTGAGGAGGCTTCGGGTGGTGGAGTGCCTTAGGCGCTCAATCTCCGGGTTGATGCTGGCGTCCTTCTCTATGTAGAGGTCCTTCCCCGGCACGTAGGCCTCGGGCTGGTAGTAGTCGTAGTAGCTGATGAAGTACTCCACGGCGTTCTCCGGGAAGAGCTCCCGGAACTCCGCCGCGAGCTGGGCCGCCAGGATCTTGTTGGGGGCGAGGACCAAGGCGGGCCGCCCCAGGGCCTCTATGACCTTGGCCATGGTGACGGTCTTCCCCGTCCCCGTGGCCCCGAGGAGGGTGACGTAGCGCTCCCCGTCCCTTAGGGCCTCCAAAAGCTCCCCTATGGCCTTGGGCTGGTCCCCCTTGGGCTCAGGCCCCCGGTAGCGGAAGGTCATCCCTTTGAGTATAGGGACTGGGGTCCCCAGCCCGGCAAGGCCGGGCTGGGGTGAGAAAACCCCCGCCCCAAAGGGCGGGGGGCAGGGCCAACGCCCTTAGAAGTCCACCTTGTAGCTAATCTTGAAGCCCCGGCCGTAGGAGGTGTTCCCAGGGGTGCGGGCGAGGTCCGTGAGCACGAACTCCCCGTAGGCCACGCTGAGGTTGTAGTAGTCCACCTGCAGGTAGAAGCCCTCCACCAGGCCGGACTGGGTGTCCGGGGTAGCCGTCCAAGGCTGGGGATTGGGGTCGGGGGAACGGTAGACCCGGTCGCGGGCGAAGTTGAAGGCCTGGTCGCCCGAGCCCACCGTGGGCAACCCGCTACCCGCCAGCCTATCCCCCTCGTAGTGGGCGTAGGCCACGCTCACGTTCACCTTGGGGGCCAGGAAGTCGCTGATCTTTACCCCGGCCCGGTAGTAGAGTTCGTACGTGGTAACATCGGTTGGATTAGCTGTGTAGCGTGTGTTGCGGTAGGAAACCGCCCCGTCCAGGCTGAGGCCGAAGAGGATGGGATCGGTGGAGACCTGCGCCCCGGCCTTCAGGGTGGTGTAGGTAGGAGCACTACCAGTGCCCGTGAAGCTGTGGTAGCGGAAGCCCGGGGAGAGGCTAAGGAAGGCCAGCTTGAAGGGCTGGGTCAGGTTGGCGTAGACCTCGATGTCGGTGTAGCCGTCGACGTAGAACCTGACGTACTGGGCGGTGAGGTTGAGGGTGGGGATGAGGGCGTCCTGGGCTTTGCCGTCATGGGCCACCCGAACGCCGAAGCTAGAGGAGTACTTCTGGTTCTCGTTCAGGTAGCGGTAGCGGTTGTTGTAGTTGCCGCCCGCGTTGGCCCGGTTGCTGAGGTCAAAGTACCGGTTACCGGTGTCGTAGAAGGCGTTGTAGAAGCCGGTGAGGCTGAAGCCCCGGAAGGAGCCCAGGGTGAGAGCGGCGCCCAGGGCGCTCTCGTAAGTGCCAGACGCCCCATTGTAATTGGTCTCGCTCTCGGCGTAGCCCTTGAGGGTCAGGGGCCCAAAGCCGACGCTCGCCGAGATGCCCAGGCCGCGGGTGTTGGCGCGGTAAGGGGCCCCCGCCTTTAGCTCATCGTAGTAGTTGGTGTCCTCGTTTTCCGACATGCCCGCTTGGCCGTCAGCGTAAGCGGGGTCTACGGCGTGGTAGTTGGCAGTCAGGGAGACGGGGCCAAGCTTGGTCTCGCCTTGGACGTAGTAGGCCCACTGCGAAAGGGTATTGTCAAAGAAGTTAGCGAACGGGCTTCCCGGAGGCTGGGAGGAAACCCAAAGCCCAGAGAGGCTTACCGGGTCGAGCTCAAGCCTCCCATCCACCCCGATGGCGGACCTCAAGCCCAGGTTGGTGGCGTAGTTCAGGGCCAGGTTAAGGTTGGAGAGGGGCTTGAAGACGGTACGGATGCCGAAGTAATTCCCGTTAAGCGCCGGGGAAGTATCTCTAGTCGCATCCAGCCCCGCCACCCCGGCCACCAGGGTCACCTCAGGGGAGAGGGGGAACTTGGTGCCGGAGAAGGTGGCCACCATGCCCTGGCGGGGGTTGGCCGGCTCGGGGTCGTTGTCGTTGGCGAAGAGGTAGTCGTTGAACTTGAAGGCGCTGTTCCTCCGGCTGTAGGCCACGCTGAAAGGCTGCCCGTCCACCGAGCCCTTGACGCTGGCGGCGTCGAAGTAGATGGTGGGCACGCTGGCGAAGGCACTGGTGAAGGCGTCCACTTTGAGGGTGGCGCTGGCCTCGCTCACCGCCACCCCCTGGGCCGCCGGAGCGTTGTTCTTGACCCCGAAGGTGAGGGACGCGCCACCCTCAGAAAGGTTCTTGTTGACGATGTCTTCCTTCTGGACAGGCGAAGAGGCGCTGCCACGGGCCCCCGTGGAGAAGGCGTTGCCCGGGAAAAGGCGGTCCACGTCAAAGTCCGCGCCCGTGGTAGTGGTCGTACCGTAGGTGGCGGAGAGGGAGCCCTTGATGGAGTACTGCACCCTGGAGAGGTCGGCCACCTGGCCTTCCAGCTTGGAGACCTTCTCGGAGAGGCCCACCAGGTCGGAGCGCAGGGCGGCGGCGAACTCCTGGACGGCGGCCACGTCCTCCTTGGTGGCGAACTGCTCAAAGTCAACGCCCTGCAGGTCGGCCAGGGCCTTCTCCAGGGCGGTCACCCGGTCCTGGAGGGAGAGGACGTCCTGGTTGAGGAGGACGGCCAGCTC
>Ga0079992_134693_pt1 | contig 9981 bp, 10 predicted proteins | sample FaiFalFF_MnMetaG_3_FD_69197 | JGI IMG/M metagenome (GOLD analysis project Ga0079992, IMG submission 69197) | Freshwater microbial communities from Yellowstone National Park, Wyoming, USA - Fairy Falls B (FF_Mn_B) MetaG (SPADES assembly) (version 2) | ecosystem: Environmental > Aquatic > Freshwater...
ACGTCAGCCCTGGTCCCTTGAACCCTATCAACCGCCCGAGCCTGAAGACGACGAGCCTCTCGTACTCCTTGACGATCCTGATCGACGACCTGAGTATCGCCAGGATCACGATGAGGACGATTATCCCAGCTATCAAGGTACCGACTCCGACCTGAAGGGTCAGCACCATCTCGCCATTATCACCGCATCCTCCGGATATTAAAACGATAGTCGGCTTTAGTGGATCATTAGCTTGAGCCCGCAATCAACTATGTTTATATAAAGGAGCTCGCAGACACGGTGACTGGTAGTTATGACGAGGGAAAAGGTGGGTTAGGTTCCTGTCATGGTACCCTTCGCCGCGCCGGACGTCTGGGCCTGGATCGGGGCCTGATGTAATGTCCGTGAATCCTCTTTCGCAGGAACCACCCGAAGGAGGATGGAACCGCGACCCCTTTATTTCGAGGAGACCGGCTACCAGGTTTAAGGTCTCCCCAACCCGGCGGTCACGCTTCATCTTCCACCAGTTTCCACATCCTTTTCGTGAGCTTGAAGACCTTCTTGATCTCTTCCGATTGACGGGTGAAAGGCAGTGAACCTTCAACGTCAGTTGAATTAACGGGTAAGATAATCGCCCCGTGCGAATAAACTACATCGTACTCATCGCTTTTTAATTGGGATATTGATGCTGTTTTCGCTCTTCTCTCCATCCTCTTTATCTATTTTTGTCTCAATTACCCACTTTTTCACTCTCACTTCCTTACCAAAAAGCTCTCCACCGACTTCATGGCTAGGGGGAATGCAGGTGAGAGACGGTCTCATTTCGCCCCCTCCAGCTCGGAACCACATCTCCTACTGAGTAGCTCCCATTGCTAGGTACGACTGTATTAGCTCCATCTCTTCATCTACTTTGTCACGTGTAGTCTCATATATTATGCGGCCGTTAACCATGACTAAAATTCTGTCCGCAACCTTCTTCACATAGGAGAACCTACTCCCCTGCTCTACAACAACAACTGTAAGCCCCTCCTCCTCCATCCGCGATATAATCTCGTAGATCCTCTTTGCTACGATCGGACCAACGCCCTCGGTCGGCTCGTCGAGGAGGACGAGGCGCGGGTTCATGAGTAGGGCTCTGATGACAGCCACTATTTTTCTCTCCCCCCCGCTCAATGTATCAGCTTTTCTAGGCAGCAATTCATCTATTCTGTCGTAAAGCTCCTTAGCCAAACTAAGGTCTACATTTTTCTTTCCAGCAGCGAGTCGAAGGTTGTCAAGCACGGATATTCCCGGAATTAGTCCGGTGTAGTCTGGGACATACGAGATTCCTAGGGATGCTATGCGGTATGTGGGTAGGTTTGTGATGTCAATGTCATCGAATTTTATGCGGCCCCTCTTAACGACCTCGATGTTCATTATCGATTTGAGTAAGGTCGTCTTACCAACACCGTTTCTCCCGATGACCGCTACCAGCTCCCCTTGGCTCACCCTGAAGTTTATGTTGAATAGTATTTGGGCCTTGTCGTAGAATGAGTTTAGGTCGTATGTCTCAAGCAGGGTTTTCATCCTAAGTACACCTCCCTAACCCTAGTGTCCACGGCTATCTCTTCAGGCTTGCCGTCAGATAAAACCTCACCGCGATGCATGACCACAACTCTTCCAGCGAAGCCGAAGACGAGGTCGATATCATGCTCAACCATGACTATTGTGCATCTTTCGGGAAGTGTTCGCAATACTTGTATGATTTGTTTCTTTTCCTGGGAAGTTAGACCGGCTGTCGGCTCGTCCAATAGGAGAAGTGAGGGGTTTGACACCATAGTCATCGCAAGTTCAACTACCTTCATCATCCCATAAGACAGATTAGCGGCCTTGACGTCTGCGACCTTCTCTAGCCCTAGCATGGTCAATAGTTTGTCAACTGAGTATGGCTGCCTGGCCTTCTTTGCTGCGAGTAGGACATTCTGATACACGGTGAGCGATTTGAAGATGGATGGTATTTGGAAAGTCCTGTTCAAACCCATCATCACTTTTTTATATGGAGGCTCCTTAGTGACATCAATTCCCTTGAAGAAAATCTTTCCTCGGTCTGGTTTTAGATGGCCTGAAACTAGGTTGATGAACGTGGTCTTACCAGCACCGTTAGGGCCTATAAGCCCTATTCTCTCTCCCTCGTAAAATGTTATGCTAACACCTGCCACAGCGGTGAAGCCGCCAAACCGCTTCACAAGATTTTCAGTTCTTAAAACCTCTTCCGCCATAGCCTCTCCATCACCCCCAAAATACCACCTCTCGCCCCTAATAGTAGAGCGGCGATAATCAAGCCCATGACGAGCTGCCATATCTCGGCGAGTCGCGCTGTCGCTGTAGTAAGCCCTACAAAGACTGCGGCCCCTATAACGGGCCCCATGAAATAAGCCGAGCCACCGAGTAGGCTCATGACTAGGGGCTCCGCTGCGACTGTCCAGTACGCGACGTCAGGTGTAACCGCACGGTACAATAGTGCGTATAGAGAGCCAGCCAACCCGCTGAATGTGCCAGAGACTGCGAGGGCCAGTATTCTATACTTCATAGGGTTATATCCGAGGAACTTAAACCTACTTTCGTTATCGCCCAGTCCCCTGAAAATTAGGCCTATAAAAGACATGTCAATTAGCTTGAGTGTGATGAACGAGACGATAAAACATGCCAGCACGAACAGATAGTAAATCTCTGTTGTGGGAAATGAGAAAAGTGTGGAGACTCGTGGGATTCCTGATATGCCGTCGCTCCCACCTGTTATGTCCCGCCACTTAACAAGGAGGGCGTAGAATAACATGGCGAATGCGAGCGTGAGCATGGCAAAATAAATTTGGGAATGCCGCAGTGTTATGTACCCTACTATGAGGGCAAGAACAGTCGCCAAAACAATACCAAATAAAAAGGACAGCAGCATATCGGGAATCACCCACCTTACGAAAAGAGCAACCCCATAAGCACCCGCCGCGAAGAACAGTGAGTGACCAAATGAGACAAGCTTTAGATATCCCAGTATTATGTTGTAGGCCAGTGCGAAAATTGTGAAAATCAAGAAGAGGGTCGTTAGGTAGATAAGGAATGTGTCAAATGTTAGACTAACTGCGACGGCGATAACTGTAATGGCTAGCAGGTCCGCTATCTTTCTCCAAACAACCCCCATGGTCTCACCATAAGAACCGCTGCCATTATTACAAATATCAAGAGTATGTCGAGTTCCGGTACCAATAAAAGAAACATGCTTTCAGCGATACCGATAATTATTGATGAAACATACGCTCCGAACAGATTTCCAAGCCCAGCTAATACCACTATTACGAAAGCCGTTATTATAAGGCTGTCACCTAATCCAGGAGCCACGGGTGTGAAGGCGACCATGCTTGCTCCTCCGAAACCAGCTAAGAGGCTACCTATGAAGAAGGTCGTTGTGTAAACTCTTCCTGTGTTAATCCGCAGGGCTTGAGCCATTGTAACATCTCTCCAAGTCGATTTCACCTTAAGTCCCCAAAAAGTCTTCTCCAAAGCTATGTAGAGGGCTACGAAGACTATTATGGCTATGGTTATTACGAAAAAGAAAAAGAGTGGGTAGGAGCGCCCCGCTAACTTAACGGGTATGGCAAGCTCTGCGGGAAGCTTCATAGACCTTGAAGCAGCACCCCAAATCAGTTTCGATGCATCATTTATGATCAGGGTCACAGCGAAGGTTATCAAAAGCTGGTAGAGGCTTTCTATTTTGTAGAGAGGCTTTACCAGACCCCTCTCCACGACAGCGCCTATACAACCAACGGAGAGTGTTGCTACTGCGATAGCTAACCAGAAGTTTCCCGTCAGGATATCGATTGTGAGGGCCATGTATCCGCCGAGGACGAAGAATGCGGCGTGCGCGAAGTTAATGACCCGCGTGACCCCGAAAATAAGTGTCAGGCCTGAGGCTATCAGCCAATAATAGGATGACCTGAATAACCCTACTAAAATTTGGTGGCCCAGCAGCTCTAGCATGGTTTAGTTGTTTTATTATTTTTAGAAGGGCGGGCTCCTATAGTACTCCCATGCAGATCTTGTCACAAGGTCTGTGAGAACGGGTATCTCCCCACCTACGTGTGTAACCTTTCCATAGGGCACATCATATATTGCCTGGTGGTCGTCGGGCCTTATCCATCTAGCCCCGGCAGGGGAAAGTACAACCATGCCCTCCATAGCTCTAATTAATGTGTCGAGGTCGAGGGAGCCTGTTAACTCGATTGCAGCCTTCAGCATGTAAATTGCCGTGTACGTGGTTTCTGAGGAATAGGCCGGATATCTACCCCACCTCTTTCTGAAGCTTTCAACAAACCTCTCGTTTGTCGGTGTCTTCGGGTAGAACCATACGTATCTGCCGGATACCCATGTGCCGTGCTTGGCTGTGGGGTAATCCTTACCCAGCTCATAGACAACGTCCATTGAATAGCCCATCGGGTTGATTACCGCCCCCACCTGGTCGTAGACTCCAAGCGACTTCATCTGGTTATGCATTGTTACAGCCTCCAGGGCCCAGTTTACAGTAAATATCCCCTCGGCTCCAGCTCCAAGGGCTGCAGAGAGGAATGGTGAGAAATCTGTTGTGCCAGGAGACTTGTTAAACTGCTCTGAAACAAATTCTATGTCACTCCTCAGTTTCGAAAGCGTGTCCTTGAAGAACTGCCAAGAGACGCGGCCGTACTCATAGTCTGGGTTTATTCCTGCCCACTTCTTCACTGGAAGGTCTTTCGCCACATAGGCCGCTAGAATGCCGTCCTGATACACTGGAACCGATACCCTGAAAAGCTGTTTAATCTTCTGCGTATACACAAGCTCCTCGGTGAATCGATGTGTAGCAGCATGTGTGACCACAAGGATTTTGTTAAGTTCGCTCATGATAGGCCCAACCCTCATCGCGTTCCCGCTGGAGTCAACACCCACCAGGAAGTCAACATTCTCCGCCTCAACAAGCTCTCTAGCCTGCTTCACAACATCGGCCGCCTCATCACGTATCGCAAGCGAGATCTTAGACCCCAGTATACCGCCGGCGGCATTAATCTCCTCCATAGCAAGAACAGCACCCTGCTCGATCAAGGTACCGTATGTCGCCCACGGCCCGCTCCTTATACCGAGGACGCCGATCTTTATTGTGTCCTTCGGCAGCGTTCTTCTCGCCGTAACTTCTCTAGTTACGGTTACTGTCGGTCCCAGAACCGTGGATGTAACTGTTGAAACAACTGTACGTTCTCCGCCACCCGCCGTTACCGTTCTTTCCCGAGTAACCGTCACCTCCTTGGTTTCAGGGGATCTCAAACCCCAGCCAAGTCCTCCACCGACAGCAAGGCCAACAACACCGGCGGCGACAGTTCCTAAAAATCTCCTCCTATTAGCCGCTGCCATAAACTATTAATATTTAATGATGTATATAAACCTAAAACCCTACGGGTTGTGGAGGAATGTTCAAGCTTAACATACGTCACATCATCTGGAGGGCTGCGAAATTATTCGGAAGGAAGCAGTTGGTTGAATGGAGGGGGGACGGAAACTACGCCAGAATGACTTATAACGAGTTTGAGCGCTCAGTCAAGGTTCTTGCATCAGCTTTGAGCTCAAAGTTCTCGTTGAAGAAGGGTGAACGTATCGCAAGCATGTGCTGGAACACATTAAACCATATGGTTTTGCATTTCGCCGTACCACTTTCTGGGCTTGTCCTACATACAGTAAATCTAAGGTTCTCAGATGAACAGATTGCCTACTCCATAAACAAGGCAGGCGATAAAGTCGTTTTCGCAGACCCCGACACCCTCCCAACAATCCAACGGATAGCTCCAAAGTTGGAAACTGTTGAAAAAATCGTGGTTACAGGTCCAGCTGAGAGGGTTCACGGGGTTGATGTCGTAGACCTGCAGGATTTATTAAAGAATGTGGGTGCCGATCTCGAGCTTTCAGACCCAGATGAAAATGATCCCGCGTTGATGTGTTTTACGACGGGGACAACCGGGGCTCCTAAAGGGGTTGTCTACACACATAGAGGTGTTTTTCTCAGGGCCTTGAGTACGGGGCTGGCGGATACATATGCTCTCTCCGAGGCTGACACCGTACTGCACGTGGTCCCCATGTACCATATAAGCAGCTGGTTTATACCATATGCGGCCGCACTTTTCGGCTCAAAACAGGTCTTCCCAGGACCACATCCAACACCTAAAAGAATATTGGAGATCGTTCTTGACGAGGGGGTGACTGTTAGCGATGGTGTGCCGACCGTCTGGCTTGATGTCTTAAACTTCGCTAGGTCTCTTAATGTTAAGGGTTTTGGCGGGCTTCGAAGGTTGATTGTAGGCGGCTCCGCGGTCCCTGAGGCACTGATACGCTCCTATCGTGAGCTAGGGGTCGAGATAATACATGCATGGGGGATGACGGAAACATATGACTCAGCCGTAGCAACCTATATCAAATCATATCTGCGTGGAAAAAGTGAAGACGAGGTGAGACTTCGCAAAAAACAAGGTCTCCCATTCCCATGCATTGAGGTCGACTTAATCGATGAAACGGGACGCCGCCAGCCATGGGACGGAAAGGCCGTCGGCCAACTTATCATAAGGGGTGCATGGGTGATCGACAGCTACTATGGAAAGCCTTCATACGACAGGGAAGGCTTCGTAGATGGCTGGTTTAGGACGGGCGATGTTGTGACCATAGACCCGGAAGGCTACGTTGAGGTTGTGGACAGGTTGAAGGATTTGATAAGGAGCGGCGGGGAGTGGATTTCGTCGGTTGAGTTGGAAAACGCTATCATGGGTCATCCTGCCGTGAAAGAGGCGGCCGTAGTAGGTGTTAAGCACCCGAGATGGGGTGAAAGGCCTATAGGCCTCGTAACCCTAAAGGAAGGTCAGGCCCTCTCAAAACAGGAGTTAGTAGATTATCTCTCAAGAAAGTTCCCGAAGTTTTGGATCCCCGATGAATTTATCTTCGTCGAAAGCGTCCCAAAAACATCAGTAGGTAAGTTCGATAAAAAACACATTAGGAAGATGTTTGAGAACTTTTTCTCAGGGCGGGACGCCGGCCAGCCTTGAGACAAGTTCCTCGGCTTTTTCAAACCTATAATCCCTGTATAGTGCGATTTTGCTTGCCGCCACAGAGCCCTCGGCATGTATGAACAGCCCCATCATATATCCAGTCATAGGTCCCCCGGCGAGCTCCCTGACAAGTCTAAGTAGCTTGAACCTCTGTTCGCCTGTATATTTGCGGCTGCCCTGCAGGTATTTCACTAAATAGTTTCGTGTTTCAGGTGAGTTTAGGTCGTCGGTGGCGGGTAACGTTGATGTAAGTCCACCAGCAATATCAACCAGCGCACCCACTACGCTTGGGAACATTCTGTTTGAATAGAGTTTTGCGATATTGGTGTATAGTGGGTTGGGAACAGCTATCCCGGTTTTTTCGTCTATCAAAGGATAGTGTGCGGCAGCCTTTGCAGCCATATCTAGTATCTCGCGGTAGAGCACCATCTCAGTTATATCCTCACGTACATGGGGGGCGTTTTCTATCCCGTTATATCTCGCAGCCAGACGGGCTGCACCGATAAACAGCTCAGCCATGATGGATCGGTAACTTATCGCGGTAAACCTATGGTATGTTGCGAAGAGGTTGGCGAGCTCGCCCGCAAACCCCCAGTCCTTAAACAGGAACACTCGCTCCCACGGCACAAAGACATGGTCGAGAACAGTCAGAGTCTCTATCTCTAGGTTTTGCGAAGAGAGTGGGGCGTCATCTCTGCCTAAGCATTCGACTTCTTGGACTGGTCTGCAGATGAGCTTCAATCCTTTAGTGTTTACAGGTATGGCAAATGCGATGGCGTAGTCTCGGTCTTTCTCAGCCATCGACCTTGTGGGGATGAAGATTATCTCATTAGCCGCGACTGACTGGGTGGTATGTGCTTTGGCCCCACAGACGAAAATGCCTTCATCATTTGAGTCGACAACCCTCACATACAGGTCCGGGTCCGGCTGTTCATGCGGCCTCAAGCTTCTATCACCTTTTACATCGGTTTGAGCCACAGCAGTTGCCAAGTCTCTCTCAACCACATACCTGTAATATTTTTGGACACGCTCGTGAAACACCTTGTCACCTGACTTTGAAGAGGTGATGAATAGTGCAAAAAGAGCATCGCTTCCTATCGCCTGAACTATGTTGAATATACCGTTGCAGTAACGCGTCGACTCCTTTACCAACTCCTGCCGTTTCAGCAAATCATCAACGCCGCGTGGTATCTTATAGAATGCGCTTACAGGGCCCATCTTAGGGTCGTGATATCCCGCAAGCTCCGGAAACTTCTGCTTGAACTCATATAGAATGGATGCGTGTTTGACGGGTATTCTAAGAATCTCGTGGCGTGTTACGTCATCAACCCTCTTGCCTCTGTAATATACGGAGCGGCCGTCCCTCAGGCTATCTAAATATTCGCTGCTGTTGCGCATAGGCATAACGGCCCTATCATCAGTCTGACACTTATCCTTTTACACGGCCGTACTAATATCTCAGCCAGTCCATGTAGTTTTTTGATTCGGCGATAGTCCAGCCGCTGTCGATTACGAAGACCTGACCCGTGATTGAGCCCGCCTCCGGAGTGGTTAGGTAGGCTATCAATGATGCAACCTCCTCCTCTGTGGGGAGTTTGCCCAAGAGAGTATGCATGCGTTCCCAGCGTGAAATCATCAGCTCAGGGTCTTCACCCGCTCCAGACTGCCTTCCGATGTATTCGACAAGGCTCATTCCCATCTTTGTCTTAACCAGCCCAGCAGCAACTGCGTTGACCGTAATGCCGTGTTCTGACAGCTCTGATGCGAGGGCTTTTGTGAGTCCGATGATTCCAGCCTTTGCAGCGCTGTATGGGACTAGGTGTTTCATACCGACCAAACCAGCTACGGATGTTACGTTAACTATCCTACCCCACCTACGTTCTTTCATATACGGCGACGCATACTTGCTTGTAAAGAACGCTGACCTCAGGTTTACGTTGAGCTGCTTGTCCCATAGCTTTTCATCCACGTTCTCTATAGGTGTGGCAATCCCGAGGCCAGCGTTATTCACTAGAATGTCTACGGCCCCCAGCTGTCTTGCCGCCTCATGTATTAGGTGGCGTGCACCCTCCTCGGATGAGACATCAGACTGTATGATGAAACCTTCCCCGCCCAGACTACTGACCATCCCAAGGGTCTCCTCAGCCTCCTCAACACCTCTCTTGACGTTGACCACAACCCTTGCACCCAGCTGCGCGAGCTTCAAAACCACGTGACGCCCAATTCCCCTCCCACTACCTGAGACCACGGCTACCCTACCCACTAGAGGACCAGACATCTCGCGAAAGGAAACGACCCACCTACTAAATAATCTGTCACAGCCTCCCCGGCATCCGTAAAGATTTAAAGGTGGATGTTCTAGCCTGCATGAGGGAAATAGGTGAAAAGACTTTCAGTATTCTCGTGGAGGGTAGGGGTGACGGCTGGCCCTCCGTTAGGCCCGGCTCTGGGTCCCTAATGTTATGGCGGTAGCGGAGGGGCTAACAGGCTTAGGATTTTATGGGTGTGCGTGTCCCCATAGAGGTTGTTGTTGACACGGATACAAAACAGTTTACGGTTAAGGTTAGGACCCCCCGCACCTCAGCCCTCATAGCCAGTGTAGTGGAGAAAAGTGGTTGGTGTTTTTGCCTTTCCAGGGTTTTGCGGCGGGGACTTCAGATTTTTTGGAGGAGAATATCTCACCTTAAATCTATTAGTTTAGGCGCTTATGGTATAAAGATTACCTTGACACGCATTTCAGCTGCAACTTGATTTTGAATTGCGTCGCTTGTCAGTAGTTGTCCCCGCTTTATGGCTTGGGAAATATAAAGCGAATCGTATAGTGTCAGGTTGTGTTCCATGGCTATTTTGAAAGCTTCGTCGACATATGTGTTTTCATCTTCAACGATTAGGACTTTTGCGTCTATCAACTGGTTTA
>Ga0079992_134321_pt1 | contig 9979 bp, 10 predicted proteins | sample FaiFalFF_MnMetaG_3_FD_69197 | JGI IMG/M metagenome (GOLD analysis project Ga0079992, IMG submission 69197) | Freshwater microbial communities from Yellowstone National Park, Wyoming, USA - Fairy Falls B (FF_Mn_B) MetaG (SPADES assembly) (version 2) | ecosystem: Environmental > Aquatic > Freshwater...
GGTGAAATGGATTTTGACTGGAGGGCGCATCTCCTGATGCGCCGAAATTTTTCGGCAGTGCAAGAACACTGCCCTCCCAAAAACCATTCGCCATTCGCTACTCGCCACTCGCTGTCGTTCATGCCTTCCGAACTGTCACGCTGCCCCAAATATCGGCGAAAACTACCCTCAAAACTTGCCAGTCGCTTGATGTCAGTTCGCCGAGAAGGACGAGCAAACCCGTGTAAATGGCGGCGAGAAGCAAATACTGAAGCGGCAACATTAGCCCCGATGTTTTCCAGAAAACCGCAACTGCTCCGATGGCTGAACTGGCGACAGTTACCCGAACCAAAGTTCCCATCGGAAAGAAAGCGCCAAACCGAGCGTGAGTCAGAAGACCCGTCACAACTGCCCCGAACCCGCCCGTCAGCACCGTCGCCATCGCACCGCCAACCATCCCGTAGCGAGGGATGAGGGCATAGCAAAGGGCAAAATCAAGTGCGGTCATGACCGCAGCGATGACCACAGGCAATTTGAATTCGTTGTCGGCAATCAACGCCCCACGCATGAACCCCATCAGCACGAACAAAGATGCCCCGATGACGAGCAACCTCAAAGGTTCGGCTGCAGGAGCAAATTTTTGCGAGAACAGCAAAACGGTCAACGGCTTCGCCGTCACCCAGACGATGACCGCAAAGGGCAAAAGCCCAACGGTCAAAACCCTCATCACTTCCCTCAACAACGCTTTCGCCCTCTCCCGCTCACCCCTCCCCAACTCATAGCACATCGCAGGAAACCATGCACTATACAGCCCAAATGCAAGCATGAGTGGCACAAGGGCGAAGAAACGGGCTGCACCGTAATGACCTGCAAACTCAGGCTGGCTCAACCGCTTCAAAAGCCACAAATCCATCGTCAGCGCAATTTGGTCAAGCAACGATATGAGCAAAGTGAGAGAACCCACGCCGACAAGGAGCGAGAGCAACGAAACTGTCGCAGTTGATTTCCCGTCTCTCAGGAACGGGCGAACGAGCGCAACCGAAAGGAGCGCCGTCATCGCTACTCCCAACGAGTTTCCAGCCATCGCCCAAAAGACTGAACCAGTGAAGGCGACGAAGGCGAAGATGAAGATGAGCCGCAACAAAGCCCATGAAGACGAAATGACCGCTTGCCAGCCGTAAGCCATCAACCCTTGCAGCAAACTCCGACCTGCAAAATAGATGCCGAAGAATGGCAACTCCGATGCCGCAATCAAAAGCAAGGGCACTAACCTTCCGTCACGGAGCGCATTTGCAATTCCCCACGATGCGATGCTGAAGGTCAGCCACAAAGCGAGCCACAAGGGCAAATAGCCACGCCAGACCCAACTCCAAAGAGTTTTCGCAGAAGTCGTGCCTTCACTGAGCACTTTTGGGAACACTGTCCCAATGCTTCCCGAAATCAGCAGTTCGCCCCACATCAGGATGGAAATCGCCACAGCGTAAAGCCCGTAAACCTCAGGCTCCAAAATCCTCGTCAACCCAAAATGGATAGCAAAGCCCACAAAAATCGCAACCGCTTGGCTGCCAATTAAAAGCACCGCCCCCCGTGATGTCTGGAAACTTTTCAGGTTCGTTTCCATGGAAGTTCAACCCCGTGAAGCGTGAAGCGTGATTCGTGATGCGTAAAGCGTGATGCGTAATGCGTGATGGCGTAAAATTTCCCGGCTTTCTCCGTCTCACCGTGTCACCGTTTCTCCGTGTCTCCGTTTCACCGTCTCTCCATCTCCCCTGTCCTGTGGTCCTGTTGTCCTGTAGTCCCGTTGTCCCTACCTTTCGCTACTCGCCACTCGCTATTCGCCGCCGTTTCACCGTTTCTCCGTTTCACCGTGTCCCTCAGTCCATTGTCCTGCCGTGCTTTCCCTCAACGCTGCCTCCAGCAACGCATGTTCTTGTGCCAACTTTTTAACCTGTTCGCTGAGCGTTGTCATCTTCACGGCGTAATGCAGGCAAATCAGGTAAAGAAACAGGATGCCGAACAGGAAAACCGTCGTTGTCGGCAAGACAGCGCCAATCAGGTGCGTGATGAAAACGAGCAAGTCGTAGCGGACGGTGATGAGGAAAATGGTTGCAGCGCTGAGAATCCAAAGCCAAGTGTATTCTTCCCTGAGCCGCTTCCTCCGAACCAACTCAAAGACCAAAAGGACGATGAAGATGCTGGCAGCGATGGCAAACACTTGCTGTCTCGGCGTCATTTTTGGTCACCTCGAGTCGTAATTCGTAAAGCGTAATGCGTGGTTCGTGAAGCGTGATGCGTGATTCGTGATGCGTAATGCGTGAAGCGTAAAGCGTGATGCGTAAAGCGTAAATTCTCCGTTTCTCCGTGTCTCCGTTTCACCAGTCTCGTGGTCTGTTGTCCTGTGGTCCCGTTGTCCTATCCTTTCGCCATTCGCTACTCGCCACTCGCTACTCGCTGCCGTTTCCTTGTAGGAGTGGCGTCAGCCACGAATAAATTCGTGTCGTAAAGCGTAATGCGTAAAGCGTAAATGGCAGCGACTTGACGACTGGTGAGACGGCAACAAATGTTGGCGACAAAACCCTCTCTTAGCCATTCGCTACTCGCCAGGCGCGATGCGTAAATCGTAATGCGTGAAGCGTAATGGCGTGAATTTTCTCTGCTTCTCCGCTTCCCCGTTTCTCCGTGTCTCCGTTTCACCATCTCTCCGCTTCTCTTGTCCTATGGTCCCGTTGTCCCAAACATTGTGGTTTGCCAACTCATCACGCACGAACTGGGAAACAATGAGCAATTCAAACAAGGCAATTTGCCTTTCCTGATTGATTTCGCACAGGTGGAGTGGAGGACCCGTGTCGGTTATCGCTGTTCTTGTTCCAATCCCCATTGCATGTCACGCTCTATTGCGGCAATTAACTCATCCAACTCAGCGACTTTCTCTTCGCCGAGAAGATTTATTGCCTCTTCTCGTGATATGTCGCCGGCAAGATATGCGTCTTCAGCGGTCATCACGATAACTGGTGTGCCATCAGGCAGTTTCGGTGTCTCATCCAGAATCACTTTCCCGTCGGTGAACACTCCACGATAAAGTTCAGCCATCGCCCATCACCTGCCTTCAGCAGAACAGTTTGTCACTGATTTGGATTGGAGAAAAACCCTCCAAACTTCCCCGTTTCTCCGTGTCTCCGTTTCACCGTTTCTCCGTCTCCCCTGTCCTATGGTCCGTTGTCCTGTGGTCCTGTAGTCCCGCTGTCCCTTGTCTCATGTCCCTTGCCCCCTCGCTTCTACGCATCACGAACTCCGCCTCACGCTTCTCGTCAGAGTTGCCAAGATGGACAGCGACATCTTGAAGACATAGTAAACGGCTTTCAAATGCGAGTGCATGGAGACGCCGTGCTGGCGCTCGTGCATGATGACGGGAACTTCTTTAATGCGGAACCCTGACCGGTGAAGCAGGATGAGGACATCGGCATCCGGGAAATCAACGGGATAGTTGTCCTCAGCGAGGAATTTCACGACCTCCTTCCGCAACGCTTGGAAGCCTGAGGTTGGGTCGGTGATTTTCTGCCCTGTCACCCAGTTGACGATTTTGCCGAAGAGCCACATACCGATACGGCGGGCAATTGGGACTTTGTAACGGCATTCGCCTAAGAAGCGAGAACCCAAAACGAAATCGGCATCCTGCAAAGCCTTCAGCAAATCGGGAACGCAAGCGGGGTCATGCTGACCATCGGCGTCCATCAAGACGACTGCATCGTAGTCATGTCTGGCAGCATACTTGAAGCCAGTTTGAACAGCGCCGCCGTAGCCGAGGTTTATTGGCAGGTTCACCACTTTCGCTCCCGCTTTCGCAGCCACCTCAGCGGTGTTATCGGTGGAAGCATCGTTGACGACCAAAATGTCCGCATCAGGCACTATCGCTTTCAACCGACCGATCACCGCCCCAATCGTCTCCGCCTCATTGCGTGCTGGCATGACGATGAGAGTTTTCATAGCGAATACCCCCGGAGCGTAATTCGTAATGCGTAAAACGGCGGCGACTGGCGACTGGTCTGTAGGAGGGGCGTCAGCCACGAATAAATTCGTGTCGTAAAGCGTAATGCGTAAAGCGTAAACGGCAGTGTAAGGGGCTAATTAAGGGTGTTGTTGCGATAATAGCCTTCGCACAGGATACTGAAAACGAATGCGTTGAAGAAGGTTTGGATGCCCAAAGCAATCAAGGTGGAGCCGAAAATGACCAAGCGGGTGTGACCTGAGACCAATTCCCCGTAGCCTCGCTTCAACCAATCCCAAAGCACCCAACCGTCCATAGCCAATCCAATTACGATGGCGATAAGGCTGAGCAAAAGCACCCGTTCGGCGTTCAAGTAGCGAAAAGCAACTTGCAAAACTTTGTCCTCTTCCTGAAAACGGTGAGCGACCGAGTAAATTTTTGCCATGAAGTGGGCGTTGATGACTTGGTAGCCTGCCAGCGTCAAGAGGCTTCCCAACATTGCCCAGTGAAAGTCCATTTTCAGCCTACCGAACAGCCATATTGGCTTGTCCATCGGCGCCAGCAACTGGCTTCCCATGAGAGCCAAACCGATGAGCATAAGCGTCAAGCCGGGAATTAAAAACAGCACCGTTGGGCTGTAAGTCAGCATGAGTTTTAAGTGACGCCATCCGTCCCGGATAGGGCGCAAGTGCGGTGGGCGACCTCTCTTGTCTGGATGTAAAGTGATGGGCACTTCGGCAATCTTTAACTTGGCTTTGCCCGCTTTAATCAGCATCTCCGAAGCGAACTCCATCCCCGTCGCCTGCAACTGCATTTTACGGTAAGCCTCTTTGGTGAATGCCCTCATCCCGCTTTGGGAGTCGCTGGTGTTGACCTTGAACAAAAGGTTTAGGGTGAAGGTCATAATGGGGTTGCCAATTTTGCTTGTCCAAGGCATTGCGCCTGGCAAAATGCGACCTTTGAACCGAGAACCAACAACAAGGTCATAGCCTTCCTTGATTTTTGCCACCAGTTTTGGTGCTTCCAGAAAGTCGTAACTGTCGTCAGCATCGCCGATGACGATGATTCGCCCTCGTGCCGCTTCAATCCCGCCCCGCAAAGCGTTGCCATAGCCCTTTTGAGCGACATGAACGACACGGGCTCCCTTTGACAAAGCAATCTCAACCGAACGGTCAGTAGAACCATTATCGGCAACGATGACCTCACCTGACACGCCCATCATTTCAATTGCCCGTTTCGCCTTCTCCACCACGATGCCGATGCTGTTTTCCTCGTTCAAGCACGGGATAACGATGGACACCTCAGGTGCATTCGCCTCAGCAGTCTGTTCAACTGGGATTTGAAGTTCGTGAGTCATAAACCGTCACCTCCAAAGTTTGGTAGGTCGTAAAGCGTAATGCATAAAGCGTAAACGGCAGTGAGTGGCAAATAGCGAATGGCGACTGGTCTGTAGGAGTGGCGTTAGCCACGAACAGCAGGGATGACATCAGCCACAAAGTTGCTTTTCAAAAATGAAAATGACCGCCAGAAAGTAGTTGGCTCAGGTAATGGTTGGCAATGAGAAGCCAATTGATGAGCACTCCGACACCTACAAGGCTCAGGCTCCATTTCTGCCCTTTTTGCTCGTCCAAAATTCGCAATGCGTTCGCTAAAGCGATCCCAAAGTAGGGGAAGAAATCCGTCATGCGCCGAACACCATAGCCACCCAACTCAGGCAAAGCGCAGTTGACATACAGTTGCCCCAAAATCGCCAGACCCACTGAGACCACAAAGGCTGTCGGCAGCGTCTTTGGAAACGGGCGCACAAAGCCCCAAAGAGCCAACAGCAACAAGGGCGAATAGACAAAAAGCCAAAGGATGTAACTGAGGTTGGGAGAAAGCCATCGGACATAATTGCCGTAAGGGTTAGTGACTGGCTCGCCATAGAGTGCCCGCCAAGCGAGCATTTGTGGCAGGAAGGTAACGATAGTGGCGGCAATGTGGGCAATGACACCCACTGCTAAGGTTTGCCATTGCCCTTGCCGAATTAGTTGCCACAACAAGCCCACTATCAGCACTCCCAAAGCGGCGTTTTGGTAGCGCACCATCGCCGCCACGCCCAAAGCGATACCCGAAATCAACCACCAACGCCAATCCTCAGGGCGGCGGTAAACCTGAAAGACGCTGTAAAGGTAAGCGGTAGCGCAAGCAGCGGAGACCCAGTGTGACATGTTAGCGTGCAGGAATGCGTAATTGCTTAATGCCGTCCCGAACAAAATGCCCACCGTCGCCCAAAAGGCATGGCGCTGTTCAAAAACTTCCACCAACAACCGATAAAGCAACCCCATGCCCAGCAAGCCCAGCAGGAAACTCCAAAGGTAGGTGGGTAGTTCGTAGTAAAGTTCAAAGCCCGTTGATGACAAAGATGAGCCCAAGGCTTTCATTGATGCAACTATGGAATGCGTCAAAGCGAAAGCAGGTAGCCAAAGCAAACCCAAACCAATGCCAACGGGATTTGAGGGTCTCCCTGATAGAGTGAGGCGATGAACATGTTGTGGGTTTGCCCTCCCTTTAACAAACCGATACTGGTTGCTGAAATCCAAGTCCCTGTCCAACACCAGCGAAACGGTGTAGGAGTAGTAATAGAAGCCGTCGCTGACGAACAACGCCTTGCCTTTGCCGAGGAAGAGTTTAGCAAAGGTGGCAGCAGCAAACAGAGCGAACGCGACAGCGACAGTCAAGGTCATCAAGCGCTTCTGTGACGAAACTAACACCAAAGTCCCTCACCTCCAAGTGCTTTGAGTGATTTGTAAGGGTAGGAGGGGCGTTAGCCCCGAATAAATTCGCGTCGTAAAGCGTAATGCGTAAAGCGTAAACGGCAGTGAGTGGTGACTGGCGAATAGCGACTGGCGACTGGTCTGTAGGAGTGGCGTTAGCCACGAATAAATTCGCGTCGTAAAGCGTAAATGGCATCTACTGGCGATTAACGACTACCTTCCACCATCGCCCTACAAAGACCAACAACAAAGCATCTATTGGGTAGCGGGAGTTTGGCTAAGTTTTGTTCTCATCAGTTGCATCAGATGCCAAACGACCCAGAAGGCTGCAAGGCTTAAGAGTGCTTTCGTAGGGAAAGCGTAGCGGGCTTGCTCAGCGTAAACACCAATAACAACAGAACACGCTAAGGCATTAAGGATAACCACGCCTAAAGCGAACTTCAAAGTCGGCGGCGAGTTGCGAAGTAAGAGGGCTAATAGCCCAAGCAGATTGAAAAGAGCTAAAAGCCAAGAAGCTATCCTCCGAAGACTGCCTCCAATAGTGCCAGCGTATAAGAAATACTCCTACAACCCGCTCAATGTGCTTTTGAGGAACACATCAGGGCGGCGGCTAAGGGCTTTTCGGGTTTCCTCTGCGAGCCGAGCACCAGTCTCTGACCATGAAGTGCCCCATCGTTCCATCAATGTCGGCAAGATGTGATAAATTGCGTGATGGCTATTTGGGTTACGGGCAAGGTGTTCTTGTAGGGTCTGTCTCAAAATCGGGTCTTCAAAGGCTTCAGGAGTAAGGGCAAAGTGATATGCCGAGATAGCGTAATAGGTTTTCCAACAACCCACTACAACTATGACAGGTATGAGAATAATGACGACTTTGCGCAGCCAACGAATTTGTGCGCTTTGTTCCGACAAACGCCAAGCGAAGTAAAGCAGTAAAAGCAACGGCAAGAACAAAAAGTTTGGTCTTGTTAACGCTAACAGGTAACTTACAACCAATGCTGTTGCCATCCACATTAATGACCAACGGGGTCTGTGGGCTTGGACAAAGAAGAAAAGCGTGGCGAGAAGGAGAAAAGCAGCAAGGGTCTCTGTGAGGATGCGTTGTTCAAAACGCAACCATGCTGGTCCTAAGCCCACAGCAAAAAGACTTCCCAAAGCCGCTAACCACCCTGTTTTTGTCCACTTTCAAAGCAACCAGAAAGCAATTGCAGTTGCCAAGAGACCCAAGAAATGCTGCAAAAGTTGGACGGCGCGCAGGTTTTCCTTTGTGGTGAAGAACCGCCAGTGCCACTCGTCTTTAAGCCGAGGTTGTCGCTCTTTCATTCGTTCCAATACACTTAACGGCGTCGGTGACCACCTTGCTAACGCAAAGGCTGCATTGAGGAAAAGTGGGTAAATAAGTCGCCCTAATGTCTCATTGCGGGGCGCATTGACATTGCGGTCAAATTCCGAGGAAACTCGTTCCCCGCGGAGAAGGCGAGCAGCATTCAGGTAGAGAAACCCATCGTTTCGCAAATCAGGCACCTTATGAGCAAACACCCACATTCGTGCCATCAAAGCTACAACGAGGGTTACGAACAGATAGCCATAAGGCTGCTTCATTTTTCTGATTCCTCCTTTCTGACCACACTTGCTGTTCCTCCTACCGCCACCAACAACAAAGCATCTATTGGGTAGCGGTAGCGGACGACACCGTAGAAGATGGCGTGAAAAGTGACGGTGAACAAAGCGACAAGCAAAACTAATTCGGCGAAGGTTCGTTCCTTGTGGTCTTTTGACTTCCACGCTTTAATCAGCGACGGGACAGAAAGTAACAGCAAGGCGAGGTAGAAAAGGCTTGTCAGCAGTTTGTTGGGCAAACTGGCAGTCCCGTAAAAGGGAACAAGTAAATTCGCTAACTTGCGTGGGATGCGTTTCACAAGGGCTTCCATTGGATTGCTTTTCAGACACGCTAATGCCTGTTGACGAAGCCACTTGTCTTGCTCAGCAGGTGTAAGTCCCTCAGGCAACTTTGGTCTTTCAACATCGCTGCCCCAATTCCAATGCCCTAAAACTTTTGGCTCAGTCCCACTTGGTCCGAACGAAAGGTATAGGTCATGCCCAGCCGACAACTGGATAGGCACGAAAGTTTTGAAGACCAACCAATTGCGAACCGTCCAGGGGAGTAGGACAAGGATGATTGTCGCTACCAAAATGCCTGCTAACTTCAGTTGCCCGCGAACTGCTAACCAAAGGGAAGCGAGCAAAGAGATGGGCAGAGCAATCGCCCTCGTTAGGGCTGCAACGCCCCATAGTATGCCAACGAACAGGCTGACAGCATACGAGCCAAAGCGTTTAGAAGTTTCGCCCGAATTGCTCAACCACCAAGAACCCATCATTGCTGCAACAAACAATGGCAGGTAAAGGTTCTCGGTCATAAGGTAAGGCGGGAGTTGGACAAACGGGTAGTAGAAGGCAGCGAAAAGCCCTGAAACAATCCCGGCGTTCGCTCCCCAAATCCTCATTGACCATAAAGCAATCAACACACAAAGCAAAGTTCCTAAAACCACATTGCCGAAGCGCCCGAAAACCGGGTTTACCCCAAAAGTTCGGTAAATAGCGGCGATGAAAACGGGATAACCGGGTCCATATCGTGCAGTCGGTTGCCCATCGTAAACATACCCTTGCCCTTCCGCCAAATTGGCTGCAATTCCGTGATACACTGGTTCATCCCCTGCTTGCAATTGGTGGGTGAAGGCGTGGGGTTTTGTTGCCAAAAAGGCAAGGCGAATCAGGAATGCGATGACGAAAACGAGCAAGACAATTTGCTTTGGCGTCAAAGATTCAATCCTTCGGCGAAGGGAGAGCAAGGGAAGCACCTCCTTCGTGGAGCGTGATTCGTGATGCGTAAAGCGTGAATCGTAATGCGTAAATTCACCGCTTCTCCGCTTCTCCGTTTCACCGTTTCCCCCGTCCCTTGCCCCCTGTCCCATTCCTTTCGCCACTCGCTACTCGCCGCCGTTTCCTTGTAGGATTGGCGTCAGCCACGAATAAATTCGCCCCTTACGGGGCTCCTACAAAACAGCAGCGATTAGCGAATGGCGATTAGCGAATAGTTGGTAGGAGGGGCGTAAGCCCCGAACAAATTTGTGTCGTAAAGCGTAATGCGTAAAGCGTAAATGGCAGTGACTTGGATATTGGCGACTGGTGAAATGGATTTTGACTGGAGGGCGCATCTCCTGATGCGCCGAAATTTTTCGGCAGTGCAAGAACACTGCCCTCC
>Ga0079992_153582_pt1 | contig 9978 bp, 12 predicted proteins | sample FaiFalFF_MnMetaG_3_FD_69197 | JGI IMG/M metagenome (GOLD analysis project Ga0079992, IMG submission 69197) | Freshwater microbial communities from Yellowstone National Park, Wyoming, USA - Fairy Falls B (FF_Mn_B) MetaG (SPADES assembly) (version 2) | ecosystem: Environmental > Aquatic > Freshwater...
ACGGTGCAGCAGGGGTCTAACGGCCAGACCACCCTCACGGTGACCCCCCAGAACGGCTTCACCGGGACGGTGAGCCTGAGCCTGGTGGCGGGGCAGGACCAGGTACCTCAGGGGCTCACCCTCTCCCCTGGGAGCGTCCAGGTCTCGGGCTCTGGCCCCGTGAACCAGTCCCTGACCCTCTCCGCCCAGTCCACCACGCCCACGGGCACCTACCGCCTCAAGGGGTGGGTGGCCGTTCGGTTTCCCGAGACGGCCTTTAGGGTGAGGTTGTGGCTCCCCGGAGGGGTGGAGGGCTGGGTGGAGAGGATGAGCGTTGCACTCACCGGGGACCCCCCGGGGACGTTCACCGCTTGGGGGCTGATGCTTACCCCGGCGGGAGCCCCCTCCAGGCTGAGAAGGACGGCCCCCGCAAAGCCCCCCCGGGGCGTAAGGGTCAGGGACAGGCTGGCGCTCTCCCCCGCCCGAAGGCTTACCCGGGCCGGCGACAGGGCCAGGGTGAAGCCGGGCTCCTCGGAGGGGGAGGGCTACCTTGTTCCTAGCAGGAGGTTAGGGAGAACCCCAAGAGGAGGGCTACCAGGTAAGCCCTGGACCGAGGCGTACGCATACGCCACCTCCATGGTGATGTTCACCCCGGACCGGCCGGGGGTCACCAGCTGAATGTTGCCGTTGCTGTCCATGTAGATGCCCAGGTAGTCGTTGTAGGAGACCTCTCGGTCCCCGTCTATATCCTTCCAGGCCAGGAGGATGTAGTAGCCGCTCTGTAGCCCGGTTACGCTGTACGTCCCTTGCCGCCCGCCCTGCTGGACCTGGACCCACTTGGACTTGCTTTCATCAATCCTGTCGGCATCCCTCACATAGTAGAGGGCAAAGACATAGGTCCCTTGCACTGTCCCCTGGGCGATGGTCTGCCCTAGGGCCACCGTGCCAGAGATGCTCCCTCCCCCCGAGGGCGGAGGCGTCCCCCCATCCTCTCTCGGGGGCAGGGTGGGCCCTCCACCGATAGGAGGGTTGCCTGGGAAGGGGGGAGGCGCGCCCGCCCCGCCCTGGTTCCCGCAAGAGGCCAGAAGGGCCAGAAAGCCAAGACCGAGAAGCAACCAAACCTTGCGCATGCTCTACCTCTGCCTCACTAGGGAGGGCCCCCGGAGGGCGGGGGCCCCCGCTTCAGGGATAGACCCGGAGGCCCAGGGTCAGGTTCAGGCCGAAGTTGGTCCCCCCGGCAAACCAGAGGGTCGGGCGGCCCAGGGCCACGAAGGAGGTCTGCCGGTTGAGGAAGTACTCAAACCCCGCCAGCCCCTGGAGGCCGAAGGACGTCTGTCCGCCTCCGAAGAAGACCTCAAAGCCAAGCCCCGCAATGGGGCTAATGCCCTGGCCGTAGCGGCCGAAGTGGAAGAGCCCACTCAGCCCCAAGTTAAAGGCCGCTCCCCCCTGGGCTACCCCCAGGCCCAACCGCGCCCCCACGCTCAAGGGACCCGCCAGGTCCCGCACCCCGCCCTCCAAAATGGCCACCAGCTGAAAGGCGGTCTGCTGGGCAAAGGTAAAGCTCATGTTGGCCGTGGTTCCCGCCTCCAGATAGGTCCGCTGGGCCTGGGCAAGGGAGCCCAGGACCAGGAGCGCAAGGGCCAGCCAAAAGCTCCTCTTAATCATCCTCCGTCACCTCCATCCAAGACTAGACTGTGCGCACATACCGCCAGCGCTTAAAACCCTTTCGCCTGCAGCCCAAAGGTCGCTCCCGGCTCCCACCTCCCTTAGGGTCCAGTCTAGTCGGGGACCCTTACACAGGTCTTAAAGGGGATGTGGACCCTCCAGACTAGACGCTGATTTTGGTGTAGGATGAACCCATCTGGGAGGTCAAGATGAAGAAGCCCAAAGCGGTACCCCCACAGGTCAAGTTTCAGGCAGCTCTTGAGGCCATCAAGGGGGAGAAGAGCCTGGTGGAACTCGCCCGCATCTACAACGTCCACCCCAACACCATCGTGAAGTGGAAGGCGGAGCTCATGGAAAAGGGGGCCACCGTCTTCTCCAACGAGACCCAGGAAAAGGAGTTGGAGAAGAAGATCCGCGACCTGGAGCAGCTCATCGGCAAGAAGGAAGTTGAGATCGCCCTCCTAAAAAACTTCCTCGGGCAGGGGAGGTAAAGCGGATGACCCTGGGCGAGCGCATCGACCTGGCCCGCGAGGCGCTGGCCCAGGGGCTGGCTCCCCTGCCCATCGTCCTGAGTGCCCTGGAGATCCCCCGGGCCACCTGGTACTACTACTGGAAGCAGAAGGTGGAGGCGGACAGGAAGAGGGAGGAAGAGGAGCGCCGCCTCAAGAGGGCCATTGAAGAGATCCTGCTGGAGCACCCCGAGTACGGGTATCGGCGGGTTACTGAGGAGCTCCACAGGAAGGGAATCCCCGTCAACCACAAGCGGGTCCACCGCCTGCTTCAGGACTTCCACCTCTCCCTGAAGCGCACCGCCCGGAGGCCCAAGCCCAATCCCTTGCTGGGGATTGTGCTTTTGGCCGGGGACAAGGCGGACCTGAGGGCCTTGCTTCTCAAGCAAAGGGAACCCGAACCCTTTGAGCTCCTGTACACCGACTTCACCCTCCTGCCCTACCGGGGAGGGAAGGCCTGGTTCGTGCCCATCCTGGACCACAGGACGCGAACGGTGGTGGCCTTCGGCCTGGGCCCGTCCCCTTCAGCGGAGCTGGCCCTGGGGGCGTGGGCGGAGGCCAAGGCCTTTCTCCAGGCCCAGATGGGGAGGCTCCCCAAGGCCCTGGTGCACCATGACCAGGGGGGTCCTTTTCTGAGCCACGACTGGGTGGGGACGCTGCTGAAGGACGGGCAAAGGCTTTCCTACAGCCTGATGGGGGCGAAGGGTAACCCGGTGGTGGAGAGTTTTTTCGCCCGGTTCAAGGGGGAGGGGCGGGACCAGTTTTTGGAGGCCAAAAGCCTTGTGGAGCTAAAGGGGGTGGTGAAGGAGCGGCTACGGTACTACCACGAGAGCCGGTTGCACTCGGGGCTGGGCTACCGGACACCGAAGGAGGTGATGGAGGAGGCGCTGGGGCAAAACACTCAGGACATCACACGGGGGGCAGGGTAAAAGTGTCTAAGTTGAAGGGGCTGGATCAGAGGGCCTCCAGGAGCTTGAGGTCCAGGTGCTGCACCGCGTAGCGGGCCAAGGACGGATGGGAGGGGAAGGGGGCCTCCATGAGGTCCTGAAGCAGGGCCTCCGTCTTGCGGTAGGGGAGGTGGAAGAAGGCGCGGAAGCTGCTTCTCCGTCGGGAGAACACCTTGAGAAGCAGGGCCAGGTAAAGGCCGTGGTCGTAGCGCCAGGGGCGGCCCCGCTGGCCCTTGGGGGTGGGTGGAGCCACCTCCCGGGCCAGGCGCAGGCCGTGTTCCAGCACCTCCTTGGGGCTTGCCTCCCTGCGAAGGAAGCCTCGCTTGCCCATCGGGGCGGGAATATACGCCCATTATCCCGACCTTTGCAAGGCAAGCCCCTATACCCTTGACATTCACAGACTCATTGGTATATCATAGCCGCCAACCCGCCTTGGGCGGGGAAAGGAGGCCGTAGATGGGGCTATCGGAAGCGGCAGAGCGGGAGATCGCCCACCTCGAGGCTATGCTGGCCCGCCTCGAGGCCGGCGAGGAGGACCCGGAGGACTTCCGGATCTACCGGCTCAAGAATGGCATTTACGGCATCCGGGGCCGCCCCGAGCACCACATGGTCCGCATCAAGCTCCCGGTGGGGCTGGTAACCCCCGAGGCCTTGAGGGTCCTTGCGGACGTGGCGGAGCGCTACACGGAAAACCGCCTGGCCCACGTGACCACCCGCCAGGCGGTCCAGCTCCACCACGTGCACCGCCGGGACGTGCCCAAGGTGCTCCGGGCGGTGAACGCCGTGGGCCTCACCACAAGGGAGGCCTGCGGCCGCTCCATCCGGGCCATCACCTGCTGCCCCTACGCCGGAGTCTCCCCAGAGGAGCCCTTTGACGTCACCCCCTACGCCCTGGCCGCCTACCGCTACTTCCTCCGCCACCCCGTGGGGCAGAACCTGCCCCGGAAGTTCAAGGTCGCCTTTGAGGGGTGCGCCACGGACCACGCCCGCACCCCCATCCACGACATCGGGGTGGTAGCGGCGGTGGAAGGGGGCAGGAGGGGCTTCCGCATCTACGTGGGCGGGGGCCTGGGGGCCGCCCCCATGAGCGCAGAGCTCTTGGAGGCCTTCACTCCCGAGGAGGACCTCCTGCCCACCATGCTGGCCGTCATCCGCCTCTTTGACCGCCACGGCAACCGCCAGGTCCTCACCCAGGCCCGCCTCAAGTTCCTGGTGAAAAAGTGGGGGATCGCCGCCTTCCGGGAGGCGGTGCGGGAGGAAAGGCGCCTGGTGAAGCTCACGGCCACGGGGGAGGACCTGAAGGCCTGGGCCCCGCCTCCCCCTCCCGAACCCCCCAGGCTCCCCTCGCCTCCCAGGAAACCCCTCTCCTTCGCCCCCGGGTTTGACGCCTGGCGGCGCACCAACCTTTACCGGCAGAAGCAGGAGGGCTTCTACACCGTGGCCGTGCGCCTCCCTCTAGGGGACATTTCCCCGGAGGGCCTGAGGGCCTTGGCCGCCATCGCCGAGACCTACGCCGCCGAGGTGCGGAGCGCCATCAGCCAAAACCTCCTCCTCCGCTTCGTTCCCGAGGAGGCCTTGGGGGGCCTCTACGAGGCCCTCCTGGAGGCAGGGCTGGCCCAGCCCGGGGCCCACACCCTTCTGGACATCACCCGCTGCCCCGGAGCCGACACCTGCAACCTGGCCATCACCCACTCCCGAGGGCTCGCCCAGGCCCTGGAGGGGCACCTCGCTCCCCTCCCCCTGGCCCAGGACCCCAACGCCAAGGCCATCAGCCTCAAGATCTCCGGTTGCCCCAACTCCTGCGGCCAGCACCACATCGCCGACCTCGGCTTCTACGGCTCAAGCCGCAAGGTGGGGGAAAGGGAGGTGCCCCACTACGTCCTCCTCCTGGGGGGACGCACCCGGGAAGGGGAGGCCCGCTTCGGCCAGGTGGTGGGGCGCGTCCCCGCCCGCAGGGTCCCCGAGGCGGTGGAGCGGATCCTCCGGCGCTACCTGGAGGAGAGGCAAAACGGGGAGAGCTTCCCGGCCTACCTGGACCGGGTGGGGGCCGCCTCCTTCAAGCCCCTCCTCCAGGACCTCCAGGAGGTGCCCCCCTACGAGGAAGCCCCCGAGTTCTACCAGGACCTGGGGGCCGAGGGGGAGGCCTTCAGCGTCCGGCTTGGGCGCGGGGAGTGCGCCGTCTAGCCCCAGGCCAGCCTGGGAGCCCAGAGAGGAGGACACCATGCGCATGGCCTACGCCGGACTGAGGCGCAAGGAGGAGTTCAAGGCCTTGGCGGAGCGGCTCGGCTTTATCCCCCTCCTCTTACCCGTCCAGGCCACGGAGAAGGTCCCCGTGCCCGAGTACGAGGACCGCCTCCGGGAGCTTGACCGGGGCGTGGACCTCTTCCTGGCCACCACGGGGGTGGGGATCAAGGACCTCCTGAGGGCCGCCCAGGACCTGGGGCTGGACCTCAAGAAGCCCCTGGAAAAGGCCTTCCGCCTGGCCCGGGGAGCCAAGGCGGCCAGGGCCCTCCGGGAGATCGGCCTTACGCCCCACGCCGTAGGGGACGGCACCTCTCAAAGCCTTCTCCCCCTCCTCCCCCAAGGCAGCGGCGTGGCCGCCCTCCAGCTTTACGGCAAACCCCTGCCCCTCCTGGAGGGGGCCCTGCGGGCTCGGGGCTACCGGGTCCTGCCCCTTCTCCCCTACCGCCACCTTCCCGACCCCGAGGGGATCCTGCGCCTGGAGGAGGCCGTGCTTGGGGGGGAAGTGGACGCCCTGGCCTTCGTGGCCGCCATCCAGGTGGAGTTCCTCTTTGAAGGGGCCAAGGACCCCAAGGCCCTGGCGGAAGCCCTCAACACCCGGGTCAAGGCCCTGGCCGTGGGCCGGGTGACCGCCGATGCCTTAAGGGAGTGGGGGGTGAGGCCCTTCTACGTGGACGAGACCGAGCGCCTGGGAAACCTCCTCCAAGGCTTCAAAAGGGCGCTGCAGAAGGAGGTAGCATGACCTACTTCCCCCTGATGCTGGACCTAAGGGACCGCCCCGTCCTCCTCATCGGGGGCGGCCCCGAGACAAAGGCCAAGCTTCAGGCCCTCCTAGAGGCGGGAGCCCGGGTCACGGTCCTGGCCCCGGAGGACCGGTTCGGCCTTAAGGAGCTGGCGGCCCAAGGGAGGATCCGCTGGATCCCCCGGGGCTACCGGGAGGGGGACCTCGAGGGCTACGTCCTGGTGGTGAGCCACCCCGAGGACAAGGGGATCCACCCCTGGATCAGGGCGGAAGCGGAGCGGCGGAGGATCTTCCTGGTGGCCGTGGACGACCCACAAAACGCCAGCGCCATCCTCCCCGCCGTCCTGAGGCGCGGGGAGCTCGTGGTAGCCCTCTCCACCTCGGGGGCCGCCCCCGCCCTCGCCGTGCGGCTCAAGGAGCGGCTGGCCCGGCTCTTCCCCGAAAGCTACGGGGCGCTCGTGGCCTACCTCCGCACCCTGCGGCCCCGGATCGCCCAAATCCCTAGCTTTTCCGCGCGAAAGGAGCTCTGGTACCGCATCGTGGACCAGGCCCTGGAGGAACTGGACCTAGACCCTAAGGAGGGCCTGCCGAGGGCCATCCAAAGGGCAGAAGAAACCCTTTCGGAGGTGGAGGCGTGGACAAGGTGAAGGCCGCCAAGAACCTGGTGCAAGAGACCCTCGCCCAGAGCCAAAACCCCTGCTTCACCTGCAGCTTCCAGGCGGAGGACGTGGTGGTCCTTCACCTGCTCCTCAGGGAAAGGCCCGACATCCCCGTCCTCTTCCTAGACACGGGCTACCACTTCCCCGAGGTGTACGCCTACCGGGACGAAATGCAAAGGCGCCTGGGTTTCCGCCTGGTAAACCTGGTCCCGGAGCTTTCCCGGGAGGAGCAGGAAAGCCGCTATGGAAGACTCTACGAGACGGATCCCCACCGCTGCTGCCAGATCCGCAAGGTGGAGCCCCTCTTCCGAGCCCTCGAGGCCCACGACACCTGGTTCACGGGCCTGAGGCGGGAGCAGTCCCCCACCCGGGCCGGCCTGCAACCCGTGGAGGAGGCCCTGTTGCCCTCGGGGCATCGGCTGAGGAAGGTGAGTCCCCTCTACGACTGGACCCTGAAGGAGGTCTTCGCCTACCTGGCCGTGGAGGACCTGCCCTACCTTCCCCTCTACGACCAGGGCTACCTCTCCATCGGCTGCGCTCCCTGCACGGCCAAACCCCTAGACCCCAACGACCCCCGCTCGGGCCGCTGGGCGGGCAAGGGCAAGCTGGAGTGCGGCATCCACCTGCACGGAAAGGAGGGCTAGATGGCCTTTCTTCTTGGCTTTCTCATCGCCTTCGCCATCGGGGTTACAGGGGTGGGGGCGGGAACGGTCACCGCGCCCCTCCTCATCCTCGCCCTGGGGCTTCCCCCGGAGGTGGCCGTGGGCACGGCGCTCCTCTTCGGCTTCCTGGTGAAGGTCCCGGCGGGGGCCGTCTACCTCCTCCGGGGGCAGGTGGCCCCCTGGCCCCTCCTCCGCCTCCTCCTCGGGGGGGTGCCGGGGGTGGTCCTGGGAAGCCTCCTCCTCGCCCACCTCAAGGGGGCCAAGGACCTGGTCCTCCTTCTCGTGGGGCTCACGGTGGTCTTTTCCGCCGGGCTTGGACTTTGGCGGAGCCTTAAGGGGTCTTTTCGGGGAGAGGAGCGGCCCGGACTCCTCCCCCCGGCGGCCTTCGGGATCGGCCTCGAGGTGGGCTTCTCCTCCGCAGGGGCAGGCGCCCTGGGAACGCTCCTCCTCCTCTACGCCACCAGGCTTTCCCCGCAGAAGGTGGTGGGCACCGACCTCCTCTTCGGCCTCGTCCTGGCCCTGGTGGGGGGTGGGGTCCACCTCTATTTCGGCCAGGTGGAGGAGGGCCTCCTCCTCGCCCTGGCCTCGGGCGGCGTCCTAGGGGCCCTCACGGGGGCCCTCCTGGCCACGAGGCTTCCCCGAGAACCCCTGAGGGTGGCCCTCCTCCTCTGGCTCCTCTTCATCGGCGGGCAGCTGGTCTACCGGGGGGTAGCCCATGGGTAGGGTCTACCTGGTGGGAGCGGGGCCCGGGGACCCGGAGCTTCTGACCCTGAAGGCCTACCGCCTCCTCAAGGAGGCCCCCGTGGTCCTCTATGACCGCCTGGTGGACGAGAGGGTCCTGGCCCTGGCCCGGGGGGAGAGGGTCTACGTGGGCAAGGGGGAGGGGGAAAGCCGCAAGCAGGACGAGATCCACCACCTCCTCCTGGTCTACGCCCGCCGCTACCCCCTGGTGGTGCGCCTGAAAGGGGGGGACCCCATGGTCTTCGGCCGGGGCGGGGAGGAGGTGTGCTTTCTCCTGAGACACGGCATTCCTGTGGAGGTCGTCCCCGGGGTCACGAGCGCCCTGGCCCCGGGCCTTCCCCTGACCCACCGGGGCCTGGCCCAAGGCTTCGCCGTGGTCTCGGGGGTCCTGGAAGGCGGAGGCTACCCTGACCTTGCCCCCTTCGCCCAGGTCCCCACCCTGGTGGTCCTCATGGGCGTGGGGAGGCGGGTCTGGATTGCCCGGGAGCTCCTGCGCCTGGGACGGGACCCAGAGGAGCCCACGCTCTTCGTGGAGCGGGCCTCCACCCCGAGGGAGAAGCGGGTCCTGGCCACCCTGGGCCAGGTAGCCGAGGACCGGGTAGAGGTGGCCTCCCCGGCGGTCTGGGCCATCGGGAAGGTGGTGGGAGCCTTTGCTCCCTGGATCCTCAAAAGGGCTTGGGCGGAGGTTTAGCATGGACAGATCTCTGCTGCGGCTGGAGATCGGCGAGGACGAAAGGCTGGACCTGGAGAACCTCTCCACGGGAGCCTTCCACCCGGTCAGGGGCTTCATGACCCGGGAAGAGGCCCTCAGCGTGGCCCACGAGATGCGCCTCCCCACGGGGGAGGTCTGGACCATACCCATTCTGCTGCAGTTCCCGGAAAGGCCTCGGGTGCACTCGGGAGAGCAGGTCCTCCTCCGCCACCGGGGGGAGGAGGTGGCCCTCTTGGAGGTGGCCGAGGTCTATGAGCTGGACCTGAGGGCCCTGGCCCGAGCGGTCTTCGGCACGGAGAGCGAGGCCCACCCGGGGGTAGCCCGCCTCTACGCCAAGGGCCCCTACGCCCTAGGGGGGCGGGTGGAGGTCCTCAAGGCCAGGGAGCGCACCCCCCTGGAGAAGACCCCGGAGGAGGTGCGGGCCTTCTTCCGGGAAAGAGGCTGGAAGCGGGTGGTGGCCTTCCAGACCCGCAACGCCCCTCACCGGGCCCACGAGTACCTGATAAGGCTCGGCCTGGAGCTCGCGGACGGGGTCTTGGTCCACCCCATCCTCGGGGCCAAGAAACAGGACGACTTCCCCACGGGGGTCATCGTGGAGGCCTACGAGGCGTTGATCGGCCACTTCCTCCCCGAGGAGCGGGTGGCCCTCTTCGGCCTCGCCACCCCCATGCGCTACGCCGGACCCAAGGAGGCGGTCTTCCACGCCCTGGTGCGAAAGAACTTCGGGGCCACCCACTTCCTGGTGGGGCGGGACCACGCCGGGGTGGGGGACTTCTATGACCCTTACGCCGCCCACCGCATCTTTGACCGGCTTCCCCCCTTAGGGATTGAGATCGTCAAGGTGGGGGCGGTCTTCCACTGCTCCCTTTGCGGCGGCATCGCCTCGGAGAGGACTTGTCCCGAGGGGCACCGGGAGAAACGCCTTTCCATCAGCATGACCAAGGTCCGGGCCCTTCTCCGTGAGGGAAAGACTCCGCCCCCGGAGCTCGTCCGACCCGAGCTTCTTCCCATCCTTAGGAAGGGATTGGCTTAAGCTCCCTCTCCCCCTGCCGCCGAGCGCAAAAGGCGCTCCGCCGCCCCCGGGGTGGCGGGCAGGTAGAGGTGGACGAAGCTCGCGAGAA
>Ga0079992_136707_pt1 | contig 9971 bp, 9 predicted proteins | sample FaiFalFF_MnMetaG_3_FD_69197 | JGI IMG/M metagenome (GOLD analysis project Ga0079992, IMG submission 69197) | Freshwater microbial communities from Yellowstone National Park, Wyoming, USA - Fairy Falls B (FF_Mn_B) MetaG (SPADES assembly) (version 2) | ecosystem: Environmental > Aquatic > Freshwater...
GCATAATGTGCGGGCTATGCGTAGCAGCATGCCCCGTCGTATACGAGAAACCAAGCTTCATAGGACCACAGGCTCTAGCACAAGCACTAAGATGGACCGTAGACTCAAGGGATGAAGGAGGGGAGGAGAGGCTAGACGCTGTTGATAGAGGAGACGGAGTCTGGGCATGCGAGTACGTAGGAGCATGTAGCAAGGTATGCCCAAAGGGCGTAGACCCAGCAGGAGCAATACAAAGGCTTAAGATAATGCTAGCAACCAGAATACCAAGGAAAATCCTAAAACTAACATAAAGACTTAAATTCAAGTAAACACATAGACAATCAAAATTACAGAGATCACAACTAAAGCCAAGGACCTTCCAACAACAAGCCCTTAGCAATTAAAAAGTAACTCTTCACAATTGGGTATGAGTTGCCATGATTAAAGCGTAGAGCCTTAATAGCGTTATAGCATAGATACCTAATACTGCTCCTGCGACCTATAGCTCCACTAGCTACAATACCAGAGCCCGGGTAGCTGTTAAGTAACTCTCTCTACTACAATCTCTACCTGTTTTAAAACATGTTCCCGCATTGCGAGATCCCGTGCGTTAGCTCTCCAAGCAGAGGATTAAGGCTTCCTAGCGCTCCATCTGAACCTAGGGCTTACCCCCAAGCCCTCGACTTCAACCAAGCCTCATCATAGCTTTACCCTACATTACGCCTTAAGATAAGGTTTAAACGCCTCTTCCTCCCTGCCCTTAAGAAGGCCGAAGTTTGCTCGACTTTGATGCTTACTGAGGGAGACTGTGGTGTGTCTGGTAACAGTTTATAATATGCCTTAAATATTTTAATCTTTAAAACATCTTTTTATGTTTTATAATATTATTTAACGCTTATTACCTTTTTCCTCGTGTATTAAATATGGGTAGAGGTGGAAGGATATGGTAGAGTTTAGATTTAGGCCTGATCCCACTTATTATCCCTCTCCCAGGGATGCTATGAAGGCTGAGCCCGAGAGGCTAGCCTATGTTGTAGCGTTGTGGGTAGGAACAGGTGTTGAGAGGCCTGACTTCATAGCGGTTGTGGATGTGGATCCTGAGTCACCTAGCTATGGCAAGGTTGTGGGGAAGGTGGAGTTGCCCTATGTGGGGGATGAGCTCCACCATTTCGGCTGGAACTCCTGCTCTTCAGCTCTCTGCCCTTATGCAAATCCCTTTATTGAAAGGAGGTTCCTCATAGTCCCAGGTCTTAGATCCTCGAGGATATATGTTCTGGATACTAGGCCTGATCCCAGAAGGCCGAAGATTCACAAGGTAATAGAGCCTGGCACTGTTATCGGGAGATCTGGATATTCTAGGCTTCATACAGTACATTGTGGCCCCGACGCAATTTACATAAGCGCCCTCGGATCTCCTGATGGTGAAGGGCCTGGAGGTATTCTAGTTCTCGACCATCTATCCTTTGATGTTCTTGGAAGGTGGGAGGTTTATAGGGGGCCTCAATACTATTCCTATGACTTCTGGTGGCATCTCGCCTATGATGTAATGATCACTAGTGAGTGGACAGTGCCCCGCTACTTCGAGAACGGCCTTGATCTGGAAGCTCTTAAGGCTGGAAGGTATGGAAACCAGGTTCACTTCTGGGATCTGAAGAGGAGGCGCCACCTATACTCTGTTAAGTTAAGCGATGAGGATAGGATGATCCTAGAGCTAAGACCCTTCCATAACCCGCTGGAGCCCAAGGGCTTCGTTAACTCTGTTGTAAATCTTAAGGATCTCTCAAGTGGTATATGGCTCTGGTACCATGAGGATGGGAGGTGGAGAGTTGAGAAGGTTATAGAGATCCCTGCAGAGCCACTTGAACCCTCCGAGTTGCCTGAGATTCTTAAGCCCTTTAAGGCTGTACCTCCTTTAGTAACCGATATAAACCTCTCTCTCGATGATAGAATCCTCTATCTATCCCTTTGGGGTTTAGGGGAGCTGAGAGCCTATGACGTGAGCAATCCCTTCTCCCCTAAGCTGATTTCAAAGGTTAAACTAGGCGGTATATACCACAAGGCTGACCACCCTAGTGGTGCCAAACTCTCGGGTGGACCTCAGATGGTTGAGGTTAGCAGGGATGGGAAGAGGGTATATGTAACAAACTCCCTGTATAGCACTTGGGATGCTCAATTCTATCCAGAAGGGTTGAGAGGATGGATGGTTAAGCTAGATAGCGATAACGGACTCCTTAAAGTTGATGAGAGATTCTTCGTAGACTTTGGAGGTGCCAAGGCCCACCAGGTGAGGCTATCAGGAGGTGATTCAAGCTCCGACTCCTTCTGCTACCCGTAGAGGAGATATCATGTGGAGTGGGTAATCTTAGTAGCACTATCACTAGCTCTAGGTGTTTACCATGGAATCAACCCCTCAATGGGATGGCTTTTCCCACTCTTCCTAGCTCTTAAACATAGAAAAGCCTCTATAACTATCATAGCATCTCTAGCGATCGCACTAGGCCACTCGGTCTCAACAGCTATTCTCATGACTTCCATCACATTCCTAGGGATTGTAGCCGGGTGGGGACTCCAACTCGCCGGGGTTTTGCTTATCCTCTTAGGTATATACAGAGTTTTCAGGCCCCAGCAGCACAGGTACGTAGGTTTAAGCCTTGGGCTGGCTAGCATGTTTCTCTGGGGTTTCTTCACAGCTTTTGCCCACGGCTCGGGCTTAGCCCTAGTTCCAGTAGCGGAGGGGCTGAGAACCTCTGGAATCTGCGGGCCCACAGAGGACTATCTAACCTCTACAACAATCTCAGTAGCACTTCCCCTAGCTATACATGCAATCTCCTTCCTCGTCACATCATCGACTATAGCTCTCCTCGCCTATAAGCTCCTGGGAACCGCTCTTGTGAGAACAGTATGGAGACTCAACTACGATCTTTTATGGTCACTCTCAATAATAGTCATAGGCATAACACTACTACTCTCCAGCCTCCTCTCATCACATCTCAAGTGAAAGCCCACCCTTCCTTAAAATGGGGAGCGATAAGGCTTAAGGAGCTCCCTACCATAAATTTCTAAGTATGGAAGCCCCTATAATTACGGAATACCTGCTTTTTAAGAGTAAGCTTCTTTAGTTTTGAGCACCAAGATAGCTTAGGAGCTTGCTAGTAGGAGTAGGGAGTCTAAAAGATAAAACCTATCTGGAGACTGCCTCCTCTAGGAGTTTTAGTATCTTCTCCTTATAGAGGGTGTAAGCCTCCTCTAGGCTTACTAGCTTAACGGCTTTACGAAGCTTCTCGTCGAGAGTTGACTGCCATTCCTTGAACTCATGGGGGCTTCTAAAGAAGTTTATGAAGGGGCATGCTCTTGAAGGTGTTAGGGGGTTTTCAGGTAACTCTCTTGGATCGACGTTTACAATCGATAGATAAAGATCTTTTCGAGGTTCTTCGGGGTCTATCTCTACTGAGTACTCAGATCCTGTGAAGGGCTTGACCTTTACTAATATTCTTCTTCCTGTGATCATAGCATAGATTATGGTGTCTCCTGCGCAGTGGACATAGACTTCTTGATGGCCGTCTATTATAAGGTACCTTGTGGGCCTCCTGCTAGTTATTATCCTTAAAATCCTTGAAACTCTCTCCTCCTCGGGATCGAAGTCACAGCAACTCGTAGTTAACTCCCTCCAGATATTATCCTTGAAACTCTATAACCTATAGCTTCTATAACATCCTTGAGATCCTCAGGTTTCAGCTCTCCAAGGTTTGAAATATGGACGAGCCCACTCCTCCAATCAACAGTTTTAACTAAAGCTCCTGAGTTTTCGAGGGCTGCTCTAACAGCTACAGCACAGCCCTCACAACTCATACCCTCAACTAACACTATAGCTTCCCCTCTAGAAGGCTTAGATGGTATTTCAAGTCTAAAGGATTCCCTTAGATCTTCCAGTCTAGATCTTAGACCCTCCTCAACACCCCGCTCCCTTAGAATGCTCTCAATAAGCTCTCCAAGATACTCCTTACAACACTTACCACTCGGATTTGTTATCGGACACCACCTCCCAGTACCAGCCTTAGTAAATTTCTGAATATCCTCTAAGGAATCACAACACCTCTTAATTAAGATCTCCTCTCTAATCATAGCCTCAGTAACCGAAAGGCAGTAGCAGACAGGCCTATCCTCGGAAAGCTCCTTTTGAAAAACCCTTGTCTTAACCTCATCTTTTAAGAAGTAAACCCCAAGTTCGTTATTATAGTAGACCACCGGGCACCCAGGATCACTACAAAACCAGAACCAATCGGATTTCAGGTAATGCCAGAACCTTGAATCCACGTGGTTAGAGACAGTAACCTTCATAACCCTATGCCCTCTAGAACCACTTACAGGGCATACATCTTTAGGTTTAACACCTCCCCTAGATAATTCCATATACTCCATGGAGATTTTAAGAGGTTTCCCAGTAACGCTTCTCAACTCCACTCCAAACACCTAGACGAACTATGGTAGCAGATGGTAATATCTGTTAACATATACTTTATACTTTTTATATTATCAAAAGAGAGTTAATAGTGTAGTAAATATTCTTTAATATAATCACGTATGCTAGTCCTCGTGAGGCTAATGTGAAAACTCATTATTAAATATTCCCTGGCTATCAACGGGGAAAAACACTTATTCTCATCTATTGTCTTAATACGTTCTCTACGATCTTGGCTATTTCTTTCGGATCTACGTATCCTCCTGGTTCTACTCTATACACTTCTACTCCATTTCTATCGAGAACTACGATGGCATCTACGTATTTTAGTTTTAAGGCGTTTAGAACCCTTGTGTCACTATCCATAACTATCTTCCATCTTGGGTCACCGAATCTCTCTACAAATCTCTTCAATGATTCCGGTGTATCCGGTGCGGGTAGGCTTGTATATGCCTTTGAGAGCTTGCTAACTAACCCCTCGCTCCACACACCTACCACTACTACCGAGACTTCATCGTTAAACTGCTCTACAGCTTTCTTAACGTTCATGAGAGCTAAAGCGCAGGTAGGACACCATGTAGCAACAGCCACAATTACTCGAGGTTTACCACTTGTATTACCTAAAGCTAGATCCTCACCATCCACGGTTTTCACGATAAGGCTTTTGAGATCAGCCTGACCTGATGTGAGCTTTGGAAGCTCTAATGGCTGCCCGCTAGATCCACTAGGTATTCGAATCCCCAGAAAGCCTATGGTGATGAGGATTAGCGGAACTATGAAACAACAGGCTAGGAGAGCTAGAGTAATTATAGTTCCATCTCTCCTTCTAGAGCCTTTGATGCCCTTAGCTCCTACCACTTAATCTCAACCTCATATCCATACTGGCAGGTATACCGGTTCTGCTCAACCTCCTATAGAGGTATACCAGGTTCGCTACCAGAACTATGGATGCTATGACCTGTAATAGGGGGCCGTAAGTCCAGAGGAAGGCAACACCCCATAGGAGTCCTAGAGAACCCAGGAGTGCTGTTACGAGGCCCCCCGCACAGCATGAAAAGAGACCTAGAGATGCTAAGATAGCTGAGCCAGCGAGCACTCCAGACTGACTCTTTACACTTACACCACAACACCTAGGGCTTGTAGCCACCCTTATAATAGCACCTACATTAAGACCTATGAGTGTCGAGTTAATAGCCATGAGTATAACCGCTAGGGGACTTATACTTATGATGAAGCCTCCACCGGCGATCTCAACGACTATAAGGTATCTACTGTTAATAATAAGTGGATCTCTATACGCCTCATATACACTAAATCCTATGTAACCTTCGCTTATGTAGAAGGTGAGGATGCCCGTCCATACCATGTAGAATATGGAGAAGACGATTGCAGAGGCTATCGCTATACCAGCCACTCTCCAGCTTCCAATCACTGTTCTAACGAATCTACCCAGCATCAGACCCAATCCTCATCTTCACCTACTTAACCTACCCACATAGTGCTCGGGACGTCTCTCAAACTCCCTCAGACAATGTTCACAGCAGAAGTAGTAGGTTACACCCTTATACGTGAACCTATAAGGTACAGTCTCCGGAACCTCCGTACCGCAAACAGGGTCTTTAGGCATACCCTAACACCATAAACAACTACTTAGCCAAACTTAAAAAAACTAAGTATATAAGCATCTACATTTATACCTATATATGCACCTTTACCTTATAATACCATAATACCCTAGAGATATAAGGCTTTTTGTCGTAACACCTACCTAAAGGTCTCACAGGAGAAGGGATATAAAAAGCCGTTGACTGACTATAGACCCTATTATAAGCTTAAATAATAGATTCAACGGCTATACCGAACGATGGTTTAAGTAACTTCCTCATCATCATGCTAGCCTTTTAGTTAACCTAAAATGCTCTTTCTTAGAAGCCATCTGCGATAATCAGAGTTTAGAAAAGCTTTAGCTACATGTAGTCTGATCTTATTCATAATAATCATCATAAGGATTATCTCTATGGAGTTCAAAATGCCACTTATAATGAGTTTCAAACTATAAGCTACTTATAGCAACCTTAAACAATTACGGGGTAGGAGTAGATCGATGCTGGCGCGTTGTAGGAGCTATCTACAGCTATAGTGAAAGCTACCTAGATATCGATAGTTTTTAAATGGATTACATTTAGAGCCTTGGATTTCGAGTAGACTAGCGATCTAAGAGCCCTCGGAGAAGTGAGAGGATGCCATGAGCACCCCTTTATTCTTAAGGTGGCTCTTCGATGATCATGGTTACCTATTAGCTTAAATAACCTTTAATACCCTCCTTGTAGCTCTCGGACCCTCCCTCGTGAAAACCACGCCCCATAGATCTATCTCATGTCTACCTACTACCATATCCTCTATTAAATCCCCTGCTGCATAAAATAAGGTTAATGGAGCCCTCTCACCCTGAAATACTACCCTCGATGGTAAGCAGTAGCGTTTCCCCGCTAACGGTACCTGATGGTATTTCCAAATACTTGTATTTCTGTTAGCGGGGTTGGGCCTTGGTGTGGGATCATTAGCTTCACCCACACCTCATGGGCCCCAGTCGAGCCCAACGCCATGGGGCTCCCATCTGAGGAGAGATATTTAAGACCGATGTTTATAGCTCCAATAACATCCCTCTCAACAATCCTACCGTCTACGTATGCAACTCTTAACACAACCTTTACTACCTTGAACCTACCTTTAGCCCCCCTCACCGCAGTGCGGATCACCAGAGGGCTGTATCCATTAATCTTCTTCTTCGTGAAAGGATCCACGCTTGAGGAACCCCTCTCGGATACTCTTACAACGTGTATTGACCTGTCCTCTAGTAGTTTTATTAATGTAGCGACACTCCACTGGTGTATCCTGTGTCTAAGCTTCCTACTCTTACCCTCCTCCATCCTCTTCTTATCATCTTCACCAATATCATCTATTACAACAACAGCATTGTTCTCCCTTGTAAGCTCCTCTATGAAGCTTACAACCTTATATAGTATATCCTTCTTTCTATCCCCCTCCCTAAGCATCTTAAGCTTCTTCTTAACCTCTCTTGTCTTAGTAGACTTACCCCTTGAAATCCTCTTCCTCCTAACAGCGTATGCTATGACAATCCTTCCAAGTCCTGTCTCAATCCTTATAACCTCTACTAGAACACCGTTCCTGAAGATAGCTATTGTTATGTTATTCTCGTTACCATCAACTGCTATAACGTTAGTTTTATCGTAGAGTATAGTGTATACTTTTATGAATGTTATGTATGCTAAAACCCTCCTACCCCCACCTGTCTTCAGCTTAAGCTCGCTTGCAGGAATCCATCCACAGTATAGGTATCTGTGTAACTGCTTGTTGTTACCGTACCTTAGCTCAATCCAGCCTCTGTGGGTTCTAATTTTCAAGCTTTCATTCTCAATTTTCCAGTCTTGGTTGTCCGAGTATGCTATTGTAACTCTTCTAATCTTTGGTTTTCTTGTGTAAGCTTTACCCTTCTTCAAACGTTCTCTGAAGGATTTAGCTCTCCTAGCTGCATCCCTATACGCACCTTTTATAACCCTTGTTGGTATCCATGGGTATTCTCTTCTATACCTCTCGTAGAATACCCTGTGTAGTGTTTTCCTGGGATGCATTATGCTTTAACGCATATTCAACCATCTCACCAATCATGGTCTTCAAAGGTTCAACTATATCTCTTAGAGCCTCTCTAGCAATCTTATTAGCATAGCATTCTAACACAACAGTCCTACGAAGCACTCTGAGCAATTGACCCAAAAAGCACACATCAAACCCATAGCTAATACAATCTAAAACAATCAAAAGCTTAAATACCCATACACAACTTAAAGGTAATCACATTTAATCATAGATATTTAAATTTAATTATAAGATTGCAACAGCCTCCACTCCTTTAACAAGGGTGACCCTAGCTAAAACCTCCCCATCGTGCATGCACTCGACCCAGCATAACATTAAACCTCTTAAAGCTTATAAGCTATCTCTAGTTGCCGTTTGCCTCGTTAACTCAGAGGTTAGCTTAAGGCGAGTCTGCTAGCTCAACCTGGTACGCTTTATTATGGACTTTAGCTGTTAAGCTATTAGGGTAACTACCGTTAATGCACTCTTAACCTTAACTCTATGAGCGAACCCCACGAGGGGCTGGCAGTCATAGGTGAAAGTTGCCATGGTGGGGTTTGGATCTTACTAGTTTGTAGTGAGGGTGTGTTAGGGTTCCATATGAGTAGCCTACGGAAGGGTGTTACATGTAGGTTTTATGGCTTGGTGAGGTACGGCTCCAATGCCGTCTATTCAGAGCTCTGAGGCTTCCTTCTCAACATTATTGCATAGACTAGCACGTTGGCTTACTTATAGGTTGTACTTTTCCTGATTGATTTTAAATACATATGTATTTAAATTTTTGGATATATACAGTTTAGTTGGTGTGTAGCTTGTCTGGGGTTGAGAGTGTAGAGCACGATGTTGTTATCGTTGGTTCTGGGATTGCAGGTCTTAGGGCTGCTGTTGAGATTAAACGGGTTTACGGTGAGAAGGTTAGTGTTGGTGTTATTAGTAAGGTTCAGCTTATGAGGAGTCATAGTGTTGCTGCTGAGGGCGGTACTGCTGCTGTTCTCTACAGGGAGGAGGGTGATAGCTTCTCCCTACACGCCTGGGATACTGTTAAGGGCTCTGACTTCCTTGCTGACCAAGATGTTGTATGGCTTATGGTTAAACTTGCCCCCGAGGAGATGAGGCTCCTAGAGCACTGGGGTATACCGTGGAGTAGGAGACCTGATGGTAGGATTGCTCAGAGGGCTTTTGGAGGCCATAGCTTCAATAGGGCCCTCTATGCAGCTGATAAAACAGGGTTCTACGAGATGCAGACATTGTACAACAAGCTACTAGAGTACGATGGCTGGGAGAGGTATGATGAGTGGTTTGTAACCAATATAAACATTGAGGAGGGGGAGTTTAGAGGTCTCTACGCTCTAAACCCAAGGGATGGAAACATCTACCTCTTCAAAGCTAAAGCGGCCATAATAGCTACTGGTGGTGCTGGTAGGATATACAATTTCACAACATACTCCCACAGCGTAACAGGTGACGGGCTGGCGATGGCGTTTAGAGCCGGGCTCCCACTGAAGGATATGGAGTTCGTGCAATTCCACCCTACAGGCCTAGTGCCTAGTGGAATCCTGATATCGGAGGCTGCTCGTGGTGAGGGTGGATACCTGTTGAACAGTAAGGGTGAGAGGTTTATGGCCCGGTATGCTCCTCAGAGGATGGAGTTAGCTCCAAGGGATATAGTTTCAAGAGCTATGATGACAGAGATTATGGAGGGTAGGGGCTTCAAGGACCCAGTCTCAGGCCTGGAATACGTGCTCCTAGACTTAAGGCACCTGGGGGAGGATAAGATAAATGAGAAGCTCCCAGCTATAAGGGAGATAGCTCTTAAACATGCGGGAATAGACCCTGTTGAGGAGCCTATACCTGTTAGGCCTGTAGCACACTATAC
>Ga0079992_154417_pt1 | contig 9962 bp, 6 predicted proteins | sample FaiFalFF_MnMetaG_3_FD_69197 | JGI IMG/M metagenome (GOLD analysis project Ga0079992, IMG submission 69197) | Freshwater microbial communities from Yellowstone National Park, Wyoming, USA - Fairy Falls B (FF_Mn_B) MetaG (SPADES assembly) (version 2) | ecosystem: Environmental > Aquatic > Freshwater...
ACTGTCTTCTTTGATGCTTGCTGTAGTATTTTGTCCATTCTTCTTGCTCTTCTGTATCCTTCTCTGAAGTAGTATTCGTCTACTGTCTTGTCTGCTACTAGTATTACTGCTTTTCCCGGTAGCTTCCTACCTGTTCTTCCTCTTCTCTGTATGTATCTTATTCCCGATACTGCTGGTTCGTAGAATACTACTAGGCCGCATTCAGGTATGTCTAATCCCTCCTCACCAACACTTGTAGCAACCAACACATTATACACACCCTCCCTGAAGGCCCTTAATGTCTTCATCTGCTCATCCTGAGACATCCTAGGCCCATGCTTACCCTCAGCCCTACCTATGAATAACGCGGCCCTATAACCCCTATCCCTAAGCCTATCAACCAAGACCTCAGCAGTAGCCCTAATGTTTGCGAAGACCAGAACCCTGTCACCTGGCTTCTCAGCGAAGTGTGCTTCAAGCGTTGAAGCCAGAGCATCTACCTTGCTGTGGTCTACTGTACACTGGTTAACAATCCTTACTAGGTTTCTGAAATCTGGTGTAGAGGCTATTGTCCTGTGGCTTCTAAGCTCAGACCGAGATATTTCTTCTAGGTAGTGTTTTAGGCTGTGTATGTGCTGGCTCTCAATAAGCTCCTGAGCATGGTATAGGCTCAAAGCAGCAGATAAAAGAGTCATATAGTGTATGTTTGGTCCTTTAACACCAGAATCTATCTCGGCCCTAAGCCTATTCATCAAACCCACTAGAACCTTCCTGTTAACAGCCTCTATAGGCATCCTGAGAAGGCCGCTATCACGAAGCCTAGAAATAACAGACTCAATCATCCCCTTTATCTCGTTCCTTATCACTTCGTATTCTGCTGGTAGCTTGACCCTAACCCATCCAACCCTTATACCGGGAATATACTTTGATACCTCCCCGTCTTCCTCAGACATCCAGATTACCTGCTCTATCCACAGGTTCTTGATGACCTCCACAACCTTATCCTCCTCAGAGCCAGGAGAAGCAGTAAGAGCAAGAATCAATGGATAAGGACATCTTCTAATATATTCTTCCGCAAGCCTACTATACGCATACCTGCTCCTAGACCTATGGCATTCATCGAATATTAGTAGCGCGAACTCCTCAAGCCTAACCAAGCCCCTCTTGTAGTCATTCCAAACAGTCTGAGGCGTAGCAGTCACAAACCTAACCCTAGAGTTACCCCACACACTAGCCCTTGCAGCAGTCTCACCGGTCACGGCAGCCACCTCATCCTCCCCAAGATTGAGGTGTTTTAGCGCTGACTCCCTGTGCTGCAACGCTAGGGGCTTTGTAGGGGCCATGAAGAGTATCCTACAGCCTGGATACCTGTGTAGTAGCTCTGCGGCCACAAGCTCAGCTATAACGGTCTTCCCAAGAGCTGTAGGCAGGACAGCCAACGTATTAGCCTCCAAGGCCCTCTCAACAAACCTCCTCTGATAATCCCTATCCTCGATAACACCATCCCTAACCATAGGATGGACTACATACTTTGGTTTCGGTGTTGATAGCTCCGTCTGAACCATTACTATGTGCTTGCATATTGTGTGTCTGTATGTGTAATGTGGGCATGTACAGCTCCACACACCACCATCATCCACAGAAACAGTATACTCCACGCCGGGCCTAGACTGGCTTGGCACCCTCCAGCTCCTCAAGACCTGCCAACATATATCTGAAGCGTCTAAATAACGTTTTAAGTGAATCTAGTGTAGTATCTTTTGTGAGTTATCGTAAGGGTAGGAGGTTGGAGTATGTTGTTAGGGATATGTTTAGGAGGAGGGGATGGTTTGTTGTTAGGGCTGCTGCCTCAAAACCAGTAGACCTAGTATGCCTAAAGGATGGTGAAGTAGTTCTCGTGGAATGTAAGGGGTGTTAGGTGGGCTGAGCTAGCGCCACTACTTGAGGCCGCAGAAAAGGCAAAAGCTAAGCCAGTACTAGCCGTCGCAGAGAAGAGGGGAAGGGCAAAATTGTTAGATGTTGGGAGATGGATTGATTTTAGACCATAATAGCCTCAAATTAACGATATTTGTCATTTAATCAACTTCTTTAGTGTCTCCTTGGGAATAGCACGGTTTTGGTTTTCATGGTTTAGCGGCTGAAGGGCAGACACATGTCGGCTATACCGCGCCACTCGGGGAGGGTGCCTTGGTAAGAGTATATTTCAGACGGTGTTTCCATCTTGAGGCTGACGTAGAGTGGCCTACCCTGGCATAGCTCTCGGTACTTATCTGGGGTAATAACAAATTCGTAGTCATCCAAGTTTCTCCGAACCATAGCGGTTTGGGAGAGAAGTAGCACTCCGTCTTTGGTGACTACGCGGATCTCGATTATAGTGTTGGCTGGTATTATATCGCTTGGGCGGAGTCCGGTCATTACAACCACGGCCATGTAGCCCTGCCTGCTCGCCGACTCGGTTAATTGAATAACTGGAGTTTTTGTGTTTATGCCTGTGGGGGTCGTGTAACCCCGAGTCTGCGTTGTTTTCACACCCCCAACTGTCTCGGAAATAGTAGTAGGACTTGACCAAAAAGAACTTAACCAAAAAAGGAAAACAGATCCTAACACGATAACTAAAAACAGAATAACTATATCAGAATGTGCCAACCTGCGCATTCATTCTCACCGACACACTAATACTATCCCATCGCTGGACTTAAATTTTTTGATATTTTCATTTTCTTCAAAGGCCTGCCACTAAGTAACACGAAACTACGATAGTGTAACGATGAAACCACGCTAGGACAAACCTGCGCTTTCCACAACAGAAAGCAGTAAACGGCGAGACCGAGTTAAAATGAGTATGTTTTCCTCCCAATTAAGAATAGCGTGACATATAGGGAGGCAGTGAATCCTATCACTGCAGCCAATATGTATAATTGAGAAGATATGCATATGCGAATAAGAATCAAAGAACTAATTAAAAACAATCCCAAATAAACAGGATTCATTAAATTAAATGGGATCAACTCAGTCAAGGTAGCCACCCCAAACAACCACCCCCCTAAAATAAGTGGAAATGTTATAACTAGGACCGTTAACAAAAACGAAATGCTAATAAAAGCATCTAATATTATTTGTACACTCTCCCTACTGAAAACGAAACCTAACAATCCAATAAAAAACGGGTAAATCAAGAGAAATACTAGTAAATTTGCTAAAAACCGACTTCTACTGTATGGAGAAACAACAATAAAATTTTTATCGAAACGCAGAACGCATGTCCAATAACAAAGAAGCAGTAGACCCACAGCATGTGGAATGGTTCCAGCTATAGTTAACCACAACTCTGCTGATGTTTGAACAAAGAGGGCTAACGCAGAGTAAATAAGACCTCCGATGCTAAGAAATGCGCTAATACAATGTTGGTATGCTCTAGTCTCTTTTTCGAGCAAAATGGCCTTTTTTAATCCGTATAGAATTATTGTCTTACCTAGCCGGACTCCGGTACAAGGCGATCTCGCTAGTTATATCGAATATTACGCCCAGAAAGAGATATAAAAAGCCTGCGAACATTAATGCGTCAACCATGGCCCGATGTTCCAGATTCAAAAGATATAGTTTTTCTCATGTCAAAAATATGAAATATAAATTCTTTTCTCAATTCTCTAACTTCGGTTCTGACTCATCCAACAGATGCCGTAATGAAATAAAAGGTAAACCATTAAAAGTCCATTGTTGGCAAAGGTGTCTGAATGATGGCATCATATTACAACAGGAAATCACATAGACGACTGAATAATTGTTTGAATATTGTTTGTGTTTGTGGTCTGATGGGGTTTTGAGCTGATTTCTGGAAGGAAAATTAAAAAGAAGTTACAAGGTTATCGAGGAGCTGTTTGAACTCGACATTAAGTGGGTAAATTAAGGTTTGTTGATGCTATTTTACTTTAGAGGGAACTCTCCTAGTTTGGGTAATGCGGACACCTAGCAAATGTTCGCGTGGTTATGTCTTCCAATCTTCGATGATGTATCTGTAGTCGGTTATGGGCACTTTCTTTACTTTGTTTCTAAACCTTTCCGCCGGGTTCTGCTTTGGATGTACCTCAGGCTTTGTTAAGGCGTTTTCCACGACATATAGCCAGTACATCTCCTTCATTCTCAACGCTGTCTGCCATTCATGGCTTGTCATCTCAACCGGGCCCGTTGTTTTGAAAGACTTCACCTCGATAACCCTATCGAACGACTCTACGTCATAGCCCTTGAACTTGGTCGAGACATCCTCTATCTTGTTCCACTTTTCTTGATCCTCTCCAGCCCTATTCTTCTCGAACTCGATTACCGCCTCTATGCCAGCCCTCTCGACAGCTAACTTCTCATCTACCCCCTCCTTTTCCCTAATTATAATGGCCAGTCCAACCGGCTCATAGGAAGCCGTTGTCTCATACTCTTTTTCGAGCCGTATACGCTCAGCATCCATCTCTCTTCTAAGCGCTGCTTTCTTGCCCTCCTCGATGACGATAAGCCCCTTGAAATGCGGCGACTCATGGAGTTTGCGCTCATAGTCTGATATCCTTTCATCACATTCCTTAACCTTCCTAGAAAAGTACGCTATAACGGCATCCATTGTCTTCTTCTTGATTTCTTGAAGCTTTCTGTCAAGCCCTTCCTTGACCTCGCCTAGAACCCTGTATGCCTCCTTCATCGTGGCTCGCAGACCCTCCTCCACAAGGTTTGGCGTATAGTCCCCTATGGGATGTTCCTTTACAGGGTCTAGATCCCAGACAAACCTAGGGTCAACTTCCACTACTTTTCCTTCAGTATACAGTAATGCTATAAGCCTCCCGTCCCTCTCCCTTCCAGCTCCGTCCCTGAACACCAAACGGTATAAGTACAGTAACCCTCCCACAGTGCTGTGTCTAAACACAGAAACACTCTGTCTTGCAGCATCCTTTATCATCTCCATCACATACCTGTTTCCAAGGGCTAGGTATGGGTAGCCCTTCTCTTGTGCGACCTCGCTTGAAAACGTACCTGTCACTATCGCGCTTCCCTCTATGCGGTGGGCAAGCTTCCTAGGCAGGAAGAGCCTGTAAACCTCCTCATCAGGCTTATAAGTCTCTATCCTGCCGCCGTATCTGTTTAGGTAGACCTCTAAAAACCTCTTAACTTCATTTTTGTCGACGGCGTTCATCACGACCTTCCTCATTTCATCAAGCTTGGTTCTATCCAGCCTATGTCCCGAAAGCAGCTTATCAACCTCCTCCAGTACTCGCTTTCTCTCCTCAATAATCCCGTCAATTCGTTTGAGGGCTGGCTCCCACCTGTCCAACGGTGCTTTGGCCAGCTCCTGGTATATGTTAACTATATCCTCCTCGCTTATCAGCCTGCCGATCACGTCATACACCTTTTCCCCCATAGCAGCCCTTATCGTCTCTATCTTATCCAGGACTTTTGAAAGTATCTGGCCGTCGACAGTTCCGTAGAGTGTGAAGTTGTAGTAGTATACGTTTCTCTTCTGGCCTATCCTGTGTATCCTCCCCATCCTCTGCTCCAGCCTGTTGGGGTTCCACGGCAAATCATAGTTTATCTCAACATTTGCAAACTGCATGTCAACACCCTCTCCCGCCGCGTCTGTGCAGACAATGATCTCAGGCCCCTCAGCCAACCTGGCTTCATCCAGCACCTTCTGCCTCTCATCCACATCCATCAGCCCATGTATCACCGCAACCCTATACTTCTCGGACAGCTTCTCGTATAGGTATTCGACTGTATCCCTGTATTCGCTAAACACAACTATTTTAGCGGAGGGGTCTCCCTTCTTCACCTCCGCAATGAAGTTTAACAAGTATTCGAGCTTTGAATCGGTTTCCCCTAGTATTTCAAGCTGCTCGATCAGCTTCCTTACAGCATCCTGTTCGGCCCTTCTGTCCATCGCAGGTAAACCAATTATCTCCTCCTCCGCCTCCTCATACTCCCCCTCATCAAACTCCTCCTCCGCCTCCCTGATCCTCTTTAAGGCCCTACTAGCCTCCACTGCCAGACCTAACTTGAGCTTTTCAAGCCTCCTTTCAAGGGTCTTCCGCAAAGCCCTAGGCGAGGATGTTGCTCTCTTCCTCAAGATCACCCCTATGAACCTGAGGGCGTTAAGCTCCTTCCTGTCAGCAGCCCTCTCGATAAGGTCTCCAACATATCTGTCTATCATCCTATGAAGCTCGTATTCCTCATTGCTGAGCCTTATCGGGACGGTGGTGCTAGACCTTTTCGGGAAAACCTCCCTACCATCCAAGTCAACCACATCCTCCTTCATGTTCCTGACAAGGAGTGTTTTAGCCGAGTCTACATCGAGGATGTAGGGGTCGAGGAGCCTCATTATCTCAAGGTATTCCTCGTCATTGCCCCTATGTGGGGTAGCAGTGAGGAAGAGCATATTACCGGCCTTCTCGGACAGTTTCCTGCCTAGGTTGTACCTCTCGGTACCCGGGACAAACTTGTGGGCTTCGTCGACGACCACTATATCTAGTGACGTGTCTTCCAGTATCCCGATAACATGGTCCTGTTTAAGGAAGTCCATCGAGGAGACGTAGAAAAACTCGTCCATTTTGAATGGTTTAGGCTCAGCCTTCAGGAAGCCTGAGTCAAGAATTTTAGCATCTTCCACCTCGAACCTTTCAACCAGCTCTCGCCTCCACTTCGGGACAAGGGCTTTAGGCACCACGAAGAGCATTCTCCTAGCTATCCCGCGAGCCTTAAGCTCGCTAGCAACCAGTAGCGCGGTAATTGTCTTACCCAGACCAACCTCGTCAGCCACCATAAACCTCTGCCTGTCCAGTATGTGGATAACCTCATCTATCTGATGGGGGTAAATCGTTATCTTCGTTGAGGAGGCCATAACATATGGGTTAAACTTGTACTCGGTGAGAAGCCTGAAGGCGTCCATAGATAGGATGAAGTCTATACCCTCATCCAACTCCCCCTTCAGAAACCTGTCCACTAATCCTAGATCTTCTACCAGCTCCTCCACGGGGGACCAGAGCTGTCCTCCGTCGGCTGGAACGACCCTCGCAAAGCCGCCCTTCAGCTCCGCCACTATGCCGGTCCTGCCGTCCCGAAGCCTGACCCTAGAACCCACCTCTAACATGTCCCTTCACATATAGCTGTCTAATGTAGGCGTGCGCGGAGGCGGGCTTTGGAGGATGTCAGAGAGCGTTTTAAGGACCTCCAACTCCGCCTTCTCATCATCCCTTAACTCTTCCCCTTTGTTAACCAACAAGCCGTAATGCTTAAGAAGGGTACTCACCAAGCTTTTAAGTTCCCCGACTCTGAAGTTAGGCTGGCTGAGCAACTTCTTTGCTTCAGCCACACCACGCTGAAATACAGTCTTCTCAAGGTAAAGTAACTGTTCGTAAACGTTATTCCTATCAACTTCCATTGGGTCCATATCTATGCGTGCCTCGCTAAATGGCTTAATCCTCACTCCACCACCAACCTTCTCCACATATCCGCCCCTAGTGAGACTGTCTATGCTTAGGCCGTAGGCCCTTGCAGCCTTCAAAGCCTCGTCTGAAGGCATGTTCCCCCTGTAGAATATCTTTCCTGCAAGGACGAAGGAGGCCTCAGGCCCCAGCATGGCCGGAGACACACCCGTCAGCTTTTTAACGACCTCCTTGAGTATGGCGTCCCTTGCATCGCCTATAAGCTCCTCGAAGTTCGGCTTGAAGTCGGCCCTGTAGCTCTGAATCCTCGTATACTGCGTTGTCTCTTCGAGGACCACCCCGTAAGCCATTATCAGGAGGTCTGTTATCGGAAGCCTTAGTAAGTCATCGGCATCCAGACCCTCAATCAGTATACGAATCTTTTCAACCACGTTAGGCATGATAGTTTCAAAGTATGCCTCCTCATCCACAAGGTTTTTCCTACATGCTAGAACGATGGAGCTCATGAAGGAGGTCTTGCCCCTAGCTAGAACGTTCTCGGTGCTCTCCGTGTGTACGGCATAGCTGGATACCACCCTAAACCTAGTCTTCCTGAGGATGTCTAGGAGAAGCTCCCAAGCCTCTGTGCTGGAATGCGCGAAAAATACAACAAGCAGGCCATCATTCTTTAACACGTTATATATGTTGTTGAATGAAGTTTCCATACCACGTTTATAGAACTCCATCGCAAGATCTTCGCTTCCTCCGAACCTGCCCTTGCTAAGAACCAAGTCCTCCTCTAGCGGAACTCTCTCAGGTAGCTCGGGATAGTATGCTTTTAACAACCTGACAAGCCAAACATAGAAGAACTCGCTAATCTCGCCGTAAGGCACATCATTTAGGTAAGGGGGGTCCGTTAAAACAATATCAAAGTCATCCGTGAACAATTTTGCTAAATGTAGCCCAGATCCTAAAACAACATTCACGGGAGTCTCGTTAGTAGACGCAAACCGTGCAGCATTAACAATATCCTCAAGCATAGAGTGTAGGGAGCCGCTAGTCTTCTCGAAGGGATTGGTTTCAGCAAAGTTTTTACAAAAGCTAGGTCTCCTAAAGGAGAGTGTATGAGCAACTAATTGACGATCCGCAATCCATGTTGTTCCAATACAATTAAAATCTATGTGTTTGCATAACATGAACCCCAGATACGTTGCTACTGCTTTTGCGTATTCCTTATCGCTGATTTCTGAACATACCTCCTTTATAGTTTTGAGCAGTGTGCACATAATGAGGAGCTGTCTTTCTGTGAAAATTTCGTACCATTTTTTAAAGCCATAGTTAGTCATGCTATAGAGCTCGTACTCCTTCATTTCTTCCTGAGGTATCAGGTTATGGTTCAGTAGGCTCTCCCACTCTTTGCATAGTCTCCTACTCGCCTCATCAAAACCTTTCCTGTCTTGATCCGTTGGTAATTCATAATTCTTCCCTTTAACGTCCTTCACCACGACCACTATCATTTCTTTATCTTTTCTCTCCGTTATGTCCTTAACCATCTGTTCATAGCTTATCGCATTTCTGCACTTTATGCAGACTGCTTTCCCCCCCTTCTGCGTGTAGCTAGACCACTCTTTAGTTGTTAAGGTTACTATCTCTATTCTAAAGTTTCCATTATCGGTCGGAATGACTCTATAACCTATCTTTCTCCTCTGGTCTAGCCACATATTGTTTGCTAGAGGGATTCTCTGCCCGCAGTAGGGACATCTTATACACCAGCACCAAAGATAATGTAGGGCTTTCCTTCCATCCCGCCTATAGAGGCCCCCAAGCTCTTTTTCAACCCGTTTTATCACCTCAACACCATATCGCTCAACATCGTCCGCTAGCTTTTGCCCATATTTTGCAGGGTACTCAAGAGTAGCCTTTAGTATAAGATATGCAACCGGGTTATACTCTACTACTGTGCAGTTTAAGCCCAGTCTGGCAGGCTCGAAAATCAAGTTCCCTGCACCAGCAAATGGGTCTAGTATCTTTAATCCTCTTAGGTGTTTTTGAACAACTTTCTCAAAGCTATTTATATCTGGCAGATGATTGAACGCCCTCTTATCTTTGAACCTATCTCAAAACCTCATATTTCAATCTAGGTTGTGTTGTTGTATGTCTTCTTTGCCTGTCTTGTTTTTATATGGCTGTCTGGTGAAGTGTTGTTGTGATGTGTTTTCTGCCTGCTGGCTCTGGGTTGTGGATGTGATTAAGGTGGATGTGATGGTCTTAAAGGTATGGTTGTTTCTAAGCCATCTGTATGTTATTCTAACCACTATGCCTCAGATGTATCATGATGCATGCTATGTTTATGAATGCTCTATATGTTACAGCAAGCCTCTCATACCTTATGACTATTCTTCTGAATGATTTTAGCCATCCGAAGAACCTCTCTACAGCAGACCTCATCCTCTTGTATAGCTCAAGATTGTATGGTCTAGGCCTCCTACCATTCCTTGGGTTTACAGGTATATTAGGCTCTATACCCATAGATGATAGGTAGCTCCTTATATTCTCCGTGTCGTATGCTGCATCCGCATAGAGTTCCCT
>Ga0079992_157429_pt1 | contig 9960 bp, 11 predicted proteins | sample FaiFalFF_MnMetaG_3_FD_69197 | JGI IMG/M metagenome (GOLD analysis project Ga0079992, IMG submission 69197) | Freshwater microbial communities from Yellowstone National Park, Wyoming, USA - Fairy Falls B (FF_Mn_B) MetaG (SPADES assembly) (version 2) | ecosystem: Environmental > Aquatic > Freshwater...
TGTTGCGGGGAAACACAGCCTTTGAAGAGAGAATTATTCCTCAGGGGATGCTGCTCACCCATGAAGCCGCTCCCACCACCAAAGCCAGCCACCCCCAGGCCAGGCCATATTATGAGGCGCGTTGCAGCCACCCCTTCACCGCTCCAGCTCTCATCCACCCTCATAGATACCTAGGGCGGCTCCCGGCACACCTCCAGGTGCCTCAGGTACTCGAGGAAGCTGTGGAAGAAGCGGCCACACCGCCTGCAGCGATGCCTCATGGCCCCAGCAAGCTGGCAGGAGTATTTAGGCGGTGGAGGAGCCTAGCACCCTGGACAACCCCCATTCTGTGCCCTAGTCTCCAGGGCACAGATGCTCCCGAAATTTGCCCCGTTGGGCGGCCTCGACCATAGGCATCCCACGACAGACCGTGGCCAGATGGGAAAAGGAAGGTGGAAATCTGTGCCCTAGGGGGACTAGGGCACAGAACGGGGTCGTCCAGGGTCGATAGAGCTGTGGCGCGCTTCTGTGCCCGATGCCAGGGCGCAGCTATGCCCAGATTCCCCCTCAACAGCACCAACCCGTGAAGGCCACGGCCCATCCCGAAGCAGGATGGTTTTGATATACCTCACAGGAATCCCGATGACTATTTTACCAATATTTTTTCAAGCAGGGCTGTCTCGGGCTGACGTCCTTTCGCTAACGTTTCTTTAACAGCTTCGTCAAGCCTTGCTTGTAGATCTGATAGGACCTGTGGAGGCATGTATAGGGCTAGGTGAAACAAGTAGTCCAGCAACATGAAGCCAGCACGGGCGGCTTCAAGCGGACTTCCCAAAGCAAACCAGCTCGCTATGAGGGCTGGGCTGTGCTCCGCCGTACGGATCCATGCTTGCACCAACTTCATGTACTGCTCGGGCGCCTGGTCCTCAATTAGCAAAACTCTATCAATATCTTTGATATAAGCGTCTATTACGGGGTGTCTCTTAACTAGGCGGTACCTCGACTTAAATGGGAAGGGGGCCTTCTCTTTCTGAACTATCCCCACACCCTCCAACACCTTGATGACGCGGCTGACGGTACTGCCGCTCACACCCATGCGTTTAAGACCTGACTTCTCAAATAAATCATTCCAAGTGCAGACGGAGTGTCTGTGTAGCTCTTGGAGCACCAACATGTAAGCTTTGAAAGCCTCGCCGAAGAGCAGGTTATACGTCTCCACGAAGGCAGTGGCCTTAGTGATAACCTCCTCTCTGGCTGCCGCCGAAGCCTTCTGCGCCTCTTCATCCAGGGGCAGAAATCCAGCATTCTCCCCGCTCAATCTTAATAACTGGTTAGTAATGCTTCCTTAATAATCTTTACGGAGACGTACCACTCCTCTGTGGTACATGTGCGTAAAACTTAAAAGTGGCCGTTGTACGCGTGTGGACAACAGAATGAGGCCGAACAAGAGAATGCTGTCGGCATGCATCGAGCGGTCCATCTATGCGCGCATCCAAATGGTGGCGGAGGCCATGGGGATCTCCCTAAGCGAATACATCCGCCGACTCATCATCAACGACCTGGAGAAGCGCAGCGTCTTCGACAGCCTGTACAAGCAGCCCTTGCCAGACAGAGAGGAGGAAGCCAGCGGCGGAGGGAATGAGCGATGAGCGGCGCTGAGAAGGAAACCCTAGAGTGGTATTTGCTCGACTTCCTCGCCGCTCTCGAGGAGAGCGCGCGGGCTGCCAAGGAGAAGCTGCAGAAGATCCTGGAGGCCAGGCTAGCGTGGCATGAAATCCCCGCGCCGAGGCCCCTGGATCCACAAGATCGCGCCATCAATTGGCTCAAAAGGAGACTCATGGAGATCCAAAGCAAACATCCCGAGCTCAAGACTGAATTCGTGACCGATGGTAAGGGGCACATCACCTCCCTACGCTTCCAGGCGCCGGACGGCGAAGTTCGCGACGACGTGGAGAGCGTGACGCGCTGGGCTTTCGAGAAGGCTAGCATGAGGCCCCAGCAGGTGAGCGAAGGATGAGCGAGGCAATCACCATAGAATATCTCAGGCAGCTCGTCGAGAGGCAGAAGAGAGAGCTTAGCCTCCTGTATACCAAGGTCCGGGAGCTGGAGGAGCGCCTTGGTAACCTGGAGGAAGAGGTCAGGGGGCTGAACGAGGCGGCTGGAGTCTATGAGGACCTGGGGCTATAGAGCCTTGAGCGAGGCGAAGAGACCGGCCCCAACGGCTGCGGGTGGAGGGGCCGGCTGTGACGAGAACCCCGGAGGTGGGGGCTCTGCTAAGTAAAAGTACAGATCGAACATTAGCCCAGTGGGCCGAGCTGTGCATCTCCGAGTATGAGAAGGATAAGAAGCAGACATTCACATCCATATTCCAGAAGCTCGGGGTCCTTGATGACAACATGCTGACAGAAGCCCTGATCCCTGAGCTTGCAAGGCTCATGATGAGGAAGCCGTACCTTCTCTATTTCCTAAAGACCGTGGTCGTAAAGCCAAATAGTGAGAATGAAATAGTAGGCGAAGATCGAAACGCTCTCATTCTTATTCTCAACACTTTGGTCCGGACGAGCACCCTAGTGGGGGGTGAGACAAGTACCGCTAAAGACAACTTAGTGAAGGCCGCGCTATCCATCTTCCCTCAGGATCTCTACGCTACGATGCATGGATGGTCAGATAAGGCGATGCGCTAGTGAGAATCTGATAGAGAATTGAAAGGGTATCGGCTCGGCGGGTCCGCCCGGGTCCGGGGTGAGGTGAGAATCTGATAGAGAATTGAAAGCGCACAATACCCTCCTCATCAGCTCGCCGTGAAGGCCTCGTGAGAATCTGATAGAGAATTGAAAGGCACCTCCCTGTACACGAGGGCCGCTCCTATGATGAATGTGAGAATCTGATAGAGAATTGAAAGGTACTTTTACTTAGCAGAGCCCCCACCTCCGGGGTTCTCGGTGAGAATCTGATAGAGAATTGAAAGCTATATATCTTTACCACATTCAACCCGTATCTTTTCAGTGTGAGAATCTGATAGAGAATTGAAAGCCGAGCTCAGGGCGGCGATGAGCGTGATCCTCTGCCCCAGTGAGAATCTGATAGAGAATTGAAAGGAACCGGGGTTCTGATGGGGTTGCACACGCATGGCTCAAAGTGAGAATCTGATAGAGAATTGAAAGACCATTATCCTCCACATAGGTTCCGTTCACCAGGGTAAGGTGAGAATCTGATAGAGAATTGAAAGATCCTTCTCGGCCCCCTCCCTTAGGGCCCGGAGAACCATCCGTGAGAATCTGATAGAGAATTGAAAGGGGCTTGGAAGAACCCCGCCTGTGTCGCTGTCGCCGTGAATGTGAGAATCTGATAGAGAATTGAAAGATCAGCCCAGTCCACGCTCCACGAGTAGTTGGGGTTCCGTGAGAATCTGATAGAGAATTGAAAGGTATACCTACCAGGCATAGGCAGCCTCGTGGACATCCTACCAGTGAGAATCTGATAGAGAATTGAAAGGTGAAGAGGGTGTCAACTGGCTCCCCGTCATACAAAGCGTGAGAATCTGATAGAGAATTGAAAGCTTTATCACGGACAAGGCCCCGGCAGGGGAGCATATAAATGTGAGAATCTGATAGAGAATTGAAAGATATTTCCACGATGGCCCTGCCCAGCGGCATCTGCCGGTGTGAGAATCTGATAGAGAATTGAAAGGGAGCCCGCCCTGTTCATCTCCTGGCTGGAGGGGGTGGATGTGAGAATCTGATAGAGAATTGAAAGACCAGCTACACATCGTCGACGGCCTCAACCACGCCAGGATGTGAGAATCTGATAGAGAATTGAAAGCAGATGCATCCCCGCCGACCTTATGTGACGGTCCGCAAAGTGAGAATCTGATAGAGAATTGAAAGATATCTTTAGGAGGATTTCTTTCACTTTTTCCTTCACTTCTGTGAGAATCTGATAGAGAATTGAAAGTGACGGTGGGGCTGATGGGGTATCTTACCTCTTCACCGGCTGTGAGAATCTGATAGAGAATTGAAAGTGAAAATCTGCCTATACCTCGGCATCCCGAAGTTGGGCGGTGAGAATCTGATAGAGAATTGAAAGGTTACACCCAGGGTGGCGCTGGCCAGGACGTCGAGCTGCGTGAGAATCTGATAGAGAATTGAAAGGGTATCATGCCGTTTAGAATCACCCTTCCATCTCCGACAGTGAGAATCTGATAGAGAATTGAAAGGGATATTCTCCTCCCCTGGCCACTTCCACATATTCGCACAGTGAGAATCTGATAGAGAATTGAAAGGGGATGTAGCGAGGAGTGATTGGGACGCGGAGCCGTTGAGGTGAGAATCTGATAGAGAATTGAAAGGTATGGACACCGGCCGCCGGCGTTTACACGGTCATGCGGGTGAGAATCTGATAGAGAATTGAAAGACAGCTGATACTTGCTCCACACCGCATCGCTACTCCAAAGTGAGAATCTGATAGAGAATTGAAAGAAAATAAACCGTGTAGCCTATTTTTCGCAGTTCCAGGTGAGAATCTGATAGAGAATTGAAAGGCCCTGCTCCTAATCCCGAAGCACGAGCCGCACCTCCTACGTGAGAATCTGATAGAGAATTGAAAGACATCGAGAAACCCTTCATCATAGGCTTCCCGCTCCGAAGTGAGAATCTGATAGAGAATTGAAAGACATATATCGAAACCCTATCCTTAACATACTTCCCCTGTGAGAATCTGATAGAGAATTGAAAGATTCTATCCCTCTCCGTGAACCCCAGACTTCTAAATAAGTGAGAATCTGATAGAGAATTGAAAGTTAACCCGCTGCTCAAGCTGTGTTATTTGGCTCTCATGCCGTGAGAATCTGATAGAGAATTGAAAGTGGCCTTTTTCGCGTATCCAATCGCGCCTGATCCCCTCTCGGTGAGAATCTGATAGAGAATTGAAAGTCCATGACCTCGCCGATGATCCTTATGCGGTCCTCCAGCCGTGAGAATCTGATAGAGAATTGAAAGGTGCTCCTAAACACCTCCTCAGGCTCAAGATCACACCCAGTGAGAATCTGATAGAGAATTGAAAGCAACTTGGTTTGATGATATTCGGCCTGGGAGCTTTAGGAAGTGAGAATCTGATAGAGAATTGAAAGTACACACGGATTTGCCTTATCCGAAAGCCCTTATCTGCGGTGAGAATCTGATAGAGAATTGAAAGGCTTGGAAATAAGCTCTAAAGCCTTCCTTGTCAGCCATTCGTGAGAATCTGATAGAGAATTGAAAGGGTTGTCGGATGTGAAGTTCTCGGGCCAGCCGAACATCTCGTGAGAATCTGATAGAGAATTGAAAGTAGGAATCGGAGGAAGACTACCCCTCGTATCCTTCGCCTGTGAGAATCTGATAGAGAATTGAAAGTAGGAATCCTGCGAAGCGTGTTCCTAACGCGAACCGTGAGAATCTGATAGAGAATTGAAAGTTTATGATTTCGTGGCCGAGCTGTTCTATTTCTTCTTCTGTGAGAATCTGATAGAGAATTGAAAGGTTGTTAGGGGGGCGTTCTTGACATCGAGAAGCTGGCCGGTGAGAATCTGATAGAGAATTGAAAGATAAGGTGCCGGTGGGCCGACATGCCCCTAAAGTGGCCCGTGAGAATCTGATAGAGAATTGAAAGAGCTGTTAGCCCCTAAAATTTCTGACTGGCTGCCTCTTCCTGTGAGAATCTGATAGAGAATTGAAAGGTGATATGGGACGGCATCAAGCTTACACAGCAATCCATAGTGAGAATCTGATAGAGAATTGAAAGGACATCAGCTTAACAGATAAGCAGATCGAGGAAATAGCGTGAGAATCTGATAGAGAATTGAAAGGGAGTGATAAGCCTCAGCTATAGCCGGGTTATTCATCCGAGTGAGAATCTGATAGAGAATTGAAAGACCATCCAATATAAACGCGGTGCCTCATGCTCTCCCCTCCGTGAGAATCTGATAGAGAATTGAAAGTTATTCTCAATAATAACCCCTTTAAGCCTCTCCTGCCACGTGAGAATCTGATAGAGAATTGAAAGGCACCGAGAAAATCAGACCACCGTAGGGCACGGCCTGGAGTGAGAATCTGATAGAGAATTGAAAGATTAGTGGTGCATGTAGGAGGGCTTCCCACCGTCCCCTGCGGTGAGAATCTGATAGAGAATTGAAAGTGCGAAGCATGAATTCCCTAATCCTCCTCCCCTCCACGCCGTGAGAATCTGATAGAGAATTGAAAGTCAATGAGGATGAGTTTATCGTGATTGCTGTCAAGGCTGTGAGAATCTGATAGAGAATTGAAAGTCCGCTTTTTAAAAATGGTTCTGGGCCGGTCGGGCCTGGTGAGAATCTGATAGAGAATTGAAAGTTTACAAATACCCCGCAGGTCGGGCACTCGGGATAGGAAGTGAGAATCTGATAGAGAATTGAAAGACAGCGCCCCCAAGTGGATGCAGGACTACCTCGGCACCAGTGAGAATCTGATAGAGAATTGAAAGATAATATATCTTCATCTTGCCTCACAACTCTTCTTCCAGTGAGAATCTGATAGAGAATTGAAAGATCACACCAGTACGGCTACCCTGCTTCTTGATAGTGATGTGAGAATCTGATAGAGAATTGAAAGGGCTGGAACTCAGCCCCGAGACGAACACGTAGAGGATGAGTGAGAATCTGATAGAGAATTGAAAGATACGTATTTTCCCTGCTCCATGTGGACTTCGCAGCCGCAGTGAGAATCTGATAGAGAATTGAAAGTTTAGGCGGGCTCGGCCTGGACATCCACAGGCACATTACTGTGAGAATCTGATAGAGAATTGAAAGAGTGTGCTCATGTGCTCACCTCCTCGAGGATCTCCAGCCCTGTGAGAATCTGATAGAGAATTGAAAGAGGTGACCATGGTCCCCGCCAGGCCGGGTGTCGTCCACGGGGTGAGAATCTGATAGAGAATTGAAAGGCCTCAGGAACAGCGATGAGGGGGTTCCCAGCCGGTTCAGTGAGAATCTGATAGAGAATTGAAAGCTGGCTAGTGGGGCCGGTGGCCCTTTTGACGCTCAGGATTAGTGAGAATCTGATAGAGAATTGAAAGCTTTTGGAACCTTCAACTCAGGTCGATTGAGGACTCATTAGTGAGAATCTGATAGAGAATTGAAAGCCACTAGGATTATGCGCCTCTGTGTCCGTGACGGTGGTAGTGAGAATCTGATAGAGAATTGAAAGTTACCCTCGGCACCCTAGCGATGGCCCTCCTAGCCCTCCGTGAGAATCTGATAGAGAATTGAAAGCAGCAGAGACCCGTAGAGGATTTGGCCGAGCATTAATCCTACGTGAGAATCTGATAGAGAATTGAAAGCATCACCGTAACGAGCCATGCTCTTTGCCCATATAGTTGTGTGAGAATCTGATAGAGAATTGAAAGGCTCCAGCCATTCACGCCTGGCTAGATACCCCCTCAGGGGTGAGAATCTGATAGAGAATTGAAAGTTCATACGGGCCCGGTTCAACACCGACTCGTCGCCCACGGTGAGAATCTGATAGAGAATTGAAAGTACTTCCCAACGCTAGGGAGATTCGTTTCATCAGGGGGTGAGAATCTGATAGAGAATTGAAAGCTTCCTCCAGGCGGCCGATAGGGTGAGCCTTCTCTGCAGTGAGAATCTGATAGAGAATTGAAAGGCACCAGGGCCGCGTTGAGGGTTATGCCGTTCAGGAAGTCCTGTGAGAATCTGATAGAGAATTGAAAGGTGGCTACAGGCCACCCAGTCTTTCCAGCAGGCACCAGTGAGAATCTGATAGAGAATTGAAAGCACACAGCCCACATCTTCACAGCCGCCCCCTTCTACGCCCGTGAGAATCTGATAGAGAATTGAAAGGTGCTTCTGCCAGCCCCAGCTCGGGGCCGGCGCCGCTGTGAGAATCTGATAGAGAATTGAAAGCCGCATCGGAGTTCAGGGAGCTGGCCCGGTACCTCACGTGAGAATCTGATAGAGAATTGAAAGATGTAGATGGCGCCCTGGAGCCTGCCGCCTGCCTCATCCAGTGAGAATCTGATAGAGAATTGAAAGAACGATATAATACGCGTACTACCACCGCTTATATATCTTGGTGAGAATCTGATAGAGAATTGAAAGATCCACGATGATAGGCTGGCCTGCGCTGAACGGCCCCAGTGAGAATCTGATAGAGAATTGAAAGCTTGCTTCCGTCTATGCCGGTGGAGCCTTCAGCTTCTTGGTGAGAATCTGATAGAGAATTGAAAGATTCAGCCAGAGGAATGCACCCAGACATAGGCATCCTCTGTGAGAATCTGATAGAGAATTGAAAGATCCTCAGTTACACCCACCGCCCTAAACACCGAGACCGACAGTGAGAATCTGATAGAGAATTGAAAGCCTGGTTGCAATTAGGTAGCCCGTATACTGTGTATGTGGTGAGAATCTGATAGAGAATTGAAAGTCACGAAGCGCGCAATGTCCCTCCTGAACAGCTCCAGGAGTGAGAATCTGATAGAGAATTGAAAGACATGCCCGTCTATCGATGGCCCGCCTATAAAGGGGGAGGCGCATCAACCCTGTGAGAATCTGATAGAGAATTGAAAGCCTGGCCACCTCCACATACTCACATACAGGTCTCCTCAGTGAGAATCTGATAGAGAATTGAAAGGCTTACCCGTCCGCTCCGTGAGCGGTGAAGGCTACGCGGTGAGAATCTGATAGAGAATTGAAAGATACCCGAAGTGGTCCCGGCTCCGATAGAGTTCAAGGTGCGTGAGAATCTGATAGAGAATTGAAAGTTCAAACTGGTTTGCTGTTGGGGTCAGGTTATCATACGAGTGAGAATCTGATAGAGAATTGAAAGATAACGATGCACCTGAGCTCAGGGGGGTGAGGATGTCTGTGTGAGAATCTGATAGAGAATTGAAAGCGGTGACCCACTCATCCCTGATAAAGACCGACGGCACCGGTGAGAATCTGATAGAGAATTGAAAGATGGCAGCCAGCAGCGGGAGGCAGGGGCAGCAGTTCAGAGTGAGAATCTGATAGAGAATTGAAAGTGGCGGGCCCCTGCTCGGCCACCACCGTATCGGCCAGCATGGTGAGAATCTGATAGAGAATTGAAAGAAGATCGCCTTGGTCTGCAGCTGGGGGGTGATGACGAAGGTGTATATGTGTGAGAATCTGATAGAGAATTGAAAGGGAGAGCAGCCCGCAGGGGTCAAGTAGGGCCCGGTGGATGTGAGAATCTGATAGAGAATTGAAAGCCTTTGATACATCACCGATACCTGACAATGCCGTCAGTGAGAATCTGATAGAGAATTGAAAGTCCCGAACGGTATTATGACCCTGGTGGGCGGCGTGAAGGTGAGAATCTGATAGAGAATTGAAAGATAAGCTTAACCCTGCTCATAAGCCTCTCGTCCTTAACCACGTGAGAATCTGATAGAGAATTGAAAGTAAAGCCCACCCGCCCCTCCGCCATCGAGATCATCCTCTGTGAGAATCTGATAGAGAATTGAAAGGAGTTCCAACACCTTAGTAGTGTTCCGTCTTCAAACTCGGTGAGAATCTGATAGAGAATTGAAAGAAACTAATCAACCCATAACGTAGTGCACGGCCCCTCTCCAGTGAGAATCTGATAGAGAATTGAAAGTTCGCCTAAAGAGAAGAATTGAGAAGATTTCCGCCTAGCGTGAGAATCTGATAGAGAATTGAATATGGAGTAGTGGTCTGCTAAACTTCCCTCCTGTATACCCTTAAGGCTTCCATGCCCAACCCGAGCCTACGACATCGCTAGAACCTACTTCACCAAAATACCCCAGAAATCACTTTACCTTTAGACTGTTTATCCTGGTTTGTATGGAGTGGAAAAAGGTTATCAATAGCTATATCGGTTACTACAGCGGTGAATAAGGGTGCCCAGGCTGGGAGACTACTCGTATCCTCTGTTGAAGTTCACACGGGCGGTGGCTATCGTGGAGAGAATA